>JGI12109J20283_10118554_pt1 | contig 11360 bp, 10 predicted proteins | sample ElkSlonscriptome_12_FD_20283 | JGI IMG/M metagenome (IMG submission 20283) | reverse complement strand
GTGATGGGATCATCACTGCTGACGATGGCCCACATCTGGATTTCTAGCTGGTCTAGCTCTTCGGTGGTGAACGCGTCTGCGCCGCTGCGCGTACAGTAGAACCCGCCATCCGGTACCGCGTAGCGCACACTGATCTGGCAACCGGGCCAGAGTTCGGCGGCAGCGGTTGTCATCAACATGACCAGTGACCGCCGGTAGATGCGCCCGCCATCACTGGTGGCGAGTGTCACCGGGCGTAAGGTCACGTCACGCCCAAGCATATAGGTGAGTTCGCGCAGTTGCCCATCACAAACGCAGGCGATTAACGGGGCATTGGCGTCATCAGCCAAGCCCGCCGTCTTTAAAAAATCGCCAGTTGTGGCGTTTAGTGGACCCTCGTAAACCTGTTCAGTCCCATCAGCGTATTGGACGGTCACCCGAATGTGCTGGCGGGGTTCAGATGGATGAATGGTCACAGGTGTTTCGGTCATATGTAATCCTCAATGCAGGTTGACTGTTAAGAATAGCAAAAAGGTGTAACATTCGCTGGAAGGCTTTCTAAGTTATGTTATACTCACCGCATACGCAACCATTGTTTATTCCCTGGTACCCAATTATGTCAGATCAAAACGGACACACCCAGCCCAATTCGCCTGTAGGCGATGATACACAGGAGGACGGTGTACAGGGTGATAGCGCAGACGAGCAGGATATTGACCTGACCAAAGAAACGCTGGATCCTCGTACCACTGCCGTTCTCTCGAAAAAAGCATTACAGCGTCATATGCACCCGGCCAAACGCACCATGAGCGACATCCATACCAAGGGTGATCGTGAGGTGATTATTGTTATCCGGGGCATTATTGAACGGTTTGTCATCCCTGGTGATCGCAAGGTTACACTGGGCCGGGCGGATACAAAAATGCGCTTCATCCCGGATATTGACCTCACCCCATATGGTGCGCTGGACCGTGGCGTGAGCCGCGTACATGCCAACCTGTGGATTGAGAAGGACCACATTTTCATCAGTGATGCCGGCAGCACCAACGGCACCTATATTGATGGGGATCGTCTGGAACCGGAGCAACCGCACCAACTGGCGCGAGGGGATGAAATTATGCTGGGACGGCTGGCGGTGCAAATTCTGTTCCGTTAGCTGTTATAATGCCACCTGCAAACCGGGAGGCATGGCATGAAGACTGAATACGAAACGTTCCTGAAAGAAACCCTCATTGATGAACCCACCCTGATGACGCGCATCCGCGAGTTGGGGGCGGCTATCTCCGCAGATTACACCGGCGTCGATGACCTGGTGCTGGTCTGTATTCTCAAAGGTGGGGTGATGTTCCTCACAGATTTGACCAAACAATTGACCGTCCCGCATGAAATTGACTTCATGGCCGTCAGCAGTTACGGCAAAGGGGTCCGCAAATCCGGCGGGGATGTGCGCATTGATATGGACCTCACCACTAATCTGCAAGGCAAGCATGTACTCATCGTGGAAGATATTATTGATAGCGGCCATACGCTGGAATTCGTGATACGCATGTTGCACGCACGCGGCCCGGCGGAAATCAAGCTGTGTACGCTGTTGAACAAAGCCTCACGCCGGGAGGTGGAAATCCCCGTGGATTATGTCGGCTTTGAGATCGAAGATAAGTTCGTCTTCGGCTACGGGCTGGACCTGGACGAGAAATTCCGCAACCTGCCGTTTATCGGCGTGGTGGACCTGGACGCGCTGAATGGAACCAAACCATGACCGACCTCAACCCACGCTTACCCACACGTCCGCTACAATGGCCGGATGTTGTTTACGATCTACAAGATGTGCTGATTGATCAGCTTGATATGACCCTGTACATCGTCGGTGGTGCGGTGCGGGATGCCTGGCAGCACAAACCCCTCAAAGATCTGGACCTGGCGACACCGGGCAACGCGACAAAAATCGCCCGTAAAATCGCTAACCTGCTGGATGGGGATGTGTTCGTGATGGATGCCGAGCGCGATGTGGCACGGGTCTTTCTTGAGGCCAAGGCGACACCCTATCATCCAGGCGGATCGTTCATCGTGGATGTAGCACACTTCCGGGGCGATGATCTGCTGGCGGATTTGCGTGACCGCGATTTTACCCTGAACGCGATTGCGGTTGATCTGCTAGGGGATTTAAACCAGATCATCGACCCGCTAAATGGTGAGCAGGACTTGAGTAACCGCATCATCCGGCAGTGTGGGCCGGGGTCCATCAGCAATGATCCGCTGCGGGGGCTGCGGGCCTTGCGGCAAAGTGCGCAGTTGAACGCCCGCATCGAACCGGAGACACTGAAGGCAGTACGCACGGCGGATTTATCCCCGGTCTCTACAGAGCGGGTGCGCGATGAGTTGTTCAAGCTATTGGCAACAGATGGGCCAACGAAGCCGCTACGCCTGACGGGTGCCCTGGGCCTGCTAGATACTATCATCCCTGAAATTGCGACGATGAAAGCCACATCGAGCGACATCGCCGGGGTGAACACGGTCTGGGAATTAGCGTTGCGCTCCGTGGAGAAAATGTACGGCATCCTGAACACGATTAGCACCAAACGCACCGATACCACCGCCGCCCGCTTTGAGCTAGGCATGATCGTCATGGCGATGGACCGTCACCGGCAGGCTTTACAGGCACATATCGGTGTGCGCTGGCCCAATGAGCGGCTGCACACGGCGGTATTGACGCTGGCGGCGATGCTGGCCCCCGGCGTGACGGGCACATCTGCCGGGGAGCGAGTGGCCGCGCTGCGTTTGAGTAATGATGAGAAAAAACGTGTCGCCCGTATGGTGAATGCCCGGTCAGCGGTGTTGAACCTGCCCCGCCCGGCAAGTGACCTTGATCTGCATCGTTACTGGTACCCGCTGAGTGTAGTCGGCCTGGACGCGATTCTGGTGGCATTGGCGGTCTATCTAGCCGAACACAACACCGACCTGGATCAAGACGCCTGGGTGATTGTTCTGGATCAAGTTGGGGTATTGCTGGATGCGTACTTCAACCGTTATGAGCAGGTTGTCGTCCCGCTGCCTCTGTTGGATGGCAATGACCTGATGGACGCACTGAACATCGCGCCGGGTAAACAGGTCGGTGAATTGCTGGTTGCCATCCGTGAAGGCCAGGTGACCGGTGAGGTCATCACCGTTGACGATGCGATTACGCTGGCACGGGCACAGTTGGGCCGTTAGGTATTCGCCAGTTCTTCCAGGCGTTTTTGAGCGTCTGTATCGGGCACTTCAAAGCGCAGGCTCATCGCGTTCGGGCTACGCTCGGATGTGGTGAGATCCTGCAAAAAGACCGACGGCATGACCAGCATCCGCGCAAAGATGCGCAACCATTTCTCGTCCTGAGTATCCTGGCTGAGGATGGCATCCAGACCTTTTCCCTTGCCCCAGGTGCTAAAAGCGATATGCCGGGCCAGCATGCGCGTCAAGGACATGCGCGGGGAATAACGGTGATCCAACCTCAAGAAACTACCGGAAAGTTGGGTCACATCCAGCTCATCCCACATGTTATCACGCGGTTTTTGCAAAATGGTCTCAATCGGCACGGGTGGCGTGGCGACCTCATAAATTTCCATGATGGTATTGGCGGCGTCCTCTAACGTCTGGTACTCACTCATCGGCTGTTCCCTCCTTGCGCACATAGAAGATCAGCATAGTATTACCATATTTTCGTGTGTCGGTCACCTCAAGATGCGTAAATTCCGCTTCCTGATACTCTTGCGGGTCGATCTGCACGATTACGGATGTCTCGTCATCGGGCACCCAGGCCGGGTTCGCGTCAATGGCGTTGAGCACATCCAACCACAGGCCCTTATATTGCGGTGGCGCGATGTAAATCAAATCAAAGGGAGGTGTAGGCGGCGGACCTTGCAGCATAACGAGTGCATCGGTGCGGCGGACCGTCGCCAGATCACCCAGACCGGTGATCTCCAAATTCTGGTGAATGGTGCGGATAGCGTTACGGTTCAAATCCGTGAACAGGGTGTAAGCTGCGCCCCGGCTGAGGGCCTCTATGCCGACGCTGCCGGTCCCGGCGAACAGATCCAGCACGCGGGCATCATAAATCTCGCGCCCGATGATGCTGAATAACGCCTCTTTGACGCGATCCATAATCGGGCGGGTAGAATCGCCGGGAACAGGTTTGAGGCGGCGGCCTTTGGCACTGCCTGCGATGACACGTAATGACATAGTTGATCCAGTAGTTAGTAGTAAGTTATGAGTAGTGAGTTATGAGTTGAAAGTGATGAGTAATGCGATGTTACTATATCATGCCGCATTTTATCCTTATGTGCGTTCTGCCGCTAAACTGTGGATAAAGGCCGATAGATACCCCATTTATTCTAGCCGATTTTATATTAAGTGCGGTAGTCAGCGTTAATGCTCACGTAATCATGGCTGAGGTCACAGGTGTAGACGATGGCATGCCCCGGCCCATCCCCGCAAGTGATGACATAGCTGAATGCATCCTCGGATACAATCGCAGTGGCGACGGCCTCACTATACGCCACCGGCTGACCGCCGTCAAAGAGCAACAAGGCGTCGTCACCGGGTACGGTCTGCTCACCGGGGGCACTGTGCAACGAAACACGCATCGGATCAACATCAACCCCGGCCCGGCCCATCGCCGCAATAATGCGGCCCCAATTGGCGTCATCCCCAAAGAAAGCCGTCTTTACCAGCGGCGAGGTAGCGATGGTGCTGGCGATTTTGTGCGCAGCGGGATTATCTGTTGCACCGCGCACGCTAATCGTCACAAACTTGGACGCGCCCTCAGCGTCACGCACAATATCCAGGGCGAGTTTACGGGCGACACCGTGTAAGCCATCTATGTAGTGCTGGCGTTTTTCCATCGCAAACGGACGCAATCCGTTGGCAAGGAATAACACGGTGTCATTGGTGCTCATATCGCCATCAACGACGATGCTATTGAACGTGGTTTGATTGGCCTGTGAGAGATAGTCTTGCGTGTGGGTTGCGTTCAACTGGCTATCTGTGACGATCAAGCCGAGCATGGTCGCCATATCCGGGGCGATCATCCCCGCGCCCTTGGCGATACCGGCGATGGTGGCCGCGTCATCGCTGTGATAGGCCAGTTTGGGGCGGGTATCGGTGGTCATGATGGCGCGGGCGGCGGCCTCCCAGTGATCCCCCAGGGCATCTATGGCTAGATCAACCCCGTGTTTAATGTTATCCATCGGCAGTTGTGGGCCAATCACCCCGGTGGACATGACCAGCACCTCATCCTCACTGCAACCGATTTTCTCCGCGATGAGGCGGGCGGTCTCATTGGCGTTATCCATGCCTTGCTGACCCGTGCAGGCGTTGGCACAGCCGCTGTTGACCGCGACAGCCCGCACCACACCGCCCGTTTTGCGCAGCTTGGCTTGATCCACCAAAACGGGCGCGGCCTTCACCAGATTGCGCGTGAACACGCCAGCAGCAGCGCATGGTGCATCACTGACGATAAGAGCAAAGTCAAGATCACCGGATTTTTTGATGCCAGTGGCGACACCGGCGACGCGGAAGCCGTCTACGCTGGGGATATGGTCCTGAATTTTGGGCATGGATGATCCTTATGGCGTAGGAAGTTGAAAGTAATGAGTGATGAGATAAAAGATCACATTAGTATCTATTCACCTATCCGTGAATTCTGCCAGCGGACAATCGGACAATATAGGGTAGTGTCCCTATAAAACGTCTGTGAACCGTGTAGGGACGGCCTTCTGGCCGTCCGCTGTACGATTATCTATTGTCACAACTTGTATATGATCCGATTTAGTCGCCAATCTCAATTTTGGCGAGAATGGTCTTTAGCTTGCTGATGAGCTGGTCCACATGGTGTTTTTTGATGATCAACGGCGGCACGAAGCGCAACACGTTCGGCCCGGCATTGACCAGCAGCAGCCCATGTGTATAACCCTGCTCGATAATCGGGCCAGTTTCGATGGTGAGTTCCATCGCCTGCATCAAGCCACGCCCGCGCACCTCTTTAATCAGCGGACTATCCAGATTTTCCAGTTCGGCACCTAAGTAATCCCCGATGGTGTTCACATGCTCCATAAACGTCGGTGAGTTGATACGCTCGAAGACCTCCCGCGCTACGCCAGTAACCAGCAGCCCCCCGGCGAAGGTGGAGCCGTGGTCGCCGGGTTGCAGCGTATCCGCGATGGCCTGTGTCATCATCACCGCGCCGATGGGCAGACCAGCGGCCAGCGGTTTCGCCAGGGTCATCATGTCCGGTTCGATGCCGCTGGGTTCGTGTGCCCACAGCGTACCCGTGCGCCCAACACCACATTGAATTTCATCGAAGATGAGCAGTGCGCCGGTCTCGTCGCAAATTTGACGCAGGGCTTGTAGGAAATCCGGGGTGGCTACGTTGACGCCGCCCTCACCTTGAACCGGCTCAACGATGACGGCGGCGGTGTTCGCACCGATGGCCGCCTTCGCGCTCTCAATGTCGTTGAAGGTGGCTGTTTTGACACCACCCATCAACGGGCGAAACGGTTTCTGGTATTTTTCACGCGGAGTGAGAGCTAACGCCCCTATGGTGCGACCATGAAAGCCGCCCGTAAAGCTGACAATCTCGGTTTTATCTGTGTGGCCGTGGGCATACTGGTACTTACGGGCGAATTTAATCGCGCCTTCGTTGGCTTCCGTGCCACTGTTGGTAAAGAAGATCTTATCCGCAAAACTGTGTTCAACCAGTAATGTAGCCAGTTCCACATGCGGCGCGGAATGATACAAATTGCTCAGGTGGATCATGCCGTGGGCCATCTGTGCGGCGATAGTGCGTTCGATGCCGCTATCGCTATAGCCCAGCGCGTTGACGGCGATGCCAGCAACCCAATCCGTGTAGGCGTTGCCTTCGCTATCGTACAGTGTAACGCCTTCCCCGTGGACGAATACGAACGGGGGGCGTTTGTAGGTCTGCGCGATGTAATCGGCTTCACCGACGATGATACGATCCGTCAGGGTGGGTACATTGGGGATGTCGGGTACGGTCATGGTCTACTCCTCAAATTTAAGTAGGTGACGTGTGTTTCACGGTGTTTAAGGTATGCAGTTATCCGTCGTGAGTTGTCAGAACTGCAAGCGTAATTTGTCTGGTTCTACTGTTTTTGGTGGAAACTTGCTGATTTGTCTCTCATAGCCCTACCTCACCCCTTCCGAACAATCAACCTATGGTTGACGTTCTCCCTCCCCTCTAAGATACAAGGGGAAAACGAGCGTGGCTTGTGGAACAAGTCGCTTGTTGCACAAGCGGGCGAGTAGGGGTGAGGTCCATTCCACCAATTCTGTTAGAACGAATAATTTTCAAACCGCTTATTGTCTAATGACTGAAAACTCAAAACTACTGTAGCATACCAGGTCCAGTTTAAGCGGATTTTATCTCCGCTACTTGACGATTGACAAACGTTGTGCCCGTCCCGGCGACCAACCCGGCTAAGTTCGTGATGACGGCTTCTGGCACGCCGTCTTCAACAGTATGCAGCGCGGTTTTCACTTTGGGGATCATCCCACCAAAGATCGTACCGTCATCAATCAGCGCGTGAGCAGCATCAACATCAAGCAGGGATTGCGCTTCGCCATCGACCAGCACACCGGGCACATTGGTGATGAAAACCACCCGGTCCGCGCCAATAGCCGCCGCCACGGCCCCGGCGACGTGGTCCGCGTTGACGTTGTAACTCACGGGCGCATCACTGCCCATACTGACGGGTGCAATCACCGGGGTGAGGCCCTGTTCCAGCATGGTTTTGATAGTCTCCCCGCGCACATGGGCCACGGAGCCAGTATAGCCCATATCCTGTTCGGCGTGCTGCATCTTATTGGCCTTGACGATGCCACGATCCACACCGGATAGGCCAACGGCTTCTACATTCACATCCACAAGATAACGTACTAATCGCTTGTTGACCACGCCACATAAGACCATTTCCACCACTTTGAGCGAGGCGGCATCGGTGACGCGCACACCATCGACGTATTGTGGGTCGATGCCCATGATTTTCTGCATATCGCTGATCTCTACACCGCCACCATGGACGATGACGACAGGTGCAGGATAATCGCGGACGGCGGCGGCAAGCCCGCTCAGAAAATCGTGATCGTTGATCTCATGGCCGCCGATTTTAATGACGATGGGGTTTGTGTCGGTCATAGTATCCCTCGTGATAAATTTGTGTTGTGTTCATGTCACGGACGGCCATAAGGCCGTCCCTACAAATATGTGCCTGTAGGGACGCGCTTTTGCGCGTCCGAAATTAAATCAACCCGGTGGTTTCGTCGTAACCGAACATCAGGTTGAAGTTCTGTACGGCCTGGCTAGCCGCCCCTTTGCGTAGATTGTCGATGACGCTGGTGATGTGCAGATAGCTGCCGTTCACGGGCGTCACGCTGATGGCACAGTTGTTTTTGCTCTGCGCGTGCTTGAACGTGGCTTGCTGGCCGGCTGGTAATACATCGACCAGGGGTTCGTTGCCGTAGGTTTCTTCATACAAGGCTTGCGCGTCATCGGCGTTGAGGCCATCCAGCGTCACATAGATACTGCTCATCAGCCCGCGATCAATGGGCACCAGATGCGGTGAGAAAATCACCGGGCCAGCATTGGGCGTAATCGTGTTGATTTCCTGCTCAATCTCCCCAACATGACGATGTGATCGTCCGGTGGCATAAGGGGATAGATTGCCGTAGGCTTCCACAAAATGGGTGTTGGGTTTGGGTGTGCGCCCCGCCCCACTGACGCCGGATTTGGCATCAACAATGATGGGTGCGCCAGATGCCAGCACGCCCTGCCGCAGCAGTGGATACAAACCCAACAACGTAGCGGTTGGGTAGCAACCGGGCACGGCGACGGCGTTAGTGGTCGCCGTCACATCGGCACGGTGGATTTCTGGCAGGCCATAAGGCGCGGGCAGCAATCCGGGATGCGGGTGAGGTATGCCGTACCATTGCGTGTAATCATCAGCGGTTTTGAGCCGTAAATCTGCGGAGAGATCCAACACGCGCACACCGGCATCCAGGCCACGCTTGACCACCGGGGCCGAGGCTTTATGCGGCAAGGCGAGAAAAATCACATCGACGGTATTTAAGGGGGCGTCATCGTGAGGGATGTAGGCCCAATTGGTACCGGGCGCAGTCTCACCGGCGTAGGTGTTTGATGTGCCGAATACGATGTCTACATCGGGGTGCCCGTTCAACAGGGTGACGAGATCTTGCCCTGCGTAGCCGCTTGCCCCATAAATGCCGACTTTTGTCATGTGTGTTGCCTGCCTTTTTATCGGGAGCACACACAGGTACTCCCCTACATAGATCGCTTCACGCAATAAAAAACCCCGACCATATTCAGGTCAGGGCGTTGATTTCGTCCGAGTGTGATCGCGTTAGCCGCAAACCCAGCCGAATATCTCCACCATGACCTGTGTCATGGGGCGACGGCTACGACGACGGCTGTCTTGCTGTTGGATCACGGTTACGTCCTTAAAAATTTCACTTTCGCGCATACCATAGCGCGGTCTGCACGACGTTTCAACCCATCATAGGGGGATTTCCACCAAAATAGGGCAAGTTTGTGCAGATGTTCGCGATCTTTGTGCAGTCTGCACAGGTCAACACGGGTCAATATTTGGGCTATCACATCATAGGACGGGGTTGTTAAGCGAATGTGGCGAATTGTTGGCCTTTTGTTTGAGGGCGTTAATGCTTCCTTGCGCATTTCCCCCGGTAGAATTAGCATAGCGAAAACGACTGACTTAAGTGATAAATTATGATCGAAGTCAAAAATCTGACAAAACGTTACGGTAATCATCTGGCTGTAGATGACCTGTCTTTCAAAGCCAAGCAGGGTGAAATCCTGGGGTTATTGGGGCCGAATGGGGCCGGTAAAACCACCACCATGCGCGTGTTGACGGGCTTCATGCCGCCCACTGATGGAACAGCCATCATTGACGGCTGCGATGTGGTGGAGGATAGCATGGGGGTGCGGCGGCGCGTTGGTTACATGCCGGAGCGTGTGCCCGTCTACCGGGATATGACGGTGCAGGGCTATGTGACCTTCTGGGCCAAAATGCGCGGGGTCAGACGCCCCAAACAGCGCGTCCTGGACGTGCTGGAGCGCGTGCAACTGGTGGACCGGCGGCGGTCCCTGGTGCGCAGCCTCTCCAAGGGGATGCGGCAGCGATTGGGCTTGGCGCAAGCCCTCGTTCATGATCCCCCGGTGATTATCCTCGATGAGCCGACCATCGGCATTGACCCGCAGCAGGTCATCGAAGTGCGGGAGGCCGTGCGCGATTTAGCCAAAGACCATACCGTGCTGTTCAGCACACACATCCTCTCCGAAGCAGAGCAAATCTGTGATCGCGTGGTGATCATCAACAAGGGGCGCATCGTGGCGCAGGGCAAACCGGACGCGCTGCGCGAGCAGCTGGACCCTGGCATCCACCTGTATGTTGAGATCGGCGGGGCCGAGGATAAGCGCGTCTATAACCTGCTGAGCAAGATCAACGGGGTGGCAACGGTAGAGGCGATGGGACGCGGTTTTGAAATCACCACCAAAGGCAAAACCGATGTGCGGGCCGATATTGTGCGGCGCGTCAATGAGGCCAATTATCATCTATTGGAGATGCGCCCGGTTGCCATGACCTTAGAGGACATCTTCATTAACCTGGTAGAGCGGGAGGAGGTATAAGTATGGCTGGTATGTTTATCATCTTCCGCAAAGAGCTGACAGGATATTTCGCATCCCCCATTGCGTATTTGATCGCGTTTGCCTTCCTGCTGGTGACGGGGCTACTGTTCAATAATGACCTCACCACGGCGATTGGCACGCGCCCGGCCAACCCGGTCGTCGTGCCGGAGTTCCTCACCTTTGCGATGGTGTTTTTCGCCCCGTTGATCACCATGCGCACACTGGCCGAAGAAACCCGCGAGGGCACACTGGAACTCATGCTGACCGCCCCGGTCAATGATACCGCGATTGTGCTGGGCAAGTTCCTGGGGGCGTGGGCGTTTTACAGTATGCTGCTGATGGTGCCGCTGGTCGGCTATGGGGCCATTCTGATGAGCCTGGCCGCCACCCCGGACCTGGGGCAGATGTTCGCGGGGTATATCGGCATCTGGTTATACGGCGGGGCGGCGTTGGCCGTTGGTGTGGCCTTCAGCGCAATGACGGAAAATCAGATTGTGGCGGCCTTCCTGGGCATGACCTTCCTGCTGTTGATGTGGATGGGTGACCTGGCCGGGGAGATCGTGGCATCGTTTGAACTGGCGGAACTCATCCGTGAGTTGACGTTGATCGGCCATTTCTCGTCCTCATTCCTGGCAGGGTTGATCCGCTTGGAAGATGTGGTGTATTA
>JGI12109J20283_10484949_pt1 | contig 11365 bp, 9 predicted proteins | sample ElkSlonscriptome_12_FD_20283 | JGI IMG/M metagenome (IMG submission 20283) | reverse complement strand
GGTCGAGCGCCTTTGGCATCAGTCGTGTGGTGCGAGAGGGCCTGGACGACTTCTTCACCGATGTCGACTGGAGCCCGACCGGCCTGGGCGTGGCCGCCCCCACCTTCTGCTCGCGTTCGGGAGATGGCGACACGCTGGACTACAGCTTCTCGTTCTCGCCCGTGTTCGTCGGCAGTTCGTCAAGGTTCTTCCGAGCCGTCACCAACGCCGACCAATTCTCGCTGACGGGCCAGATGACCATCCAACTCGAGAACGGGCTAAGCACCACCGTCACGGTCTCTGCGCCGATCATCGACACAACGCCACCCGATGTGCGCATCACCAGTCCCAGGCCCGAGTCCTGCGTGTGCCCATCGATCATTGGTCAGGTCAGCATCGACGGGGTGGCCTGCGACCCCCAGAGCGAGATGACCTACAGCGTGCGTATTCGTCGCTCGAGCGGTGCAGATGGCACAGGATGGACCGAACTCACCCCCACGACCGACGAGGTCTGCTCGACCGGGCGACTCGCGCTGTGGAACGCCTCGGGCCAGCCCGACGGCGAGTACATCGTTGAAGTCGAGGCAATCAACGAGGTTGGCCTGGTTTCGACGGCCGCGCTCGAGTTCCGGTTGAACACGACCGTCAGCCCGGCCTCGATCCGCACACCCGTGGATGGCCAGATCGTCGGCGGCACCACCTGTCTTGACGGCACCATCGGCGAAGACTGCTTCAGCAACTACACCGTGGAGTATCGCCCGGCCAGCGGCGGCCCCTACCTTCCGGTCGATCCGTCAAGCACGATCTACACCAGCCGCGTGATCAACGATCCGTTTGCCTTCTGGAATACGCGCACGGTCTCTGACGGCAACTACCAAGTGCGCGTTCGGGTCAGCGACATCTGCGACAACACCGCCGACGTTGTGCACCGGTACGAGATCGACAACACCGCGCCGATTGCACGCATCGATGAACCCCTGCCATGCGACTGGATCAGCGGCCGGGTCGAGATCAAGGGCGAAGTGTTTGATCGCAACCTGTCAAGCTGGGTGGTCGAGTACACCGGCGGCGACTCCCGCGGCTGGACGCGCATCGCGACGGGCACCAACAACATCTCAAGCGGCGACGTGATCGCCGTGTGGAACACCAGTGACCTGCGGCGGTGCGCCTACACCATCCGCCTGCGGGCGGCCGACAAGGCCCGCGTGGGATGCGTGGCGCCGAGTGGTAATGCGACGCAGGATATGGTCTCGATGAACGTTGGCTGCCAGGCCGACCTTGACGACGACGGCACGTTGGACATCTTCGACTTCCTGGAGTTCTCGAATCTCTTCAGTCTGGGCTGCCCATAGACACGACCGGCATCAACACCTTCACCCGCCCCGGCCGACCGCGATTCGTCCGGGGCGTTGTCGTCGAAACCGCCCGGGATGCACGCACGAATACCCAAGCTCCATCTGCAGCAAACGCACACTCCAGGTGCAGTTGTGGGCACCCACGGTGCGTCGCAAATGAAGGAAAACACCATGCTTCGCCTGACCATGGCCGCCATCGTCGGCACAGTCGTTCCACACGCCGCGGCGACCGACATCATCTTTGAGACCGCCGACCCCTTTGGGAGCCCGTTCGGGTTGGTGGGCTTCGACGTGTTCACGAACCAGTCCGTCGCTGTCAGGTTCGTGCCCGATCAGGACTACACGCTCACCAGCATCTCGTGTTGGTTCATGAGCAACGACTTTGGGCAGCCTCTGGATCGCCCGGTTCGCCTGAGCGTGCAGACCGATGAGGCTATCGGCGCGGCGTTTATTCCTTCGGGTGATGAACTCGAGGTGATGGACTTGGTCATCACCGCCGTCGGATGGGATCCGCAGCTCGACCGTGTGGATGCCGATGGGAGCACGGTGCTCCGCGCGGGCGAGGCGTATTGGATCGTGGCCGAGAGCGACTACGAGGCCGCCCAGAACCCGGTGTGGAACTGGGCCACGGGTGTAACCGGCTACACAACCGTTACCGACTTCGCCACCGGCGCCTGGCAGCCCGGCGGCGAGGGCGCGACCGTGGGCATCGTCGTCGAGGGCCAACCGGCAGCCTGCCGCCCAGACCTCGACGGTGATGGAGAACTCACGGTCTTCGACTTCCTTGCCTTCCAGAACCTCTTCGATGCAGGCGATCTGGCTGCGGACTTCGATGAGGACGGCAGCCTGACACTCTTCGACTTCCTGCAATTCCAGAACGAGTTCGACGCAGGCTGTGCTTGATGGGTCACGGTTGATCGGCCAAGCTCGGTTGCCCGATCGAGCTTCTCCATCTTCACGCCCGAGAATCGCCGGTACGCGGGCGAATTCACCAACTCCTAATGGAAGCCAAGCCGAGCGTGCGGGCGGAGGATCTACCATTCGTCCCGCTGAGTTCGGCACGCAGAGGAGGCATTGCTTCGAGGCCTGGAGGCCCCGAACCGCGCTCGGCGATTGGACGACAGGGAGCAACCAACCATGATCCGTACCGTAATCACCTTGTGCGGCCTCGCCGTGGCTTCGACCGCTATCGCCCAGGAGACCCGCTCGGCCGTGGCGTCCGAAACCGGCACCATCCGAATCGACGGCCCGCGCGGCGGCACCGGTGGCGACCGATTCTTCAACATCCAAGGCGGCACGGGCACCGGCTTCGAGGCCTACGGCGTCGCACGCTGGGACTTCACCGACATCCGCGACGAATTCGACACCCTTTTCCCCGGCGGCTGGCAGGTCACCGAACTGGCCCTCGAAATGACCCAGGACAACGCCGACTTCACCAGCGATGGCTTCCTCGTGGTCTATTACTCCACCGACGACACCGCCGACATCAAGACCGCCCTGAGCGACCTGTTCTACCCCTTCTTCGACGATGGCACAGGCAATCCGCAGCTCCCCCTGGGCGATCCCAACCCGATCCTCGAGTATCTCTTCTTCGAGACCGCCACCGGCGACATCGATCGCTACGACCAGGCCGGCGGGCCTGGCGGCACCGTCGAGGCCCTTGACCTCATCGACGCCCTCAAGGCCGACATCGAAAGCGAAGACCTGCTCACCCTCGTCTTCGTAGACGACGACGACGCCGGCGTCACCGCCACCTACCGAGGCCAGGATCCGTTCATGGGCCGAGAGGGGCCCAAGCTCTTCGTCACGGTCGAGGGCGACGGCGGTACCGGCTGCCGGGCAGACCTGGACGGCGACGGCGACCTGACCATCTTCGACTTCCTGCAGTTCCAGAACCTCTTCGACTCGGGGGATCTGACCGCAGATTTTGATGGCGACGGCGACCTGACCATCTTCGATTTCCTCGCCTTCCAGAACGAGTTCGACGCTGGCTGCTGAACGCTCTTCGAGTGAAAGCAGAGCACGACAACAGATTTTGATAGTATTTAGTTAGGATCCTTTGCGCCCCGCGGTCTGCCCACTCTGTTCAGCGTTTGCCTAATTTTCGGAGTCAGCGTTCCGCGGAATATCTCATTGCCCCGTCAAAACGGCCCCACTGGATGGTTATCGGATCTAGTTTCCACAGGAATCTCTCGATATTTGCTTCCATTCCGTATGATTTTGGGGTACATTATGAGTGACGCTTGCTTTTGCCGGCGTTCTTTGCAAGAGGTCGTACGCCTCTGTTCTGTCAGGACTTTGCTAGTATCATCCCTGGGGAGGAAAACCATGCAGAAGAAGTTTGTTTTCGCTACCGTCGCCGCCGCTGGTTTCGCTACCGCCGCGAGCGCCCAGACTCGTCTTTCGCACAACCTTGAGGAGTTCCTCGTGACGACCGGCGGCGGCATCGCCTGCGCCGGCGGCACGCCGCAGACCACGACCGACAACTTCTGGTCGCGCTCGTTCACGCTGACCGACTTCGGCGTGTCCGAAGGCTTCACCGTCAACAAGGTGGAGTTCGGTGTCGAGAACCTGGCCCTGCCGACGGTTATCGAGACCACCATCACCGTCAACCTGTACCAGGTTCCCGCTGGCAGCCCGCCCCTGGCCGGCCTGACGCCTGTTGGCTCGGCCGACCTGCTCAGCACCGACCGCGCTCTCGAGGTCGTTGAAATCGACGTCGATGGCTCGGTCGACGCCGGCTCGGCCCTCATGGTCGAGGTTGTCTCCGAGGACCTCCAGGCCCTCGGCGGTGAGTCGTCCGGCAACGTGTTCTTCATCGGTGGTAACGGCTTCGGCCAGACCGCCCCGAGCTACGTTGCTTCGGCCGCGTGCGGCATCTTCGATCCCGCCGACGCCGGCGGCCTCGGCTTCCCCGACGCTCACTTCATCATCATCGCCGAAGGCGAAGCTGGTGGTGGCAGCGGCTGCCGCGCCGACTTCGATGGCGACGGCGAACTGACGCTGTTCGACTTCCTGGCCTTCTCGAACGCCTTCGATTCCGGCGACCTGGCTGCCGACTTCGACGGCGATGGCAGCCTGACGCTGTTCGACTTCCTGACCTTCTCGAACGAGTTCGACGCTGGCTGCCCGTAATCCGGTTGCGAGCTTGCGATAACTATCGCGATGTGACTCATCAAGTCCCCGTGAGCTTCCGCTCGCGGGGACTTGTCTTTTTGCGCTGAAAGATTCTCGCAGCCGTGGATCGTACGAACTTGTTGTTCGGCAGCATCTACTCAAGGCAGGAGAGCATGCACGACATCCGCCGAGTGGCTCGCTACCGAATCGTGAGGGATGGTGCAGTTTTTGCATGGCGCACGGCCGCAAGCGCCAGTTGACTCTCCAGGTTGTCGAGCACCTCGTTCATCGCCCGTTGCAAGCGTTGGCGCGGCGGCGAGTCGCCCTCGAAGTTTGCCGAAGGATCACCAGCATCGCTATTGGTCCGTAGATCCATGGTGATTGGCAAGGCCCCCAAGAACGGCAAACCGAGCCGCTGGGCCATCTGCTGGGCACCCCCACGGCCGAAGATGTCGAACTCCTGCCCGTCGGGTGCAACGAAGACGCTCATGTTCTCGACCACGCCCAGAATGTCAACGCCAAGTTGCTCGAACATCTTGGCCGCGCGGACAGCATCGTCTTGGGCCACACGCTGGGGCGTGCACACGATTACAGCACCGGTCAGGCTCAGGTTCTGGGCCATCGTAAGCGGAACATCTCCCGTGCCAGGCGGAAGGTCGATGACCAGATGATCGAGATCTCCCCAGTCGGTCTTCTCGGTCAATTGCTTGAATGCGCCATGCGCCATCGGCCCGCGCCAAATCAACGGCTTGTCGGCTTCGACCAGCTTGCCCACGGTCATCGACTTCACCCCGTGCGTGAGAAACGGCTGGAACCGTCCCTCCAATACGTTGGGCTCCATCGCATCCAACCCCATGAGGGTCGGCAAACTCGGGCCGTAGATATCGCCGTCGAGCAGACCGACGGCATGGCCACGACGTGCGAGCCCTACGGACAGGTTGACCGAAACGGTGCTCTTCCCGACGCCTCCCTTGCCTGCGCCCACCGCAATCGTGTGCGCGGCGATCGGAGCACCACTGGGCGCCGCCGGCTGCACGGAGCTGCTTGAAGGTCCCGTCGCAGGCGGACCTGCCTCACCCGCCGGACGCAATGCGCCCTTGGGCGACGCCTCGAACGAACTCTCGCGGATGACCCCTCCGGCCTTGTCGACAAACTGGACCTTCAGTGCGCGCACTCGTTCGCCCGCGCGCACGGCGCCCTGCCGGATTGCTTCGAGACACGCACCGGCGATGGCCTCCATCGCCTTAGGATCCCCGGCCACACTTGAAACGTGCAGCTTGATGGCGATGGCATCGTCGAGGATGGAAACCCATTCGAGGTGCTCGGCCGCGACGATGTCACTCGTGTCGCCGACGGTCTTCACGGCGGATAACCAGCGTCGGACTTGCTGCTCAGATATTGGCATGAATACTCAACCCCGATCTAGGCATGGCCCTACTAGACACCGAAGGCCATCATATCGCGGTCATGTGCAATGCGGGCGTAGTGGCCAACGTTGTGCGGGTGTTGCCGGGCGAGTCACAGCTTGGCGATCGCAAGACGTGCCCCGGTCAAGGCACATGGCGGCTCCGAGCATCAGCCGCATTCAGGAGGCCCCATCATGAATCACACGAAACCGTCCCGCATCACCACGCTTGCTTGTGTCGGCTTGGCCTTCGCAGCGGGCTCGGCGATCGCACAAGACGACCCGGCTATGGACATGGAACGAGCGGCACCGCCGATCTTGTCCGGACCCGTGGTGCAGGAAGAACGACTCCCAGGCGTCGAGTCGGGATTCACGCTCGATCGCGGCGATTCGTCTCGCTTGGGCGGCCAGCCCGTGGAACCTCAGGCCTTTCGTGCGGCGCTCGCCTCGCTCATGGCCGAGGATGCACCGGCAGCGGTCCGGCTCTCTGCGGCGCAGCGAGATCGAATCATGCAGCATGTTCGCGCCTTCGGGCAGCGAGTTCGAGCCCAGCGTGGTGGCACCGAGCAAGGGCGCGGTCCGCAAGCCGATCGTGGGCGTCGTGGGATCGAACGAGGAGTTCGCCCCAATCGGGAGCAGGGCGACCGGCGAGGCGAACAGCGCCGAGAGATCAACGACAGCCGCCCGGCAGAACCACGTGCAACTCGCCCTGCGTCGCGTGCGGCCAGTCAGCCTCAAGATCGCGCCCGGATGATGCGCGGCATGGCAGATTTGCAGCATCGCGTTTGGGCGGAGCTGAGCGAGGCGCAGCAGAAGCACGTCGGAAAGCAGCTCGAGGCCCATCGCGCAGAGCGCAACGAGCAACGTGAAGGCCAGATGCGCGAGCGATATCGCAAGGAGTATGCCGAGCGGTTCGAGAAGAGCGAGCGTCGGCGATCGATAGGCCAAGACCGCGAAGGCCTAGACCGGGACATCCTGGAGTTCATCCAAGAGTTGCCCGAACCCGCCCGCGAGCGTCTGCAGCGTCGCCTTTCGCAATTGTCCGAGTCACGGCGCATAGCCTACATCGAGCGATTGCAAAAGATGTCGTCCGAAGAGCGCGAGCAGCTTGCCGGCCGTCTGTCCGAGCGTCGTGGCCGCATGAGAAGCGACCGCGAATCGCGATAACCGAGTCAGCATTTCCACGTATGGCATCGCCGTCTTGGCCCGTCCGCAGCGGGCCGAACGGCGATTGTCATCGCAGACCGCCATCAGCGCCAAAAGCCCGCGTTCCACGCGTGAATTCGCTGGATTCTCAGCTCGCAATCCGCGTCCTAATCATCCGGGCTGGCACGCGCAGACTCGTAAATCTCGTGAATGTATGGGGATGAGCGGAAAAAGATTGGATGAACGAAAGCCGATTTTGACCGATAATTAGCATAGCATCCAGAATCTCTCTCTCTCCTCCAGCGGGGTGCCGTTTAGCGATGGTGCCCCGCTTTTGTCAAGGCGTTAAGTCAAGGGGCTACGTCAAGGGTCGAAACGGATGCTCGCCGCGAGTTCGGATGCGGTTCATGGAGCACCATGAAGCGCTCGATCGGCTTGCACTCCAGCGGGCAAGAGCTCCTCGGGCCACAAGCGTTCCCATTGGGCGAGATCTTCGCGATGTCGCAGCGCATGCCAAACGATGACCCCGGCTGCGCCGTTCTCCGCCAAGATCCTGAAGACCTCTTCATGTTGGAGCTGCGACACGGGCTCTCGCGCGAACGACTGTGTTGTATAGAAGATGGGCGAGTGGTATGGCAAGACTGGCTTCCCATTCGCTAAACGCACGCTTTCGCGAACCATGGAGCTGAGCCACTTCTCGTGGACGCTCTTCGTGATTTCGCCGGGCTGACGGCCCTCGGAAGGCACGCGTTCCAAAACACGGCGCGAGGGATAGATGCGCGGACTCACGACGTCGACTGCCTCGAAGAACCATGCGATTTCATCGTTGATCTGGCTCGCCTTATGCGTGAGATCCCCATATCCCTGCACGCCAAACGGGGTGAGATCCGAGTGAATCAGCACCTGCGGATAGTTGTAGAAGCCCCAGGAAGCTCGAGGACGCAACTGCTTGCAGCGGTAGTAGGTTGAGAGTATGAATGTCCTCATGAACGCCTGGTAGGTGCGTTTGAACACCTGCTCGGCCTGTTCTGCCGAAAGCCCGTCTACGAGGTAGGATCGCTCGGCTCTGATGTAGTCACGCCAATCGTCCTTGTAGTCGCCGTCGCGTGCATCGAACGGTTCATTGCTCGACTTGTTCGTGGTTCGATCCCAGAGGGCCCACCAGGGCTCGTAGTCGATGATCACCACACCTGCAAAATCCACCGGCACCAGCTCATCGACGTGCACCTTGATCGCACGAAGATGTTCAGCCAAGTTCGGGTTCTGCATTGCGACGAGGTGCGCTCCCTGGCGTCGGTATCGCCCCATACGCCATCCGGGAATGTCAATGACCTCACGAGTGAATGGAGTCGAACGAAGATTGAGTCGCTGCAGAGGGTCATATCCCAAGTCGTCGATCAGCGGGCGATCTGAGCGGATTGCGAGCAAGAACTTGAACTCAGCCGACGCAGCCGGCATCGCGTCCAGACGTTCGCCACGCGTAGAGACGACCGGCTCATGCGCGGTAAAGCCCGCGCAAACACCCGCCGCCGCGAGCATGAGCACAAGGCCCCTGAAGTACCGACCGTATTCCTTACGAGCAGGCGTGCTGGGCTTCGCGTCACGTGACCGAACAAGACTTTTCCGTGGCATGCGTGGATCCTCATGACAATCGGTCAAAGTATCGGAGGCGGTTCGTGGCTGGCATTGTCAGCCAAAACCGGGCAAGTCCGCCAAGTAGACAACCGAAGACACTATCGCCACACGCCAGCCTTTGATCGAACCCGTGGTGTTTACTGGACGTTTTTGATGGTGGAACTAGAACGGTTGTTCGGACTGCTCGGGAATCGCTGGAGATAGCACGGTGTTTTCACTCCAGCAATATCTTGATGTCGTACCCATTCCGGTTCTGATTGCCGTCCCGGCGCTGCTGGGCATGGCATTCCTGCTGTGTCCGGCGCGATTGCGCCTGCCGCTGACGCTCGTCGCGCTGCCGCCGTTCTTGATTATTGGACGTTTGCCTCTCTTGGGCGCGGTCGCCTTGGGTGCGAAGGCACTGGGCTTCTCGATGCTGCTCAGCGTTGCCCTTGCCGCAATGCTGACGCCCGGTCCGAAGCGACGGCTCCACCCAATCTGCTACACGTACTTGCCGCTCGCCTTCGCGTGGCCGTTGTTCATCGTCACGACGGAGGATCCGGCGATTCCGATCCTGTATGGCATCCAGTGGATATGCATGGTGTTTGCCGCCATGATGGTGTGCCGAACCATCGTCGATCATGAAAGCCTGTTGCGTGTCGTAAAGCTGCTCGCCATCGGGTTCTTGATTGCGACACCGATCTTGCTGAGCGCGCTGCTGACAGGGCAATGGTCATACACCGGCCATTCCCGATTCGAGCCGTACGGCGCTTCATCCGTGCAGACAAGTGTCGTGTTCACAGTGACGGCGGGGCTGGGTCTGTATCTCGTATTTAGAGACAAGACCATTATCATGCGTCCGGTGTGGCTCGGCATGGTCGCGGCGGCGACTGGCATGGCCTTGCTCACCGGTACGCGGTCTGCAATGGTGACGCTCATCGGTGTCTGCGCCCCTGTGGGGCTGTTCGCGATGAGGAAGCCGGTCTTCGCGGTGCCAGCACTCGCCGTATTCGTGCTCGGCGTTGCGTTTGTCCTCAGCAGAGTGGACTCTAATCCGTTCGCCAGATACCGAAGCCTGGAAACAGCACGCGGCGAACAAGCCATCGAATACATTCAAGAGTCGATCTCGCAGCGCCCTGTCACGGGCCTGCTGGGCACGCGAGGCTTGAATGCGCAGGTCGACGAGTCGCTCGGCTTTCATGCACACAACGCATATTTGAAGATGGCCTACACCGGTGGACTCATCATGGTCGTGCCGTATCTCATCCTAGCTGCCATCACGATGCTATCCGCAGTGTATGTGTTCAGAAACCGCAGACTGCTTGATGCCGACCCCCTGTTGATCTCCGTGCTCGTAGCCTTCATGTTCATGATCTATGCACACGGCATGGTCAATCACATGATATACCAAGCCACGCATACCTGGGCGTTCTTGCACGTGCTGCTCTCGATGCTGTTCATGACACTCGCCGGCGAGATCATAAAGTTCAAGCGCGACTCACCCGCAATGGCGGCCATGCTGGCACAGAGACAGCACCACCTACCGGCCTGACACGCCTTCTACTCGTGCGGCGATTCAGGCTTGGGCGCCGTGACGGGCCCTGCGCAGCTCGAAGTCGCTGCGCACCTTATCAGGATCCCAAATCGGGTAGGCTCTGCCAAGAATGCTCGCCAGCTCGCGCTGGTCATCCTCGAGCGACTCGAGTATGAACTCCACGGTCTGGGCCGATGGAGGAGGAGGTGGCGGAGGCGCCTTGGGCGCCAACATCACTCGCAGTCGATCCCTGACCTGAACGGGAAGCAACGGGCGGATTTGACCATACAACGAGGTTCTCTGAAATCGCATGATGAGCCCCTTGTCGCGCGATCGATTCTTCGCCGCGTTGTATTTCGCGCCGTGATCGATCCTCGATACATCTGCTTGAAATCCAAGCTTCTTTGACAGCATCTCGACGTAGTGGGACCGATTCTTTACGTACTCCTCGAAGATGAGCACGCTGAAGCGATCCAGTGGATAGAACTGGAGCCAGGCATTGAGTTGGAATGCATACCTTGAGTACGTGATCGCGTGGTGATTCTCGTCGTGGATAAACTCATCCACGGTCGCAGCACACCGCTCGTTTGATACAACATGATGGTGGTGGCTCACGATCCTACTGACTGGCTCACGCAGAAGATAGACCAGTTGGACATCGTCGCCAAGCACTCTCGAGGCTCTTTCGGGGACTCCGGTAAACCTTGGAATACGCGCATATCCGGTAGAAGCATCGCCTCTTACGTCACTATCTTTCGCCTTCTTGTACAACTCCGCGTACTCTTCAAGGCCCTGCGTAGAGAGCACGTGGTCATCCGCCAGACATGTCGGCTCCTTGATGTACGGAAAAAAGACATTAGGCTGAGACAGCAGATCTCTATACAGAGTAGTCGTGCCCGCCTTTTGAGCTCCAATGATAAGAAGATTGGGGAGTTTCATTGACTTTCATTTCCAATACACTCGGCATAGACCTCGAGCGATCGAGCCGCAACACGCTCCCACGTGAATCGCTCCCGGATCAGTGCTGCACCCGCACGGCCCATGTCGGCTGCGAGTTTTGGATCCGACAACACACGTACGACCGCATCACCCACCTCGCCTGCGTCGAGCTCCGTCTCGATGCCTGCGTTCACTTGAGACACTTCGGGAAAATGGCATGCACGCGACACCACAACTGGAAGCCCGATTGCCATAGCCTCGCTTATCGCGATGGAG
>JGI12109J20283_10255798_pt1 | contig 11370 bp, 8 predicted proteins | sample ElkSlonscriptome_12_FD_20283 | JGI IMG/M metagenome (IMG submission 20283) | reverse complement strand
GCCATCCAGCGCACGCACGTGGCCGAGCGCTTCGTCGAGATCGGTGAAGGTCTCCGACGACGCGGCCGGCACACCGGCCTCGACCATGAGCTCCTTGGCCCAGGCCTTGTCGCCTTCGATGCGCGCGGCGGCGGCGTCGGGTCCGAAGACCGCGAAGCCCTCGGCCCGCAGACGATCCCCGACACCGTCGACGAGCGGCTGTTCCGGACCGACGACGACCAGATCCACGGCGAGGTCCTTCGCCGCCGCGACCCAGGACTCGACGTCCCTGGCTTCGACGAGGGTTGCGACGTCGGCCATGCCATCATTGCCGGGTGCCACGAAGACCTCGTCGACACCCGGCGATCGGGACAGTCCCCAGGCAAGTGTGTGCTCGCGGCCTCCCCCACCGATCACCAGGACCTTTGCCATCAGGCGCCGGCCTTGCCCAGGTCGTCGACGTACTTGCGCAAACGCGTGGCGGCCTCGCGCAGATCGTCCTGGCTGGCCGCATAACTGAAGCGCAGGTAGCCCGCGCCGTGCGCGCCGAAGCTGGTGCCGGCAAGGCTGGCCACGCCGTACTCGTCGAGGAGCGTCCGCGCGAACTCGTCCTGCGGAACACCCAGTGCCGAAATGTTCGGGAAGACGTAGAAGGCACCGCCGGGCTTCTTGCAGCTCACGCCGTCGATGGCGTTCAGTGCCTCGACGAGCAGGTCACGTCGGACCTTGAACTCCTTCACCATGGCTTCGGCACCCGACTGGTCACCCATCAGCGCCTCGACACCCGCGAGCTGCGTGAAGCTCGCCGTGCAGCTGTTCACGTTCGTCATCAGACGCGCGATCGCGGGCGCGAGTTCCTCGGGCATGACTCCGTAGCCCAGACGCCATCCGGTCATCGCGTAGGTCTTCGAATGCCCGTCGAGGACGATCGTCCGCTCGGCCATGCCGTCGATCTCGAGGATCGAATGATGCTCGCCGTCGTAGACGATGTGGCTGTAGATCTCGTCGGCCAACACCCAGCAGTCGTTCTCCTTGGCGACGTCCGCGACGACCTGCAGGTCTTCCTTCGTCAACACGCCGCCCGTCGGATTGCCCGGTGAGTTGATGATGATCAGCTTCGTCTTCGGGTTCACCGACTTGCGCAGTTCCTCGTGATCGATACGGAAGTCATTCTCCTCGCGGAGCGGCAACGGCACCGCCTTCGCGTCGACGAAGTCGATGACCGATTCGTAGATCGGAAAACCCGGATTGGGATAGACGACCTCGTCGCCCTCGTCGACGAGCGCGGTGATGACGAAGTAGAGGATCGGCTTCGCGCCCGGGCAGATCACGAACTGTTCCGGGGTGACCTTCACGCCGCGATCGGCCGAGAAATGCTCGGCGAAGGCCTTGCGCGCTTCCGGGAGTCCCGCCGAGGGCCCGTAGTGCGTCGCGCCGCTCTGCAGAGCCTTCACCCCCGCGTCGACGATGTTCCTGGGCGTGTCGAAGTCGGGCTCGCCGATTTCCAGGTGCACGACGGACTTGCCCTTCGCTTCGAGCGCACGGGCGCGGGCCAGGACTTCGAACGCAGTCTCGGTGCCGAGGCGCTGCATGCGCTTCGCGAGTTGGATGGCCATGCCGATCCTCCCTGATTCCTAGGACGAGCCTCGAGAGAGGCCCGGCGAACGGGCCGTTGGATGGGGGCCGCGACGTCGCGTCTGCGGCACATCGAGCCAAGGTAGACCACCGCCGTGGCCTTGACCAGACGCGACTCCGTGACGTCGGAAAATGCTCGAAAACGCCCGCGGGCCAGGGACTTGGAGCATCGGCGACCGGCTCGGTCGCGAGCGGTGTCAGGCCAGGGACTTGAGGTAGGCCTCGGCCTCTTCGAGGACCTCTCGACGGACCATGGACTTGTCCTTCGCCATGCGTCGCAGGTCGACCTTCGAGACGTAGCGCGCGTTGACGAACTTGCGCAGCGTCTTGATCGGGATCGGCATCGGCGAACGCAGCAACGCGAGCGGTACGTCCCGATTGGCGAAGCCGGCGTGAAGGTTGCGTTGGGTGCAGATCGTGTCGAGAACGCGCATGTTGCGCACGCGTTCGACGACCATCCGAACCACCCCCGGCGTGTTCACGATCTTCTGGTTCTTGAGCAGACCCAGAAGGACACTGGTGTTGTTGATGTTCGCCATGACCAGGTCCTTGACCGTCTCGTCCTTCTCCTTGGCTTCCTCGCCACTCTCGATCTCGTCACGAGCAGGCACCGGGAAGCCGTAGGGAAGGGCCAGTCGCCGCACGGCCGTGCGGTCGAGCTCGATCCGGACCTGTCCGTCGTCGACGCGCACCGACTCGAGACCGGCGCCCGCGACGGCCTCGCGCACGGCGGACGTCGCCTGCAACACGACCTCGTCGTCGGAGTAGTTGTCGTAGACGACGAGGAGGGCGTCGACCACGTCGAAGGGGCGCTTGCGTAGATCTTGCGCGGCCAGGACTTCGCCGATGTCCAGGACCCGGTCGACGAACCACGCGATATGGCGCTGTCGCACCGAGGTCCGATCCAGACTCCGCCACAGTCGCCACAGGATCTGCAGCTTCGGTTCCTGGCTCATGCGATCGCGGAAGCGCCGCTCGTCGGGGTCGTCGAGGCTCGACGACAGGGTCGAGAACTGTTCGTTGAACAGCGACGTGCGCCGCGTCTCCTCGAGCTGACCGACGAAGCGACGCATGTCACGCAGGTCTTCGTCCACGCTCCCGAGAATCGGCATCACCTGGGAGACCTGGCGGGCCGAGTAGGGATTGATCGCGCCCGCCAGACTGCTCGCCCGGAGTTCGAGGGCATCGAGTTCCAGACGTGCGAGGCGAACGAAGGAATCCAGTTCGGCGTCTTCGAGGCGTACGGTGCGCCGCAGCTCGTGGACCAGCCGGGCGAATGCACGTCGACAGCGCCACGCGGGTCCGCGGTCGCGTACCTTGGCGCCCTGCTCCGGCTCCGGCCATCGCGCGGCCAATGCGGAGTCGATCGTGTCGAGTTCGTCGAGGAGCTTCTGCTCCTGCGTCGACAGGACGTTTCCAGCGTTGCGGCGCCGGCGAAGCTGGTCCGCCTCGCGGTGCACGTTCGAGAACTCGTAGACCCTGTCGATCAATCCGTCGCCTGGCCCGTCGACGGCAAGGAAGCCGGCCAGCGCCGCGATGCCCTCGGCGTCGCCCAGGACGGCCCGGGCCAGGATCCCACGCCCCAACTGCTCGAAGAGCGGCGTGTCGATCTGCTTGCGCATGGACTGGGCGATCAGACCGCAACGGGCATTCGTGTCCGACTCCCCGGCAAGTTCGTCGATCCAGCGCTTCACCTCGGCGGGGAGCCGATAGGAGTCGACCCCGACGGTGGTCTCCGCCAGAAGGGGTTCGGTGGGCAGCGCGTGGATCTCGGACACGTCGGGCCTCGGATCAGATGGCACGGAGGGCATCGGCCGCCGGATGTGGAACCGTCGCCTCAGCGTCCACGGTGCAACCTTCGCACCACGTCGCCCTGTTCGAGCCGCAAGGCGAACCCAGCCCCGGTCGCACCGTCGGCGACGGGTCCGCGCCACCAGGCCCACGCACCCCAACGCACGATGCCATGTCCTCCGGCGACCGCGAACCATCCCGCGTGACCTCGTGCCGGAATCCAGAGCGGCCGGATGCCCGCCAGGGGACGCGAGACGAACCACGGCGCGCTGGCATCGCGGGCAGCGTGGCCCACCGCCGCCTCGATCGACGCGAAGCCGCCCCATTCCACGCGGCGAAGGACACGAAGGGCCAGGGCCTCCCGACCGCTCGCGGCACTCCCGCGACGTGCCCAGGCCAACACGACGCGCGCCAGATCGGTCGAACGACGCAGCTCGGTCCGAAGCATCGGTTCCACCGCGTCGGCTTCGACGTCTTCCTCCACGCCGACGCTCGCGCGTGCGTTCCACCTTGGCGCACCGTCGTGCTTGCGTGCGGCGGTCCACGCCAGGTCCACGCGCAGGCGTTCGTCGACGTCCTCGGCTCGCTCCCGATGTCGGAACAGGGCTTCGATCCGGAGGGGACCTTGCCGGGTCCGTGCATCGATCTGCCACGCCGCATGCGTACGGTCGATCTTCGATCCGGTGATCGGATCGGTCGCACCGCCGCGCGCTCCGTCCGCCCGGACCCATGCGATGTCCACTTCGCCGGCAGCGCCCCGGCTCCGGAGCCCGACGCCGGTCACGGCATCATCGAGCGTCGAAGCGGCACTCCCTTCGGCCCAGAGATGAACGGCGGCGGTCAGGTCGCGCCGTATCCAGGTCGCGCCGCGGACGCCGGTCTCCGCGGCATGCACGACGACGCCGCCCCGCCCATCGCGACGGTCGAAGGCCAGCACGCACGACAGGTCGTCGGCGACGTCGCGTGCCACGAGGGTGTGCACGTGACCGAAAGCGAATCTTCTCCCCAGGGCGACACCACGCCACCCCACGGTCGTCGACGCATCGGTCCGCCCGCGCACCCGCGCGGTCCGCGGTCGGCGCACCGCGCCGAGTCTCGATCTCCCGAGAGCGTCGCTCACCCCGAGCCCGGATCCGAAATCGAAACGCAGCGCTCCGACGGTGACGTCCGTGCCAACCATGCGTCCCGTCAACCATCCGCGCGTGGCACCACCCGCGTCCGCACGCACGCCACCGACCGTCCAGTTGCCACGCCGTCCACGTACGGCGTGGCGACGACGTGTGGTCTCCACCGTGCTCTCCCATCGAAATCCCGACACCGCGTCGAGCTCGACGAGTTCGCTCCAGGTTTCGAGCGTGACGGCGTCCAATCCGTCGAGTCGATCGAGATCGGCGAAGTCGAAGTCGCGCCGCGCGGTCCTCAAGTTCACGACTGCGCGCGCGATCGATCGGTCCGCACCGGGCAGGAGTGCGATCTCGTCTTCGGCGGCCGAGCGCAGGTCCAGTGGTTGCTCGCGCCACCGCTCCCACGCTTCGATCCGCTCGGAATCGACGAGATCTGCACGCGCGGATACGGTCCCGAGCACGAGCCCGAGCGACAGCACACGGAAAAGGGTGCGCGCCCTCACGTTCCCCACTCCAGGGCGATCGCTCGCGCGCCGGCCCGCGGTCCGTCCACCACGCGACCGACCCGCACACGCCATCGATCACGTTGCAGGTCGAGGGCCCACAGGGTTCCTCGTGGGTCCGCGCGCAGACCGAACCCGAGAGACGGCGCGAGACGAAGCGTCCCGGCGAACACCCAGGTCGCCCGCGTGTCGAAGGATCGATCCGAACGCGCAGCCCACAGCATGGCCGGTCCCCGCGCGACACGGCACGACAGGCGCAGGCGCCAGCGCGCGCCGTCGTCGGGACGACGAGACAGCACCGCCGCGAGCGCGGCCCCATCGAGTTCCAGACGAACCGCACCACGTGGCCAGGCGATCTGTTCGGCTGCGAAGCCCTCGACGGCCGTCGTACGACGTCGCCACGTCAGACGGGCGGCGACCCGTTGCACGCGCCACGCAACGCCGGCGCTGGAACCGGAGACGTCGACCGTTCCGGCCGCCGTGCGCGTGAATCCGATCTGCAGGGCGAAAGACCTCCGCACCCACCCGGCTCGGATCCAGTCGCTCTGGACGCCATCGGCACCCCAGGGCCATGCTCGACCCACGCCGACTCCGCTCGTCCACGCGATCGCCGGATCGTCACGAGGAATGGCGGAGACGTCGTCGGTACCAGGAGCGAGCGGATCGAGGGCGAACACCAGCGAGGGCAACAGCAAACAGCCCAGGAAGAGCGCCCTCATCGTCGCCCCAGTCCGACCACGCGCCGCCACACACGCCCGTCGTCGACGCGGCGCACCTGGACGACGTAGGCCCCGACGGGCGCCGGGCGCCCGCGCAGATCGGTGCCGTCCCATTGCCAATGCGCACGTGCAGGCCCGACGGCGCCTTCGAGCCGCTTCACCTCGTCCCCGAAGAGGTCGTAGACGGTCGCGCGCGGATCGGCTCCCGGTTCTTCGAGCACGACCTGCAGGAGATCGTCGACCGCGTCGCCATCTGGACTGAAGGGATCGGGACCGACGTCCAGCGGATCCGGGCCCGGAACGAAACCTTCGCTCGGATGCTCGAGGCCGGGGGTCGGATCACCCGCGGTCAGGATCCACAAGACCTCGCCGGCGACGACGACGTCGGTGCGTTGCAGGGACTGCCCTCGCTCTCCGAGGTCGTCACGACGGTAGGAGGCACGGTCGACGAGACGCCCCTCGGCATCGAACAGCTGCACCGCGTCCGCGGGCAGAGGGTCTCCCGCGCGGCCGTCGTTCAGCGTCGACCAACCGCCCTCCGGCCGGACCACGAAGGCCCCCGTTCCGTAGACGGCGGCCCAAGCGACGGGATCGGCGGTGACGATCCAGCGCGCGCCGGGTGGCAAGGACCCGACGACACCCATCTCCCGTGCGGATGTGGCGTCACCGAGCGCCCATCCAGCAAGGTGGACCGCATCCGGTCCAGCGTTGAACAGCTCGACCCACTCGGGCTCGCCAGGGGCCGGGCGCGGCTGGATCTCGGTGAGCCGGACCGCCACCGGTCCCACGCGCACCCGGGTCGACTCGGTTCGGGCGGGCTCGGGAGCTCCGCTGTGCACGAAAACATGGTTCCCGACGTCCAAGGTGAAGTGGAGGTCGATCGCCACGGTGTCCCCGGCGTCGGCCTCGAGGGTCCACGGCTTCCCCTCGATCTCGACGCCGGCGGACTGACTCGGGGACCACCCGCGCGCGATCCATCGCGGACTCCACCGCAACTCACCGGGGTCGGCGCGCCAGGGCGGATCGACTGTCGCGGGAATCGGGTCGAACCAGTGCGCCGCCAGGTTGACCTCGCCCGGCGTGGCCCGGTCGAGCGCACGGAAGTCGCGCGCGTTGTCGTCGGTGTCCTGCCCGTCGGGAACGCGCCCGATCGAACTCGACGTCGCGTCCGGAGCCGCGCGGCCCTCCCCTCCGACCGCCGCCTCGTCTCCCCAGGCCACCGCATCGACGACTACGCCCTCACGAACGAGATGGAGCGCGTCCGGTCCGTTCTGCAGGTCGAGTGACGTCACGACGTCGGCCCCGTCGACGTCGGCTTCTCCGATCAGGAAGAATCCACGCGACGGGACCTCGAGTCCGGGAAGCGCGACCCAAACGCGACGGCCGTCGATGCCCGCATTCAGAAACCAGAGTTCGAGCCCATCCAGGGAGAGCGCGACGTCACCAGGATTGAAGAGTTCGACGTATTCGGCGTTCGCGTCGGATCCGGGTGGATCGTAGAGAACCTCGTTGACGACGAGGTCACGGGCCTCGGCCTGCGAGAGATGAAACAAGAGGACGAGAGCGAATACGGTCCGTGCGATCGGCACGACGACCGCGCCTTCCCGGGAGGGCACGTCGGGAGGACGGCAGAGAGCGGCGATCCACGTCGGGTCGCCGCGATCAGATCAGGCCCCAGCGCTTTCGCAATGCCCACTCCAGGCCGAGCAGGCCAAGCAGCGGGATCAGGAACCACGGACTCGCCCAGAGATCCGTCCGACCGGCCAGGACCGTTCGCCGGGTCTCGAGCGGGAGGTCGGCCGCCCAGGATTCGACGGCACCGGTGTCCAACAACGCGCCGCCCGAGCGCCGCGCCAGGGCCGTGAGCGCGGCGAGGTCGGTGTCGGGATCGCGGAACTCCACGGAGTAGGGATCGACGGTCAGTGATTGCCAGGGCGAGGTCAGTGCGCTTGCGGCGTCCTCCATTGCGATGCGGATCGAATACGCGCCCGGCGGCAGGGCCGGGAGTTCGACGATGCGTCCACCCGGAGTCCGCGGATCCTGACGCATGCGCACGCGGCCGAGCACTTCGGCCTGGGTCGAGTCCACTTCGCCGCGCGCCCACTCGAGCCACACGTCGCTGCTCTCTTCGGGGCGAAGTCGCGCGTCCAGCGCGACGGCACGGAGTTCGACGTCGTCTCCCTGAGCGGCCACCGGGGACGGGAGCTGCAGACGCAGCCGCTCGCGGTCGCCTCCTTCGGCCAGGTAGGCGACCAGATTCCCGACCCAGGCGCGGTAGAGCGGTTCGGTGTCCTCGTCGCCGAGGCGCCAGAAGGACCAGCTCCAGAGCGGCGCACCGTTGAAGACGGCGACCCGCCCCTCGCCTTCGTCGCGCACCGCCAACACGGGCGCGGAGAATCGATTCGTGACCCCACGCAGGAGCACGTCGGCGTCGGGTGCCGCGTCCACGGGCAACGCAGCGGCGCGCAACGGCGGCACGGTGCGCAGCCAGGTGTCGACGTCGCCGAGCTCGGCGGTCGGCGCGAGGATCGGGTGCACACGACCGGCGGCGGAGATCTCCGGACGGATGTCTCCCCGCGTCCATCGAGTGCGCGCACTCGGCCGCAAGGGCAACAGCGATTGGAGTTCGGTGCTTCCACGCAAGGACTGCGCTCCGTCCCCGAAGATCACCCAGAGTCCCGCACCAGCCCGCAGGCTCTCACGGACTCCGGTATCGTCGGCCAGTAGGAAGGAGGCATCGTCGACGCTGCCAGCGACGAAGAGATCGATGTCGCTCACCTGCTCGGTGTCGAGTGGCCACGTCAGCGTCGAGTCGGTTCCTGCAATCCGCAGACCGTCGGCCGCTGCGTGCACGCCGATCCACTCGATGCGGCGATCGCGGGCGGCGAAGCGGGAGAGGAAATGTGCGTTCCACGTCGGCGCGCGTTCGACGTAGAGCACGCGCAGACGGTCTTTGCCGACCTCGTAGCCGACCTGGACGCGGTTGTTCCGGTCGACGAGTTCTCCGGCCGTCGTTTCCACCTCGAGAGCGAGGCGCTCCACGCCGAGGGAATCCGCCGCGACCTCGAAGTCGACCGGAACGCGTCCTCCGCCCCGTGGCCAGGACACCGAGCGCTCCTCGAGCGTGACACCGCCACGCTCCAGACGAACGAGGGCGGACCCCGCCGTCTCCCCGTCGGCCACCAACTCGGCGTCGATCGCGACGCGGTCGCCCTGGTTCACGTAGGTCGGATAGCGCACGCGGTCGAGTCGCAGGTCGAGCGGACCGGCACTGTCACCGATCGCGACGGCGAAGACCTCCACGTCGAGACCGCCGAGTCGCGGCCCGGACGACGTCGTCGATCGGCCATCGCTGATCAGGAGGACGGCGGCGAGATTGTCTTCGATGTGGCGCTGGGCACTCGACAGCACGAGGCCACCGAGATCGGTGCCGTCTTGCGAGGCATTGGAGCTGATCATCGGATCGCGACCGCGCTCGGCCGACGACTCCACCCGGCGAGCACCGCGTTCGACCCACACACGTGGTGCCTCCGGGCGCTCGGAGAGGCGCTGAGCGACGTCGCGGGCCACGTCTTCGGCGACGGCCGCCCGGGTCCGGCCGTCCGCGACCGGTATCGACATGCTCGCGCTGTCGTCCACCAGAACGACGACACCCGGTCGGGTCTCGACCTCGCGGGCCCGGTGCAGGACCGGCTCGGCGAGCATGACCACGACCAGCAGGAGTACCAGGGCACGCAGGATGGTCAATCCGCGCCGCGGACCACTGGCCAGCGCGGGCTCGGTGTCTCGATAGGCACGCCGCGCGACCTCGAGCGCGAGCGCGGCGAGCACGACGAAGACCAGCAGGCCGATCAGGCCACGAGGACCGAACGCCAGGGATGCGAATACGGGATCGGGCACGGGTCGACTCCCACGGCGAGCACGGGGGGACGCGGACAACCTCGCGTTCCTACCCCCAACGCGCCAGGCCCGACCGAGGTTCCGCGGAGGGTTCCGACGGGGAGGCCGTCGGGATCAGCTCGAGGCGTTGGTCGCTTCGAGCGCTTCCTGCAGATTGGGATAGGCGCGCAGGATCGAGGGGAATTCGAGCAGTTGGTAGACCTGATCGACCTCTCGACGCATGGCCGCCAGACGCAGATCGACTCCCCGATCCCGGAAGTTCGAAACGACCGAGATCATGACGCCCCAGCCTGCCGAGCTGATGTAGTCGACGGCGTGGAGGTCGAGAACCACCGCCTCGGTCGCCGCGGCACCGTGCTCGATCAGGGCGCGCTCCAACTCCGGCGCTGTGTTCGTATCGACGAAACCGCCGACCTCGAGTACGACATGGCCCTCGCTCGGAAACTTCGCCGTCACGTCGAGAGTGTCCATCATCCGTCTCCGTTTTCGCCGCGGGGCGGAGGTTCGATCGTGTCATCGGGTCCGTCGGGGTGACCCTCGGGGCCGAACTGCGTCAACTCGTCCAGCTTTCGCAAGCCCTCCAGGAGGAGCAGGTCCAGACTGACGTCGAGCAAGATGTCCTCGTTTTCGGGATAGATCTGGCTGTAGAACGCGAAGCTTCCGCGTTCGATCCGGACCAGGCGGTAGACCACCTCCATGATCTGTTCCTTGATCGCCCGGACGAGCACACTCTGCTCGAGGCCGCCCCCTTCGACGAGGACGGTCCCGATACGCACGCCGCGGCGGTCGGACTGGATCTTTGCACCCTCGAGCTGCGCGGGCTCCAGATGGCCCTTGCGCACCAGGAGATCGCCGATCCGCTCGATCTCGGCGTCCGTCCGCGCGTAGATCAGGTGCCCCTGGTGGAAATAGACCCGACCGCGCTGGTCCTCGCCCTCGAGAACCAGCTTTCCGGTCGACTCCGCCTGGTGGAGCAGCTGGAAGATATTCGCCACTCCGAACAGATCGATGCGCCCTCTGAGATCCACCCGACACCTCTGACCGATAGGCCATTGATGGCCCGAAGTCTTTGACTGAGCGGCAGTTAGCGGTCGCTCAGGCTCGCCTGTGCTGCAGCCAGAATGGCCACGGGCACGCGATACGGCGAACAGCTTACATAATCCAAGCCAGCCCGATGGAAGAAGCCGACCGACGCCGGATCTCCGCCGTGCTCCCCGCACACACCGAGGTGCAGGTCCTCCTTCTCGGCCTTGCCGAGCTCGACGGCCATCTCCACGAGCTTGCCGATTCCGTCCTGGTCCAGGCTCTGGAAGGGATCCGAGGGCAACAACTCGTGCTCGACATAGTGCGGCAGGAACGAACCGGCATCGTCACGGCTGAAGCCGAAGCCCATCTGCGTCAGATCGTTGGTCCCGAAACTGAAGAAGTCGGCCTCCTTGGCGATCTCGTCCGCGGTGACACACGCGCGCGGAATCTCGATCATGGTGCCGATCAAGACTTCCAGCTCGTCGCCCACGCCCTCGTCCTTCTTGATCGCCCGCACCTTCTGGCGCGCGATCTCGCGCATGGCCGCCAACTCGGTCTTCAGGCCGACCAGAGGAATCATGATCTCCGGTATCGGGTTCTTGCCGGCCTTCTTGAGCTTGCACGCCGCGCGCATGATCGCCTCGACCTGCATGGCGTAGATCTCGGGATAGGTGATGCCGAGACGAACGCCAC
>JGI12109J20283_11129745_pt1 | contig 11374 bp, 9 predicted proteins | sample ElkSlonscriptome_12_FD_20283 | JGI IMG/M metagenome (IMG submission 20283) | reverse complement strand
TGGGCGACGACACCCCCTTCGCGGTGCTCTCCGAGCGGCCCCGTTCGCTCTACGATTATTTTCGCCAGCAGTTCGCCCAGGTGACCAACCCGCCCATCGATCCCCTGCGGGAGGCGATTGTCATGTCCCTGGAGGTGTGCCTGGGCAAGGAGTGCAATATGTTCGAGGTGAGCGAGGACTACGCGCCGCGCCTCACCTCGCAGACGCCGATCCTCACCGACGGGCGCTTCCGGGCGCTGCTGGACAACGCCGGTGAGCGCTATCCCCACCGGATCATCGACCTGAACTACCACCCTGACGAGGGACTGCGGGCGGCGCTGGACCGGGTCTGCGCCGAGGCCCGGCAGGCGGTGGCCGATGGCGTGGTGTTGCTGGTGCTGTCGGACCGGGCCATCCACCCGGAAAAGATCCCGGTGCATGCGCTGCTGGCCACCGGCGCGGTCCACCATGATCTCATCAGGCACGGTATCCGTTGCGAGGCCAATCTCATCGTCGAGACCGGCACCGCCCGGGACCCTCACCAGTGCGCGGTGCTGATCGGCTACGGCGCCACGCTGGTGTATCCCTATCTGGCCTACCAGTGCCTGTACGACCTGGTGCGCTCCGGCGAGATTCCAGTCACCGATACCGCGTGGATCGCCGATAATTACCGCAAGGGGATGAACAAGGGGCTTTTCAAGATCATCTCCAAGATGGGGATCTCCACCATAGATTCCTACCGGGGCGCGCAACTGTTCGAGATCGTGGGGCTGGCCGACGAGGTGGTGGACCTGTGCTTCCACGGTACAGTGTCGCGCATCCAGGGAGCGAACTTCGAGGATCTGGAGCACGACACCCGGCGCCTGGCCTGGGGCGCCTGGCGCCCGCGTAAGCCACCGGAGCAGGGTGGTTTACTGAAGTACGTCCACGGCGGCGAGTACCACGCTTTCAACCCGGAGGTGGTGACCGCCCTGCAAAAGGCCGTAAATAGCGGCGACTACGCCGATTATCAGGCTTTTTCGATCCTGGTGAACGAGCGTCCGGTGGCATCCCTGCGGGATCTGCTGCGCCTGAAACCCGACCTCACCCCGGTGCCGCTGGACGAGGTGGAGGACGAGTCCACCATCCTGCCCCGTTTCGACACCGCTGGGATGTCCCTGGGCGCCCTGTCGCCGGAGGCCCACGAGGCCATGGCGGTGGCCATGAACCGCCTGGGCGGGCGTTCCAATTCCGGCGAGGGCGGCGAGGACTCGGCCCGCTACGGCACCGAGCGGATGTCCAAGATCAAGCAGGTGGCCTCCGGGCGCTTCGGCGTCACCCCCCATTATCTGGTGAACGCCGAGGCCCTGCAGATCAAGATCGCCCAGGGCGCCAAGCCCGGCGAGGGTGGCCAGTTGCCGGGCCACAAGGTCAACGAGATGATCGCCAGGCTGCGCTTCTCCCGGCCCGGGGTGGCGCTGATCTCGCCGCCGCCCCACCACGATATCTACTCCATCGAGGATCTGGCGCAGTTGATCTTCGACCTCAAGCAGGTCAACCCCAGGGCGCTGGTCTCGGTGAAGTTGGTCTCCGAGCCCGGGGTGGGCACGGTGGCCGCGGGCGTCACCAAGGCCTACGCCGACCTGATCACCATCTCCGGCTACGACGGCGGCACCGGCGCCTCGCCGCTCACCTCGGTGAAATACGCCGGTTCCCCCTGGGAACTGGGGCTCACCGAGACCCACCAGGTGCTGCGGCGCAATAACCTCCGGGACAAGGTGCGACTCCAGACCGACGGCGGCCTGAAGACCGGGCTGGACGTGGTCAAGGCGGCGATCCTCGGCGCCGAGAGCTTTGGTTTCGGCACCGCGCCCATGGTGGCCTTGGGTTGCAAGTACCTCAGGATCTGCCATCTGAACAACTGCGCCACCGGCGTGGCCACCCAGAACCAGGTTCTGCGCATGAAGCACTTCAAGGGCGAGGCGGACAAACTCGTCGGTTATTTCCGCTTTGTCGCCCGGGAAGTGCGCGAGATCATGGCCGGGCTCGGTATCCGCCGCTTCACCGATCTCATCGGGCGCACGGATTTGCTGGAGATCCTGCCAGGCAGCACCGCCAAGCACGGGCGCCTGGACCTCTCGCCGATTCTCTCCGACGGCGGCGTACCGGCCGAGGCCCCGCGCTTTTGCCAGGCGCCCCACAACGAACCCTTCGACAAGGGGGAACTGGCCGAACGGATGGTGGCGGATGCCCTGCCCGCCATCGAGGGCAAACTCGGCGGGGAATTCCACTACCCGGTACAGAACACCAACCGCTCCCTGGGCGCGCGCCTGTCCGGCGAGATCGCCCTGCGCCACGGCGACCAGGGCATGAACGATACACCCATCGTGTTGCGCCTGCGGGGTACCGCCGGGCAGAGCTTCGGGGTGTGGAACGCCGGGGGCTTGCACATGGTTCTGGAGGGCGACGCCAACGATTACGTGGGCAAGGGCATGGCCGGCGGCAAGCTGGTGATCTATCCCTACCGGGAAAGCACCTACGATGTGCATCACTCGCCCATCATCGGCAACACCTGCCTGTACGGCGCCACCGGCGGCAGGCTGTACGCCGCCGGCCTCGCGGGGGAGCGCTTCGCGGTGCGAAACTCCGGGGCCGTCGCCGTGGTGGAGGGGGTCGGCGACCACGGTTGCGAGTACATGACCGGCGGCGTGGTGGTGGTGCTGGGCCAGACCGGGGTGAATTTCGGCGCCGGCATGACCGGTGGCTTCGCCTTCGTGCTGGACGAGACCAACACCTTCGTGGATCGCTATAACCACGAACTCATCGACACCCACCGTATCGCCACCGAGAACATGGAGCCGCAGCGCAATTATCTCTACTCCCTGATCCAGGAGTTCGTTGCCGAGACCGATAGCGACTGGGGACGCCGGGTGCTGGAGGAATTCAGCTTCTACGCCCACAAGTTCTGGCTGGTGAAGCCCAAGGCGGCGGAACTGGACAGCTTGCTGGATACCCTGCGCCAGGCGGCCTGAGGAGCGAAACCGTCATGTCCAAGAGCAAACCCCTGCTATTTCTCGATGTGGGCCGCCAGGACCCGGACAAGCGTGGCGTGCGCGAGCGGGTCACCCAGTGGAAGGAGATCTACGGCCAGTTCGATCCCAAGGCCGCTGCCGACCAGGCGGGGCGCTGTCTGCACTGCGGTAACCCTTACTGCGAGTGGCAATGCCCGGTGCATAATTACATTCCCAACTGGTTGCAGTTGGTGAACGAGGGTAACCTCTTCCAGGCTGCGGAACTCTCCCACCGCACCAACAGCCTGCCGGAGATGTGCGGGCGGATCTGTCCCCAGGATCGGCTCTGCGAGGGAGCCTGCACTCTGAACGAGAGTTCCGGCTGGCCGCTGCGCGAGACCGACGACCAGAACCTGGGACCGGTGACCATCGGTGCCATCGAGAAATACATCACCGACGAGGCCCTCAAACAGGGTTGGCGCCCGGATATGTCCAACGTGGTGCCCACCGGTAAGCGGGTGGCGGTGGTGGGCGCCGGACCGGCGGGGCTGGCCTGCGCCGACGTGCTGACCCGTAACGGCGTGAGCGCGGTGGTTTACGACAAGTATCCGCAGATCGGCGGGTTGCTCACCTTCGGTATACCGCCCTTCAAGCTGGAAAAAGAAATCGTCCAGATCCGCCGCCAGATCATGGAGGAAATGGGCGTGGAGTTCCGACTGAACACCGAGATCGGCCGGGATCTCCCCTTCGAGCGCCTGCTCGCCGAGTACGATGCGGTATTCCTCGGCATGGGCACCTACACCTACATGAAAGGTGGTTTCCCCGGCGAGGATCTGCCCGGCGTGTACGAGGCCCTGCCCTTCCTGATCGCCAATATCAACCGCCTCATGGGTCTGGAGAAGCACCCGGAAGAATTCATCGATATGCGCCACCAGCGGGTGGTGGTGCTGGGCGGGGGCGACACCGCCATGGACTGCAACCGCACTTCCATCCGCCAGGGCGCCGAGAGTGTCGCCTGTGTCTACCGTCGCGACGAGGCCAATATGCCGGGCTCGCGCCGGGAAGTGACCAACGCCAAGGAAGAGGGCGTGCATTTTGTCTGGAACCGCCAGCCCATCGCTATTCTCGGCGAGGAACGGGTGGAGGCCGTCAAGGTGGCTGCCACCCGCCTCGGCGAGCCCGACGCCCGGGGCCGGCGCAGCCCCGAGGTGGTGCCCGGCTCCGAGGAGGTGATCCCCGCCGACCGGGTGATCATCGCCTTCGGGTTTCGTCCCAACCCCCAGATCTGGTTCGAGGAGCACGGCATCGAGGTGGACGATCGGGGACGGATCCGCACCTCGCCAGATCAGCGCTTCCAGACCACCAATCCCCGGGTATTCTCCGGAGGTGATATGGTAAGAGGTTCGGATCTGGTGGTCACCGCGGTGTTCGAAGGACGCGAGGCCGCCGAGGGGATTCTGGACTATCTGGAGGTATAAGCATGGGAACATGGCGGGGATTGCTGCTGGGCGGGATGCTGCTGCTGGGGGGCTGCGCCAGCGTGGGTTTCAACCCCCTCACCGTGGCCGAGATCGAGGCCATGCACGAGGGTGGTACGCCGGAGGTGGAGATCATCGAACGGATCCAGACCTCCGGCACCATCTACCGACTGAATAGCCGTCAGGTCGAGCAACTCCAGGACGAGGCGGAACTACCCGGCCCGGTGATCGCCGCCATGGAGCAGACTTTCGCCGATGCGGTGGCCAATAACCCGGAACTGGCCGAGTGGGACCGCTACTGGTTCCGCGAGGACGGCTACTGGTACGGCACCTGTCCGCTGGCCGATGCGGGTGTGTTGAATATCGCCTGTGAATAATTCACTCGCCAACGATCGGTTATTGCGGGCGCTGTTGCGCCAGCCAGTGGACCGCACCCCGGTGTGGATGATGCGCCAGGCCGGGCGTTATCTCCCGGAGTACCGGGCCACCCGGGCGCGTGCCGGGGACTTCATGACCCTCTGCCAGACCCCGGAACTGGCCTGCGAGGTGACCCTGCAACCCCTGGCGCGCTATCCCCTGGATGGGGCGATTGTATTCTCGGATATTCTCACCGTGCCGGATGCCATGGGCCTCGGTCTTTACTTCGTGGAGGGGGAGGGACCGAAATTCCAGCATCCGCTGCGGGATGCCGCCGCCATTCGCCGCCTCGGGGTGGTCGACCCCGAGGCGCGGCTGGACTACGTGGCGGCGGCGCTGCGCCTGATCCGCCGGGAACTGGCCGGGCGGGTACCGTTGATCGGTTTCGCGGGTAGCCCCTGGACCCTCGCCACCTACATGGTGGAGGGAGGCAGCAGCCGCGAGTTCGCCCGTCTCAAAACGCTCCTCTACGATCAACCGGCGCTGCTGGAGACCCTACTCGCGGTGCTCGCCGACAGCGTCGCCGCCTATCTCACCATGCAGGTGCGGGCCGGGGCGCAGGTGTTGATGATTTTCGATACCTGGGGTGGGGTGCTGACGCCGGCGGATTACCGGCGCTTTTCCCTGGACTTCATGGCGCGAATCATCGAACAACTGCCTCGCGAGTACGAGGGCCGGCGGGTGCCGGTGATTCTGTTCACCAAGGGTGGTGGCCAGTGGCTGGAGGCCATGGCCGATGCCGGCGCCGACGCCCTGGGGTTGGACTGGACCGTGAATATCGGCGAGGCACGCCGACGGGTGGGGGAGCGGGTAGCTTTACAGGGTAACCTCGACCCCGCCGTGCTGTACGCCAGTCCGGAGCACATTCGCGAGCGGGTGGCGGGCATTCTGGAGGATTTCGGCGCCGGCAGCGGCCACGTGTTCAACCTCGGCCACGGTATCCATCCCCAGGTCGATCCCGATCACGCCGGGGCGATGATCCAGGCGGTGCAGGCAATCAGCCCCCGGTTTCACGTCTGAGGTCGCCGTTTCCCGGGTGGTCCGTGGTATTCTTCTCCCAGGTTGACGGGGAGACGTTTTTATGGCGGGTCGAATCCTGTCAGCGGGCGTGGTGGTGTTGCACTGGCGAGACGATCACTACAACTACCTGTTACTGCGGGCTTACAACTACTGGGATTTCCCCAAGGGCATGGTGGAGCCGGGGGAGTCGCCGCTGAATGCCGCCATCCGCGAGGTGCGCGAGGAGACCACCATCAGCGATCTGCATTTTCGCTGGGGCACGGTCTATCGCCAGACCCATCCGTACAATCACGGGCGCAAGGTGGCACGGTATTACATCGCCGAGACGCCCGTGACCGAGGTGAGCCTGCCCATCAATCCCGAACTGGGACGGGCCGAGCATAGTGAGCATTGTTGGGTCGACCGGGCCGAGGCCTGGCGCTTGCTGACTCCCCGGGTACGGGCGGTGCTGCGCTGGGCCGATGGGATCATCACCACCAAATCCCGGGTGCGAGGTTGATCCGACTGGAGTAAAACGATGGCAGAGAACTACAACCCCTTACCGTTCTATCCCCTGGAGGCCGGTGCGAGCTATATGCGCCCGCGCCAGGATCTCCCCCAGGGGGTCACCGAGGACAGCCCCGCCGTCGATGTGATGACGGATCTCAGCAAGGTGACCGCCTACACCGTGGAACTGACCACCCCCCTGGACAAGGCACTGGAGGTCATGATGAAGCGGGGCGTTCGGTTGTTGCTGGTGCGAGACAGCGACGCCGCCGTGCGGGGGCTGATCACCAGCCGCGATATCCAGGGCGAGAAACCCGAGAAGATCCTGCAAAAATCCTATCTGACCCGGGAAGAACTCCTGGTGCGCGACATCATGACCCTCAAGCATCGGCTGGAAATCCTGCGCATGGAGGACGTGCTGCGGGCCCGGGTGGGCGATATTATCGCCACCCTGAAAACCTGTGGCCGTCAGCACGCCATGGTGGTGGACATCGACCCGGCCACTACCCGCCAGGCGGTGCGGGGGTTGTTTTCTCTGTCGCAGATCGGCATCCAGATGGGCCTGGAGATCGACCCGGCCAGCGCCCCCACCACGGCCGAGGAACTGGAGCAGGCGCTGGCGCGGATGCGCAACGACGCCTGAGTCAGTCCGACAGAAACGTGCCGTGGCCGGGGGTTCTGGCAGCGGCGCGGCCCTGCGCATCCACCGCGGCAATGGCGCTCATGTTGACGATCTGGCGGACCATGGAGGTCTTGTTCAGCACATGGGCCGGCCAGTCCAGGCCCAGCATGATGGGACCCACCGTGACCCCCTCCGAGGCGGCGATCTTGAGCAGGCTGAAGGCAATATGCGCCGCCCCCAGATTGGGCATGATCAGCAGGTTCGCCGCTCCCTGGAGCCGGGAGTTGGGAAAAATATGCTGGCGGATATCCGCCACCAGCGCCGCATCGCCGTGCATCTCCCCCTCCACCTCCAGATCCGGCGCCCGCGCCCGGATAAGGGGTAATGCCTCGGCCATCCGCTGGGCCTCGGCCGAGGGGCGGGAGCCGAAATTGGCGTGGGACAGCAGCGCCACCTTGGGGGTGATACCGAAACGGCTGACGGTGTCGGCGGCCATCAGGGTGATATCGGCGATCTGTTGGGGAGTGGGATTTTCATTGACCTGGGTGTCACCGATGAACAGGCTGCCCATGGGTGTGAGCAGCAGGTTCAGGGCCGCCACCGTGCGGCTGCTGTCCTGGGGGCCGAGGATTTCGGTGACGTAGTCCAGGTGGTTCTGGTACGTGCCCCGCACCCCGCAGAGCATACCGTCCACATGGCCAAGGCGCAGCAAGGTGGCGGCCAGCACCGTGGCGCGGGTGGTGATCCGCAACTGGGCGTCGGCCGGGTCGATACCGTGGCGTTCGCGGAGTTGGTGGTAGCAGCGCCAGCACTCCTCGTAATAGGCGTGGTTGGTGGGCTCGATGAGTTCGAAATCCCGATCCGGATGGATCCGCAGGCTCAGTTCCTCGATCTGTGCCTCCACCTGCTGGCGCCGACCGATCACCACCGGCTCGGCGATGCCTTCCTCCAGCACCACCTGCACGGCCCGTAACACCCGGGCTTCCTCGCCCTCGGCGTAGAGAACCCGTTGCGGTTTGGCGCGGGCGGTCTCGATCACCGGTTTCATGGCCAGTCCCGAGCGGAACACCTGCCGGTTGAGCTGTTCCTGGTAGGCGCGGAAATCCTTGATGGGTCGGGTGGCCACGCCGCTGTCCATGGCGGCCTTGGCCACCGCCATGGGTAGGGTCTGCATCAAGCGGGCGTCGAAGGGTTTGGGAATAAGATATTCCGGGCCGAAGCGAAGGTTCTGCCCTGCGTAGGCCGCCGCTACCTCGTCGGAGGGGGGTATCATGGCCAGATCTGCCAGGGCCTGCACCGCGGCGAGTTTCATGGCCTCGTTGATGGTGGTGGCGGCCACATCCAGGGCGCCCCGGAACATATACGGAAAACACAGGACGTTATTCACCTGGTTGGGATAGTCCGAGCGCCCGGTGGCGATGAGTGCGTCCGGGCGCGCCTCCCGGGCCAGCTCGGGCATGATCTCCGGGATCGGGTTGGCCAGGGCCAGGATCAAGGGTTGCGGGGCCATGCTGGCCACCATGTCCTGGCTTACCAGCCCCGGGCCGGAAACCCCCAGGAAAATATCCGCCCCCACCATGGCCTCGGCCAGGGTGCGGTGGAGGGTGTCGGCGGCATAGCGGGCCTTGCGCGACTCCATGGGCTCGTCGCGCCCGGCGTAGATTACCCCGTGGCTGTCGCAGACCGTGATCCGCTCCCGGGGCAGCCCCAGCCCCACCAGCAGGTCCAGGCAGGCGATGCCGGCCGCGCCCGCCCCGTTGGCCACCAGGCGGACCTTGCCGAGGTGCTTGCCCACCACCCGCAGGCCGTTGAGAATCGCCGCGGCGGCGATGATGGCGGTGCCGTGCTGGTCGTCGTGGAACACCGGGATATTCATGCGCTCGCGCAGCTTCTGCTCCACCACGAAGCACTCCGGGGCCTTGATATCCTCCAGGTTGATGCCGCCGAAGGTGGGTTCGAGGCTAGCGATGATCTCCACCAGTTTGTCGGGATCGCGCTCGTCGATCTCGATATCGAAGACGTCGATCCCGGCGAACTTCTTGAACAGCACCCCCTTGCCCTCCATCACCGGTTTGGCGGCCAGCGGGCCGATGGCGCCGAGGCCGAGCACCGCGGTGCCATTGGAGATCACCGCCACCAGGTTGCCCCGGGCGGTGTAGCGGGCGGCGTTACGGGGGTCGGTGACGATGGCGTGGCAGGCGCTGGCCACACCGGGGGAGTAGGCCAGGGCCAGATCCCGCTGGTTGGCCAGGGGTTTACTGGGGGTGACCTGGATTTTGCCGGGGCGCGGGAACTCGTGGTAGCGAAGTGCCTGGTCCTGGATGTCGTCGGCCATGGGAATTTCCTTGGGGTTCGGGGAATATGGTTCCCAGCTTATACGAAACCCGGAATTTTGCCGTGGCCGACGGTATTTCAGGCGTCGTGATCCTTGAGATAAAACTCGGCCCCACAGTAGGGGCATTTGCCATGGCCGGTGGCCTCCACCGGGATATAGACCTTGGGGTGGGAATTCCACAGGGACATCCCCGGCATGGGACAGGACAGGGGGAGGTCGTCCCCGGTGACCTCGTAGCGGTTCTCGGCGTTGGGGGTGGTGGGTTTCTCGGTCTCGGCCATGGTGGGTTCCTGGACAGCTCAGACGACGGTCAGCCAGTCATTATAGACTTCCCGCCGGCCCTGCACCTGGTCGAAATACAATTGTTGCAGCGTCGCCGTGACCGGCCCGCGCCGGCCATCGCCGATGCGCCGGCCGTCCAGTTCGCGGATCGGCGTGACCTCGGCGGCGGTGCCGGTAAAAAACGCCTCATCGGCCACGTAGACCTCGTCGCGGGTGATGTTCTTCTCCACCACCGTCCAGCCCAGGTCGCGGATGAACTGCATGATGGTGTCGCGGGTGATACCCTCCAGCGCCGAGGTGAGGGCGGGGGTGTAGAGCACGCCGTTACGCACCAGAAATAAATTCTCGCCGGTACCCTCGGCCACGTAGCCGTCCGGGTCCAGCAGTAGGGCCTCGTCGTAGCCGTCGCGCACCGCCTCGTGGAGGGCGATGGTGGAGTTGATGTAATTACCGTTGGCCTTGGCCTTGCACATGGCCGAGTTCACGTAGTGGCGGGCATAGGACGAGACCCGCACCCGGATGCCCTTCTCCAGCCCCTCGTCGCCCAGATAGGCCGGCCATTGCCAGGCCGCCACCATCATGTGGACCTTGAGGTTATCGGCGCGGATGCCCATGCCCTCGGAGCCGTAGAAGCACATGGGGCGGATATAACCGCCCTCGGTGAGTTTGTTTTCGCGGATCACCGCCTGGCAGACCTCGTTGACGGTGGCCCGATCGTAGGGGATAGCCATATCGAGGATATGTGCCGAGCGAAACAGCCGATCGGTGTGGGCCTGGAGCCGGAAAATCGCCGCGCCCCGGGCGGTCTTGTAGGCGCGAAGTCCCTCGAATACCCCGAGACCGTAATGCAAAGTATGGGTAAGCACATGGATCTTGGCCTCGCGCCAGGGCACCATCTCGCCATCCATCCAGATAACACCGTCGCGATCGGCCATGCTCATGGGGTTGCTCTCCTCGGGAAAAGGCAGTTTTCTACAGGGGTTTGAACCTTATTATTTCAGCATAAATCGGCGGGGTTGGGGAGAGCAGGGGCGATTCGCCGAATCGCCCCGGAAGGATAATGACGATGTCGCGGGTTATTTCAACATGCTGCGCAGCATCCACGCGGTCTTCTCGTGGATTTGCATACGCTGGGTGAGTAGATCCGCGGTGGGTTCGTCGTTGGCCTCGTCGACCACGGGAAACACCGAGCGGGCGGTACGCACCACGGTCTCGTGGTCGGCCACCAGTTGGCCGAGCATCTCCTCGGCGCTGGGAACGCCGGTTTCTTCCTTGATGGCGGTGAGGCTGCCGAACTGGGCATAGCTGCCCGGGGCCACCACATCCAGGGCGCGGATCCGCTCGGCGATCTCGTCCACCGCGGTGGCAAGCTCCGTGTACTGCGTCTCGAACATGGTGTGCAGGGTGTTGAACATGGGGCCTGTCACGTTCCAGTGAAAATTATGGGTTTTCAGGTACAGGGTGTAGCTGTCGGCCAGTAGCCGCGACAGGCCCTCGCCGATCTGCTGGCGCATGTCCTCGCCGATACCGATGTCGATCCTGGGGACGCTCATGGTAAGTACCTCCTGTTGAAAATTTCGGGTCGATTCGATGATGCCCCTACTCTAGCGGGGTTTTTTCGGGGGTGCCAATTGATTGTCGTTGTCGTAACCATAGAAAAAAACTAACTCGCCGATGGCGCCACCTGTAGCCAGAAAGTGACCGGACCATCGTTGACAAGTTGCACCTGCATATCCGCGCCGAAGCGGCCGCTGGCCACTGTCGG
>JGI12109J20283_11099632_pt1 | contig 11377 bp, 9 predicted proteins | sample ElkSlonscriptome_12_FD_20283 | JGI IMG/M metagenome (IMG submission 20283) | reverse complement strand
AATTTTTGCAAATCCTAAAAAAATAAATATTTTTTTCTTGACTAACTTAAGCATATAATTCATAGTACCGTAAAACAAATAAATACCATTCAGTAAACTATGGGAATACGGGAGAGAAAACAGAGAGAGCGGGAGAGAAGGCGTCAGCAGATCATGATCGCCGCCAAAAGGGTATTCTCCGTAAAAGGGTACAACAAAGCCACTATGGAGGATATCGCCAAGGAGGCGGAACTCAGCCCCGGGACGCTGTATCTCTATTTCAAGAACAAGGATGAACTGTTTTCCTCCTTGTCCATCCGTATTCTTCAATACCTGAACATCCGTTTGGAGCATGTGGTCAACGACAAGTCCAATCATACCATCGAACAGAAAATCGAAGCCCTTAAAGAGGCGATGTGGGACGTCTATAAATTCGACCCGATGATGTTGATCAACATGTTTCACCTGCAGTCGAGCGAGACAATCAAAAACCTTTCTCCGCAGTTGCTGGCCGACATCAAATCCTTGTCGCGAAGCTCCCTCAACTTGATGGCCAAATTGTTGGAAGAGGATATCGACAAGGGAGACTTGGCCGAGGTGCCGCCCATTGTGCTGGCCGATATTCTATGGTCCATTTTTTCGGGCATCGTACTGTGGGAAGAGAGCAAAAAAATGATCAATGAAGATAAAGGATACTTAGAAAAAACCCTCGACACCGCCTTTGAAATTTTCGGACGGGGGATTCAAAAATTGCATCAGTTAAAAACTGTAAAAGAAAGGGGTGAAAACGAGGCTGATTATGGGGAAAACGTAAACGAGGTGATTCCGGCACCCGGAATTCAGGAAAAATGATTCAGGGTTTAAAGGCTAAAGATTAACTGTTTAAAACACATAAGTCCAAGGAGAAGGAGTCATGACCGAAAAAGAAAGAAAAGAAGCAACCGAAACTTCTGAGGCTCAAATTGCCGTTCATTGGCAGGAAGAAGGATATGTCCCGCCAACTCCCGGGTTCATCGCTCAAGCCAACATGACCGATCCGACCATTTACGACCGCTTTAGCCTGGACAATTTTCCGAACTGCTTTAAAGAATATGCCGACCTGCTCGATTGGTACGAATACTGGGACGAAATCCTGGATACCAGCGACGCCCCTTGCTTTAAATGGTTTAAAGGCGGCAAAATCAACGCCTCTTACAACTGCGTAGACCGCCATCTGGCCAAAAATGCCAACAAGACCGCCATCCACTTCGTTCCGGAACTGGAAGAAGAAAAGGTCGACCATGTCACCTATCAGGAACTGTGGGTCCGGGTGAATGAGTTTGCCGCGCTCCTTCAGGATTTCTGCGGTCTGAAAGCCGGAGACCGGGTCACCCTCCATATGCCCATGTCGGTCGAACTGCCGATCACCATGCTGGCATGCGCCCGTTTAGGCGTAATCCACTCTCAGGTTTTCGGCGGTTTCAGCGGCAAGGCTGCGGCCGATCGCATCGAAGACTCCGGCAGCAACGTCTTGATCACCATGGATGCCTACTACCGGGGCGGAAAGCTGCTGAGCCACAAGGAAAAGGCCGACATCGCAGTCGAAGAAGCCGAAAAAATGGGCCAAAAGGTGGATAAAGTATTGATCTGGCAGCGGTATTCCGGAAAATACTCCTCAGATGTGCCGATGGTGGACGGACGGGATTATTTCGTCAATGAGTTGCTGAAAGACTTTTACGGAAAACGGGTCGACCCGGTGCCCATGCCTGCCGAAGCCCCGCTCTTTCTGATGTATACCAGCGGCACCACCGGCAAACCCAAGGGGTGTCAGCACGGCACCGGCGGATACATGGCTTACGTGACCGGAACCTCCAAATACGTCCAGGATATCCATCCCGAAGACGTTTACTGGTGCATGGCCGACATCGGTTGGATCACCGGCCATTCCTACATTGTCTACGGCCCCTTGGCCCTGTGCGCATCCACCGTGGTTTATGAAGGCATTCCCAATTATCCGGATGCCGGCCGATGCTGGCGGATCGCCCAGGACCTGGGCGTCAACATATTCCATACCGCGCCGACCGCCATTCGCGCCCTGAGAAAGATCGGCCCCGATGAACCGGCTAAATACAATTACCACTTCAAACACATGACCACGGTGGGCGAGCCTATCGAACCCGAAGTCTGGCGATGGTATCATGAAGTGGTCGGCAAGGGTGAAGCCGCCATCGTGGATACCTGGTGGCAGACCGAAACCGGCGGGTTCCTCTGCAGCACGCTCCCCGCCCTCAAACCGATGAAACCCGGCTCCGCCGGCCCCGGAATGCCCGGAATCCATTGCATTATTTATGACGATGTCGGAGAAGAGGTGCCTCCGGGCAAGGGAATCGCCGGAAACATCTGCATTCAGAACCCGTGGCCCGGCATGTTCCAGACCATCTACGGCAACCGCGAACGATTTGTAAACCAGTATTTCGAACGCTACTGCAAAGATCCCAACAGCAAGCGGTGGCAGGATTGGCCCTATATGACCGGGGATGCCGCCGTGATGGCCGAAGACGGATATGTCCGTATCCTCGGCCGAATCGACGACGTGATCAATGTTTCCGGACATCGCCTCGGCACCAAGGAGATCGAATCCGCAGCCCTGGTCGCTCCCGAAGTCGCCGAAGCCGCCGTGGTACCGGTTAAACACGATATCAAGGGCCGAGAGCCCGATCTGTATGTCGCTCTGAAACCGGGAATCGAAGGGACCGATGAACTGGCCAAAAAGATTTCCGACACCATCGTCAGAGAGATCGGCCCCATCGCCAAACCCCGAAAGGTCTGGATCGTACCCGACATGCCCAAAACCCGGTCCGGAAAGATCATGCGCCGTATCCTGGCGGCTATTTCCAATGGATCGGATGTGGGCGACACTATGACATTGGCCAATCCCGAGGTGGTGGAAGAGATTAAAAAGATGGAGGAGGCCTCGAAGTAGTTTCTCACGGGTTGATCTTCAGACGCAAATCTGATAGCTTGACCTTGTAAATAATCATAAAAAAGTGTAGTCGATCATGAGGGCAGGAAACCGGTTTTCCTGCCTTCATGCCGTTTATCCCCCGGCCTGTTTCCCCCTTAATTCCGGACAAGGAGGTTTTCTCATGGCAGTGATCACCATTTCACGTCAATTCGGCGCGGGCGGCAAAACCCTCGGCGAAATCCTGGCCAAAAAATTGAATTACCAGTTCATCAATGAGGATATCATCCAGATGGTGGCCGATAAAGCCCGGGTATCCAAGGGGTGGGTCGAATCGGTGGAGCAGGAGGCGGGCGGCAAACTCCTCAACTGGATGGCCCGCATCGTCCCAAAAAGCTATGTGGAACGAATTCTGGGCGGAGACAGCGGATACCTGGATGAAGAAGTCTATGTCGGTATTCTTCGAGAGGTCATCACCCAAGTAGCGGAAGAGGGGAATGTCATCATTCTCGGCCGGGGAGGGCAATACATTCTTCAGAAACATCCGGGTGTATTCCATCTTCTTCTGATCGCCAAAAAAGAAGACCGAATCGAATTCATGGAAGAACACTACAACCTGAGACCGACCCAGGCCAAACAGGTGGTGGAAAAACAAGACAAACGGCGCACCAATCTCTACCGAAAATTCGGAAAGGAAGACTACGACCGGCCCGGCCTCTACAACCTGATTCTGAACATGAGCAAGCTGGACATCGACAAAGCCTCGGATTTTCTTTGTCGAATGGTCTCGAACGTGGTCTCCGCCGAGGCAAAGGCATAAAATTCATCTTGGTACTGAAACACCTATTCGTCGATCGAGCCGTAATCGACGCACCACAAACCCTTTTGTTTCAAGACAAACTGAATCTGCCGGTGCAGATTGTGGATGAGGGTCGGGAGGTATTCGATTTCGTCTCGAAAGCGGATGATCCCATCCAACGCGGAAAAGAGGTGCTCTTTCTCACCCGAAACAAGGGCGCTTTTATTCGAAAATGCCCCGGAACCCGGCATTACACCTGCTGCGATTACATGATACTGCACATCGGCACCTTCTGCACCATGGACTGCGCCTATTGCATTCTTCAGTCTTATTTCCATCCGCCGGTGCTTCAATTTTTCGTCAACCATTCGGACCTCTTTCACGAACTGAACACGGCGTTAGCGGAAAAACGGTTTCGAAGGATCGGCACCGGCGAGTTTACCGACAGCCTGATCTGGGAAGTCTGGACCGGTTTCAACGCCGATCTGGTGAATCGGTTCGCCCGGCAGTCTCATGCCATGCTGGAGCTGAAAACCAAAACCACCGCGGTGGCGGGTCTGAAGGACCTCGATCATCGAAAAAAAACAGCGATCGCCTGGTCGGTGAATACCGATTCGGTGATTCAAACCAACGAACGGGGGACCGCCCCCCTTTCGGCCCGGTTGAAAGCGGCGGCCCGCTGTGAATCCTGGGGCTATCCGTTGGCTTTCCATTTCGATCCCATGGTGATCTATACAGGATGCGAGGCGGATTACCGGGGGGTGATTGAGGATATTTTTCAGCATGTCTCCCCGGAAAACGTGCTCTGGATCAGCATCGGCACCTTCCGGTTTATGCCCGACTTGAAACCGATTGTTCAGGCGCGGTTTCCGGTCTCGAAAATCATCTACGGCGAGTTTGTTTCCGGGATGGATGACAAAATGCGGTATTTCAAACCACTTCGAATTGAGCTTTACCGGGCCATGTACGCCGCCGTGCAGGACATTTCACCGAAGGTGCCGGTCTATTTCTGCATGGAAGACGACGAGGTTTGGCAAAAATCATTCGGGTTCCTCCCCTCCGATGCCGGCGGGTTGGCGGCCATGCTCGACCGGAGCGCCGTTCATCACTGCGGGCTCGACCGGTAGCCGAAATACGATGTTCTTCCGGGAAATCATTCGAGGCTTCATGACCTTTTTTGCGGCCTACGGCGTGATGAAGCGCCACCGCATCTGGCCGTACATGGTCGTTCCGGGAATCCTGAGTTTAATCTACATCGCCTGCCTGATCATTATCGGCAACATCTATTTTTCCGATATCACCGGCTACCTGTATCAACACTGGACCCCCGGTTTTCTGAAAAGCAGAATCATCCTCATGATTTACTCTTTTTTTCTCTGGGTGCTCCTGTTGCTGACCGGATACATCACCTATCAACCGGTCGTCTTAATCCTATTTTCCCCGATATTGAGCTATGTTTCTGAAATCACCGAAAGCAGGGTTTACGGAACCGCCGCTCCCGTTTTTTCCCTGCGAACCCTTCTTTCGGATCTCTGGCGGTCCATCGTGATCAACCTGCGGAACCTCGCGCGCATGGTCGTGCTGATTCTTCTGGCCTGGCTGCTGGTCCTGCTTCCCCTGATCGGGGCGGTTATTTCCGCATGTCTGATTTTTCTGATTCAGGCCTACTACAACGGGTTCGCCCTGATGGACTATACCCTGGAACGAAAACGGTTTTCGGTCAAGGACAGCGTCCGGTTCGCCCGATCCAATCGCCCCCGGGTGATCGGGGTTGGCATCGGGTTTATGACCATGATGCTGATTCCGGTCCTGGGATGGTTTGCGGCCCCCACCTACGGAACCGTCGCCGCCACTTTGGGGGCACTGGACTGCATCGAGGGTCCGCTTTCCAAATGACCTGAAATTCTCCGGAAAAACCGTTTCAAATAAAAAAAGCCGGCACCTCCTGAAGGGAAGGTGATCCGGCTTTTTATAGTAGAGTTCGTTCAGAGGGTTTTTTGAACGGCTAACCTTCCTTTTCTCTTTTGGCCGCCTCGATGATTTTTTCAGCCAACTGGGCCGGCACCTCATCGTAGTGGGAAAATTCCATCGCATAAATGCCCCGCCCGCCGGTCATGGACCGAAGATCGGGGGCGTAGGTCAGAAATTCGGCCATGGGCACCTGGGCCTTGATGACCTGGTATTTGCCCTCGGAATCCATGCCCATCACCCGGCCGCGTCGGCCGTTCAGGTCGCCCATGATATCCCCCATAAAATCATCCGGGGTGGTGATGGTGACATTCATGATGGGTTCAAGAAGTACCGGATTGGCTTGGTCAATCGCTTTTTTGAAGGCCAGGGAACCGGCGATTTTAAAGGCCATTTCCGATGAATCCACGGCATGAAAGGAGCCGTCATCCAGGGTGGCTTTGAAATCGACGCAGGGAAAACCGGCCAGATAGCCGCGATCGGCGGCCTCGATGATCCCTTTTTCCACCGCCGGAATATAGGTTTTGGGAATAGCGCCGCCCACGATGGCAACCACGAATTCGAAGCCTTCGCCCCGAGGAAGGGGTTCCATCTGGACCCAGCAGTCGCCGAACTGGCCGTGCCCCCCGGTCTGTTTTTTGTGCCGCCCCTGCACCCGGACTTTTTTCTTGATGGTCTCTTTGTAAGGAACCTTGGGGGTGTTCAACTCGACTTCCACATTGTATTTCCGCTTCAGCTTGGCCACCGCATTTTCGATGTGGATCTGCCCCCGGCCCGACAGCAGGATCTCCTTGGTCTGGGAATTACGCTCCAGCTTCAATCCCACATCCTCTTCCAGAATCTTGGTCAACGAACTGAAAACCTTGTCTTCATCTCCTTGTGTTTTGGCGGAGACGGCAAAGGAGATCAAGGTGGGCAGCGGTTCGGCCACCTGAAATTTGACTTTTTTGGATTCATCGCACAGGGTATCGCCGGTGCCGGTTTCCTTTAATTTGGCCACCGCCAGGATATCCCCCGGTGCAGCGCCCGAGGCCGGCTTCTGGGCTTTTCCGGTAATGGTGAGCAGTTGATTGAACCGCTCCTTGGCATCTTTATTGACATTGTAGAAATTGCCGTCGCCGCCGAGGCTGCCCGATACCACCCGAAACAGGTTCAGCCGGCCGGCATAAGGATCGGCAATGGTTTTGAACACAAATGCGGAAAAGGGGGCCTCCGGATCGGGAGGACATTCGATCTCGTCTCCGGTATCGGGGTGAACGGCGATTCTGGGTCCCCGGTCCTGAGGGGAAGGCATGGCCTCATTGATGAGGTTACAAAGGGGATCGATACCGATATTTCGAGTCGAGGCGCCACACAATACCGGAGCGAAGGTCCGGGACAGAATGCCGGTTCGAAGGGCGGTCTGAATGTCCTCATCCGTGAGGGTTTCTCCCTCCAGATAGCGTTCGATCAATTCATCGTCCGCTTCGGCCACATTTTCGATCAGGGTCTCCCGTTCGGTTTCCACCGCATCCTGCATATCTGCGGGGATGTCTCCGACCGTCATCTCTCCGTCTTCGAAGGTATAGGCCTTCATGGCGACCAGGTCCACCACCCCTTGGAAGTCGGCTTCGGCCCCGATGGGTATCTGGAGTTTGATCGGCTTGGGATCATTCAGATTCGACTCGATGTCTTGAAAGGTTCGCTCGAAATCGGTGTGCTCCTTGTCGAGCTTATTGATAAAGATCATGCAGGGCATGTTGTAATTCCCGGCGAATTCCCAGGCCTGCTCCGTCTGGACTTTGACCCCGTCTACGGCATCGATGACCACTAGGGCCGCATCGGCGGCCTGCATGCACATTCGGGTATCGGTAAAGAAATTCTGATCTCCGGGGGTATCGATCAGATTGACCGTATGCTTTTTCCAGTTATACTGATGAAACCCGGTGCTGATGCTCGACTGACGTTTTAATTCTTCGGGCTCGAAGTCCATGGCGGTATTGCCCTCTTCCACACGCCCGTGACGGGTAATGGCGCCGGCATTAAACAGCATGACCTCCGCCAGGGATGTCTTGCCGGCGCCGCTATGGGCGATCAGAGCGATATTCCTCAATTTCTCAGCCATTTCAGCCATTTAAACTCCTCTCTGCATGAAAGTGTCCACAGTTGAAAAACCATCGATCTTATTATTCGGAATCAATTTATCTATCTGTTTCTCTTGTAAAAATCAAGTTTAAAATCCCGGACGTCAGGATTTCCTCAACAAAATCAGAAACTCCCGGTTTCCCTTGGGGCCGAGAACAGGGGAGGGGACCACCGGTCCGACCGCCAGGCCCGTATCGGAGAAGAAGGCGGACAGGGACCGAATCACTGTGTCATGCAATCCGGCGTCTTTGACCACCCCGCCTTTGCCGACCTGTCCTTTGCCGACCTCGAATTGCGGCTTGATCAGTGAAATGATTCGGGCCTCGGATTTCATGAATTTCATCACCGCCGGAATGACGATTTTCAGAGAGATGAAGGAGACGTCGACGGTCACCAGATCGACAGTGCGGGGCAGCCGGTCCGCATCCATATGACGGATGTTGGTTCGTTCGATGGCGGTGACCCGGGGGTCCTGGCGAAGCGGCCAGGCCAGCTGCCCGTAGCCCACATCCACCGCAAAGACATGTTCGGCCCCGTTCTGAAGCAGACAGTCGGTGAATCCGCCGGTGGAGGCACCCACATCCAGACAGATGAGGCCGGAAGGGCGAATGTCGAATTCGGCCAGGGCCGCTGCCAGTTTAAATCCCCCCCGGCTCACATAGGGAATGTCTTCCCCCTTAAGAACGACCGGATCATCGTCGGATATCTGTGCCCCGGGTTTGTCCACCGGTTGTCGATTGACCAGGACCTTCCCGCTCATGATCATGGCCTGGGCCCGTCCGCGGCTTTGGGCCAATCCATCTTTAACCAAACGCCGGTCGAGTCGGCTTTTTTTCGCGGACATGGATTCCCTTCAGCAATTCCATAGCGGATCGGACAACGGCATCGGCATCGACTCCGTATTTTGAGCGAAGCAGCTGCTGAGGACCATGCTCGACGAACAGGTCCTGAATCCCGATGCGTTTGAGTGAAAAATCGAACATTCCGGCATCATTCAACCCCTCCAGAACGGCGCTTCCGAATCCGCCCTGGCGAACATTCTCTTCCACCGTAATCACCCGGGGAATCTGCCGGACCAGTGGCAGAATCAGGCCCATATCCAGGGGTTTAATAAACCGGCAATTGACCACGGTGGCTGAAATATCGGATCGGGCCAGGGTTTCCCGGGCGGAAAGGGCCTCGGAAACAGAACTGCCTACGGCCAGAATCAACAGGTCCTCTCCCTCGCGGAGGACCTCGCCTTTACCGATGCAAAGCGGACGAATATTCGGTTCCAGAGGAACCCCCAAGCCGCTTCCTCTCGGGTATCGAAATGCCACCGGACCCGAATGGTTCACGGCGGTGGCCAGCATCCGGCGCAGTTCGTTTTCATCTTTAGGCGCCATCACCACCATGTTGGGAAGGCTTCTGAGGAACGACAGGTCGAATAGCCCGTGGTGAGTGGCGCCGTCCTCACCGACAATACCGCCCCGGTCCAGGGCGAAGATCACCGGAAGCCCCTCGATGCAGACATCATGAAGGATCTGATCATAGGCTCTCTGTAAAAAGGTCGAATAAACAGCCACTACCGGCCGATATCCTTCCGCCGCCAATCCGGCGGCAAAGGTCACCCCGTGCTGTTCAGCGATGCCCACATCGAAAAAACGATCCGGATAGGCCTCGGCGAATTTCATCAGCCCGGTCCCTTCAGGCATGGCCGCGGTCACCGCAATGAGTCGGTCGTTTTCTCGAGCCAACTCCAACATGGTTTCCCCGAAGACATGGGTATAAGTGGGTATCGATTTGCCCTTCTTGACACAATTTCCGGTTTCAATTTCGAAACAGCCCACCCCGTGGAAGTAGACCGGGTTCTTTTCAGCCGGGATATACCCTTTGCCCTTCCGGGTGGTGACATGCAACAGCACCGGTTCTTTCAGGGATTTTATGTTTTCTAGAATGTCGATAAGGTGGTTGAGATTATGGCCGTTGATCGGCCCGAAATAATCGAAATTGAAAGCTTCAAAGAGCATCCCGGGCGTGACGAAGGTTTTGAAGGATTCCTCGGATCGTTTTGCCAGATGATACATATCTTCACCGATCTTGGGCAAAGATTTGAGGAACTCGCCGAATTCTTTTCGGAATCCCTGAAGATACCGGGCGGAAAAGGTCCGGCTGAGAAAAGAGGAAAGGGCGCCCACATTGGGAGAGATGGACATGTCGTTGTCATTGAGAATGACGATCAGGTTTTCGTCCTTGTGAAGGTCACCGGCCTGATTAAGCCCTTCATAGGCCAGACCCGCGGTCAGTGATCCGTCGCCGATCACCGCAATCACTTTGGACGCCTCTTTCTTCAGTCGTTTGGCGCAGGCCATGCCGAGGCCCGCCGAAATAGAGGTGCTGCTGTGGCCGGTGGTGAAAGCGTCATAGGGACTTTCGCTGATGCGGGTGAACCCGCTGAGTCCTTCGTGCTGCCTAAGGGTGTGAAAACGAGACCGGCGCCCGGTCAACAGCTTGTGAGTGTAGGACTGATGTCCCACGTCCCAGATGATTCGATCCTGAGGGGTATCGAATACATAATGCAACGCGATGGAAAGTTCCACGGCGCCCAAGCTGGAAGCCAGATGGCCGCCGTTTTGAGAAACCACTTCTACAATGCATTTCCGAACCTCCCGGGCAAGGGTGGGAAGATCGGAGACCTTCAGTTGTTTGAGATCGGCTGGGGAATTGATATCTTCAAGAAAGCTCAAATCGGGGGCATCCTTTATTTTTCTTCGGCTTCATCCAGAAAGGGCTTTTCGACCGTCCGGCCGTCCTGGTCCTGCAACAGCACCGTGATCTTCCGTTCGGTTTCATCAAGCTTTCCGGAGCAAAATTTGGACAGCTGAATACCTTCTTCAAATTTTTCCATGGCCTGTTCGAGGGGAAGATCGCCGTTTTCCAGTTCCTGAACGATCGTCTCCAGTCTCTTCATGGCATCTTCAAAGGTCTGCTGTTCGGTTGTCTTCTCTGCTGTCATGTCATTTTTTTCCTTCCACACGGCATTGAATGCGCCCCCTGGCGAGGCTCACTTCCACTGCTTGGCCCGCATGAACGGCATCGGCGTCCCGGACGATTTCGCGCTCGGGCACGGTGAAGGTGATGCTGTATCCCCGGGCGAGAATCGCATTCGGGCTCAAGCCCTTCAAACGGTCGGTATGGGCCTTCAGGCGGGCGCTTTCATCTTTACAAACGGCTCGAACCCTGAACCGAAGATTCTGCCGGAACTGTTTCAATTGATTCCGAAGCTGATCGATTTTCGAGAGCGGCATATGCACACTAAGCGTGTTGACGCGCCAGGCCAAGCGCTCCCGTTTGCGATGAATCATATCGCTCATGCGACCGGCCAGTCGGGAGGTAAGATCATCAACCCGAAGTCGATGGTTTTGGACGTGGCGGCGGGGATGGACCACCCGTCGGGAAATCTCCTGAATTCGCTTGCGCCGCATATCCATAAAAAAATACATCCTCTGAGTCAATGCCTGGGATGCGCTCATATGACGCCGAAGAAGGTCCGTTTTTGACGGCAAGACCATTTCGGCGGCCGCCGA
>JGI12109J20283_10576473_pt1 | contig 11387 bp, 10 predicted proteins | sample ElkSlonscriptome_12_FD_20283 | JGI IMG/M metagenome (IMG submission 20283) | reverse complement strand
CAGCAGGCCCATGACCGAGGGCAACAGGGTGATGGGGAAGTGCTGCAAGCGGCTGGGACTGGGGATCTCGGTCATGGTTCCTCGGTTCTGGAAATGGAAATGGGCCTAGAAGCCCACCTCCCGGCCTTTGTTCTGCTCCTGCAACCACGCCATCAGGGGCGCGAAATACTCCAGCAGCGCGGCGCTGCTGAGCTCCTCGCCGGTGGCCTGGCGCATGACCGTCTTCCAGTCGCGCGTGGCGCCCAGCTCCAGGATGCTGTGCAGGTACAGACCCACCTGCTTGTTGCCGTAGTAGTTGGCGCTGCGCACGTCCTGGTCCAGGATCTCCCGGCAGATGTACCGGTGCAGCTGGTGCAGGATCACCGCGCTCAGGGCGTAGTCGTAGTACTGGGCCGGATCGTCGATGATGTGGGTCTTGGTGGCCGGGTCGCAGTACTCCTCGCCGCGCTCTGAGGGCGGGGCGATGCCCTGGTACCTGCCCGCGTATTCCCACCACCGCGTATTGAACTGATGACTGGGCAGATCCTCCTCGTACAGATCGTGCTCCCAGTGGCTCATGGTGCCGCAGGCGAAGGGCAGGAAGACCACCGGACCCTGCAGGGCCTGGGTCAGCAGCCAGCGGATCTCCTCGGGCGTCTCTTCGGGGGCCAGCAGGCCCACCTGCTGCAGGTACGGAACCTGGCTGCTGGCCAGTTCGATGAGGGTGCCGATGCCCTCGTGGAAGGCGCGGTTGGCGCCGGTGCGCAGGATGGGGGGCACCTCGGGACGGCTGTAGGCCAGGTAGTAGTAGATGTGGCCCAGCTCGTGGTGCGTGGTCTGGAACCAGCGGAAGTTGCTCTGGACGCTCATCAGGCAACGCACGTCCTGATCCAGGTCGATGTGCCAGGCCGAGGCGTGGGTATTCTTCTTGCGCTCGGCATCGGGCGGCAGGGCGAACAGGTCGCTCCGGCCCCAGAAGGTCAGGGGCAGGTCACCGAGGCCCATGCCGGTGTAGAAACGCTCGGCCTGCTCGATGACCCATTGCGGCTGCACGTCCCGGAACATGCCGTCCAGATCCACACCCTCGACGATGCCCGGCCACTCCTGGCCCCAGCGGTTGCCCAGCCAGTGGGCGGGGATGCGCTGCGGCACTTCCTTAACCCCGTAGCGTGCGGCCAGCTCGTGTTTCACCCAGCAGTGCAGTTGCTGGTACAGGGGCATGATGCCGGCGACGACCTCGTCCAGCAGCCGGACCATCTCCTGGCTGCTCATTCCGTAGTCGGCCACCTCCAGGGCGAAGAAGCTGCTGTAGCCCATCTCCCGGGCCACGGCGTTGCGCAGCTCCTGCACCTCCGCCAGGCCGGCGCGCAGCTTGGGACCCACGGTCTTGCTGGTCTGCCAGACGGCCAGGCGGGTGGGCAGATCGCGGCTCTCGAGCAGCAGCTCATCGATCTCGTTGGGGGTGACCACGCGCGCGGGCTGGTCGGCAAGCGGCAGCCTGTAGACGTGGCTGTAGAGGGAATCCTCCAGCACGGCCTCGGTTGCGATGAGTTCGTTCACGGTGGCGGGCACGGTGCCGGGGTAGTGGGCCGCCAGCTGCCAGGCCATCTCGATCTGGCGGTCCTGCAGCTCGGTCATGTCCAGGCGTCCCCGCATCAGGCGCAGCTTCTCGATGACCTCGCGGCTGCCCACATACTCGGCCATCTTCTTGCCCGCGGCGATGCGCGCGGCGGTGTTCTCCGCATTGATGTCCGTGGAGGCGTTCCAGTTGGCGCTCTCGAACCCCGTCCACAGGCGGCGGTAGTTGGCGTTGTATTCCTCCAGGAAAGCGGCCACCTCGGCGGGACCTTCCTCGTCCGGGATCTCCACGGGGGGAATGCCCAGCTTGAATTCGGGTTCGTCACCGGCGGGGATCAGGTCGTTCAGCCTGCCGTCGGTCAGGAAGAAGATGGTGAGCATGCCTGCGGCCAGCAGGAACATGCCCACGCCGGCCATGATTCGGACATTCATGCAGAGTCGTCCTTTGCGTGGGTTCGTGCGCGGGTCCGGGACCAGGTTACAATTTGCCACAAAGGTGGGGTGGCCGGAAAGGGGAAATGCTGCCCGGGACCTGACGGGGCCGCCTTGTGACGCCACCCTGGTCGTGCTAGACTTGGGGCGCCATCACCCCACCCGCGAGGATAAGCATGAGCGACCAGGAAAAGCGCCGCCCGCGCATCGTCAACAGCCATCGCAAGAGAAGCCTGGGCACCTGGCTGGTGCCGCTGGCCGTGATCCTGGCGGTCATCTACTTCCTGCCCCGGCTGGCGGAGCTGCTGGAATGAAAACCACCTCGCGGACCCGGAGCATCGGTATCCTGACCGCCGGCGGCGACTGCCCCGGCCTGAACGCGGCCATCCGCGGCATCACCAAGGCCGCCATCCAGGAATACGGCATCAAGGTCTTCGGCATCCAGGACGGCTTCCGCGGCCTGGTGGAGAACCGGGTGCGCCGGCTGGGTTACGAGGACATGAGCGGCGTGCTCACCACCGGCGGCACCATGCTGGGCACCAGCCGCGACAAGCTGCATAAGATGCCCGATGACATGACCGAGGTGGCGGTGGCCAACGCCCGCAAGAACGGGTTCGACTGCGTCGTCTGCCTCGGCGGCGGCGGCACCCAGAAGAACGCCCTGACCCTGCAGAACAACGGCTTGAACGTGATGACCCTGCCCAAGACCATCGACAACGATGTCTGGGCCACGGACTACAGCTTCGGCTTCGATACGGCCATGTCCATCGCCACCGGGGCCATCGACCGTCTGCACACCACGGCCACCAGCCACAACCGCATCATCGTGGTGGAGACCATGGGGCACGACGCGGGCTGGCTGGCCCTGGGTTCGGGCATGGCCGGCGGCGCGGATGTGATCCTCATCCCGGAAATTCCCTACGACATCGACGCGGTGGTGGAGTTCATGAACGAGCGGCAGCAGCGCTTCGGCAAGAAATTCAGCATCGTGGTGGTGGCGGAGCAGGCCCGCAGCCGGCAGGAGGCCGAGCGCCGCGCCGCCGGGCGCAAGGAAAAGGCGGGTAAGGAGCAGGAGCTGGACGGCTACAAGCTGGTCAAGGAAAGCCTGGCCAGTCGCCTGGCCCGCGAACTCCAGCTGCACACCCACACCGAGGCCCGCGTCACCAGCCTGGGCCACGTCCAGCGCGGCGGGGCGCCCACCGCGACGGACCGGGTGCTGGCTACCCAGCTGGGCGTCAAGGCGGCCGAACTGCTGGCCGCCGGGCAGTACAATCTCATGGTGGCGGCGCAGAACGGGCTGGCCGTGCCGGTTCCCCTGGAAGAGGTGGCCGGCCGCAAGAAGCTGGTGCCCCTGGATCATCCCTGGGTGACGACGGCCCGGCGGGTGGGCGTCAGCCTGGGCGTGCGCGATATTCAGGCCTGAGCTACCTGCACCAGCATCTCGGTGGTCTGGAGCAGGCGTTGCCGACCGGCAGGGGTCAGGGGCCGCAAGGTGTCGTCCTGGCCGTCGTAGGCGCTGCGATCGGCCTGGCCGTGGCGGATGAAGTACAGGCTTTTCATTTCTTCTCTCCCGGCGAAGCCGGCCGGGGCCCCGCCATGAAGCGTTCCTGGATATCGAAGGTATCGTCCGCCACGAGGGGGGTGTAGTTCGCCGCGGCGTCCATCTCGTAGACACGGGCGCCCGGGTCCAGGTATATAACCAGCAGGATATCCCGCAGACGCTTGACCAGGTCCGGCGCGGTGATCGGCACCAGGGTTTCCACCCGGTGGTCCAGGTTGCGGGTCATCAGGTCGGCGCTGCCGATGAGGATCTCGCCGTGGCCCTCGTTGTGGAAGTGGTAGATGCGGCTGTGCTCCAGGAAGCGGCCCACCACGCTGCGCACGCGGATGTTCTCGCTCAGGCCGGGCACGCCGGGCAGCAGGCAGCATTGCCCGCGCACCAGCAGGTCCACCCGCACGCCCGCCTCGCTGGCCTCGTAGAGCAGGTCGATCATCTTGCGATCCACCAGGGAATTGCACTTGAAGATGAGCTGGGCCGGCTTGCCCGCCCGGGCGTGCTCCATCTCCCGGTGCACGCGGGCCGTGAACTCCCGGCGCAGGTTCAGTGGGGCCACCAGCAGCTTGCGGAAATCGCGGATGTTGCTCAGGCCCGTCAGGTAGTTGAAAAGATCCGTCAGGTCGCTGCCCAGGTCCTCGTCGCTGCTATAAAAACCCATGTCCTCGTACAGGCGCGCGGTGCTGACGTTGAAGTTGCCCGTGCTGAAATGCACGTAACGCCGCAGCTCGTCTCCTTCGCGGCGCACGATCATCAGGGTCTTGGCGTGGGTCTTGAGGCCCACCATGCCGTAGATGACGTGCACGCCCTCGCGCTCGAGCATGCGCGCCCAGCCGATGTTGCTGGCCTCGTCGAAGCGGGCCTTCAGCTCCACCAGCACCGTGACCTGCTTGCGGTGGTCGCGGCGGGCTTCGCGCAGCAGGTCCACCACCGGGCTGTTGCTGCCCACCCGGTAGAGGGTCTGCTTGATGGCCAGCACTTCCGGGTCCCGGGCCGCGGCGCGCAGCAGTTCGAGGAAGGGGTCGAAGGATTCGTACGGGTGATGCAGCAGCACATCGGACGTGCGCATGGCCTGGAACATCTCGGGGCCCCGGGCCTCGGCCACAAAGCCGGTGTGGCGGGGAAAGAAAGGCCGATCCTTGAGATCGTAGCGCTCGATGGAATGCAGCTGCATCAGGTGGCTCATGCCCAGGGGGCCGGTCCGTTCGTAGACGTCGTTGCGGTTGACCATCATGTTCTGCGTCAGGACGAGCCGGCTGCGGCGGGACATGCCCTCTGCCAGGCTCAGCCGGATCACCGGGCTGAAGCGGCGGATGTGGATGTTCTCCGACATCTTGTCCAGCAGATCGTCCGCCTCCACTTCCTGCAGGGCGATATCGGCGTTGCGGGTCACGCGGAAGGGCACCGCTTCGATGACCTCGTTGCCGGGAAAGAGCAGCTCCAGGTGGGCGATGATGAGCTGCTCCAGCCATACGAAGTGGTGCTTGTGGGGCACCGTGCCGTCCTTGCGGTGGCCGCCGCTGCTGCGCTTGATGGGCACCAGGCGGGGCAGGGTGGCGGGCACCTTGAGGCGGGCGAAATGCTCCTCGCCCCCGGGGTCGCGGATCTGGATCGCCAGGTTCAGGCTCAGGTTGCTGATGTGGGGGAAGGGGTGTCCCGGGTCGAATACCTGCGGCGTGAGCACGGGGAAGATGCTGCGCAGGAAGTGGCTCTGCATCTGCTTGCGCTGTTTCTCGTTCAGCTCGGCGTGGTCGTAGACAAAAACACCGTTGTCAGCGAGGGCGGGTTTGAGTTCCTTGTCCCAGAGCCGCGTGGCGTCCCGCATCAGGCTCTCGGCCTTCTCGCGGATGATCACCAGTTGCTCGGCGGGAGTGCGGCCGTCGATGGAAAGGTCGACAACCCGCGCCCGGTGCTGCATGATCAGCCCCCCGACCCGGACCATGTAGAACTCGTCCAGGTTGGAGCCCAGGATGGACAGGAACTTGACCCTCTCGAGCAGGGGGGTGTCCGGATCACGCGCCAGGTCCAGGACCCGGTCCTGGAACTTGAGCAGACCGATTTCCCGGTTCAGATAGCGGCTGCCCGGAGGCAGTTCCGCGCGCAATTCGGGATCAGGATTCACCAGGGACTACTTTCTGTGAAGAGCGGCCAGGGGGTGGTGGCATTCAATCCCCCCGGGGATAAGCATAAAACTTACATGACCTTGACAAGGTCGGCCAACACCGAGCAGGCAAAGGAGATGATGGGTTGGGGAAGAAGCTGAAAAAAGAGCTCTGCAAGTGGGGCAAGGGCAGTTATGCCAAGAACCTGGAGGATCTGGCGCCCATCGTCCAGAACCCCCAGTTCTTCTGCACCACCTGTGGCCGGGTCGCCCGCTACAAGAAATACCTCTGCGACAACAAGAAGCTGCCCGCGGCTAAGGAAGAGGCCGAGACCTCCGACGCCAAATGAACCACGCGGCCGGGCCGCCCAGCAGCCCCAGGGTGGACCACGGCATCCCGCTGTAGATGATGTGCCGGTATTCCTCGTCCGAGGCGGCGCGCTCCACCACCAGATCCATCGTCATTTCCTGCGGGGCGTAGTCACGCCGCAGGTGGGTCAGAAACTCGCCCTCCTGCAGCCAGGCGGCCGCCCGCGGATAATCCAGGGCGGCCAGTTCCGTGGCCGTGAAACGATTGGCGTAACGGGTGACGGCCCCTTCGAAATGGCGCCGGTGCGCGTCCGCCACGTACAGCACCACCTCGCTGCTCTCGGCCGCGCTGACGGCGCTGATGCGCAGGGGGTAGATCATCTCAGCGCTGGCGAAGGTGAACTTCAGCGGGTCCAGCTGGCCCCGGTAGGAACTGCCGTACCAATCCTCGGGAAAGGCCTCATGGAATGATACCGTGTCAATGCGCACGGTGGCGAAGCTCCAGCCCTGCTGCACGTAGTGGTCGATAGCCTCACCGGCGGAATCGATGTTCCCGTCATGCAGGAACCCCCACTGGGTAAGGCTGTCGATCAGGGCAGGGGATTCTTCGGCGCTGACGGTCATCACGTCGTAGTAGCCCACCGTCTGCTGATCGATGATCTGGATGCCCCCGTTGTCCTCGCTGCCCACGAGGTAGTCCACACTGGTATTGTTGCAGCCTTCCCAGTCACTGTCGCGGTATCGATTCAGGGGGCGGGTCATCAGGTCCAGTTCCCGGAACAGGTCCACGTCGGCGGTTTCCACCTGCGGCGGTGCCGGCAGCGGGACGATCCACGCGAACTGGTTCGCGTCGCCCTGGAAATGGGGCAAGATGGTCATGGTCTCGGCGCCGGCCTCGTGCCGCAGGATGGCCTGCTGGGCGGTCTCCTGGACGTAGTACCAGGGGGAGGTGAGCAGCATGCCGTCGGCCAGGGCCTGGGTGCCCAGGACCGGCAGCAGGAGCAGCAGAAAACAGAAATACGCGCGGCTCATGTTTTACCTCCAGGGCAGGGTGTAGACGATGCGGGGCTGGAAGGCCCACAGGTCGATGTCGTGGCGGTGGTGGCCTTCGGTCAGCCGGCCCCGGGCCCCGCCGACACCCAGTTCCACGCCCAGGGCGCCTTGCCCCAGATCGAATTCGGGGCACATGAAGAAATGCCAGCCCATGAGCAGACCGTCCGCCGTCAGATTTCCCTCCAGGTCGGGGATCCTTTCCCGCACGTAGTGGGGACCCAGACCCGCCCCGAAATGCAGGCGGAAGTGGGGATTCTCCGAGGCGTTGAGAAGGACTCCGACGGTCATGGGGATGGTTTGCAGCAGCAGGCCATCCTCATCGCTCATGCCATCCAGATCGTAATAGGGATCGCCCTGGGTCCGGAAGTAGCCGAGGTTTGCGAAGAAGCGCGCGTGCCGGCTGATGGCCAGGGTGACGCCCACCTCGGCGCCGGTCAAGAGCCCGTAACTTTCGTTCAACTCCTCGTTGAAGATGTTGTCGGCCCCGATGCGCAAGTGGTAGCGGGGCGTGAAGTCCGGCAGACTGAGGTTGCGGTCCTGGAGGCTGGTAGCGGCCGGACCGCCCACCTCGGACACGTTCTGGGATCGGGCCGGAAAGGCCCACAGGCCGGCCAGGAGGGCCAGCGCCAGGATCTTGATGGGCATGATTTTGAATTCCCCCTGTTGAAGACAACGGGATGTTAAGGATGGGATTGTGGGTGGGTTCCGGGAAAATTGCAAGAGGGTGAGAAGAAGCCCCGCGCTTGCGCGCGGGGCTGTTGTCATCAGCAGGGCAGTGTCATCGACCAGGATGGCCCGCTAGGGCGGCATCGGCCTAGTAAGGGGCGTCGCCGTAATCCTTGGCGTGGCACTTGTTGCACAGGGACCGCTGGTTCTCGACGAACGTGTAGTTGTAGTACATGTTGTCCAGATCGTCCTGGGTGGCGCCTTCGTCCAGGCCGGCGGGGTGGCTGTCAGCCAGGAAGGTTTCGCTCATGTCCCAGCGAGCGATATCCTCGAACGGGGAGGCGTGGGCACGGTGGCAGCTCAGGCACATGACCTGGTCGCCGGCCGAGGGACCCTCGGTGTAGTTCGTGCTGTCGAATTGGGGATCGTCGAAGTCGACGTTCACGGCCTCGAAGGGCACCAGACCCATGTAGCTGGTGGACACGTTGCCGCCCAGCAGGTCGTCGCTGCTGACGTAGGCATTGTAGGTGGAGACGACCATGCTGCTCATGGCCTGGCCCGTGGGGTGCACGAAGTTGGTGGTATTGCTGCTGTGGAACTGGTCGTGGCAATTGGCGCACCAGTTGCTCATGCCGCTCTTGTACACGGTGTGAGCCAGATCGGTTTCCACACCGTTGCCGCTGACGGTCCGGCGGCTGTTGCCGAAGGCGACGGGGGCGTCGGCGTTGAAGTCGTACCGGCCGCCGTTGTACACGGGACCCACTTCGGAACCGTAGAGGATCCGGAAGTTCTGGTTGCCGTGGGGATCATGGCAGCTGGTGCAGGTCAGGTACTGGCTCAGGAAGTCGCCGCCGGGAGCCATGCTCAGGGTAGCGTCCTGGGTCAGGTTGCTTGCCGGGGCGATGACGTTATGCCCGTGGGCGTCCGCATCGCTGGTGTAGGTATGGCCGTGAGCGGACCAGGACCAGGTCTTGGTCAGCCAGTAGAAGTCGCCACCGGCGCCGTAGCCCGTACCACCAGCGAACTGGCCGTAACTGGCGTGGCACTGCAGACAGGTGTCACTGGAGTTGCCGGCGTTCAGCAGGTAGGCGTTGCCGGTGGGGTTGGCGGGATCGACCAGCTGGCCGTCCTGGCTGTTATGCATGGTGTGGCAGCCGGCGCACTCGGCGACACCGCCATCATGGAAAGCCATGACAGCACTGGCGCTCAGGGCCAGGGTCAGAATCAGGGTCAGCTTGACTAACGTTTTCACTTTCAGCCTCCAAGAGGTTGTTGGGCAAGAGGGCCCGGGAACAAGTTGATTTCCGTGGTGTTGAGTCTGCCCCGTGGCCATCATCACTGGCAGCGCTTTCGCGTCGATTCCTCCCATCCGATGGCAACTTCCGCTGACGACAAAAACTCCAGAAGTGCGATCACCGCGCGAAGCGGAAGACCTGCACTCGACCCAGGAACCCCTGCGCCACATAGATGCGACCGTCAGCTGTCGCCGCCATGGACACGGGGTGGTAGAACTGGCCCGGAGCGGCACCCATGCTGCCGAACTCCGAGACGAAACGGTGGTCCTGGTCGAAGACCATGACCTTGTGGCGCATGCGGTCCAGGACCAGCAGATCGCCGTCAGGGGAGAAGCAGGCGGCCACGGGCATGGAGAAGTAGCCCTCGGCGCTGCCGAACTCCCCGAATGATTCCAGGATGCGGCCCTCGGCATCGAGGACCAGGACCCGGCGCAGGGTGCCGCCGGGGATGTAGATGCGTCCGTCCGCGGCCTCGACGGGGCGGCCCAGGATGAGGCCGTCCTCGTCCGGGCGGGCCACCTGGCGTTGCCAGACCAGCGCCCCGGTGTCGGGGGCGTGCTTGGTCAGGACCCCGTGGAAGGTGTCCAGACTGAGGTAATGCCCACTGTGGGTGATGGTGATGTGCTGGGGGCTCCAGGCGTCCAGGGGCACGGCGGCGGTGAAATCGTCCGGCTCGCCGTAGGGGTTCAGGCGCCGGATCCCGTGCATGCCGCCTCCGAGGCGATCGATGCAGACCAGCCGGCCGGCGTGGTCCACGCAACCGTCCGAAGGGAAGGAAATGCGGGCGGCCCGGTTGGAGCGGTACAGCGGAATATTGTGCTGATTGAAGATGTGCAGGGCACTCTGGCGGGCGTCCGTCACGCAGACCTCGCCCAGCTGGGCATCCACGGCCACGGCCACAGGGCGGGTGCGGCCCACCTGGTCGGCCAGGAGGGGCAGGGTATCTTCGTACCGGAAGGACACAGCTCCCAGCGTTGCCGTATGACAAGACAAGAAAAGGGCAAAGGCAGCAAAATACGTTATTGTCTTAACAACGCTTTGCGGGCTCGTGCGGTCTTCTTGTCGAAGCAGTTTCATTTTGTTGCGTCTCATCGGGTTAATGGCGTCCGAAATCGAACGATCAGGCTCTTGAATGTCACAGAAAAATCATAGCATAGTGGCAGGCTATGTCAATAGAAATGACAATTCTTTGACAACTATCGTTGCATTCTGCAAGGTTTTGGAAGGAGATCTGAAACCGATTGATTTCATTTCATTTAAAAAATATTGAAAATGACATCTATTTTAAGCAATAAAAATTCCCCCCGCCCTGGGGCGGGGGGAGCTTTCCGGGAAAGTTCTGTCATGCGCTTGTCACGCCAGCGGGGTCAGCGCCGTTGCCGCAGCTTGTCCGAATGGCATTCCACGCAGAGCCGGCCCTCGGCATCCTCGATCATCATCTTCTCGAAAGCGGAGCCGTGGGGGTTGTGGCAGCTGTTGCACATCATGGTCTCACCCGTGCGCGGGTCCAGCACATCCTTGCCCATGGGGTGGTCGGCGTGCTCCTGATAGCTGTGGCAGTTGAGGCAGACCTCACGGCGTGAGCGTCCGGCCTCGGGGTCCGTACGGCCGGTCAGGTGCGGATCGTGGCAGACGACGCAGGTCTGGCCAGCGACCTGCGGATGGCGGTGCCGGGCATGCCGGTTGGTGAGTCCGGCTTCCTCGTGGCAGGAGGAGCACAGCACGCTGTCCCGGTCCTTCAGCAGGCCCGTCTGGGGGCTGGTATGGGCCGCGTGGCAGGTGGTGCAGCCGTTCTCCTTCAGCACCGGATCGTGCACCGTGCCCAGTTCCAGCTCCTCGGCGAAACCGTCGTGGCACTCGAAGCAGAGCTCCGGCTGACCCAGGGGGGGCACCGGGTTGGACCCGCTGTGGCAATCACCACAGTCCCGGCTGTCGAAGGGGGCATGGACCACGGCATGGGGCAGACCCGCCGCGCTGGAGGCGTGGGGGCTGTGGCAACCGGCGCAGTCCGTATCCACGATGGCGAAACCCTTGTGGGTCCGCACCAGGTCGGCGTCGGTGGTGTCGTGGCACTCGGCGCACAGGATACTGGGTTTGTCCAGCAGGGTCATGGGCTGATGCGTGCCGTGGGGCGAGTGGCAGCCGCTGCAATCCCCTTCCCCGAAGGGCTCGTGCACGAATTCCAGATCCTGCATGGTCTTCAGGTCATCGTGGCAGGTCCAGCAGATATCCCCGGGCGCGGCCTTCAGCAGGCTGGGCTGGTCCGCGGTGTGGGGGCGGTGGCAGTCGGCGCAGCGGCCGTCGCGCACCGGGCTGTGGGCCATTTCGGGCACGGGCATCAGGTCCGCGCTGTCGTGGCACTCTGCGCAGGCTTCGGCCAGGTTGGCGGTGGCGATGAGCGGATCGCTGAGCCCCGCGT
>JGI12109J20283_10018476_pt1 | contig 11390 bp, 10 predicted proteins | sample ElkSlonscriptome_12_FD_20283 | JGI IMG/M metagenome (IMG submission 20283) | reverse complement strand
GGCACCGAGTACGCCATCGACGCCTACTTCGACCGCGAGGGGCGCCCTGTCATCACCAACATTCTCGAGCACCGTTTCAGCTCCGAGGCTGATGTGAGCGACCGGGTCTACCAGACGGGGGAGAAGACGGTCCGGTCCAACCTGGAACGCTTCACCGGCTTCCTCGAAAAGGTGGGAACCCTGGCCGGCCTGAAGGATTTCCCGGTCCACGTGGAGGTGCGGGTGGATGGTTCCGGCCGGATCACTCCCATCGAGATCAATCCCCTGCGCTTCGGCGGCTGGTGCACCACGGCCGATCTGACGGCCCTGGCCTACGGGTTCAATCCCTACGTGGCCTTCCTGCGGGATTTGCGGCCCGACTGGGACAGGATCTTCGCCACCCGGGCGGACCGGGTCTACAGCATCATCGTGCTGGACAATTCCACGGGTTGGGATGGGACGTCGATCTCCGCCTTCGATATCCAGCGGCTGGCTTCCCGCTTTCGCAAAACCCTCGACATCCGGCCGGTGGATCACACCCGGCATCCGCTCTTTGGATTCATCTTCGCGGAATCCTCGTCCCGGGATTTGAGCGAGCTGGACTGGGTCCTGCATTCGGATTTGCGGGAGTTTGCGACCGGCGCCTGACCATCGAATGCTGGCCCCATGCTTGAAAAAGAAAATCCATTTTCTTTTCTGGTCGTTGTGGAAGGCTATCTTTGCGACCGAGGCACCTTTCTTCAACCCGTGCGAGGCCATCCCATGTTACGAAAGACCCTGCTCCTCCTGGCCCTTCTGAGCCTGACCCTGCTGTCCACCGGCTGCATCCAGATCCGGCTGGAAACCGAACTCAATAAGGATGGCTCCGGCAAGGGGAAGGTGGAACTGGCCATCAGCCCCAGCGTCACCGAGGTCATGACCCGGTTCGAGGATGTGGAGGACATGCCGGAGACTGATATCACGAACATGGCCAACCTCGACGGCGCCGAACTGAAGGCCATCGCGCAGAAGGCCAACGTCAAGATCAAGAAGTTCAAGTCCGAGGTGAAGGACGGCCGCCGGACCGTCTCCATGCAGATGGAATTCGATTCCCTGAAGGACTACTCCTGGGCCCTGGGCCACATCTTCGATGAGGTGGGGGACGGTTTCGGCGTCTTTGCCGGCGAAGAGGGCCAGCTGGTCTTCAAGGAGGCCCGGTTCGATTTTTCGACCCTGGAGGCCGGCGCCACCGAAGAACCGGATCTGACCAACCCCAGCAGTGAAACCATGGATCAGTACCTGGAGATGATGGATGTGATCAAGGCGGCCGCGCCGGAAGTGAAGGTCGTCAACATCGTCAAGGTGCCAGGGGATGTCATCGAGACGGACGCCACCACCCAGAAGGGCCGCACCTGCACCTGGACCCTGGATTTTGCCGCCATCATGAGCGACAAGGACAACCTCAAGCCGCTCATCATATTTTCGGACAAGGGGCTGAATATCGAGCCCATGCCTGCCCAGGAATTCTGATCGTCTCAGATGGCTACGGTGCCCGGGTCAAATCCGGGCGCCGGGCAGCCCCATCACCTCGATCCCCACGCTACGCAATAGTTCTATACTGTCGGTATTCCGGTAGTCATTCTGGTAGTGGACCCGCTTGACGTTCCCCAGATTGATCAACCGCTTGGCGCACATGGCGCACGGCAGATGCGTGACAAAAACGTACTTCTCCGTCTGCCGTGGCGCGTCGCAATTGATGACCGCGTTTTCCTCGGAGTGCAGGCAGCCGCAGTTGCCGGGCTGCTCGCGATCGCAGGTGTTGGGCAGGCCGCTGGCATTGCCGTTGTACCCCACGGCCAGGACCTTGCGAAAATCCGTGGTCGTGATGACGGTGCCCACCTGCAGGCGCTGGCAGGTGCTGCGGCGGGAGATGAGGTTTGCGAAATCCATGTACACCTGTTCGAAGGGGGGCCGATCCGATCGTGCCTGGGCCATGTTCACCGCCTGGGGCTGGGGTTGGTTTGCTCCATGAAAATAATACTACACATGGCGCACCGCATGCTGGATATTGGGGATAACTGAACACCTAAATACAAAGGCGGCCGTTCCTGATCGGAGCGGCACCTTGGCGGAGGCAAAACGAGACATGAGCATCCATATCGGCGCCAAACCCGACGAAATTTCCCCTTCCATCCTGCTGCCCGGTGACCCTCTGCGGGCCAAATTCATCGCCGAGAACCTGCTGGACGATGCGGTGTGTTTCAACGAGGTGCGCGGCATGCTGGGCTACACCGGCTCGTACCAGGGCAAGCGCGTCTCGGTCATGGGCACGGGCATGGGCATGCCCTCGCACGGCATCTACGTGCACGAGCTGATCACCGAGTACGGCGTGAAGGAACTGGTCCGGGTCGGCACCTGCGGGTGCCTGCAGGAGAGCATCGGCATGGGGGATCTGATCCTGGCCATGGCCGCTTCGACCAACAACCAGATGAACAAGTTGACCTTCCACGGGCGCGACTTCGCTCCCTCCGCCAGCTACCGTCTGTTGCAAGCGGCCCACGCCGAGGGCGAGAAGCGCGGGTTCCCCGTGCACGTGGGCAGCATCCTCTCTGCGGACATCTTTTACGAGGAGGACCCTGAGTGGTGGCAGCTGTGGGCTCGCTACGGCACCCTGGCCGTGGAGATGGAAGCCGCCGCGCTCTATACGCTGGCGGCCCGGCACGGAGTGGAGGCCCTGGCCATCATGTCCGTCAGCGACAGTCTGGTGACCGGCGCGGCGGCCTCGGCCGAGCAACGCCAGACCGGTTTCCCACGCATGGCCGAAGTGGCGCTGGAGATCGTTTCCGGGGGATAGAGGGTCTTTTTACACGGGTTTTTTATTTAGGGGACAACGCTGGGGCGGCCTGCTAAGGTCGCCCCAGTTCGCCTTTGTAACGTCCTGTATCACCCAGGATCCCAGGAGGAATCGCGCATGGTCAACCGCCGGAATTGGATCGGAATCGCCACTATTCTGATCGTCATGTTGTCCCTGACCGCCGGGGCGGTCGCTCAGACCAAGGACGGGGAACTGGAAGAGGTCCTCGTCACCGCCCAGAAGAAGGAGCAGGGCCTGCAGGAGGTGCCCTCGTCCGTCGCCGCCCTCAGCGACGAGAAGCTGGACGTCATCACTTCCACCGGCCAGGACATCCGCCTGCTGTCCAGCCGGGTTCCCAGCCTGCACATCGAGTCGTCCTTCGGGCGGACCCTGCCGCGCTTCTACATCCGCGGCCTCGGCAATACGGACTTCGATTTGAACGCCTCCCAGCCCGTCAGCCTGGTCTACGACGGCGTCGTGCTGGAGAATCCCATCCTCAAGGGTTACCCCATCTTCGACATGGCCCGGGTGGAGGTCCTGCGCGGCCCCCAGGGCACGCTCTTCGGGCGCAACACGCCCGCGGGCATCGTCAAGTTCGAGAGCCGCAAGCCCGTCTTCGAGAACAAGGGCATGGGCCGCTTCAGCTACGGCACCTACGGCACGCGCCAGTTCGAGGGCTTCGCCAACGGCGTGGTCAGCGAGGACAAGGTGGCCGCCCGCGCCAGCTTCCTGTACCAGGGCCGCAGCGACTGGGTGAACAATACCTACACCGGTGAAGACGACGCCCTCGGCGGCTACACCGACGTGGCCGCCCGCGTGCAGTTCCTGCTGACGCCCACGGACCGCTTCAACGCCCTGTTCAACGTGCACATGCGCGACCTGGACGGCACCGCCCGCCTCTTCCGCGCCAACATCATCAAGCCCGGCGGCGGTATCGTGGATGACTTCGAGCGCGACGAGATCGCCATCGACGGCATGAACGAGCAGACCGTGCAGGAATTCGGCGGCGTGTTCACCATGAACTACCTGTTCGACAGCATGACGCTGACTTCCATCACCGGGTACGAGAGCGCTGAGATCTATAGCCGTGGCGACATCGACGGCGGCTACGGCGCGTCCTTCCTGCCGGACATGGGACCCGGGTTCATCCCCTTCGACTCCCAGAGTGCCGACGGCATTCCCGATCTGACACAGATCACCCAGGAGGTGCGCCTGAGCAGTGAGTACGGCGGGGCCTTCAACTGGACCGGCGGCTTCTTCTTCTTCAACGAGGACCTGGACATCGACACCTTCAACTACGACACCTTCAGTGACGGCCAGCCCCAGAACGGCTACGCCAACCAGACCCAGGAGACCAGTGCCTGGGCTCTCTTCGGGACCGCCGAGTACCAGGTCAGCGAGAAATTCAAGGCCACCGGTGGCGCGCGCTACAGCGACGAGACCAAGGACTTCATGGCCCAGCGGACGATGACGCCCTTCGGTGGCGACAACCTTGATCCCATCACCGATAGCCGCGACTCGGACTTCGTGAGCTGGGACGTGGGTGGGCTGTATACCGTGAACAATGACGTGAACCTGTACGGCCGGGTGGCCCGCGGTTTCCGCGCCCCCAGCTTCCAGGGCCGCGTCCTGTTCGGTGATGTGGTCACCGTGGGAGAGACCGAGGAGATCACCAGTTTCGAGGTGGGCACCAAGGCCAGCATGGGCCGCAAGGCCCGCGCCAACTTCAGCGTTTACAGCTTCACCATGAACGACCAACAGCTGACTGCCGTCGGCGGCGAGGCCAACTTCAACCGCATGATCAACGCGGACGAGACGGCCGGCATGGGCTTCGAGGCCGAACTGGAATGGCTGCCCATGAGCAACGTGTTCATGACCGTCGGCGCCAGCTACAACAAGACCGAGATCAAGGACGAGAACCTGGCCATCCAGCTCGGGGGCGGTGGCGCCACCTCGCCGGATCCCGTGGTCGTTCCCGGTGATCCCGAGAACGGCGTGCCGGACATCGTCTCCATCGACGGCAACAGCCTGCCCAACGCCCCGGAGTGGGTCTTCAACGCCACCCTGCGGGCCTCGCGCCCCATGGGCGACAGCGGCGAACTCTTCCTGTTCACGGACTGGGCCTACCGCAGCGATGTGCACTTCTTCCTCTACGAGTCCGACGAGTTCAGCGAGGAAGGCATGCTCGAAGGCGGCGTACGCGTGGGTTACACCACCTACGACCGCAAGTGGGAGATCGCGGCCTTCGGCCGGAACATCACCGACGAGCTGTACCTCTGCGGCGGCATCGACTTCAACAACCTGACCGGGTTCGTGAACGAGCCCCGGACATTCGGCATGGAGGTGCGGCGGGCTTTCTAGTCCCGGCGTTCGGACGCAAAAAAACACCCGGTTCGGCCTGGGGGCTGGACCGGGTGTTTTTCATTTGCGGAGGGTCAGCGGTACAGGGTCTTGATCATGTCCAGGTTGATGGTTTCGGTGGCCGTGACACCGGGGTGCAGCATAAGGCCCTCGAACTCCATGACATATTGATACTCGTGCCCGGTGAATCCAGCGGGAGGGTAATATTCAGTGGGGCCAACCCACAGGAAAACGGTTTCGTGCGGGTTGGTCTGAATGGTCATCTGAGCGGGGTTGCAGGGACCTGCCAGCATCTGTTCATCCACCGTGACGTCCACGCAATGATTCAGATCTCCACCAAGTAGAAAGCCATAGGTCTCCTGCTCCGCATCGAGAGTCCATTCCAGTATACCTGTCTCACCTATCTCTGCGATATACCAGTCAGTATCCCGGTGGCCGTCATCAAACCAGCCGGAAACACCACAGACGTTGTCGTAGCTCGGCCCGCAATAGCCACTGGTGAGATACCAGAAGGGCTCCAGGCCGGTCTCGTCGTTGCATCCGGAATTCCACAGGTCCACGTACCCATCCTGAAGGGGCGGCTCCCCTTCCTCGAATCCATTGCAATCCAGCACGCAGGGCTCCGGGGCTTCCAGTTCCTGCACGGTCAGGATGTAATCACCGGCCGTGTCCCCGTAACCATCGATGACCAGGTAGTATTCCGAGCCGTATGGTAGCGTGGCCTGCTCGATCAGGGAGACGTAGGTGCCACACTCGGGATCTGAATAGTAGTAGTCGTCGTTGCAGGCGACCACCTCTCCGTCAGCATTCAAGATGTAGATCTTGGTGTCATATCCCGAGCCGCACATGTCCACCGAGACATAGGTGTCCCCTGTCAGGGGCGGGAAGGCATAGACCACGTCCGGCGCCGTGGACCCGCTGTAGGGACAGACGGCATCATAGTCATCCATGTTGTCGGAGGTGTTGCCCGTGTCCTCGAAAGGAAAATCAGGGATGGGAAAGGCATCGGCCATGGTCTCGCCACCCTGTCGCCCGTCCGGGGTGCCGGGATTCCAGACCCGGGGCAGGGAAGCCTTGTCGAATGGTGAACGGGAGCCCAGGTCCGGGTCGGCGGCTGCCGAGAGAGCAGTGATGATCATGGCCAGGGTCAGCATGGTGATCAGAAACAAACGCATCGGTTTCCCCCTCTTGCGTTCAGATAAATGAATGGCAAATGGTCAACGAACCAGCATCAACCTCCTGGTCTGCACGCCGTCCGGCGTTTTCAGGCGGGCGAAATAGATCCCGCCGGGAAGACTGCGTCCCGCTGCGTCGATGCCGTTCCAGGCCACGCTCTGCTTCCCGGCCGGATACATCCCCTTGGCCAGTTCCGCCACGCGGTGCCCTCGCAGATCGAACACGGCCAGTTCCATCGGTCCGGCTTCGGGGAGTTGGAATTCCAGCACCGTGCGCGGGTTGAAGGGATTGGGATAGGCTTTCAGACCCGGGCCGCTCCCCAGGGTCGGCGGGGCGGAGGAAAGGTCATCGCCCACCAGCCGGAATTCCTGCAGCACGGGGGCCAGGCTTGGGTCACCACTGCTCAGTTCCACGCGGTACTGGAAGAACAGGTGGCCATCATGGTGGGAGGGCAGGCTCTGCCCGCTGGATTCGTACCAGGACGCGGCGGTGCCATCGGATCCCCGATACACTGCTTCGGTCAGACCGGCCTCGGTGCCGGCCGACCGGATCTGGAAACGCACCCCGGTCTCGGGTCCCTGGAGCAGGGCGTCCCATTCCAGGGTGCCGCCGGTCCAGGCGTTGCCGAACCCGTGCGGTGCCGATTCCAGATACCCGCCGGCGGGTACCCCGGAGACATACAATTCGCCGCGGGGATTGCAGCCGGCGTACAGGCGGCCGTGGAAATCCTGGAGGGTTTCGAAGACCAGGGTGGTGTCCGGCGAGTTGAACTCGGTGGTCCAGGTCTCACCGTCGGCGGTGGCGTGGATGCGGCGCAGGCCGCTGATCAGCATGCGGTCCTGGAAGACGGTGATGCCCCGGGCCGTGTAGTTGGGGGTGCCGACGGGGTAGGGCTCGTCGGTCCAGGTCTCGCCGTCGAAGGAGCTCAGGGCGTAGCGCATGCGGCACCACAGTTTCCCCTGGAATTCCTGGAAGCCGGCCACGCACTCGGTGGGGGCGTGCACGGGGTGCTCGATGACGGTGCCGTCCTCCTTCAGCTCCCAGATGAACCGGCCCAGCTCGGGATCCATGTCCGATTGCATGATGATGGAACCGTTGAAGGTGGTGGCGGCGTAAAGGCGACGGAAGGGTGTGTCCGGTGGGCTGGCGTAGACGCTGAATTCTTCGGTCCAGGTCTCGCCCATGTCGTCGGAGGACCAGAGGCAGGCCCGGTAGTTGGGGATGCCCTGCCCGGTGGTGATCCAGATCTTGCCGGCGTGGAAGAACATGTCGAAGACATGCACGGCGAAGGGCACGGTTTCCTTCTGCACCCAGCCATCGCCCTGGTTGTAGTAGATGCTGCCCAGGTAGGGCGAGCGCAGGGCGTCGCAGCCGGGGCTGTAGATGATGCCGTCGTGGACCTTGAGGATCATGATGCCCTCCTCGTCCACGGAATAGTCGAAGGTGGTGGTCCGGCTCTCGTAATCGTAGGTGAGAATGTCGCCGATGAGGGTGACCAAGGGCGGGTTGCTGCCCGCGGCCAGGTACAGGCGGTCATCCCAGACGGCCAGGTCGAAGATGCCGTCGTAATCGGTGGGTTCGCAGGCCAGGTGGAACTGGCTCAGGTCCGGGGCCAGGACCAGTTCGCCGGGCGAGACCACCGGGTCGAGATCCTGGAGTGCGGCCTGATCGCCGTCGGACCAGTCGGTCTGTACCCATACCTCCGCGGTGGCGGGATGGGCGCAGAGCAGAAGAAAAAACAGGCTGAGGGCCAGGCGAGAGGTGCGGTCGAGCATGAGATGTTCCCCCGAAAATGAATGATCAATAGGGGGATTCTAACACAGATCGCGGGATGGGATCCACCCGAATGCCTGCAAATGGCTCAGGATTCGGGTCGGGCTGTCCCACATTTCCAGCACAAATCGAACCCGGCCTCGATGGCCTCGCCACAGCCGGGACAGGTCCAGGGGCCGCCCGTGTCGATGGCCCGCATGTCCGCCAGAACGGCCCGGGCAGAGGTCGCTTCGGCCTCGGGCACGAGCACCCGCACACCGCCCGTCAAATCCAGCTGGGGCTCCAGGCCGCCGGCGTTGTCCGTGTGCACGATGGCCTTGATACCCGAAGCTTCCAGGAGCTTGGCGGCCATCTCGGCCTCGAAGGAGGAAGTGAAGGTGTCGATGATGGTGTAGCCGTCCCGCATGATCGCCTCCGGGGGTTGGGGTCCGATGCTGCTTGTACCCGGTCTGGCGGGAAAAAATTCCCCTTACTGGACACCCAGCTCCTGGAGGCGCTCTTCCTCGCGCTCGACATAGGCCAGCCACTTGCTGGCGGTATTGCGGGTGGCTTCGGTCTTGACGGCCTGGCTGAAGGCCTGCTTGGCCTCGCCGAAGCGGCCCAGCTCGTAGTAGGCCATGCCGCGCAGCATGTGCAGATCCTGGGGATCGTCCACGCCCTTTTCCAGGGCGGTGGCGGCCACCTCGGCGGCCTTCTCCCACTGGCTGAGGTTGGCATGGCTCTGGGCGATACGGGCGTACAGCTCGCCGTCGTCCGTCAGGCTGGCGGCCTTCTGCAGGCTGGCGATGGCGTCCTCGTGCTCCTGGGCCAGGATCCAGGCCTGGCTCAGCAGGCGCCAGTTGGCCGCGGTGCTGTCGATCTTGCCGCTGTCCAGGCCCTCCTGCAGGATGACGCCGGCGCGGTACGGGACCTCTGCCTGCAGCAGCAGCTGGGCCAGCAGGACCAATTCGGCGCTGCGCTGGAGGTAACCCTGTTCGTAGGCCATCTCGTAGGCGGCCAGTTGCTTCCTGCTGTCGCCCATCTCGCCGTAGGCGCTGCTCAGGTGCAGCCAGTATTCCTTGGCGGGCCAGTTGGTGACCAGGGTTTCGAGCACGTCCAGCAACTTCTCGTAGTCCTTGGTCTCGAAGTAGATGACGCGCAGCAGGGCGAACCAGTTCTCCAGGGGCTCGCGGCCCCGCTCCCCGGCCACCTCGATGGCCTTGCGCACGGGCACCGCCGCCTCGGCCACCTGGCCCAGCTGGTAGTGGGCCTGGCCCAGCAGGATGTAGGCCTCGGGACCGGGATTCTCGGCCACCTCCAGCCATTGCTGCAGGAATTCCAGCGCCCTGTCGTAGTTCTCCAGGTGGAAGTGCAACTGGCCCAGGGTGTAGAGGGTGCCGGTGCGCATGACGGGCGCCAGTCCCTCCTGCTGCAGCACCTTCTCGTAGGCATCGGCGGCGTCGGCGTAGCGTTCCTGGTTGAAGTAGGTGTACCCGAAGGCGTTGTACAGCTGGGCGGCCTCGTTGGGGCTCAGATCCTTGATCTTCTCCACATCCTGCAGCTGGTCGTAGGCCTTCTCGAAATCCTGGGCCTCGACGGCCTCCTGGGCCCGGCTCAGCTTCTCGTAGACCCTCTGCCGCATGGTGGGCCCGGCGGCCAGGGTGGAGCCGAGCAGCAGCAGCATCAGCAGCGAAACGAAGAGGGTTGTGAATAACCTGCGCGCCATCCCGGTCACTTCTCCAGCTCGAATTTGAAGAGGTTGCGCACGCCCTGCACCTCGATGGCCTCGCCGTTGACGACGCGGGGGCGGTACTTGAATTTCTTGGCCGCGGCGATGCTCACGTTGTTGAAGATGCCGGGCGGGTCGGCGTCGATCACCTCGATGTCCCGGGTGGCGCCGGTGGTGGTCACCGTGTACTCCACCAGGCAGTAACCCTCGATGCCGCGGCTCTGGGCCACCCGCGGGTAAACCGGGGCGATCTTCACGATGGGCAGATACTCGCCGTCGCTGGCGGCCAGGCCCAGACCCGAGACGTTCATCTCCATGCCCACATCCACCGGGGCGGCGGGCACGGAAACGGCCACCTGGGCCTCGTTGACGTTGTCCACGCGCTGGGGCACGGCCTGCGGCGGCGGCGCGTCCGGGGTGGTGGGTTTCTCGCGGCGGCGTTCCTTGCGCTGAACCGTCTCGTCGCGCTCCACGCGCACGAAGTCCACGAAGTGGCGCGCCCCGCCCTCGTCCAGCTTGGACTGGGGCGAAGCCACAAGCACCTGCATGGTGAACAGCACGCCGACGGTGACGACGGCACCCAGGACCAGCGCGATCAGATACCGGATAATCATGCTACGGACCCTCGTTGGCGGCGATGGCCACGTCGTAGACGCCGGCCAGGCGCGCCGCGTCCATCACGCCCACCAGCACGCCGGTGCGGGCGTCCCGGTCGGCCTGGATGACGACCGTACCTTGTGGGTTCTCGGCGTGCAGGCGCTCGATGTTGGCCCGCACGGCCCGGGGGTCCACCTGCCTCCGGTCGATCCAGATGGCGCCCTCGCTGTCGATGGCGATCAGGATGTTGGCCTTCTCCTTGGCCACGGCGGTCTGCCCCTCGGGCTTGTTCACGTCGATGCCCGCCTCCTTGACGAACGAGGCGGTCACGATGAAGAAGATGAGCATGATGAACACCACATCCAGCATGGGGGTGATGTTGATCTCCTGCTCGTCGTCTTCCTGCTGCCTGGCCATGAATCGGTTTCTCATGGTAATCCTTCTATTCTCGTACCGATCAGTCGGTGACGAAGACGTCGTCCAGCTTCTTGACGGCCTTGGTGCTGGTGCGCGTGATCCAGGTGACGGCCAGCACGCCGAACAGCGCGCCCACCATGCCGGCCATGGTCGGGATGGTGGCCTTGGAAACGCCGGCGGCCATGCTGCGCGCGTTGCCCGTGCCGGCGATGGCCAGCACGTCGAACACGTCGATCATGCCCGTGACGGTGCCCACCAGGCCCAGCAGGGGGCACAGGGCCACCAGGGTCTTGATCATGGACACCGAGCCGCCGGCGGCTTCCTTCAGGCGCGAGACCATGGCCCCACGCACCTGGTGCGCGTACCAGCTGCGGCGCTCGCTGCGGCCTTCCCAGTGGGTCTGCTCGGCCTGGACCTGCCTGGGGAACTCGACGCGGAAGAAAACCACCCGCTCGATGATCAGCACCCACATCCACAGGATCACGAAGGCGATGGCGTTGAGCACGGGCCCGCCCAGCTCCATGAAGTCCCGGATGGCGATGTAGG
>JGI12109J20283_10733258_pt1 | contig 11399 bp, 13 predicted proteins | sample ElkSlonscriptome_12_FD_20283 | JGI IMG/M metagenome (IMG submission 20283) | reverse complement strand
CCCCGACGACGATAGGCAATTCCGCCCTCCCCTGGGTCGTGCTCGGCGCCGGGGTGGTGCTGGCGCTCGGGGGCGCCGCAGCCCTGATCTTCGCCCTGCTCCAGTGAAGCCTTGCTTCGCCGGGGCGATCGACCCCAAGCCCCTCGGTGAGCCTCGCGTCACCCCTATGGCCCCGTCGCCTTGACGGCACGCCCCTGGATCGGCCATACACCCGCGCGAGCAACAGCGCCATGTCCAGCCGTTCCCTACCTCAGAGCGCAGACCCCACCACCCTGCACGACCTCGCGTCCCTCGCGAAGCCGCGCATCACCCTGATGGTGGTCATCACCGCCGCCGGCGGCATGTTCCTGGCGCCAGCGACGATCCCGGTGGCGACGGCCCTGGTGATGCTCCTGACCACCGCTACGGTGGTCGCGGGGGCGAACTCGCTGAACTGCTGGCTCGAGCGGGACTCCGACCGCTTCATGCAGCGGACGAAGGATCGCCCCCTCCCGGCGGGCCGGATGGAGCCGAAGGTCGCGATGGTCTTCGGGGCCTCCCTCGGGCTGTTCTCGGTGCCGGCGCTGACCTTCCTGGTGAACCCGGTCACCGGCGCCCTCGGCGCGCTCGCCCTGGTCTCCTACGTGGCGGTCTACACGCCCCTCAAGCAGCGCTCGTCCGTGGCCCTGCTCATCGGCGCCGTCCCCGGCGCGCTCCCACCCCTGATGGGCTGGACCGCTGCGACCGGGACCATCGACGCCCCCGGCCTCGTCCTCTTCGGCATCCTCTTCTTCTGGCAGGTGCCGCACTTCCTGGCGATCTCCATCTACCGCCAGGAGGACTACGAGCGCGCCGGCCTCAAGACCCTGCCCGCCGAGCGAGGGCTCGCGGCCTCCAAGCGCCAGGCTTTCCTGCACACCGGCGCCCTGGTGGTCTGCACCGTCCTCCTCGCCCTCTACGGCACCGCCGGCGTCATCTACCTCGCCGCGGCCATCGGCCTCGGCCTGCACTTCCTCTGGGTCGCCGCCAAGGGCTTCCGCCTCGAGGAGCGCCCGGCCGTCGACAAGTGGGCGAAGAAGCTCTTCGTGACCTCGCTCATTTACCTGACCGCCCTCTTTGCGGCGCTGATGATCGACGCCATCGTCCTCTGACGATGCGACTGACCGCGCTGCTCGCGATCGCGCTGGTCGGCTGCTCGGAGCCCGAGCCGCCCCCCACGCTCCTGCCGGTGCCCGTGTTCGAGCTCACCAGCCAGGCCGGCCAACCCTTCGGCAGCGAGCAGCTCCGCGGCGACGTGTGGATCGCCAACTTCATCTTCACGAATTGCCCCACCATCTGCCCCACGCTGACCAGCCAGATGAAGGAGCTCACCGAGACCCTCTCGGACACCCCCGTCCGCTACGTCTCCTTCAGCGTGGACCCCGAGAACGACACCCCCGCGGTGCTCACCGACTACGCCGAAGAGCGGGGCGCCGACACCACGCGCTGGACCTTCCTCACCGGCGCCAACGAGACCGTCGAAGAAGTCGTCGTCCGCGGCCTCCGCATGCGCATGGGCGAGGAGCCCGACGAGACCGGCAACATCCTCCACGGCAGCCACTTCGTGCTCGTGGACGGCACCGGCACCATCCGCGGCTACTACGAGTCGAACGTCGAAGGCCTCCGAGACATCGCCGAGGACGCCCGCCTGCTCACCGAAACCGACTGAGCGGGGAGCAGTAGCCCCCTGACGAGGAATTCGGCACTCGGAACTCTGCATTCGGCACTCGCAGCGCCGAGCCCGGAGCGCCGCCCTCGAGTCACCGCGTATGTGCCAGCGAGCGGGCCACCGCCGCCCCGGCCGTGGCTCCACCTGACCACCCTGGCCCAACGAGCCCGACACCCCCGAGACCGAGTTCCGAGGAGCGAAGACCGAGAACCGAAGACCGAGCGCGAAGCGCAGACCCTAAGAAGTACAGGCGCTCGCCGGTGCCCGCTGAATCTGCCGTAGCTTCCGCCGCGCATCGTCCCGCAGCGGCGACCGCCGATGCCCCCGGATGAGCGCCTCGAGCGCCGCCTTCGCGTCCGTGCAGGCGTGCAGCTGGAAGAAAGCGTCGGCCATGTCGAAGAGCGCCTCGTCGACCGCATCCCCGCGGGCGTAGTTCGAGATCACCCGCCGGAACTCGCCGAGCGCGTTCGCCGGCCGCCGCTCGACGAGATAGGCCTTGCCGACCAGGTACTGAGCGTTGTCGGCGCGGTCGTCCTCCGGGTAACGGCGGACGAACTCCCGGAAGAGGGCTCGTGCCTGCGAGTGCTCGCCGGCGCCGAGGGCCTGCTGAGCGGCCGCGAAGTGCTCGTCCGCGCCGTCGGGGATCTCTGACTCGTCCACCGCCATGTCCACGCCCGCCTTCTGGGCGAAGCGACGGATCTGCTGGTCGAAGGCCTGCTGCTGCTCGCCCATCTGGCGCTGAGTGTTCTGCAGCTCGTTCTGGAGCTCGGCGAGGCTGCCCTCGACCGCCTGCAGCTGCTCGCGCAGCTGGATCACCTCGGTGCCGAGATCCGCGCTGTTGCGTGTCACCACGGCCGTGGCCTGCTCGAGCACCTCCTCGAGCTCGGCGACCTTGGCCTCCGCCGCCTCCAGGGCCGCGTCCATGCGCTGCCGGGTGTCGGCGATGCCACTCTCGAGCTCGGCGAGGCGCTCGTCCTGTGCGGCGAGCTTCTCCTCGAGGGCCTCGCCCTCGGCCTTCGGATAGCAGCCGCCGAGCGCCGCGAGGGCGAGGACGAGGGGCAGCGGTGTGAGGCGGTGGCTCATCGCTGCGTGAAGGTGACCTTGCGGTCCCGACGCCAGCTCGCCTCGCCCTCGCCGGTGGCCATCTCCTCGCCGACGGACGAGGCGCTGAGGTTGGCCTCGGGGACGCCGAGGGAGGTCATGTACTGCTTGACCGAGCGCGCGCGCCGATCGCCGAGAGCGAGGTTGTACTCTTCGGTGCCCTGCGGGTCCGTGTAACCGGTCAGGTGCATCCGCTCGACTCCCTGCTCCCGCATGCACTCGACGTTGGATTGGATCTGATCCCGGGCGGACGACGAGAGGTCGTCGCTGTCGAAGTCGAAGTAGATGGTGTCGATGCTGCAGCGCTCGTCCGGCTGGTTCTCTTCGGGCGGCGGCAGATCCGTCGACTGCATCGCGACGCACTGGTTGTTCTGGCACTCCTGCCCGTCGGGGCAGTCCCCGGAGCCGGCGCAGTACCCTTCGATCGGGTCACAGCGACCGCCGCGGCAGCGCTGGCCGGCGGGGCAGTCGGAGTCCTCCCGACACTGCTGGCACTGGCCGTTCACGCAGAACTCACCCGAGTGGCAGTCCTCGTCGTCATCGCAGCTCGGGTACTCCGGCCCACAGGCGACGAGCCCGAGAGCGGAAACGAGCCCGAGGGCCATCCAAAGATTCCGGGGTTCCATGAGCGTCCTCATCATCTTCCGCCTGCGCTACCTGCAGCGGATCCTCTTGTCAATGCATGGGCGTGGCGACCGCCTTCGCCGGTCGTTGACCCGATCGACGCCGCTCGAGCCTCCAACGCAGAGATGAGCTCCCCGAACGGCCCCGATCTTATCGTCGTCCGAAGCGATTCGAGACCCTCGACGACGTGCGACCCTCGACGACGTGCGCCTGCGAGGGCGCACGCCGCAGCGGTGGGCCATCCCCGCCGGGCGCACGTGGTGCAGGTCTTCCGTGCCGGCCACCGGCCCGAGACCCGGCGCATCGTCACCGAGCCCGATGGCGGGGGCCTGTTGAACCTCCGTCTGCAGCCGCGCTGGTTGAACCTCCGTCTGCAGCCGCGCTGAGCGGACCGCGCGCTCAGGCGGCGGCGCGCTCGGTGGCCCGCAGGACGGTCTTTCGGCCTTTGTTCGCGGCCTCGTAGGCCGCGACCGCCTCGATGGCGGCGGGATCGAGATCGCCGATCAGGCCGACGACGGCCTTTGCGGAGAGCTCGTCGTAGCCCTCGATGGGCGCGGTCTCGGGCGCGGGTACCTCCTCGAGGCGCGTCTGCAGCTTCGCGTCGACCCGCGAGAGGATGTCGCGGAGACCAACGAGGAGCTTGCGCTCGAGCTGCTCGACCTCGGCGCCCGGGAGCTTCGGGGCCGGCGAGCCGTTCGCCGGCAGGAGCTTGGTGGTCCGGGCGGTGATCAGCTTGGACCACGCTTCCGCCTCACCCTTGAACGCCTCGGCGAGCTCTCCGGAGGCGCCGCGGGTCTCTTCGGCGAAGGCCAGCCCGGCCTTACGGGTCCGGTCGGTGAAGAGCACGAGCTGCTCGCGCAGGGTCTTGCGGCTGCTTTCGATTCGATCGGCGACTGTTTCCATCGTTTCCTCCTGTGGGCCGTGACGCGGCGCACCAGAGTGCGTGTAACGCAACGCGTTATTCGCGGCAAGGAGCCGGTCGCGGAAAGGTCCGCTGAGGCTTCTATGCCCGCATTTGTTACACGTTGGACATTGACGCGACGCGTCACAGGACCAACGATCCTGGGTGGAGGTCAAGAATCCATGCAGCTCCGAACCCCCACCGACACCCCTCTCGACAGCCCCCTTAAGGGGCATTACGATCGCCTGGATCGGCGCCTGGTCACGGCCTTCGACGCAGCGCGTCGAGGGCTCCTCCACCGGCTCCGAGCGCTTCGGACGGCGGTCCAGCGTCAGGTGCGAGCCAACTCCCTGGTCCACCTGCGCGACGGGCGCGTCTCCTTCGGTATCGACGTGGACGACATCGGCCTCGGCCGGGTCGAGCCCGCCGACGTGGGGGCGTGACCGTGGGCGAGCTTCTCATCTTCGCCTGGGGCCTCGCCCTCGTCGGCGCCATCGCGGCCAGCCTGGTCGTCCGCGCCGTCGACGGCGTGATCCACGGCGTCTTCGGAAATCCCGACAGCCCCCACCAGGGGCACGAGGAGGACTGATCCCGAGCCGAGCCCGCGTTCCCTTGACCGGGTGCGAGGGCTCGTGCTTCAACCCGGTTCGCCGCCCCGAGAGGCGGTGGACCCCCAATGAACGATGTGATCCACGCCACCTTGCTCACCCTGCAGACCTCCGGCGGAGGCGCTGCGGGCGAGTCCCTCGACCCCTGGAAGCTCATCGCCGAAGCCTCGTTCGTCGTGAAGCTGGTGATGATCGTCCTCGCCCTGATGGCCCTCGGCTCCTGGTTCATCATGGGGGCCAAGGCGGTCCGCCTGGCCCAGGCGCGCAGCAAGAGCCGCAAGTTCCTCGACGCCTTCTGGAGCAAGACCGAAGGCGAGGTTTGGACCACCGAGCGCATCGAGGGGCTCTACGCGATGGTGAAGGGCTACGAAGGCTCGCCCATCGCCGCCGTCTTCCGGGCCGGCTACGTCGAGCTGGCCCGGGTCATGAGCTCCGGCTCCACCAGCAACCACGACGTGGACAACGTCGACCGCGCCCTCGACCGCGCGAGCACCAGCGAGATGACGGCCATCGAGACGATGCTGCCCTTCCTGGCGACCACCGGATCGACCGCGCCCTTCATCGGTCTCTTCGGCACCGTCTGGGGCATCATGAACTCGTTCTTGAACATCTCCCAGAAGGCGAGCGCGAGCCTCGACGTGGTCGCGCCCGGCATCGCCGAGGCGCTCATCGCCACCGCCATCGGCCTCGCCGCCGCCATTCCGGCGGTCATGGCCTACAACTTCTTCGTCCGCCGCATCCAGGTCCTCGAGTCCGAGGTCCACGCCTTCGAGCGCGACTTCCTCAACATCGTCCGCCGCCACTTCCTCCGAGGGAGTTAGGGCCTGTCCCGATATTCGACGCACTCATCTCGAAGCCCTCGAACTCGCTGACGACTCGATCCCTCGTCGCCATAGCGCCTACCATGACTCTTCACGCTCAAGACCTCAGCACGCCCCATCATCTGCGAGCTGAGCACGCCGAATCCGGAGAGAGGGCCTTTCCATGGGCATGAGCGGCGGCGGGGGAGGCAAGCGCGGGCGCACGCCCATGGGGGAGATCAACGTCACCCCCCTGGTCGACGTGATGCTCGTGCTCCTGATCATCTTCATGGTCGCCGCCCCGATGATGAGCACCGGGGTGGAGGTCGACCTTCCCCAGACCCGCGCGCCACGGATGGAGATGGACGAGGAGAAGCTCATCCTCAGCATCGACATCGACCAGAAGGTCTACCTCGGTGAGACCGAGGTCCCGCCGGACCGGCTCGAAGAGGCGCTGCTCAACAACGCGCGGATCCAGGAAGACGACGAGATCTACGTGCGGGCCGACGCCAACGTCCCCTACGGCTTCGTGCTGCGGGTTTTCACGATCATTCGCCAAGCTGGGGTGGAGAAGCTGGGTCTGGTGACGGACCCGGCCGGCGGTGCCGCCACTACGCCGGGTGCGCCGACCGAGTGATCCCCACCCCATGAGCCAACCACCGGCAGACCGAGCCCCCCGAGGAGCGAGCCACCTGCAGCCGCCTTCGCTCCTGAGCCAGCCGCCGCCCACGGCGGCGGAGATCGTCGGGGGTGTGCTCAGCGCGGCGATCATCGGCGGCGGCATCGTGTCGATGATCGTCCTGCTCCGGGCTGGTGCGCTCTCCATCGATCTGAGCGCCGAGGACGAGGCCCCCATCGACGAGGCGGAGGTCATCCCGGCGCAGTTCGTCCAGCTTGGCCGCGACTTCCAGGAAGAGCTCCCGAACCGCGACGTCCCCCTCCGTTCGACCGCGCCCGACGACCGGACCGCGATCAGCGAGAACCCCGAAGACCACGAGCCGCCCCCTGACGCGGGCGTGCGGCCGCCGGATCCCATGGAGGATCCGATGCAGCGCCTGGTCGACCGCGCCGACCTCTTCGCCGAGATCGCCGAGCAACAGGAGATGGAGGGGGATCCGGACGGTCTCGAGGGCGGCACCACCAACCAGGAGGGCGACCGCTACGCCGGTCAGCTCTATGCCTTCTTCCGGCGTGGCTGGAGCATCCCGACGACGATCCCCGAAGACGAGCAGCGCGAGCTGAGCCTCGAGGTGAGCATCGACGTGAGCGAGGACCTCGAGCTCGTCGACTTCCGGCTGCGCGGCTCGAGCAGCAATCCGGACTTCGACCAGTCCGTGACCGCCCAGCTCGAGCGGCTGCGGGCGGCCAACGCCACGATCCCCGAGCCACCCATTGCCATGCGGCCCCAATACATCGACCAGTGGTTCACCCTGCGCTTTCGCGGCCGCGACGCTCGTTGAGCTCCCGTTGAAGCGAAGCGACCTCCGCACCGTCGGACGGGCGTACGAGCAAGGAGCCCCGCGAAGGGGTACCCTTGGCCCGCCTCCCGAGAACGTCCCATGTCCATCCACCGCCGCCTGACCGCCCTCCTCATCGCCGTCTCCGCCCTCGCGGCTCTCGCCGTGGTGGTGAGCCCGGCGCGCTCCCAGCGCGAGGAAGAGGAGCCCCTGCCCGAGCGAGGTACGATCATCGAGATCGATTCGCCGGAGCGCTCTCTCTACAAGATCGCCGTTCCGAACCTGCGCGGCTCGAGCCTCGGCAGCCCGGCGGCCGAAGTGCTCCGCAACGACTTCACCCTCGTCTCGCTCTTCCAGGTGCTCGACGCGCGATCCTTCGTGGCGAATCTCGAAGAGGAGGGGCTGGGCATCAACCCGCCTTCCTGGAGCGCCGTCGGCGCCCAGGGCGTGATCAAGGGCGAGATCGAGCAGAGCGGCAGCCGCATCGTGGTGAAGATGCGCCTCTACGAGCTCTCGAGCGGGGAGCGCGCGACGCTCAGCGAGACCTATCGCGGCGGCCGCGGCGAGCTCCGAGGCTTCATGCACGACTTCGCCAACAAGGTGCTGCTCCAGCTCACCGGCGAGGCCGGCGCCTTCAACAGCCGCATCACTTTCGGTCGCCGGGTGGGACCGGGGCGGAAGGACGTCTACGTCGCCTCCTGGGACGGCGACCGCGTCGGTCGCGTGTCGAGCGGCGAGGGCGTCAGCATGCTGCCGAGCTTCGGCCCGGGCGGCGTGTGGTTCAGCCGCCTCACCGAGACCGGCATGTTCATCACCCACTCGAACGCGCAGAACCGGCGTATCATCGACGGCGACGGGCTCAACATGGGCCCCACGATCTGCAACGGGAAGGTCTACTTCACGAGCACCCGGGACGGGAACAGCGAGATCTACGCGGCGAATCTCGACGGCTCGAACGCCCGCCGGATCACCCGGCACCCGGCCATCGACGTCAGCCCCTCGTGCGGCCCCGGCGGCCGCTTGGCTTTCGTCTCCACCCGGCACGGCAGTCCGCAGGTCTTCGTGATGAACGGCAACGGCTCGGGCGTGCGGCGGGTGACCTTCCGCGGCAGCCACAATCAGACGCCGAGCTGGTGCATGAACGGCGACGCGCCGCTGCTGGCCTTCACCGGTCGGAGCGGCGGCATGGACGTGTTCACAGTGAACATCGCCACCCAGCAGTATCGGCGGATCACCCAGGCCCAGGGCACCAACAAGGATCCGGCGTTCTCGCCGGACTGCCGGATGATCGCCTTCTACTCGTCGCGGGGTGGGATCTTCGTGTCGAACCCCGAGGGTGCGAACCAGAACAAGGTGATCGCCGGGCACGCCGAGACGCTCCGCTGGCGCTGAGCGGCCGCCGACGGGGAGCCAGAGCCGCTGCGTGAGCGTGTGGCGGACCAGCGAGCCCGACGGCGACTGACCCTGAATGGAGCGCTGCGAGTCCGCTGCGGGCGCCGAGTGTCCACCGCCGGAAGCCCTGCGCTGCCTGGCGGAGAGCCACCGAAGATTGGGCCCGATGAGCCGCTGAGCCCCGCTCGGCGACGGGTCGGCGGGGTGCCCTGGCACCGACGGGAGCGAGCCGTTGACAGGGGGCCGACCCCACTTATACTCCGCGCTCTTTGGCGATGTAGCTCAGGTGGCTAGAGCGGGCGTTTCATACGCGCTAGGTCGCTGGTTCAACTCCAGCCATCGCCACCACGGAGAGCCGCAGGTCCCCGGACCTGCGGCTCTTTCCATTCCGTCCACTCCGTCAGGCCTTCGGAAGGTCTCGAGTGACCAGCCAGGCCGGATCGATACCCGCCGCGCGGAGCGCCTTCTCCCAGCGCTCCTCCACCGGCACGTCGTAGACGATGGAGGGGTCGACGTCGGTGGGGATCCACGAGCCTTCCTTCATCTCGCTCTCGAGCTGGCCTGGACCCCAGCCGCTGTAGCCGAGGCTCATGATCACCCGCTTGGGTCCGCCGCCGGTGGCGATCTTCTCGAGCATGTCGACCGAAGAGGTCAGCGCCAGCGAGCCGCCGATGGGCAGCGCCTCGCCGGGACGCACGCCGTCGCCCTCCGGGTCGAAGACCAGCCAGCCGGTGTCCGGTGAGACTGGGCCGCCGACGTGCACCGGAAGCTCCGGTGGGCTGGGCACGTCGATGGGGACGCGGAGATCTCCGAGCACGTCCTGGAAGCGCACCGGCGAGGTCTTGTTGACCACGATGCCGAAGGAGCCGTCCTCACCGTGGTCGATGAGCAGGACGACGGTGTGGTTGAAGAAGGGGCACGCCAGCGACGGGGCGGCCACCAGGAAGCCGGGCGCGAACTCGGTGGAGCGATCCACGCCTGCAGGGTGCCATCGCTCGGAGGCCGGTGCGAGCCCGCTCGCCGATCGGGACTGGAGCTCCGGCTCCGAGCGCCGTGAGCCGAACGCCGAGAGCTGGGCGACCGCGGACGGCGACCCTCTCCCACCGCCGAGTGCACGGACGTTCAATGAACGAACAAGAGAGCGCCCCCACCGTACGTCGACGACGAACAGGCCGAGGCGACGGCGAGAGCCGCCCGGGAGGGGCCGCTCGTGGTAGAGGGCTTACGTGCCTCGCATCGGCTCCGCATCCACTCTGGCCGCGCGCGCTCGGAGCGGTCTGCGCCTCGCGCGCTTCGCCGGGATCCTCGCCGAGACCTCGGCGCGCTGGGAGCTGTCGAAGCGGCGCCTGGATGAGGCAGCGCGGGAGCGGCGCAAGGACGAGCTCCGCAAGTCGGTCAGTGGTCGTATCCTCCACGCCTTCGGCGTCGAGCTGCACGCTCGGGGCCAACCGCCGCCGCCCACCGGCGCCCGGCTGGTGGTGGCCAATCACCGCGCCGCTCTCGACATCGGGGTGCTGCTCCACGAGGTGGGCGGGACCTTCCTGAGCCGGGCCGATCTGGCGGACTGGCCCGTGGTCGGACGGCTGGCATCGGAGGCGAACACCATCTTCGTGGACCGGGAAGACCGGGGCAGCGGCGCCAAGGCCATCCGCACCATGCGCCGGCAGCTGAAGGCCGGCGGGAGCGTCATGATCTTCCCCGAGGGGGCCACCTTCGCCGGCGACGAGGTCCGCCCCTTCAAGGCCGGCGCCTTCATCGCCGCCCGCGGCCTCGACGTGTCGATCGTGCCGGTCGGGCTCGCCTATCCCCNGGGAACCGAGTACGTGGGCGTATCCTTCGGTTCACACGTCGAGGCCATCGCGCGCCGCCGCCGCACCCGCGTCGGCGTGGCGCTGGGTGCCCCCTTCGCAGCAACCGGTCGCTCGGCGACGCTGGCGAAGAAGGCCCATGCCGCCGTACAGTCCCTCGTGGACGATGCTCGGGCGCTCGCGAGCGAGTGAAAGACGGCAGGGTTGAATAGGGACCCCGCCCGCTCCATCCAAGAGCCGACTCGACGCGCCGGTCCGCACCTCGCGGCGCGCTCCGACGAAAGAAACCTCATGATTGCCATGACTCACCAACGATTCCGTTCGCTCATGCTGGTCCCCGCCCTCGCGGCGGCGGCCCTGCTGGGCGGATGCACCATCCACACCGTCCGCGGCCAGGGCACGGTCCGGGCGAGCGGCAGCGTCCGGGTCACCACCCCGACCTACGTCACGGTCTCCGATGTGCCGCCGCCGGTGAAACCGGCGGTCCGGGCCCGGCCGGCGCACGGGAGCGGCGCGGTCTGGGTCGAGGGCCATTGGACCTGGAACGGCGGCTGGGTCTGGGTCGACGGGCGCTGGGACACGCCCCCGCAGCCCGGCTACATCTGGGAGCCCCCCGTCGTGGTGGCCGTCGCCGGCGGCGGCTATCAGTTCCATCGCGGCTACTGGCGGCCGCGCGACCGGCAGCCGCCGACCGTCTATCGCACCAACGGCACCATCCGCGTGCACGCCCGCGCCGCCGATGAGCCCGTCCGCGCCGACCGGGTGGTCGTCCGGCGCTCCGGTGAGCCGCCGCCCCGCACCGTGGTGGTCACGAGCCGCGCCCCCGAGGGCCGCTCCTCCTCTGTGACCGTCCGCACCCGGCCCGCCGACGACCGCGCCAGCGCCACCGTCCGCACCCGGCCCGCCGACGACCGCGCCAGCGCCACCGTCCGCACCCGGCCCAACGACGACCGCGCCAACACCCGCGTCCGCACCCGGCCCAACGACGACCGCGCCAACACCCGCGTCCGGCCCAACGCCG
>JGI12109J20283_10060696_pt1 | contig 11400 bp, 8 predicted proteins | sample ElkSlonscriptome_12_FD_20283 | JGI IMG/M metagenome (IMG submission 20283) | reverse complement strand
CGTGCCGTTTGCAACGGTAGATGCACGTCGAAGTTCAGGTCTCGCCCCACGAGCGCCGAGCCCGCGCCGCCGGCCAGGCCAACGGGCGCCATCACGCCCACGATGCGCAGCGCCTTGTCGTCCACGCGAATGGTGTTGTCGAGAGGGTCGTCCAGTGGGAAGAATTGACGCGCGACCTCCGACCCGATGACGCAGACCATGGCCCGCTCGGTGTTGTCGCCGTCGGTGAGGTATCGCCCGCGCTCAACGCGCAGGTTGGCGACCTCGGCCAGCTCTGGGTCGACCCCGAAGGCTTGGCTGGTCTGCTTGGTCGAGCCGCGGATGATTTCCGCTCCGACCTCCTTGAGGGCCACGATCCGTGCCTCGTCCGAGAAATTTTCTTCGATGATGCGAAGGTCGTTCCATGTGAGGCCGTAATTCACCACGAACGACCGCTGCTGCCCCTGCTGCTGGGTCTCAGGCGGCCGCTGGCTCTTCACGATGATGTTGCGGGCACCGAGTTGCTCGATCTGCCGCAGGGCCTCCTGCTTGCTGCCCTCGCCGATGGACACCATACAGATCACGGCCGCCACGCCCAGAATGATGCCCAGGGCCGTCAGGAAGCTCCGCAGCTTGTGCAGCCGTAGGTTGGCGATGCCCAGCCGGATGGTTTCTAACAAAAATGCCACGCGCAATCACCCGATAGAGAGGACTCGGAGCCGTAGACCGGCGGGCTGCGAATATGCATGCCGGACGATCACCAGGATGGTAGAGCACACGGTGCCCGTCGAAAGCGGGCCAACTGAACGACAAGGGATACCAACGAGCGTGCCACAGGCTGCGGGAACAATCGATATTGGCATCGAGACGGCCACCGGCCGCGGCTGGTCGTACGAGGTGACGCTGACGACCGCCGACGGCCCCTCGACCCACGAGGTGACCCTGAGCTGGCACGACCACGACTACTGGTGCGGTGGGGCCATCGCGCCCAGCCGGATGCTCGAGCGATTGCTGGGACTGGTGCTCAAGCACGTCGGCCAGGGGGCGATGCCCTCGGCCCTGCCCGACCGCTTCGACTGCGCCACCGCCCGCCGTTGGCTGCCCGACTTGGACGACACGCTCCGCCAGGGTTCGGCCAAGGGCGGGGTGATCCTGCCGGGCTAGGCACTGCCCATCAGTCTTCTTCGTCGTCGCCAATGCAGTGGAGCGCCTGCCAGATGCCCAGTGCGCGATCCCGGAGTTTGGGATCGCCGAACATAATCGACACGAAGGCGACGGAGCGATTGTCGGCCATCGACATGCCCTGCAGCATCAGCACGGTCTCGCCGTCCTCGTCGTCCTCGCCCCAGTCTCCGCGACCGATGCACGTCTGCGAGGTCCACTCGACACCTGGTGCCTCGTCCTCGGCGGTTGCCTCGGCGAAGTCCTCCTTCGAGGCGGGCATGTCATCGGGCGCGCGCGCTGGAGAGACCCGGATGGTCATGCTGCCATCGCTCGCCAGCCAGGCGCTGTGGTCTTCCTCTTCTTCGAGAGCGGTGCCGAACGAGCCGGGCAGCCTGAGGAACCAGCCGCCACCGATCATGTGGTCGATGCTGCCGCGCCGGTAGCCGATGGTCCCCGCCCGGCCGTTGGCTCGGTCGTGCACCATCTCGGCCATGCGCGGGCGCTCGTGCTCGCCCGGGATCTGATCGAGCGCATCGTTGAAGTTGTTGATCATTTCCGACCACTCGGGCCACGGGTAAGGCAGGCCGCCATCTTCCTCGTACGCGCCCTCCAGCCACTCCAAGGCCATCCCGATCGCGAGGAAGTCGTCCTCGACAGCGGGCGGCCCCCACGGCACGTTGCTCCACATCGTGGCGATCGCGAGTTGCAGCTTCGTGGCCGGGCCGAGGTCCGGCTCCCACCACGCGAAGAAGTCGTCGCCCGCGGCACCGTCTTGGGCAACGCTCTCGATCCACGCCCGGTCCCTCGGGCCCAGCGGCGTGATCGCGTGCGGCACATCGTGCGGGGTCCAGTGGATGGGCATGCAGAGCCGGGTGCCGCTCATGTCCTCCGTCGCGTCTTGCAGCATGCTCTTACACAGGACTTCGAGCCACGCCCGGGCCGCCCGTATGGCACCCTCGTGCGTCGGCTCGCCATCTTCTTCCGTCTCCGCGTCGAGCTCTTCCCACTCCAAGCCGAGCGGCTCCAGCTCACGCAGGCGTTCCCACGCGAACATGCAGTACCCGGGGCCGAGCTGGCTCCACCGGCACTGCACCTCGATCGTGGATTCATCGATGGCCTCGAACGCGATCGGCTCGGACGTCGTCGCGAAGGAGACCAGCAGCCCCCGGCCGTCCTCGATGATGTTGGGCTCGCCGACAAGATCGTCGCCGAAGTTCTCATCGAAGTACTCGGCGATGCGCTGCAGCGCCTCGTCGGCGCGGCTCTCCGTCTTTGCGGTCCCCCCGATGTCCAGACCCATCGATCCCCTCCCTACGAGCGATCGCTCGCTACTTCGTCTTCAGCATGCCCTTCAGGTATCGGCCCGTGTGGCTCGCGGCACTCTTGGCGATCGCCTCGGGCGTGCCCTCGGCCACGATCGTACCGCCGCCGTCGCCGCCCTCGGGGCCCAGGTCGATGATCCAGTCGGCCCGCTTGATGACGTCGAGGTTGTGCTCGATGACCACCAGCGTGTTGCCCGCGTCGGCCAGGCGATCAAACACGCCCACCAGGCGGTTGATGTCCTCGAAGTGCAGGCCGGTCGTCGGCTCGTCGAGCACGTAGAGCGTGTGTTCGGTGCTGGGCGTGCCGTCGATGCGGGTGCCCTTGCCCAGCTCGGTCGCCAGCTTCACGCGCTGGGCCTCGCCGCCCGAGAGTGTGGTGCTGGGCTGGCCCAAGGTCAGGTATCCAAGCCCGACATCGCGCAGGCACTGCACGAATCGCAGGATCTTGCCCTGCGCCTCGAAGAACGCGCACGAATCTTCGATGGTCATCGCCAGCACATCGGCGATGTTCTTGCCCTTATAGAGCACCTCGAGCGTCTCGCGGTTGTACCGTTTGCCCTTGCACACCTCGCACTGCACGAACACGTCGGGCAGGAAGTGCATTTCGATCTTCTTGACGCCCTGGCCCTGGCACGCCTCGCAGCGCCCGCCCGCGCCGGCCTTGCCAACACGATCGGCCGGTACGTTGAAGCTGAATCGGCCGGGCATGTACCCGCGCATCTTTGATTCGCGTGTGCTGGCGAACACCTTGCGGATGTCGTCGAACACGCCGGTGTACGTGGCCGGGTTGCTCCGCGGCGTGCGGCCGATGGGCGATTGGTCGACCTCGATGATGCGATCGATGCGCTGCATGCCGTTGACGCGCGTGTGCGCTCCGGGCTTGGTACGCGTACCGCTGATCTCACGCTTGAGTGCTTTGAGCAGGATGTCGTTGACCAGCGTGCTCTTGCCGCTGCCCGAGACGCCCGTGACGCACACGATGCCGTTCACCGGGAATGCCACATCGACCTCTTTTAGGTTGTTCTCCTTGGCACCCTTGACGACGACGGCCTTTTTCGCGTCCATCGCTCGCCGCTTGCCGGGAACATCGATCTTCCGCTTGCCCGACAGGTACTCGCCCGTCAGTGAGCCCTGCGTCGCGCAGATCTGATCCACCGTGCCCTGCGCGACGACGCGGCCGCCGTGAACACCCGGTCCGGGGCCGATGTCCAGCACGTGGTCGGCCGCTCGGATCATGTCCTCATCGTGCTCGACCACCAGCACGGTGTTGCCGATGTCGGTCAAGTGCCGCAGCGTGCGGATCAGCCGGTCGTTGTCGCGCTGGTGCAGGCCGATGGTGGGCTCATCAAGCACGTAGCAGGCGCCCACGAGGCCGCTGCCCACCTGCGTGGCCAGGCGGATGCGCTGGGCCTCGCCGCCCGAGAGCGTCGCGGTTCGGCGGTCGAGCGAGAGGTAGTCCAGCCCCACGCTCTGGAGGAATCGCAGGCGGTTGCCCACCTCACGAACGATTGGTTCGGCGATCGCCATGCCCTCTTCGCTGAGATCCAAGCCCTCGACGAACGCCATCGCGTCGCCGATGGTCAGACGGCTCAACTCGCTGATGTTGAGCATCGTGCCGTCGTTGGTGGGTCGGCCGATGACCGTGGGCGAGCCGCCTCGCTGCATGTCGGCGCCGTGCGTGCTCTTCACGCACACGTGTAGGGCTTCGATGCGCAGCCGATCGCCGCAGCAGTCCGGGCATACTCGCTCGCTCTGGAAGGCGTGCAGATGGTCCTTCACCCAGCTCGACTCGGTCTTGTTGAACCACTCGTGCAGCATCGGCAGCACGCCGGGCCAGGTGTCGCTGAATTGTTCCTCGTGCTCGGGCCGCGTGCCGTGCATGAGGATGTCATACACGTCGTCGTCGAGGTCGTTGAGCGTCGCGCTCTGGGGCACGCCGAACCTGCGGCAGAACCACCGCAGACGCTTGGGATAGACCATGCCCCCCGGCCCGCTCTTCTTCCACGGGGCAATGCCACCCTGCAGAATGCCTCGGTCGGCATCGGGCGCCACCAGTTCTTCGTCGAACTCAAGGATGTGCCCAAGCCCGAGACAGGTGCTGCATGCCCCGAACGGCGAGTTGAAGCTGAACACCCGCGGCTCGAGCTCGTCGAGCGCGTACGCCGGGTCGTCGGGATCCGCCAGCTTGGCGCTGAAGCTGTGATCCGTCCAAGCCTCGCCTTCTTCGACGGCGATGACGACTGAGCCCAATCCGACCTGAAGGGCCGCCTCGATCGACTCGGCCAGCCGCTGCCGCACGTCCTCGCGAATGACGATGCGATCGACCACCGCATCGATGTCGTGCTTCGCATAGCGCTCGAGGTCCAATGGGTTGTCGCTGGGCTCCTTGAGGACATCTCTGAGGTCGACGACCTTGCCATCGACGCGGGCCCGCTGCCAGCCCATGCCCTGCAGCCGTTCGAGCACGTCGCGGTGGAAGCCCTTCTTGCCACGCAAGACCGGGGCGAGCACCATCAGTCGAGCGCCCTCGCCAAAGCGAAGCACGGCGTCGACGATCTGCGTCGCGCTGGTGGCGCTGATGACCTTGCCGCTGCGCGCCGTCACCGAGCCGTCGCGCTTGGTCTTGGTCGGCCGCCACGAGTAGGGCGTGCCGCATCGGGCGAAGAGCAGACGCAAGTAGTCGTAGATCTCGGTCGTGGTTGCCACGGTCGACCGCGGGTTGTGTGCGGCACTGCGCTGCTCAATGGCGATGGTCGGGGGGATGCCCTCGATCTCGTCGATGTCGGGCTTCTTGAGCTGGTCGAGGAACTGCCGGGCGTAGGCCGACAGGCTTTCCATGTACTTGCGCTGGCCCTCGGCGAAGATCGTGTCGAATGCCAGACTGCTCTTTCCACTGCCGCTCAGCCCGGTGATGACCACGAGCTTGTCGCGCGGTATGCTGACGTCGATGGACTTGAGGTTGTGCTCACGCGCGCCCTTGACGCGGATCGATGGTCCCTCGACCGTGGGCGGCACCGCGGCGACCACACCGCCGCGCTTGCGACCGCCTCTGGGCGGCTTTGGTTCGATCTCGCCCTTCCGCTTGGTTTTCTTCGATGACGACGCCATGCTCGCTGCTTCCGTGCCCATCGTGCTCCCTGTGCCCGCATCCAACGTTTTCGTGGGCTGAGCCGACACGATAGCGCGTCCAAACACCACGCGAACACCGTTGGTGTGTCCGCAGCCGATCCCCCCAACGGCCGTACCGTTTGCCATGCCGAAAGAGCCCGCTCCGAACGCCCGACTTCTGCCGCTCCTCGCCCTGTTCTGCTGCATGACGGCGTGCGTGCACCCCATGGGGCCGTGCTATGGCCCAACCGACCAGCAGCCAGCGCGCGAGGCTTGGAAACAAGGCGATGCATCGGCAGCCATTGAGCAGCCGTTCTTCAGCGACGGGCCGCGATGGCGGCCCATCTATCACGGTATCGAGTTCGCCGAGTTGGCGACAGACGTGCCGCGCGAGCTGATTGTCCGAGCCCTTCGGATCGACCCATCGGTCGACGGACTGGAGATGGTCACCACCCCCGGCAACGGCGATCACCCGTTGGAGACCGACGGCCAGACCACCCGCGCGTTCCTCGAAGAGCACGATCTGGCCGTCGCGATCAATACACACTTTTTTGCTCCCTGCTGCAGCCGTGTAGCGGGCGAGGCCAAGGACCTGATCGGGCTCTCGATCTCGGGAGGGCAGATGGTGAGTCCGCCCGTCGATGACGGTCAGCCCGCCGCCATCATCTTCGATGAAGATCTCCGGCCCTTCTCGCTCCGCACCATCGAGGAGCAAGCCGGCGTGCTCATCACCGAGTCAGATCACGCGATCGCCGGTCGGTTGGTGCTCGACGGGGGAGCCGTTGCTTCCGGCAGCGATGAGTTCTCCACCGCCCAGCACCCGCGCACGCTCGTCGGGTACAGCGAGGGCAATGGGATGCTCTACCTCGTCACCATCGACGGGCGCCAGCCGGGGTACAGCATGGGCGCCACGCTCGCCGAGTCGGCCGCCCTCATGCACCTCATCGGCGCGTCGCATGCCCTCAACGTCGATGGTGGCGGCTCGACGACCATGATCATCCGAGACGCCGACGGTGCAAGCCAACTCGCCAATAGCCCCAGCGGCCGAGCCGAGCGCGTCGTCGGCAGCAACCTGGGGTTTCGTGCACTTCCCGTGCAACCGGTGGTCTCCACCGACCGGTAAACCCATGAACCCCGTCCGTCGTGGAGGCCCCGGCATGCTCCGAGCAACCGTTGCGCTTGCCTTGTTCTTGGTTGTCTTCACGCCACTCGCAGCACAGGACGCGCCGCCCGATCAGCAGGAACGCATGCGGGCGATGACCCAAGCCCGGCAGGTGGCCATGGCGGTCATGATCTACAGCAGCCAGCATGCCGGCCTGCCGCCCGATTTCCAGACGATGGTCGACCAAGGCATATTGCCCGACGAGGGCAGCGTCGCGGAGGACGGCGTCGCCTGGGTCGCCGGTGGCGTGACCTTCGGCTATCTCGGCATCGAGGGCGTGCAACTCGGCGACGTGCCGGACTGGGGCAACATGGCCATCGCCCATCGAAGCCTGGCCAGGCCTTTCTTGATCGGGCCGACGCCCGACAACCCGGACGGCACCGTGGTCCCGGTTGCGTTTCTCGACGGGCACGTGGAGATGGTCTCGCTCGACGAAGCCCGCTGGCTTCTCGAGGATGCGCGGACGACCTTCGCCGCTTTGGCCGGGCAGGGCGCGATGCCAGCCTATCGCCAGCTCGAACTCGACGCCGGGCGCCTGGCCCAGGCCATGCTCGCATACGCCAACGCACACGAGGGGCGTGCGCCGACGGATTGGGCCGGCGTCTTTGCGTTTCTTCCCGAGAGTCGATGGCAACCCGATGAGACGCAGGCCGACCGGCTGCGACTGTTCCTGATGCCCAAAGCTCGTGCGACAACGTTCATTCCGGATTTTGACGATGCGTTGGAACGCGACCAGTGGATCAATGCCAACAGCATGTGGCGAACCACTGCGGCCGGAGCGGATCTGCGGCGCGTTCCTATCCCAACGAACACCGTGCTCGTGCATTCCAGGCCCGACGCTTGGATCGAGGCGCCCGATCGACGCAAGCGTGCGCACGTGCGTCGCCTCGCGTCCGCCACGGTCGATGGGATGTCGGCGCTTTCGGATCGAGGAGTCTTGGCCGAACGCGTCCGCGGCTCCGAGGCGGTCTTCGACGCCATCCGCGGTGGTGGGCCACTGCCGCCCCTGGACGATGCGATCCACGACCTCAACGCGTTATCAAACGCAATCCACGCGTATGCGCGTGACAACGACGGGTTCCTGCCGCGCGATCTGGGCGAGGTGCTGCCCTATCTCGATGGCCTCAAAGGGGTGTATGAACAGCAGCCAGGTCGTATCTTCCTGACCCGGCACCACGAAGCAGGGCACGACATGGACGAAGCGATCGACCCGAACTGGATCCTCGAGAACACGTCCTACACCTATCTTGGCGACGGGCGAGTCCGCCTGCAAGAGCTGAGGCACGCCTACGTTGGCCTGCTACTGCACGGGCCCATCGCCGAGCCCTTGGCGTGGACCACGACCGATGCCGTCGGCCAACCCATCGAGGTGGTGCCATACGCGCCGCCGATGTTTGCTCGGGTTCTGCCGACCTCGGCTCCTTCGACGCACGCATACGCGTTGCCCGCAGAAACCGTGGCGCTTATGGCAACCGATTCCCGAAACGCGATCAAGCGGGCGGCCGGGGACGAATAGCTATCGGTCCAGCGGCCGATCGTGCCGCTCGCTGTTGTGCAGAAGTTTCATTCCCCGAAACACTCGCCACGCGACAGCGTATACCCAATTCATTGGAGCACCGGCTGTCATTCCGGGCTCTGCCAACATCAGGACTGGGGAGGTCCGCAAATGCTCTTTCGTGTCGCCATTGCGGGCTGCGCCTGCGTGCTTTCTTCGTTTGCGTCAACCGCTTTTGGGCAGCAGTTCGAAGAGGCAGTGTTCGATCGCTTCTTCGACCACGACCACGTGCGTTGCGGCACGCCCGATCCGTGGTTGATGCCCGGCGTGCCCGGGTTTGACTCACCCAGCGACTGCACGCTATCGCGCACCGTGCCCGATGCGCAGTACGACCCCGGCTCGGGCGTCTATCGCATCCCCGTGGTCGTGCACGTCATCCAGCGCACCGACGGGCGCGGCAACATCCCCGACTCTCGCGTGCGGTCGCAGATCGACATCCTCAACGAAGACTTTCGCGCCCTTTCCGGCACGTTGGGCGCCCCAGGCACCGACACGGCCATCGAGTTCTTCCTGGCCACCGAAGATCCCGACGGCAACCCGACCACGGGCATCACGCGCAGCACCAACAACACGTGGTTCAACGATAGCGGCAGCTACTGGCTCTCTCTGAACTGGGATCCGAACCGCTACATGAACATCTACACCAACAGCGCGAGCGGCGCATTGGGTTATGTTCCGAACCTGCCCCAGGGCGGCATCGTTGGCCGGCCCGAGGATCGCGTCGTGGTGCTTCACTCCGCGTTTGGTCGCGGTGCGCCGCTTCGCCCGTTCGATCTCGGCCGCACGGCAACGCACGAGGTCGGCCACTATCTGGGCCTATACCACACCTTCAGTGGTGGCTGCGGTTCGTCGACGAGCTGCAACACCACGGGCGACCTCATCTGCGACACCAACGGCCAGAGCTCACCGACCTACGGCTGTCCATCGTCGGCCAGCAGTTGCGGTCGGCCCGCACCGTTCGACAACTACATGGACTACTCCGACGATCGCTGCATGAACAAGTTCACCGCCGAGCAGACGCTGCGCATGCGTTGCACGTTGGAGAACTACCGCAATCAACTCTTCCAGACCGCACCATCTGGGTGCTCGCCGGCTGATCTGGCCGAGCCCTTCAGCGAACTGGACGTCTTCGACTTCCTGGCGTTCCAGAACCTGTTCTCGAGCGGCGATGCTGCGGCTGACCTCGACGGCGACGGCTCGCTGACGATCTTCGACTTCCTTGAGTTCCAAACACAGTTCGGCCTGGGCTGCTAGGGAGCGGTCGACGTTTATGGGGCCGCGTCGTTGCGTGCTGGGTCAACCGGCTGCGTCGCTTCGATAATTTGATCGAGACGCGCGGCGATCAGCCGAGCACGCGGTGCATCGAGCGTAGCGGTGATCGCCAGGTCCAGTCGAGCCGTACCGACGGGGTCGACAAGCCCCTCGCTCGCCCGCGTCAGGCGAACGGTGCCGTTGTGCAGGACGCCGGACAGCACCGTCTTGCCCGGCACGCCACCGGGACGCAAGAGGCCCGCCCCCCCATAGACCGCCAGGGTGCCGTCGTTGATCACCACGTGCTGCACCACCGCATTGCCCGCGGCGTCGGACAGCGGCGTCTTGCCGGCGATCGGCCGAGTGAACATTCGGACGCGCGTAATCTGCCCTCGGATTCCCTCAAACCCCTCGGCGGGGTCGAGGTTCTCGATCGAGAGATCCGTGGCAAAGAACTCTGCGTGAGTGACACTTTCAGTCCGATAAGCCACCATGCTCGGACGCGACTCCAGCCGGCCTCCAACCTGCCCATCGGGCAAGCGAATGCTCTGGATCTGCACTCGATCGGGCCCAACGCCGCACGCGGTTGCGGCGATGAGGGCAAGCAAGAGCAAGAAGAGCCGCAATGTTCGAGATGCAATCGGGTATCCCACGCTGCGCTCCTGTCGCTCGTTCGACGCCTCGATGAAATGAGCGCCAGCGCTCGCTGGTTCCCCTTTCCGAGGCATGCCGATGCAGCCGAACGCTAGGTACGCTGGTACAGACTCTTGGCTCGTCGCCGAGACACGCGGCTGACGGGCCCAACCCACGAGGTGTTTCCCATGCGCACGTCCTCCTTCGCCATCATCGTCGCCACGCTTGCCGGCGTTGCGGCAACGTCATCCGCCCAGGTTGGCGTGCGCGCCAAGAGTCCGCGCCGCGATGCCGGCCAGCACGCCTTACGCCTGCTGGCAGAGAGCCGAGCCAATCGGATCGTCCACGGCGATCGCTACCACTTTGTAGGGCCGAGTCATATCGCCTCCGGCTCTCGCTCCCGCCATGATGGATACACGCGGGGCATCGCCATTGGTGGTCGGTTCGGCGACGCCTACGGCCGCGTGCACCTCGGCCACGAGCCGTATGGACACTCGTTCGGCAGAGTGGTCTACGTCAACCGCATCCCGTATGCCTTCTATGGAGGCGGCTACTACCGATGCGACGACTACGGCGATTATCGCAACCGCAGGCAAGTGATTCAGAGCCCCACGGTCATCGTCGTCGATCGCACCGGCGTCTCGACCAACGAAGTCGATCCGCAAGAGCCCATCACCATCGACGAATCGTCGCTGCTCAGCCCGCAGGAGCTCGGCCGGCAGGCGCTGTACGCGGGCAATGCCGAGCAAGCCGTGGAATTGCTCACCGAGCACGTGCTCGCCAACGAGGGAGACCGAGCGGCCGAGCGAATGCTTGGCATCGCGCTCGTGCTCGACGATCAGATCGAGCTGGGCGTCGCCTTGATCGCGCGCGCCTACAAGGGCGACCCGGAGCTGGCCTTCTCGCTTGTTGGCCGCGACACGATCGATTCGCTCTCGGACTGGCGCCGGGTGCAGCGCGAGGTCCAGCGCTACGCCACCGTGCAACGCACGGCCTCCGCCTGGCTCGCGGCGATCGTCATCACACAGGAAGAGCTGCCCGCGCGAGTTCATGAGGAGCGCCTCGAGAACGCCAGGCGTGCGGGACTCCATCCGGATATCGCCGACGCATTCCAGCGATATCTAGAGGGCGGCGAGCCGCTTCAAAAGGCGGAAGATCAACTCGACTCGAGCGAGCCCGCGACCGACGAAGGCTCGACCGAAGAGCGTTCCACGGAAGAACCGTGA
>JGI12109J20283_10063249_pt1 | contig 11406 bp, 7 predicted proteins | sample ElkSlonscriptome_12_FD_20283 | JGI IMG/M metagenome (IMG submission 20283) | reverse complement strand
CGAGCGCCGCCGCGCGCTGGCGCACTGAAAGCTGAGTGAATACATGTTCCGGTCTCCGTATCTCGATGGGATACGGTGATGAAATCACACCGTCTTCTCAGATCCTGAGAACACCCCGGATTCCGGCGTTTCGGAGAGGCCATCGACAACGCCGGTCCGATTGCCGCTACTGGCCGGCGATGGTCATCCGGTCGATCAAAAGCGACGGAACCTGGACATTGCGCCGGGTTTCGATATCGCTTCCGGCAGCCTTCAGGCCGAGAAACATCTCGCGCAGGTTGCCCGCGATCGTGATTTCCTCGACCGGAAACGCCAGCTCGCCGTTCTCGACCCAGAAACCGGATGCGCCCCGGGAATAATCACCGGTCACCAGGTTGACGCCCTGGCCCATGACTTCGGTGACGACCAGACCGCGCTGCAGATCGGCAAGCAGCTCGCCGAAACTCCGGCTGCCCGGCCGGAAAATCAGGTTGCGCACCCCGCCCGCGTTACCGGTGGTGTCCATGCCGAGCTTCCGCGCCGAATAGCTACCGAGCACGTAGCGATCCAGCCGGCCCTCCCGGATCAGCGGCGACGAAGAAGTCGCGACACCCTCGGCATCGAACGAACTCGATCGTGGGCAACCGGCGCGATGCGGCTCCTCCACGATATCGACCCAGTCCGGAAACACGTCCTTGCCCTGCTGGTCGAGCAGGAAGCTCGCGCGTCGGTACAGGCTACCCCCCGACGCTGCCCCCACCAGGTGCTGAATGAGGCCGCACGACACCTCGGGACTGAACAGCACCGGAACCTTTTCGGCGCCAACCGAGCGCGCACCCAGGCGTCGCACGGCTCGTTCGGCCGCACGGCGCCCGGTGTCCTCCACTCCGGCCAGTCGGTCAAAAGCGATCCGATCATCCCAGTCGTAGTCGCGCTGCATGCCGCTCTCGTCCCTGGCGACCAGCACGCAGGACTGACCATACCGCGTGCGGCTGGAGCTTCCGACGAAGCCGTGCGTATTGGCATAGACGCCCACGGCGACGTCGACGCTGACGCTGGCGCCTTCGGAATTGTCGACTTTCGGATCGAACGCCAGCCCGGCGGATTCGATCTCGCGCGCGCGATCGATCAGGTCGGTCATCTCCACATCGCTCGGATGCCAGAGATCGAAATCCTGAATGTTGCTGGCCATTCGCTCCGGATCGGCCAGCCCCCCGGCCGGATCGGCCTGGGTGTGCCGCGCGATCGCGACAGCGCGCTCCACGGCCTCGTTCAGCGCCCCACGCGAGAGATCGGCGGTCGACGCACTGCCGCTCGCCCGGTCGCGGTAGATCGTGATCGAAACGCCGCGATCTCTTGCATCTTCGACGACGTCGATTTCTCCGAGGCGAACCGTGGCCTCGCGGGCATGACCGGAAGAGACGCTGACTTCGGCCGAATCCGCACCGCAGGTTCGCGCGTGCTGCAGCGCTTGGCCGGCGACGTCCTCCAGCATGGCAAGCTCGCTTTCGCGATCGTCCATCAGCGCAGTCCCGCCGGAACGAATGACCGATTGCGACTGGGTCATTGGGTACCCCCCACGGTCAGACCGTCGATCCGGAGCGTCGGTTGACCGACGCCCACCGGAACGCCCTGGCCTTCCTTGCCGCATACGCCCACGCCGCTGTCGAGCTCCAGGTCGTTGCCGACCATGGCGACGCGGGTCAGCACGTCGGGCCCGTTTCCGATCAGAGTGGCACCCTTGATGGCAGGCCCCAGCTTGCCGTCAAGAATCCGGTAAGCCTCGGAAGCGACGAAAACGAATTTGCCCGAAGTGATGTCGACCTGCCCGCCGTTGAAATTGACCGCGTACACCCCGTCGTCGACCGACGCAATGATCTCTTCCGGAGCGTGCTCGCCCGGCATCATGTAGGTGTTGGTCATGCGCGGCAGCGGCATGTGCGCGAACGATTCGCGTCGCCCGTTCCCGGTGGGCTTGACGCCCATGGCGCGTGCGTTCAGCTTGTCCTGCATCAGCCCGGTCAGCCTGCCGTCCTCGATCAGGACGTTGCGCGCCGACGGTGTGCCTTCGTCGTCGATGGTCAACGAGCCTCGACGCTCGCTCAGCGTCCCGTCGTCGACGACGGTGCAATGCTCGGTCGCTACTCGCTCGCCCATTCGACCGGCGAACGCGGAAATTCCCTTCCGATGGAAGTCACCTTCCAGTCCGTGCCCGATTGCCTCGTGAAGCAAGACGCCCGGCCAGCCAGGCCCGAGTACGACCTTCATGAAACCGGCCGGCGCATCGACCGCTTCCAGGTTGACCAGCGCCTGGCGCACGGCTTCCTCGGCAAATCCCTGCCAGGATTCGCGCGCCGTCAGGATCGATAGCGCGTAGCGACCGCCGCCGCCGGCGTTTCCCGACTCCCGGCGGTCGCCCTGCTCGGCAATCACCCGGACGTCCAGGCGGATCAGCGGACGGACGTCACCGGCCAGCGTGCCGTCGCTGGCGACCACCAGAATCGACTCGTGCTCGCAGGAAAGCGATACCGTCACCTGCGTCACGCGCGGGTCCAGCGACCGGGCGTAGGCGTCGATGGTGCGCAACAGATCCACCTTGGTCGCCGAGTCGGCGGCCTGGATCGGGTTGTCGGCCGCGTACAGCGCCGGCGCCTCGACCGGTCGAACCACCGCTGCCGAACCACTCTTGCCGGACCGCGCAATGCTGCGCGCATTGCCCGCAGCCTGCAGCAAGGCCGGCATGTCGATCGAGTCAGCGTAGGCAAAACCGGTTCCGGTTCCCGCCATCGCGCGCACGCCAACGCCGCGATCGATCGAGAAATTTCCCGACTTGACGATGCCGTCCTCCAGAACCCAGCCTTCGGATTGGCGATTCTGGAAATACAGATCGCCCAGGTCGACCGCTCCGCCAACCAGCCGGTTGAGAACGGTTTCGAGGTCGCCCTGGCCGAGTCCGGCCGGCTCCAGCAGGGAGCGGGTTGCGATATCAAGCATTCGGAAATCTACCTTGTGAGGAATCAGAGGCGGCGCGCGACCCGGGATCAGTGGCGCGCTTCGTTTTTTCAATATCCGGGTGTCTCGACCCGGATTCAACCGCTTTCGGCTTCCGGTGCAGAGCGCACGCTGACCGGTTCGATGATCGGATCGTCCCAACTGCCGGTGACCGAGTACCGAATCTCGGAAATTCCGCTCAACGGGCCGGAAAAGATCTGCTGCAACGCCGCACCGGCAGCCGCGCCCACCGGGCCGCCGGCAAGCGCGCCGATGACCGGCAGTGCCGAGCTCACGCCGGGACGCACGATCAGCGTCTGGTCGTAGCGGCGATCCGCGAGATCGGTCTGGCCGCGCATCAGAATCTCCGCGGCCGGCGCGTCGATGCGAAGATTATCGGTCCGGGCCAGCCCCCCCGTGAGCGTGAAATCGCCGTCGAGTCGATCGAACGCCAGCCCCTCTCCGAATACGTCGGTGAAATCCAGCCGGAGTCGCCGAGGAATCGAATTCAGGCTCACCAGACCGAGCAGGCGACCTGCACCGGGGCTGGCCTCGGGAATGACGCCTTCGGAGACCACCAGGTTGATCCGGCCCTCAAGACGCTCCAGCGACAGATCCAGCGGGGACCCGGGCCAGGCACCATCAAGATTGATCACCGCCAGCCCGTTCTGCATCGCGATATCGAAGCCGGAATCGGTCAGCGCCTGACCCAGATCGTCGGTGGAAAGTCGAATTCGCATCTGGGTGACCGGCGCCGGCCCGGTGCGCGTCCATGCGCCGGAGCCGCTCAACTCGAAGCCCTCGCGCTGCGCCGACAGCTGTTCGATTTCGATCCCTTCCACGATCCGATGCGACTTGAAGCGGAACTCGCCCAACGCGAGACCGCCGAACCGCAGATCGTCGATCACCAGGTTGAGCGCCGGTATCGAGGCCGGGTCCAGGGTCGAGGGCGCGCCGGGCGGCCGATCCCGGGCTGCGCCCGCCCGCGGCCAGTGCACGCGTTCGAAATTGGCGACCAGCGAACGCTCTGCGGCCGCCGAAGCCGGAAAGCGCAGCGAACCGCGGATTCGCTCGCCGTCGAGATTGAATCGCCAGTAGTCCTGCTCGCGGCTCAGGACGGCATCCAGCGCGCCCAATGAACCGGACTCGAGTCGCAGATCGTCGACGGAGACGTTCATCCATCCGCTCACCGTCTCGTCGGGCCCGCTGCCGATCGGCGTCGCGTTATCGCCGCCACGAAGCAGCGCAGCCCAGGCGTCTGCGGCCAGTATCGGCACCCGCCCCTCGATCCGGAAATTCTCGGCCGCCGGCAGGTCGATCCGAGCGCCACCCAGCCCGAGACCCAGCTGCCAGTACCGGCCGGTCTGGAGCCAGGCACCGCGGGCGATGCCGCCGAGCGTAAACTCCAGCGGCTCGATCCGATCGTCGCCGAGCGGAACGTCGAGGGTCAGCGGCAGCGACGCATCCCGTGGCTTGGAAAGCGGCTCGGGCAGCGTTGAGCGCACGCCGCGAAGATCGCTGCTGATCTGCAGTCGCAAGCCCTCGTCGCCCTGATCGCCGGCGCCGAGAAACTCGAGTTCAAAATCGGCTTTGCCGTCCACCGCCCGGAACAGTTCCGGCCGGGCAGCACGCCAGCCGTCGGGCACCAGCGCCGGAGCCGGGAACGCGCCGCTCAGCGACATCGAGAATCCCCCCTTCCATCGACTTTTCAGCGCGACGTCGACCGACTCGCCCTCGATCTCCGCCCGGATGAGCGCCGGGCCGAGACCATCGCGCGTGAACGGCAGCTCTCCACCGATCTCGTTCAACTGCAGGCCGTGTTCGTTCAAGCCGAAACCTGCACCGGAAAAACCCACCGACCCGACCAGCCGCCAGTCTTCCAGATTGCGGACCGGAAGCCAGACGCTCGCGCGCGCCGACGCCGGACCGCTCCAGCTCATCTGCCCGAACGCCCGATCGGCCGCATCCAGCGGCAGCGCAACGGTCAGGCGGGCAAGGTCGCGGGCGGTCACACCGTCGGCGGTTTCCAGACCGAGCTCGACTCGCGCGTTGCGCGTGTCGGCGATCCGTACCCTCGGCGCGCGCAGCGAAACGCCCGCGACCCGGCCGGAATCGACCCGCGCGACCATCCGCTCGCCGATGAACTCGACGCGCCCGGATACACGCTCGGCCGCCGGCCAGCCCCTGGCGTAGGCAAGCCGCAGACCGGAGAACGCGATGTCGCTGCTCACCGCTGCGTCCGGGACGTGCCGACGCCAATCGAGCGGGCGCCCGTGCAGCGTAGTGACCGCCGAGGCGGTCTCCACCCCAAGCAGCGCCTCGTCGAGCCAGTTGCGCGTTTTGGGCGGAAGACCCCGACCGGGCAGCCAACGGCGCGGCGTCTCCGATGACAGCCGCGGCGTGTCGACGACCAGATCCAGGTAAGGCGATCCATCACCCAGCAGCACCGCGCCATCGACTCTCGCATCGACTTCCTCGTGCACGAGGCGCAGACCATCGAGCCGCACCAGGCCTTCACGAATCTGCACCGCGCCGCCGATGCGCGACAGCCGGATCGGATCGGGGTAGAGCTCCGGAAGCCTCAGTTCGACCGCACCGGCCGGCTTCAATACCGCGGCATCCCCATCCAGCGCCAGATCGACCGTCAAGCCGGACAGCCCGGCGCCGGACCAGGCGCCGTCGACGTCAAGGTCATCGAATTGTCCGGAGAATCGCTGGAAACCCTCACCGCGCGTGCCCGCGATCTCCAGGGACGACGCGAGCCCGGCCAACTGCTCCGGCCAGGCCGGCCACCGGTCGGCCCAGGGCGATACCAGCGCGTGGACGAAACGGAGATCGACGCGATCTGCAACCAGCCCGTATCGCTCGCCGGCCGTGCCGGCTGCCAGGCCAACGATCGGGCGCCGGTCCTCGGAATCCCGCGACCGGGCGTTGATCTCCGCGCGGAACCCTTGCCGGTCTCCCCAACCGATATCGATCACCAGATCGCTTGCTGCGTCGCCCGACCCTGCAGCTTCGGATGCCGGCCAATCGACCCCCAGACGCGCGTGCGCGAGGCCGCCGTCTTGTCGACTCCATTCCAGCCAGGCCCCGGCGCCCGGCTTCACACGGACCGGCGCCCCGTCGGAAGCGGTCGGGATGCTCGCGATCTCGAGAACTCGTCCGTATCCACGAAGGCTGTCGACGCTGGAACCGTCGAAGTCAAGCAGCATGCGAACGTCCAGCGAGGCGCTGGGTCCGCCGGTCGCATCGGCCCTCAAGCGCACGCCCACGCGGTCCGCCGCCCGGCTGACCCGCGCCTCGGGAACCGACCATTTCAGGGCCGGAAAATCTCGCGGGACGATTTCGACCCGGGAATCTCGGACCAGCAGATCGCCCGCCGTCAGCGCCCGGTCCCAGCGGGTCGGGAGCGTCGCGCCTCGGTCCAGCCGCCAGCTCCAGCGACCCTCGGTATCCTGCAGCAGGCGCATGTCCAGTCCAAGAACGACCAGTTCGAAACTGTTCCGCCCGGGCCGAACGAGGTTATAGAGCTTGATCTCAAGCCGCGCTCGATCCAGATAGGAAACGCGCGTACCCGGCTCACCGATCTGCAGTCCGCGAATCGAAAGCTGCGGCGAAAGCCGCGGCCAGCTGGCTTCGACGCGCTCGATCCGGACCGGCTGACCCAGACGAGCGGCGAGGAAGCCCTCGATCGCCGGCCGCAGAACGTCGGCCTGCGGCGCCAGCAGGCGCCCGATGCTGACGACCACTGCCGAGGCAATCAATAGCCAAATCAACGATTTCCAGAATCCTCTTCGAAACCGTCTGAAGGCGCGGCTCAACCCGCTCCGGCGATCGCTGGCGATCTCTGTCAAAGCAGGACCACGTCGAACTGTTCCTGGGCGTACTGCTCTTCGGCCTGGAAGCGGATACTCGTACCGAGTTTCTCGGTCACCTCCGCCAGCGGTCCGGTGTACTCGTCAAGCATCTTTTCCACCACCGGCGGCGCGGCGAGCACCATCAGCCGCCCGGTTTCGAATTGACGCACGGCCCGCAGGATCTCACGAAAGATTTCCGAACACACCGTATCGGTGGACTTCTGCCAGCCCCGGCCGCCGCAGTGCGGACACGGCTCGCACAAGCGATGCTCGAGGCTTTCGGTGGTGCGCTTGCGAGTCATCTCCACGAGGCCCAGCGCGGAGATTTCCGAGACCGTGGTCCGTGCCGGATCACGGCCCAGCGCCTGATTGAGCATCCGCAGTACCTGCCGCTTGTGCTCGTCGTCGGTCATATCGATGAAGTCGACAATGATGATGCCGCCGAGATTGCGCAAACGAAGCTGCCGGGACAGGGCCTGGGCGGCCTCGAGATTGGTCTTGTAGACGGTGTCGGCAAAGCTCCGCGTGCCGACGAATCCCCCGGTGTTGACGTCGATCGTCGTCATGGCCTCGGTCTGATCGATCGTCAGGTGTCCCCCGGACTTCAACGATACGTTGCGGCGCAGTGCGCGCGTGATCTCGTCCTCGACGCCGTAAAGGTCGAAGATCGGCCCCGGCCCGCGAAACTCCTCGAGCCGGTCCGACCACTCCTGGATGAACGAGGAGGCAAACGACTGCGCCCTTCGCAGCGTTTCGGCGTCGTCGATTCGAACTCTTTCGATTCCGCCGTGCATCAGATCGCGCAGAGCGCGCAGCGACAGCGTGAGGTCCTCGTAGATGCAGGTTCCGGGATCGCAGTCCGAATCCAGCATCTTCTCCAGCCCGGCCCAGAGGCGCCGCAGGTATTCGAGATCGCGGCTCAATTCGCGAGTCCCGACGCCCTCGGCGTTGGTGCGAACGATCAGGCCGACGCGATTCGATTCTCTGCCGCCGAGGATTTCATCGACCAGGCTGCGCAACCTGGCGCGCTCTTCTTCGTTGTCGATTCGCAGCGAAACGCCGACGGTGTCGGATCCAGGCAGATAGACCAGATACCGGGACGGAATGCTCAACTGCGTGGTCAGCCGCGCACCCTTGGAGCCCATTGGGTCCTTGATCACTTGAACCGGCAGGGACTGGCCCTCCCGAATCATCTCGCAGATCGGCGGCACGGTCGGCTCCTGGCCCTCGGCATCCGACTCGAGTTCCGGGCGCGATCGGGCGATCTCGGTTGCGTGCAGAAACGCCGTCCGATTCAGCCCGATATCGACAAATGCAGCCTGCATGCCGGGCAGGACGCGCTCGACTCGCCCGATGTAGATATTGCCCACGTAGCTGATGTCGCCGCGCCGCTCCAGGTGGAGTTCTTGCAGCAGTCCGCTTTCGACCAGCGCTACGCGGGTCTCCGACGGGGTCACGTTGATCAGCAGTTCATTGCTCATGTTGGTCCCAAACGAAATTCAGAGGCGTAGCAAACGATTAGCCCGCGAAACGCTGCAAGCGTCAAGGGGCGATGCTTCAGATCAACTGCGCCTCGCGCAGCAACGTTCCGGTCTCATACAACGGCAGCCCGACGACCCCGCTGTAGCTGCCGCGCAACTCCAGGACCCAGGCGGCAGCCTGACCCTGTATGGCGTAAGCGCCGGCCTTGTCCATCGGCTCTCCGGATTCGACGTAGCGACCGACCCAGCCTGCAGGCAGTCGGTCGAACGTCACCTCGGTGACGCTGAGCAGCGTTCGAGGGCCGCTCCGGAGCCCGATCAGCGCCACTGCCGAGTAAACGTGGTGTCTCCGACCGGAGAGTGCAGAAAGCATCCGGCGCGCGTCGTCGGCATCGGCGGGTTTGCCCAGGCAAGAGCCGTCGAGGACCACCGAGGTATCGGAGCCCAGCACAAAGCCAGCAGCCCGCCTGGCGGCAATCGTTTCGGCCTTGGCGCATGCGATTCGCTCCACGTAGCAACCGGGAGATTCACCGCTCAGCACCGACTCGTCCAGGTTGGCCGGCGAGACCGAAAAGTTGTCGGTCAGAATCGACAGCAGCTCGCGGCGCCTCGGCGAAGCCGACGCCAGGACCAGCGGCGCCTCCGGCGATTCGGCCCGTGGATCGCGATCGGCTCGCGCTTGCGCTGACTCAACCACGGTGATAGGGATGACCGGACAGCAGGGTCCACGCCCGATAGATCTGCTCGGCCACGATGACCCTGACCAGCATGTGCGGGAGCGTCAGCGGCCCCAGCGACCAGCAGGCCGAACTGGTCTCCCTGACCTCGTCGGCCAGGCCATCGGCGCCGCCGACCAACAGCGCTACCGGAACGCCGCTCATCATCCATTCGTCCAGCCGCTGCGCCAGCGCGCGCGTTTTCCAGGGTTCGCCGCCGCTGTCCAGCGCAATTCGGGTTGCCTGTTTCGAGCACCGATCCAGCAGCGCCCGACCCTCGCGCAAGCGACTTGCACCGTCTCGCCGGCCGCGCGGCGCCGGTATCGGGTCGAGCTGAAGATCGATCTGGCTACGGGGCAGCCGCCGTGCGTATTCATGCCAACCCTGCTCGATCCAGTCGGGCATCGAGCGGCCGATCGCTACCAGGCTGATGCGCATGCTGGCCCTCGAGAATCCCGACCTATTGGGTTTGCGCGGGACGGTGCCGCGTGCTCTCGTTCCAGAGCTTCTCGAGGTTGTAGAAAGCACGGGTTTGCGGCAGCATCAGGTGGACGACGACATCGGTCAGATCCACCAGAACCCATTCACCTTCCTGCTGCCCTTCGACGCCCAGCGGAGGCGAGAGACCCAGTTCCTTGATACGCAGCGTCAGACGGTCGGCCATTGCCTTGTTCTGACGGCTCGACGTTCCGGAAGCGACGATCATGAAATCGGCGAAGGTATTTCGTTCCCGCAGATCGAAGGCCTCGATGTCGACCGCCTTGGCGTCTTCAAGCACCGAGACCGCCAGATCACGCAGCGCGACCGAGTCGCTGTCCGGACGACCCGGATTCTCCGAAGCCATCATCGTCGGCCGACCGTCATGGATTCGCACAGGGCGCAGGGAACGACGTGAGTTCGATTTCGCGATCGACGTCGACGCTGGCGTTGATCGGCGCACCGGTGACGAAATCGGAAACCTCGCGCACCGTATCGGCGTCGATGAACTGCCGCTCCAGTGTGCCGACAACCTGGTTGGAGATCGGCTGGACTTCGCAGTAGGCACAGAACCCTCGGAACTCCAGCACTTCCATCAAGCTACCTCCGGGCAGCGTTGCCGGCAATTCCTCGTCGGCCAGCACCCAGCGCGGGCGATTCAGATTGTCGTAGAAGTAACGAATCCAGGCTTCGGCCGAATCGGTGATCAGCACGGTCGCACCACCGGCCGATGTGGTTCGCGACACCCAGTGACCCAGCAGCGGCAACGTCTCGCCATCGATTGTCGGGCAGGTGGTCCCAGCCCCCGGGTCGTGCATTTCCGCGCCGTGGTTGCCGTTGAGCCGCCACGCAAACATGATCCGATTCTCGGCAACGGCCGTGAACTGGGCCTCACCGACGACCTTCAGCGTTGCCCGAACATCGTTGCTGGTTGGACGGAACAGCACCGCGTCGAAGAACGGATTGCCGGGATCGAACGCCACCGTATCGGTGATGTAGAACGTCGGCAGTCCGTCCTCGTCGTAGGTGTACCAGACCACGAATCGGCCGCCGCCGCCGAGCTGGAAGTCGATCCCCTGGTTGATGCTGCGCGATACCGGGCCCCAGAGCCCGCGGCGCGGGAAGTTCTGCAATTCCGGCGTCGGGCCGGCCTCGATCATCGATACGGTTGCCGTCACCGAAACCGGCTGCTCCGACGGAAACAGGTTCTCGATCACGACGAAGTAGCGACCGGGCTCGATCGGTGCATCGCTGGAAGCCAGGCTGGCGACGAAAGCATCGCCACTGGCTTCGGCATCGACCAGGATGCCGGCCGGTGCCGGCGGCGTCGCCGGAACGGTGCTGGACAGGTCGTCGAACGGCAGCCGGCGGATCGAAACGCTGGAAAGCGCACCGGTGACCGAAAAATCGACCGATCCGGCGCCCGGCGGAACGTCGATGAACATCCGGTCGTGGATCGTGCTGGCCGCGATCACCGTATCGTAGGTCGTGCCGTTGAACAGCGCAACGTCGGCCGGCGCATTGACGCCGGTTCGACGGATCGCGATCGGGTACAAGCCAAGGTCGGCGAGTATCGCTGGCGAACTGGATGCCGCGACAACGCCCAGCCAGCGCTGGTTGCGCTCCATTGCCGGCGTATCCCAGTAGATCGGCACGCTCAGCGGACCGCCGTCGTGCGCACCCGGCGCGACGGCGACCAGGCTCGGGTCGTTGTCTTCCTTCAGCACCGCAATTTCGTAAGGGGCCGAGTTCGGTCCGCTGCCCAGCGCGGTCCAGTTCTGCACGCGCACCCACCATGTGCCGGCGTCCGGCGTTTCGATGACACAGCGCTCGGTGTCGTCGGGCGAAATCGACTGGCAAACAGCCTCGCCGGACTGCGCCTGCCCGTCACCGTTCAGATCCCGG
>JGI12109J20283_10918985_pt1 | contig 11415 bp, 13 predicted proteins | sample ElkSlonscriptome_12_FD_20283 | JGI IMG/M metagenome (IMG submission 20283) | reverse complement strand
CAGGAGACGACCAACGCCCGTGCTGGAAAGCCGGCCAAAATCATTGCGAAGGTCAACAGCTTGATCGACCAAGAGACAATTGAGACTCTCTACGAAGCTTCTCAGGCAGGGGTGCAGATCGATCTCATCGTCCGGGGTATCTGCGGACTGATTCCCGGCGTCAAAGGGTTGAGCGAGAATATCCGGGTGCGATCAATTCTGGGGCGCTATTTGGAGCATTCCCGAGTCTTCTACTTCCAGAATCACGGCCGAAAGGCACGCATCTATGTGGGCAGTGCCGACTGGATGCCGAGGAATTTCTTCCGGCGGATTGAGGCGGTTTTTCCCATTGAGGAAGCCGAGCACCGCAAGCGAATATTGGAGACGCTGCGCAGTTACCTCAAAGATAATCTCCAGGCCAAGCAGCTGCGCCCGTCCGGGACCTACGCAAAAATCCCGCTTCCCCGAAAGGGCAATCCGTTTTCGGCGCAGGCGCTTTTCATGGCGGAATCGGAGGCGGCCTCGAAGCGGAACGATGAAGAACTCGTTGCGGGCAAGCCGGCCCCGAAGGTGCGGGGTGAACCGCGTTCAGCGCCTGCCCGGCAGGGCGAAAAAAGGCCGGTCCCCGCACAGGGAACCGACCTTGATCTCAAATGAATGACTAGTGTTTCGCGGGAGCGCAGTGATTTCGGCGTGACCGCGGGCAACCGAGAAGGTCAGGAAAGCCGCTGTTTCAAATCCTCTTTCGAGGTAAGACCGACGACTTGGTCCGCTATCTCCCCTTCCTTGTTGAAAAAGAGAAGAGTCGGAATCGCCCGCACGTTGTGCTTTTGTGCGATCTCCTGACTCTTGTCCACGTTGACCTTAAAAACCTTTGCGGAGCCTTCCATCTCGCTGGCGACCTCTTCGAGGATCGGGGTGAGGGCCTTACAGGGTCCGCACCAAGGTGCCCAAAAATCCACAACGGACGGCTGGCCCGCTGATTTGATGCTTGAGTCAAAATTAGCGCTTGTGAGTTCTGTGATGTTGTCTGCCATAGTCTTTAAAAGAAGTTAAGGAGGTCTGTGATAATTAGGTATCCCACGGCCAGCGCTCCAACGCAGGCCACGATGTCGATAATTAAGCCGACTGGAGATGTAGAGGTATCCTTTTTGGATCGTGAGTCAAACGCGACGGCCGATCCACCCTGAGTTGGCTGGGAGGGCTTGGATGACGCTCCCGGTTTCACGACATGAGGCTTGGGAGGAGTGGGCTTGGAAGGAGATTTCTCTGCGGCCGGTTTGGGCGGGAGAGTGTTTTCGACCGAACCTTTCTTGCTTTCGACCGATGGCGGGTCCTTGGCTTCAGGAGCTTCGGACTTCTCGGCTTGCTTCTTCGGCGGAACCTTGGGAGTGAGCTTGGGCTTGGCCGGTTTCGGCGGCATGGGTGCCTCATCCCTCTTCTTCGGGGGTGCGCCCCCCGGCGGTGGGGTCGCCGCTTTGGAGTCCTCCGCAGCAGGCTTTTCCTCTGTAGAGGGCTTTTCCTCCGCAGCAGGCTTCTCTACTGGCTTCTTCGGGGGAAGCTTCGGAGTCAAAACGGACTTTTTCGGGGTGGGATCGGATTTTTCCGGTTTTTGGTTTTCTTCCGCCATATCTTTGGGAGGGGTGGGTTGTTCAGGTGTAGATTCTTTCGAGCGAGTCATACGAATGGAGGATCCTCCCGGTTTGGAGGCCTTCATGGGTATCCCGGTTTCGCTGGGGGAATTCGGTTCTTCGGAGTCTGATGTCATCGTTAATTTTTAGGAAATCTTATTCTGGAGTATTCTTCTGGAGGATTTCTGACAATTCCTTTTTCTCGGTCTCTTCCAAAGACTTTCCTTTCCGGGAGAGATCTTCAAATGTTTTCACCAGAGTTTCGGTCATGCGACCGTGGGTTTCCTCCGAGCCTCCCACGATGGAAAACTTGTCGGCGCGGGTCACGCGCTTGTGCCCATCGTCATTGTCGAGGCCTACCCCGAGAAGGTGGGCGTTTTCTGTGCTTTTTCTCTCCACGACCGGTACTATCTACGAGATGGACTTTTTTTCAAGGGTTTCTCCCATCCCGGTTTCCGCCTCGGGAGCACGGCAGGCGATATCCCCGAAAGCAATATCCTGCTCGATTTCAAGGCGTCCGACCCGGGTGAGTTCCAAAATGGCCAGGAATGTGGCCGCTAGCGTGTTGAGCGAGTGCGTGCCGGAAGCGAAAAGTTGGCTGAAGCGGAATCCTCCGTCATCCCGGAGGCGTCGGATGACGAACTCCATGCGCTCGGCGACGGTGATCGGATCATCCTCAATTTCGCCGACCACGATTCGATCCGCGAGGCGGCGCAGGACTTTGTTGAAAGCATTCCAGATTTCGAGCTGATCGCTGGAACGGAGCGGAATCTCCTGTTCGGGTTCGATTTTCCCCACTTTCCGGGGGATGCGGTTTGAGCTTTCATCGACCAGGTCTTCCAGTTGTCCGGAGATTTCCTTGAAGGCCCGGTACTCGATCAGCTGCTGGACGAGTTCCCAGCGCGGGTCCTGGCCCTCCTCTTCCTCCGATTCGGCCTGGCCTCTCTTCTCTTTCGGGAGCAGGACCCGGCTTTTGATGTACATCAAGGTGGAGGCCATCACAAAAAATTCCCCGGCCACCTCAAGGTTGAGTTGTTCCATATCCTTCAGGATCTTCAGGTATTGCTGGGTTACCTCAACAATCGGGATGTCGTGGATGTTGATCTCGTTGCGACGGATTAAAAAGAGCAAAAGATCCAGTGGGCCTTCGAAGATAGGCAGACGCACAGCAGGTTCATCAGTCGACAGTAGCTGATCGTCAGAGAGCATCGTTCCGGTAGGGGGCGGGTGCCTTACTTTTCGCAAAAGACGAGTTCGTCCGGTCGCTCCGAGGCGATTCTGCGGTAGTAGCATCCTGAGCGGGATTTGCCGTCCGGTCCTTTGGTGTGGCAGGATCCAGCACCCTGCGGGATGACGCGGTAGAGGAGCGAGTTCTGCTCACAGTTGACCCGCACTTCGACGATTTTTAGCCAGTCTCCACTTGTTTTTCCTTTGATCCACAGCTCGTTGCGGCTCGTGCTCCAGAAGGTTGCCATTCCGGATTCCAGGGTATGCTGCAGAGCTTGCTCATTGGCGTAACCCAGGATGAGAACCTCGCCGGATTCTGCGTTCTGGACCACGACGGGAAGCACCGCGCACTCTGTGCCCGCAATCTTTTCCAACTTTTTGAAATCGAGTTGCAGGCGGTTTCCTTCTTCCAAATCAAGGCTCATGGCTCCAAGAGAATGGTTTCTGCCGCCGGTTGCCAGAGTATTTTCGCCCCAAAATGATTTGGCAGATATTCTAGATTTTCCGTGATTCGGGGTTAAAATGCCTTCTTGCATCTGTAAAACGGAGAGGCAACATAGCTTAGAGTTCATTATGTCCCCGAAATCTTCCCCATTAACTTTATTGCCATTTCGCTCTCCCGAAAAGATGGAGTTACCTGCCTTGCAGCAGTCCTTCAACGGCGCTGACCTTCTCCCGCTTGAGCAGAACTGGCAAAGTGCGACGCAGAGAGATTTTCAACCGGGTGCCGTTCAAGTCGCGTGGTGTCCCGATTACCTCCACATTCTGGTCGACCTCATTGATGAAGACATCGTGGTTCTGGGTCCCACCGTTCAAACCAGTAGCCTGGTCGTGGCGGACATCTTCCTCGTCTTTATCGACCGGCCCGAGAGCAACGATTACCTCGAACTGCATGTGACGCCGGACGCCCAATTGCGCGCAATCGCCTGGACCCCGGAGCGTCTCAGGAGGTTCCGAGACGGGAATTTATCGATTGATGAGATTACCGCCGAAAACGGGCACACGCTTTATGCCGAAACATGGACCAAGGAGAAGTCAGGGGCTTGGCAGGCTTACCTGCGCGTGCCGGGGCCTTTGATTGCTCCATCGAGCTGTTCGTTTCGGAAAGATGCCTCGATCAAGGCTACTTTCTGCCGGTTCGACGCCGCACCGGATTCCGTGGCACCGGTGCTTTCTTCGACTTCGTCCTTTGCCAACGGGCCGAAGTTTCACGATTCGAAATTTTGGCACGAAATTGTTCTTCGGGATGCCTGAGTCCGATGAGAGGAACCTCATGGCTCATCTAGGGAAACGGAATACCCTGCGCATCTCGGGGTCTACGGATCACGGCTTCTTGCTCGAATCGCGCGAGTGGGGCGATATTCTTCTACCGAACGCTTACGTCGATACCTCCATGGCCATTGGGGCGGAAGTGGAAGTGTTCCTTTACAAGGATTCGGAGGACCGAATCGTCGCGACCACGGAAACGCCATTGGTCGAGGTGGGTGAGTTTGCGTGTTTGGAAGTCATCGCCACGCATCCGCGCATGGGCTGCTTCCTGGACTGGGGCCTTCGCAAGGATTTACTCCTGCCCTACCGCGAGCAGGGCGAGCGTACCCTGCGCAAAGGAGACCGCGTCGTTGTGGCTGTTTTTATTGATCCGCATTCCAGCCGCATAGTGGCTTCCACCCGGCTGCACCGACACTTCAGCGAAGACGTCCCCAGTTATCCTGCGGAGCAACCGGTCGATGTGTTGATCTACGGCAAATCTCCGCTGGGATATAAAGCNGTTGTGGACGGAAAATTCTCTGGCCTCCTGTTCCGCGGCGAGACCTCGGACGACCTTCGCTACGGAGACCAGTTCAAAGGCTACGTCAAACAGGTCCACCCCGATGGAAAAATCGACATCCTCCGCGACCCAGCGGGATTCAAAAAGAGGGTTCTTCCGCTTGCCGAGGAAATCCTGGAAAAACTATCCGCGGCAGGAGGGCACCTCCCCTATACGGATAAATCCCCCTCAGCCGAAATCCGCTCCGCATTCGGATGCAGCAAGCAATCCTTCAAACAAGCCCTAGGCACACTCTATAAACAACGCCGGATAGTTATCGGAAAAGATGGCGTTCGTGTCGCATAACTGAAGCGAAATTTCCGGTAGGCTGTTGTGTCAATAATTTTTAACCAGGTTAATTATGGGGTTGTCAAGTATTTTGGGTCTGGTAAGTTTTGTGCCTCGGGATGGGTTGGCGTATTCGATTTTCGAGCTACGCCATGCCAAGAGCATGAGCCCTACGCATGACGGTCATTAATTGAGTGCCATTCTTCCCCGGCCGGAAAGATTCAAGTCATTGGACTACATGCACATCGGGCATGAAGCTTCGCTGGCGTCCATGGGGGCTAGGCCGGGGCCTGCGTAGAGTCGCCAGGCGATCATTGCGGCTAGGATCAGGGCCATGCCTCTTTGAATGCGCTTCATCCAGAGGGGCGAGATCCGCGATTGGATGCGGGCATATTGGGTGTGGGTGAGCCAGATCAGGGGTAGGGTGCCCAGGGCGAAGGCGAAGAGGAATTCTGCTCCGTTGACCAGTGAGCCGGTCATCAGGGCCACTCCAAATACCAGGTAGAGTGGTCCGCAGGGCAGAAATGGGGTCACGAGACCGAGCAGTCCGCCGGAAGCGGTGCGGGGTAATTTGCGCAAACGGGTGTTTAGGCGAAAAAACCATTTGCTGACAAAGCGGGGTTTCGGGAGGCGCTTTTCCAGCCCGAAGGCGATGGCGACGAAGAAAACGACGAGCGCCCAGGGCAGGTAGTGGAGGGCGCTCGAATTGAACCAGGCAAAGGGGGCGGCTCCGACGGCACCCGCGATGGCCCCGATAATGGTATAAGCCAGGATCCGTGCTCCGTGGTAGACGGAGGTGACCACAATCGGGTTGGCTTTTTCTTCCTTCTTCGGAAGAAACGCGCAGGCGAGGGGGCCGCACATCCCGACGCAGTGAACGGAGGTGACCACTCCAGCCATGAAAGCAGTGGTGGGGCCAGTGATGGATTCAGGATCGAGCATTTTTCCGAGTTAAAAGTAAACTTCCTCCGGTGTCAAAACCGGCTGGGTTCAATTTGTTCGGGTGCATTATGGACGGCGAGGTAGATAAAAAATATCCACGCTCCTACGGAGAGGAGAAAAATCAAGACCAGGAATATCCACGGGTATTTGCGAAGAATGTTAGCCATGGGGAGCGGGTGTTCAGCGTGATTCTCCGAATGTCATCTCGATATCGTCCCGCAGCAGGCGCGGGTCGGGGCCGAGGAATTCGACTTCCCGCGACACGGTAAAATCGCCGGGCTGCCCAGTGACTTCGAGGGTCACGGGGAAGGGGCCGCTGTAGTCGGCCTTCGGCAGGAGGAGGACGTATGGGCGGACGATTTCCTCCATGGGTGCGAGTGTGACCGCGTTTTCGAATCCGGCGGTAGACAGGGTCTCCTCATCTGAAACTGCGCGGACCGTAAAGGTCGCCGGGCGGTTGCGTTTGTTGATCAGCCGCAGGTTGAACTGGTTGCGAATTCCGTCCTCTGAGAGGAAGAAGGGGGTGCCAGTCATCCGCGCCACCCCGAGATTGCCCGGTTTGAGCTGGGTCACGGAAACGGCGAAGGCCGCGATCCCAAAGCTCATCAGAGCAAAGTAGAGGAAGAGTCTTGGACGGAGTATGCGGTGCTTTTTGCCCCGCAGTCCGTTGAGTGAGTCGTAGCGCACGAGGCCGTGCGGTCGCCCGATTTTATCCATGACCTCATCGCAGGCGTCGACGCAGTTGGAACAGCCGATGCACTCCATCTGCAAGCCCTGCCGGATGTCGATGCCAGTGGGGCACACTTCGACACAGCGGTAACAGTCAATGCAATCACCCTCCTTAAAGACGCTCCCGCCTTTGTCGTTCGAGGTGGCGTTTTTTCTGCGCCCGCGCGGTTCACCGCGAATTTCGTCGTAGCCGATTACCACCGAGTCATCGTCAATGAGAGCGGATTGCAGGCGTCCATAGGGACAGATGATGAGGCAGAGTTGCTCCCGGAACCACGAAAAATTGAAGTAGAGCACTCCAGTCATGAAGAGCATGAAGGCGAAGGCTTTCGGGTGTGCGGCGGGACTTTCCGAAATCCAGCCGAAAAGCGCATCCATGGAAACAAAATAAGCCAGAAAGATATGCGCAATCATCGCTGCAAGGAGGATGAATATTACGTGCTTAGTGACTCTTTTCGCCAGTTTCTCCGGGCACCATTCCATTTGGTCCAGTTCTTTCTGTTTACGGGCGGGTCCTTCGATCCATCGCTCGATCCGGCGAAATACATGTTCGAGAAAAACGGTTTGCGGACAGGCCCAGCCGCACCACAGTCGGCCGAAAAGGGACGTGACAAAAAAGAGCAGAAATCCGAGACCCGTGATAAAAAAGAAGAGAATCCACAGATCCTCAGCGGCCAGGGTCAGCCCGAAGAGGTGGAACCGGCGTGAGGTGAGGTCGAGGAAAACCGCTGGATAGCCATTGATGGGAATCCACGGCAAGAGCACGTAAACGAGGATCAGGAAAATCGCACTGATTCGCCGCCAGAGGGTGAACCGCCCGCGCACGTCGGCAGGATGGAGGAAATTCCGCGATCCATCCTGCGCGATGGTAGTGACGGACTCGCGGGACGGTTCGCTGCGCCTACGGTTGCTCACTGGTGCCCCCGTCGATGGTCTCGGGCGAGTGGTGAGACAGAACAAAGGCCACGACTTCGGCGACTTTCTTCGGCCCCAGAGTGGGTCCCCATGCTTGCATGCCGCTGCCGACCACGCCCTTATCGACCGTGCTGTAGATGTCGACTGGCTGGCTGCCATGCACCCATTCATTGTCGGCCAGATTAAATCCGATCCCGCCCTCCAGATTGGGTCCGTGGCAGGTATAGCAGGTGCTCTGGTAGGTCTCCTGGCCCGCCGTCACAAACTGGTCGTTCTGGCTCATTTTCCAGAGGTTGTCGTTGTCGAGCATTGCGAGTGTTGCCTCCAGATTGGCCGCCTCGATCGCGGCCATGCGCGCTTGCAGTTCTTCGACGTCGGATGTCCCCACGTTGGACTGAAAGTAGAAGAACCAGTAAATGATCGAGAAGGCGATCGCCCCGTAGAGGGTGATCAGCCACCAGTTCGGCAGTCGCTGGTCGTATTCCTGGATGCCGTCGTACTCATGTTCGAGCAGGCGGACGCCCTTTGGGGGTTCTTCCTTTTTCGGATGGTCACTCATGATTGGGTCGGTCAGATTGTTTGTTCTCGTCGGCCAGGGGAAGATTGGCCATCTCCTTCGCCTTGCTTTTTTTCATTCGAATCGCGCGAATCACAATGAGGAGAAAAAGCAGAAAGCTGATGCAGAAGGCGAGGATCGGGAGAATCTCGCTCCACTCGGCGTACTGGATTCGTTTAAACATAGAGGCTTATTCGCTGGCGTCCGCATCCGCCGTTCTCGCAGTTTCTTCGTAAGCACCGAGTTTCTGCAGGTAGGCGATGAGGGCGACCATTTCACTTTCGGGGTCGACGTAAATCTGCTGGTTCTTGAGGTCCCTTGCAATCTCCAGCGCCTGTTTTTCGGTCATTTCGCGGACGGTTTCGAGGTCCATATCCGGCGCGAATGGCACGCCGAGCCAGTCGCGTTGGATGCGAATGCGATCGGTGAGTGTTTCGAGATTGATTTTGCGGTCAGCCAGGAAGGGGTAGTTTGGCATATTGGATCCGGGGGAGGTGTCCCGCGGATTCATCAAGTGGAGGTAATGCCAGTCGTTCCCTCTCTTGCCGATGCGCATGTAGGTGTTGCCTTCCTTGATCGCACCTCCTTCACGCGCGAGGTCGGGACCGGTGCGTTTCGATCCCCACTGGAAAGGAAAGTCGTAGATGGACTCGCCGAGGCGGGAGTATCCCTCCTCGGCTCCGGGGCCGTAGCGGAGGACGTCGGGGACCATAGTGCGGATCATCTGGCTGTGGCAGTTGTAGCAACCCTCGCTGATGTACACGTCGCGACCGGCCAATTCCAGAGGCGTATAGGGGAGTTGAATACGGCCCTCGATATTGGACGCCCGCTCGACCGTGATGGTCGGGATGATTTGGATCGCACCTCCGATGGCTACGGCGATGAACGTCAGAACTGTGAATCCAGCCCAGTTCTTGAGCAGCTTATCATACCACTCGACCCAGCGTGCTCCGCTGATTTCGAAATGAGCGATCGCGGTGATGACCGTTCCGATCGAGCCGATCATCCCGAGCACCAGCCATCCACCTCCGCCGAAGAGCCAGAAAGAGCCGAAAATGATGATGCCTGCGGAGTAGAGGACCGGGGCGTTGGCGAAAGAACGGGCGAAGCCTGAATCGCGCGTCTCTTCCACCTCCACCTCGATGGAGCCAGTTGTCGGATCTCCGGCACGAATCGTCCGATAGATGTTGTAGCCCAGGAGGACGAACCCGGCGAGGTAGCAGACTCCACCGATCAGCCGGAAGAGCATCGGAGCGCGGATCGCATTCAGGGTCTCGACAAAGTCCGGGTAGGCCAGGGTCGTTCCGTCAACGGCATTGAGCATGATCCCTTGGGTGATTCCCGAGACCCACATGGCCCCGATATAGAGCAGGATCCCAACCATCCCGAGCCAGAAGTGGAGGTTGGCCAGTGCCACCGAGTAAAGGCCCCGGCAACTGACTTCCTCGTCGTGAGGATCGACCGGATTCTCGCGCCGACGCCAGAGCCGCGGAGCCAGCCAGTAGAACATACCCGCCGCCATAAAGCCGTTCCATCCGAGCGTGCCCGAATGCACATGCCCGATCGTCCAGTCCGAGTAGTGGGAAAGGCTGTTGAGGGATTTGATGGCGAGGAGAGGCCCCTCGAAAGTGGCCATCCCGTAGAAGGTGACCCCCGCTGCGAGAAACTTGAGAACCGGATCGGTGCGCAGCCGGTGCCAAGCTCCGCGAAGGGTCAGAAGCCCGTTGAGCATACCACCCCAGGACGGAGCCCAGAGCATGAGGCTGAAGATCATGCCGAGTGCCTGCAGCCAGGGTGGTAGCGCCGTATTGAGCAGGTGGTGCGGGCCGGCCCAAATATAGATGAAAACGAGAGACCAGAAATGGATGACCGAGAGGCGGTAGCTGTAGACCGGGCGCTGGGCCGCCTTCGGGATGAAGTAATACATGATCCCGAGAATCGGCGTCGTCAGGAAAAAGGCTACCGCGTTGTGCCCATACCACCATTGCACCAGGGCGTCCTGCACCCCGGCGAAGATCGGATAGCTGTGGGTCAAGCTGGTCGGGATCGAGAGGTGGTTGACGATGTAGAGCATCGCCACCGTGACGATGGTAGCGATGTAGAACCAGAGAGCGACATACAGACTGCGTTCATTCCGCTTGGCCAAGGTCCAGAAAAAGTTGACCGCGAAAACGACCCAGATCAGCGCGACGGCGATGTTGATCGGCCAGATCAGCTCCGCGTATTCCTTGCCACGGGTGAGACCGAGCGGCAGGGTGATCGCAGCAGCCGTGATGATCGCTTGCCATCCCCAGAAATGGATTTTGGACAATAGATCGCTGGCGAGGCGGCAACGACAGAGCCGCTGGGTGGAGTAGTAGATCCCCGCAAACATCATGTTGCCGACAAAAGCAAAAATGGCGGCGTTGGTGTGGAGCGGACGGAGACGGCCGAACGTTATCTCCTGCAACCCCTCATTCTGAATCAGCCCGAATGTCATCCATTCGAGGAACTTCCCGTTCATCTGCCAGAAGTTCAGCTGGGAGGCGATTAAGGCACCGGCACCCATGCCGATGATGCCCCAGAAAATCGAGGCGATGGTGAATTGCCGGACGATCCGGTCGTCGTATTCAATAGTTACGCGGGAGGGAGAGGCCATTTTAGTGGGATGAATGCGTTCGATGGAGCAAAAGGGTTACCGGGATATCCGCGAATCCTCGTCGCGGAGCGGCTGCAGCGAATCCTGCTCAGGGCTACCTGAACTGCGTCGGTGCAAAAATAAAAAAAGACAGAGAAACAAGGTCGCGAGCGAGAGGCTGACCAAAATCGTCAGGCCAATCACGTTCACGGCTCGGAGACAGAAAAGTTAGAGATCATTTTTCGGGAAGAGGGATTACGAATGCGAGTAAACCTCATAAGAAAAACTAGAGGCAAACGCTCGATCAATAAGGAAATGTGATACTGCGTCTCAGTAATGCATTTTTCCCGAGTGCTCAGCCCGGAGGCCAGCTGAGCGCGCGGCCTCCCAGCACATGGACGTGCATATGAGGCACGCTTTCGCCCCCGTCATTCCCGTTGTTGATGACGACGCGGAATCCCTTGTCCAATTTTTCTTTTTTTGCCATTTGGGCGGCCACCAGAAGGAGGTGGCCCAGCAGAGACTGATCCGCCTCCTCCGCTTCCCCCACTCTTGCAATGCGCTTGCGGGGAATCACCAGCAGGTGCGTCGGAGCCTGTGGGTCAATGTCCCGCAAGACAACGCAAAGGTCGTCCTGGTGAAGAAAATCGCCCGGAATCTCTCCCGACATGATTTTTTCAAAAAGGGTTTTTTCGCTCATGGACCAGACGATACGCGATCGTTG
>JGI12109J20283_10082656_pt1 | contig 11420 bp, 13 predicted proteins | sample ElkSlonscriptome_12_FD_20283 | JGI IMG/M metagenome (IMG submission 20283) | reverse complement strand
GTGAAGATGAACTTCCGAACTGGGCTCTCGTGGATCGTGCTAACAACGGAATGGAACACATCTTCATCCAGATGCTCCATCAGCTCAGTGGCCACAACGATGTCGGCGTAATCAAGCATACGCTCCCCAATGCTGGCGACATCGAGCTGCGCCACGTCGAGGAACCGGGCTTTCGCGTACGCAACGGCCTGGGCGCTGATGTCGTACCCTCGGTAGAACACGCCCCTCTCTGCCGTCAGCTTCGAGCCCAGAATGCCCACTCCGCATCCCAGCTCGACTACGCTCGTGCTTGGGTCCACTTCGGCCACTACCTTCTCGAACATCTCCGGGTAGGTGCGCCAGGTGTTGGCTCCCTCCGCCCCGTAGATGCCGTCCCAGTACGCCTTCGTGTTGACGTTGCGCTCGCGCGTCTTCGCGAAGCCCGGGGCGTCCTGCGGGACCTCGAAGATCTCGCCGGTTGCGATGTCCAGATGGCCGCACAGCACCTCGCCGTGGACGTACACCGGCCAGCCGTACTCATTCAGCAGCTTGCAGAACCGGACGTCGTGGCCCCAGAAGTGAGGTCGCTCCGCTCCGCCCTGCCCCTTCTGCACCTGCTCGTCTGCCCAGATCGGGATCTCCTGCCCGTCGTTCTCCGCCTTCATCCGTTCGATCACGTCGGCGATGGCCTCAGCTCGGGCCAGCAGGAATCCTCCGCCCGCGCCCAAGATCGGCTGGGGCTCCGCGCCCTTGCCCATCTCGAAGTCCCACGCCGCCCCGTTGCCCTGCTCCGTGTAGATCAGCGGCTCGTTCGGGTGCGTGCGCGTGGTGTAGACCCCGGAGATCGCGCCCGCCTCGGGGTGTCGCTCCATCCAGTTGTGCAGAGTGAAGAGGCCCAGGGGAGGCGGCAGCGTGTCGTCGTCCCAGTAGAGGACGTACTTGACACCAGCTCGCAGGGCGTTCTTGGTCATGATCTGCCGTGCCGGGGCGCTCAGTCGCCCGGACTCGAAGAAGTAGGTGAGCCCCGTGTTGAGCGGGGTCTGCAGATTCATGTGCGTGAGCAGGAAGTGGAACGGGATCAGGTTCGGGGTGCGGACACCTTCGATCTGCTGCCACGTCATGCCGCAGCCGCCGTGCTCTTCGGAACAGGTCAACGCAGCCTGGACGTGCTTGGGGCCGACCGGAACACAGATACCGATCTGCGGTGCGTCGGCCATCTTGATCGTGGTCTTGCGCTGTGCTTGCGCCTGAACCGGGCCGTCAATCGTATCGTGGTACAGCGTTCCTACGTGCTGCGTCGTCATTGGTGCCACCCTCCAAAAGAAGTGCGGGGTGAGGCCCCGAAGAGCCCCACCCCTGATTCTACCGCTTCGCTACGGAAGTCGGCTCCGAAGCGATGTGGCCCCAGACGCTGACGGACACGGACTCAGCCGCGTCGCCAGCATCGGCAACCAACACCACGTCGAGGAATCCCCCGGCCGCCACAGTCCCATCCTTGATGGTCAGAGCGCCCAGGTCGGTCGTCACGTTCACAGCCGCAACGACCTGAGTACCAGCCGCCGACGTACCGATCGTCAGCGCCGGATCACTGGTCACGCTGTCAGCCGACACCTTGATGTCGGTGACCTCGAACGCAGCACCCGCCGGCAATTCGATACGCTGGCTGGCAGTCTCTCCGTTGGCGACGTCGTCGAACTGGATCGGGATGCACTGGAGCGCACCGATTACAGGTCCAGTAACGCCGTCGCGTCCCTTGTATCGCGTCGAACTCATGACTCGACCTCCTTACTGGCCGAGACCGCCGACGAGGTTACGCCAGTCAGCCGGGCCGTGGGAGAACCGGTACGTCATCTTCGACTTCATGTTACCGGTCTCGAAGTCCAGCGCGTGGTCCGTGACCGGCTCCATGCGCCAGTAGAAAAGCAGACGGTGCTGCGAGGGCGCGGACATGATGAACCACGAGTCGTCATCCGTCAGGTACTTCGACATGACGGTCTGGAGACCGATCTGGTTCAGAGCATTGGTCGCGTTCTCGGACGTGTCCGAACGGAGCTGGCTCTTGAGCACCTCGTGAACGACCCACCGCAGCTCGGGCGGGAACAGCAGCATCGACGGCGAACCCTCGATGAGCTGGTTACGGTCGTCACGCATGTCGTCGAACAGGTTGATAGCCGTTTCGACGGCAGCCTGATCGAAGTCACTCGACACGAGGTTGCTCTGCGTGCCGCCACCCACGAGGGGATGCGCAGCGTTGAAGAGGCTCACGCCGTCCGGGGTATCCACCGAAGTGAAGCCCAGGTTGAAGTCCGAGAAAGCCTCGGTCTCGATCGAGTTACGGGCCACACGAGACAACGCGGGAGCCGCATCCGTGATCGCGCCGTCGATGTCGTCATCCATCGCCTCGAACGTGATCTGGTAGCCCTTCGCGTAGGTCTTGTGCTTGTACCGACGATCGTAGCCCTGCATGAGCCGATCGTACTCGACCTTGGCACCCTCGGGCTTCTCAGCGAACTGAGAGAACCCGGTGATACCGGTGATTTCCTCGTATGCACGCGCACTGTCGCGGATGTTGAACACCTGCGTGTACGTGAGCGAGGGAGCATCGAAGTTCTCGAACATGAGGTCGTCGAGGAACGCGAGGCGTTCGACGAACAGGTCAGAATAGTGCTGCCGAGTCATGACAGCTCCGGCACTACCGCTCATTGTTCACTCCCTTTCTAGATGCCCGCGTCAGCGCGGTAGTGATGGTTGATGTCGTTGATCTTGACCACGATGTTGGGCCAGGTCGCCGACAGGTCAGCACCTTCCTGATTGCGACTCACGCGGAGCGCACGGAAGGGACGGATGCTGGTGCTGTTGTTGGTCACACCGGAATCCGAACCGTCGATCTCGGCCAGGCTGCGCAGGGCAGTGGCGTTGACGGCGGTCATGTTGGTGGAGCCGAAGTTCTCGCCGGTGATGAGGCCGACATTCGTCAGCGTACCATCATCGACCTGAACTTCGTATTCCTGTTCGGGGCTGTGAGCGACGAGGATCGCACGGTCACTCTGAGTCGCGGGCAGATAGCCCATCGCGGCTCCGAGGAGACTCGTGCGGCCCGTAGCAGTGCCGCTCCAGATATTGACTTCACCGGTCGCAGACATGTACAGGATCTGACCAGGGTAAATCGCTACCGAGGTCACAGCCTGAAATTCCTCGACCGGAATTTCGGTCCCATAGGGGGACCGCAGAGGGCTAAAGCCCTTCGCGCCATCGAGGTTGGCCATGGTGTGTTATCCTTCTTCGCGCTGGTTCTTGATCTCGGAGAGATGGCGGCGGTCCGGCATCAGCTCGCTGCGCGAAGCATCTTCGGCCAGTGGCCGGGTGCCCGTGCTGCGAGGACGCTCGTCCTCCGTCATTCCCTTACCGTCGATCTGAACGCCTGGGCGATCGAAGTGAATGGTGTTCGCGCCCGCAACGCCTCGCTGCTCGGCATCCTTCATCTCGCGCTTCGCGTTTCGCGTGTTCCAAATCCTGGCGTCGAGTCGACACAAGATCAGTCCACCACGTCGCACGTAGCCGTCGATATTCTCGGATCCTTCCATCCGCATGGGAGCGGCGCCCAGATACTCGTCGAGCTTCTGGCCGTACTCATCCTCCCAGCGAACCGGGATCCACCCACGCCAGCCCTTGTACTGTCGGATACGCTCCGACTTCCACGAGAGCACTTGGCCCTCGGGGAACTTGGCGTCGGCCGGGATGTTCTGCTTGATGTGAAGCGGGTTGTGCGTTTCGTACGGATCGTACAGAGTCTTGGAATTCGGGGTCACGTCATTGCCGGCCGCTGCGTGCGCCTGTCGAGTGGCGACCGAAGCCTCCACCAGCTCACGCATCTGCTCGTTCTCACGAGCCAGCTCTTCCAGCCGGGCTTCAAGTTCCTTGTTCGTTGGCATCATCTACCTACTTGATGAACAGGTCGCGGTTCTGATCGTACTCGTTGGCACGCTCACGGATCTTGTCGACGTCGAACTTCTTGCCGGAAGGCAGACCGCGGGAGAGCTTCGCAGCGATCTCCTTGGCCCGATCCTCTGACATGAATCCGCCGTCCTTGGACTTGGAGTTCTGCACCGGGGCACTGCCCTTCTTGCCAGTCGGAGTCTGGCGAGGACGGCGACCCTGGGTTTCGTTGCCTCTCCAAGCCGTGCCGGTCGAGATGGCGACTTCGTTTGCAACATCCACGATCGCTCGCGGGTTGCTGTCGATGTAGGCCTTGCCCAAGGTCTTGAGCTTGGCGTTCACCTTCTTGGCGAAGTCACTGGTCGAGTCAGCAAGCTGCGGGTACCGATTGACGGCCTCCTGCCCATAGCGCTCACGCGCCGTACGGGCCTGAGTCCGGTGCTCGAAATCCTGCATACGCTTGTCGATCTCGTCTCGAACGATCCGCTCGTTCAAGTACGTGTCAAATGCGGCCTTCTTCTCATCAGGAACCTGATCACGAAGACCCTTCAATTCCTCCACGCTACGATCGTCGAGTCCATTCCCACTCTGCTTGACCGGCTGCGGGTCCGCAGCACGAGCTTCGGTCATTCGCTCCATCAGAGCGATCATCCGTTCCTCGCGCTCCTCACCCTTGCGGATCATCTCGCGGAAGTAGTTCTCGTCCGGACGGTCCTTCGACTGCTCCTTGGGCTCGTCACCTTCCGGTGCCTGGCCTTCGTGCTGGTCGAGATCGTTGTCCTCGATCGTTTCTTCGTCGTGCTCGGGTGGCGAGTCCGGCGGGGTGACGCCTTGAAGCTGCTGTCGCAGCAAATCGTCAGACATGAGTATCCTTCCTCCGTCCCGCATGACGCAGCGGTTGGCGAGCCCGGAGTGTTAGTGTGTGTTAGCGGAACGAGCCGTACTTCTTGACTTGCGGGGAGTTGCTGGTGTAGGCAGCCCCGGTGTCGCCCGTACGTGTCATGGCTTGCTTGGCCATGTGTCGTTCTCCCATTGAGAGCCTGTGCGCCCCGATGGCCTTCTGCTTGTGCAGTGCTTGCACATTTCGGACTTGGCTCTTCTTCTTGGCGATGTTACGCTTCGCCTTCCACCATTGCTTGAGCATCTTAGTCTCCTTCGAGTAGTCGTAGGATCTCGTCGAACCCTTTGAGCGTACCAGCGTGGAACCGTGCGTTTTCGATAGTCCCGGACGCAGCATGATCGAGCGCACGGTCGCGAGCTAGGTCACGCCGACGAAGTAGTTCCTTCACCAACGCATTGTACGCGTCGGGCTCTATCATGTTTCGGTACTTCACTGGACGCCACCCTCCATGTCACCGAGTTCGACTGGGATCTGGTTGCCTGCGCCTGCGCCTTGCGGCGGGCCGCCTGCCTGTTGCATCTGCTGCTGGAGCATCGCCGTGTGCTGGCCGTAGTTGTACGCCAGCGCAGCAACGGCGTCCGGTGATAGCAGTTCAAATGCCTTGCTGTTCCGGAGCTGGTCGATGTGAGCGATGTACTCCTCGTGGTTCTCCATCGGGTGCGCGTCGAGCTTCTGCCCCTGCTTCATCATGGTTACGCCGGTCTTGGCGGGAAGCGGAGAACGTTGGCCGGACTGACCCGGGACACGGGGAGTGATCTTCTCAGTATCGACACCCTCGCCGAAGTGGCTGAGGAAGTCCTTGATCAGCTCCTGTCGAGCCTGGAGATCCTGCATCATCAGCGGGTCAGGGGCCAGAGTGGCGAACCGGACCTGGGCGATGTTGCGCATGACCTCGCGGTTTGTGTTGACGCTGTTGCCGGAGAAGGTGTACATGAACCTTCCAGCCAGCTCTTTCTGCGTGATCTTCTGGGCTCGATGCTCGCCGGTGACGTAGTAGAACTTCTCCTCGTCGCCGAAGAACGCTTCGAGTCCGTGGATCTGGTGACAGACCTCGCGCCATCCTCCGCGCTGCGCGCCGGTGATGAACAGGTCCGTCTTGATTCCCGCCTCTGACAGCAGCGCGAGGGTGCCTCGGGCCGTGCGTGGCGCGTTTCGAGTCTGGTTCGATCCGGCCGCCTGCGGACTGACAGTCAGGCGATCGGCGAACAGCAGCAGTGAGTCCATCGCCGACAGATTGGCGAGTGGCTGCTGCGGGAACTTGGGGAACACCAAGCCGTTGGGGTCCGCGATCGGAATGCCCTGGCCAGGCTCCAAGTTCGATAGCACCTCGGGGTCGGTCTGCAGAGCGCTCGGCACGTAGCCGAACCACGGCCGGTTGAGCAGCTCCTGCGCTTCGTTCACGAGGTTCACGATTGCATTGACTTCGACATGGATCGGAGCCAGCAGCTCCGCCATGCTGATGCTGTACCAGCGATCACTGATGCGCAGGTAGTGGAAGTCGGCGAACGGGCGACGCTGGTGCGGCCAGCGCTCTTCGAGGTATTCGGAGTGGACGATCTTCCGGAGCGAGTACGGGATCTGGTAGACGACCTCGGACTCGTTCTCTCCGGTGATGTCGTCGCTGCAGTAGACTTCCCAGATCAGGAGCTTGTCGCCGACGAACGGCTGCGTCTCACTGACCGACCCGCCTGCGGACTGGTCCCGTCCCGACTCCCCGGTCACCCCATCCTTCTGGGCCTTGAGAGTCTGGTTCTCCTCGTCCTCTTGGAGTCGCTTCTCGCCGCGGACCACAGCTTCGAGTCGCTTGTAGTCATCCTCGGACATCTGCCACTTGCCGGAGTCCATTGCGTCGCGGATCTCTTTGAGGCTCATCCAGTGCTGCCGCGTCACGCGCGGAGCGGTCTGGAGGTTTTCCGTGCGGAAGGGCACGATCAGGTCCTCGAACTCCACGTTCTCCACGCACACGCCGTCCTTCACGACGATCGAGCGGTGAACGTAGATGTAGACTTCGTCGATCCGATCAGAGTCGCCGAACTCGACCAGTACATCCGTGTGGACTCGATGGTCCTCCACGAACGTCACGCGGTACGCGACGCTGCTCCAGTCCTCTGGCTCCGCCGCGGGGTCGGGGCTCTGGTAGCCCTCTGCCTCTCCGATTGCAAGGATCCCTCGCGCCTTCGGTCCCTGAATGAATGGGCCGAAGTGATCGAACAAGATCTCTGCAGGCGTCTTGCGCCGGTCTTCGGGGACCGGTGCCTGCGTCATTGGGTCGAGCTGCCCTACCTCTAGCCACGCCTTCATCGGGATGGCCAGTACGGTGTCGCGTTCCTTGTAGTCGTAGTACGTGTAGAGCACACCGACCCCGTCGATCAGCGTGTTCCGGAAGCACATCTCGGTCGTTGCGTAGAACTCCGGGATGCCCTGGTCGATCAACCAGTTCAGGTACTTCTCGTTGTTGTCCGTCTGCTCGCCGTCGAACTCCTTCTGTACCCGCTTGACGTGGACAATCGGATCCGCGTTCCAGAAGGCATTGGAGATCTTCGGCACAGTGGCCTCGACCTTCTCGGTCACCAAGCGCAGCCGGATGTCCGCCTCGCCCTCGTACTTCATCTCACGCGGTGCGTCCTCGAAGTACGTCGAGCGAACGAAGCGACGCTTTTCGATGACAGAGCGCCGGTCCCGGAGATCCATGTCGATCAGCCGGCACAGGTCCTTGCCCTTGTCTTCTCGCGTCTGGTCGTCCAGCAGGAACATGTTCCCTCCCTAGTCCGTGACAATGACGTCAACCGTTGCTTCGACCAGGGTGGACTGATTCTGGATGTAGAGAGAAGTGATGCTCCCGCCGTCCAGCATGAGCGACTTGCCCACGCTCCACAGATTGGTCTGGCTGTTGACACCAACGTTGATTGGCTTGCTGGTAGTGATCAAGAGCGTGTCACCCGTAGTGACCCCGCCAAGGTTCACCTGCTGCACTGCCGTGCTCGCTGACAGCACAAAGCGATCGGCGGAGGACTCTACGAACGCCCGTTCCGCCGGAGCGTAGGTCTGATCGTAGAGTGTCGCGCCATCACGCGAGAGCTTGAACCGCGCGAGCGGCTTGACCCGGAGGACGTCTGCCATTTAGCTTGTCTCCTTGTCCGGGGCGGTCTCACGCCCTCCATGATGTTGACTCCGTTGAACTCGATGTCGTCGTCCTCGGCCAATAGTCGAGCGTTACGTTTCAACATCCTGTAGTCGATCTGCGCCTGGTAGATGTACCGGATGCAGTCGATGAAGTCATCGTGGTTCTTGCGGACCTCTTGCTTGTCGCCCTTGAGGTCTCGCTGCTTGTCGGTCTGCCAGGTGTCCCAGCAGAAGTTCAGGAAGTTCTGTTTCACATGGCGGCAGGTATTGTGTACGATGAGCATCGGTTCGTCCCATTCGTACTTACCACGCTGCAGCGCTTCGTGGATGGCGTCGTACCCTGCTTGGGCATTCCGCTTCTTCGCCAGCTCACATGGCAGTCCCTCTCGCGCGAACCGCCGGGCGATCGTGTCGCCGGACGTGCGCTCCTGTTCCTGCGCCGAGTTGTCGATGATGCGGTGAGCAATGACTTCGGCGTCGTCGCCGCGTCGCCACTCTCTGCCGACTTGGTACCAGCCTTCCAGTTCCTTGATCTGATCGCTTACTTCGGTGATTGTGCGCAGCCGTTGGTCATACAGGTCTCTGTACACAACCAACTGGTCATCCGGGGAGATAGCCGCCCACAGCACCGCGACTGGCTTCCTGGGGTGTGGGTCGATGACGCAGATCCGGGGCCATGTAGCCGGGATCTTGCTGGGCTCGACCCAGTATGGTGCCTCTGGCTCCCACTCCTTGAACACTCTTCCGGCGAGGTGCAGGAAGTTTCCGTGGAGTCGAGCTTCGAGTTCGTCTTCGCGCAGGTCACTGAGAAACTCCTCGATGGCTTGGCGAGACAGGTGACCGCCGTTGTCCCTGCAGTTGTCCCAGATGGAGAACTTGAACATCCTGACGCTGCCATCCGGGTCTCCGACACGACTCACAATGACGTCGTGAATCCAGGGCTGCGTCAGCGGGGTCATGGTCATCCAACAGTGGCCGTCGAAGTCGACGAGGCCACGGCGGAGACCGGTGTACTTGCGGTAGTCGAAGGGCTCGTCGCCCCAGAACCAATGTCCGTTGGTTCCCTCGAAGGCCATGTCGTCCTGCTCGTTCGACATGAAGTAGACCTTCGATCCGTTTTTCCAAGTCAGTTCAGTCGGGATGCCGCGGTTGTCGCGCTTGACCTTGTACCAACCCCGCGGAGCCCACTCTTCGTACTTGGGCCAGATGGTCTGCTTGATAGCCTGCTGTGCGTTCTGTGCAATGACGCGCCCGATGTTGGGCACGGGGATCTGCTCGCCGTTCGTGAGCCGCACGATTCTGTTCGGATGGTCCTCGGGCAACCAGGGTCGATATCCCAGTGAGTGTGCAATGGCCTCGGCCACGCCTGCCACGGATTTCCCGGAGCGGTTGGATCCGAGGACCAGCCGAATTGCAGCCTGGTCATTTGCGTGGAACTCCGGCTGCTGACCGATTGGCTTGTAGAACAGGATCTTCTTGGTCGCGTACGCCAGTTCCAGCGCCGCGAGTTCTTTCCAGATCTGCTGTAGGTCAGTCCGGATTTCCGCGTTCGACGTCATCGACTAGGCACTCCATCTCGTTCAACCATGTCTGGTGCTCAAGCTTGCCGTAGTTTTCGTTGTCAAGCACAAGGGTCGTGAGTTGGATCTGAGGCTGGGCTTCGTGCTCCAAGCACATGTCCCGGAAGACCGACAGTGCGTGCATGACAAAGTTGCCCACTGCGACCTCCATGTCCTCTGCTGTTTCGTGGTCGTCGAGATCCGTCCAGGCCGTGGTGTCAGTCGAGTGCTCGTGGAGCATGATGACGTGGTGACTCTTCCGCATGGCGCCTAGCCCTCCCCGGGGTTGTCGAAATCCTCGAAGTCGATGTACTCAGCTTCCTCGACGCCCTGCGCATCCTCCATCTTCTGCTGAACTCGCTGGGAGATGTCAGGGTGATCGTCTTCCAGGCGGACGTTCAGGAAAGTGAGGCTCTTGAGTTTCCCTCGGATCCCAGACTTCAGGGCGTCCAAGGTCTGAGGGATGAGAAGTGCGTCCTCCTGGGACGCTTCATCGAACCCGCCCTCGATCTCTCGAAGCACCTTCATCTTGTCGACAGCGATGGCCATTGCGGTGACTTTCTGCATCAGGCTGGGCCCGTACTCAATCACACGCTGGACGTTCCCCTCGTTGTCGCGCACCTCGATCCGGCCGGACTCTAGGTCATCCGGGCTGATAGCCTCCAGAATCTCGTTGGCCTTGTTGTGGACCTTGCCGCTCATCTCCCGGATCGCACCCTGCCTGAACTTGGCGAAGTCCGGATCTGTGCTTTCCTCCATGTGCAGCACCACGTTACGCACGGTCTTGGTGCTGCAGGCGCACTGGCGGGCGGTCTCGGTCTTGTTCCCGGTGAGGAGGTAGACTTGGTAGATCTCCTCTTTTTGCTTCGGCGACAACGGGATTCCCCGGGCATTCAACCCGCGGGGCTTCCCGCTTTTCGTCAACCCGGCTTCTCCTTGCCGCTTGGCCATGCTGTCTCCGTACGGGAAGAGGGGAAGAGAAGAAGTGGAGCGGGCCCTGTGTCTGCAAGACCCGCTCCTAGCACCGGAGCCGCGCGGACGGGAGGGGAAGTCCGGGCTCAACGGTGTTACCCGCTACTGGGACTTAGGTTTCGTGGCGCTGTAATACTGCGTGCGAGCTTGCTTGTACGCTTTCGTCGCAGCCTTGGCCTTGGCCTTGGCTTTCCGGGTTCTCGGGGTGTCCTGATAAGACGAAACCGACTCGCCGTAGTTGGCCAAAGTGTCCTGCCATTTGGTGCGCGCCACACGCCGGGCAAGGTTGCCGACTCGTTGCGCGGATTTCGAGGGCTTGGAAGATCTCCACCAGCTCATTGTTACCGCACCCCGATCTTCTTGGCCTTGGGCTTGGGCGCGGGAACATCGGCCGGCGTCATCGGCTTTCGCTTGCCTGGGCCGATTCGCCTCCCGGAGATCGGGCCGATCCCACGGTCGAGGTACTTGTCCGACATGGATCCCCACTTGCGCTGGGCGCCGGATAGCGGTTTGGATCGGGATTGGCTTGACATCGGGGCTCCCGGGGAAGCTAGGCGGCTAGGCGCAGCCGGCCAAAGGCTAGGTGTGCGCGAAATCGCGCTAAGTCGTTGTGCGCCTTGCAGTTAGGTGTCAGGCGCAAGTGCAGTCCCAAGTGGTTATACCGCAAGGGGTTAGCGTGTTTCACATATACTATTACGCGGGAAGGCGGGGCAAAGTTCCAATCTTTTTTGCTGTAGGGCGTTTTTCTAAGTAAAGTCGTTGCGGCATAATAGGTTAGCGTGCTAGGTGTTAGGTGCTTTTTCGTAGCGGATCGGCACCCAGCGGTTGGTTAGGTGGGCGGTTTGGTCGGCGTCGGGCCCCGTGGCCCCTTCCGTCACAATTTTCGGCCCACCGGCATGCCTCTTGCTGGCATCCCCATATCGCTATGCGGCTATACGCTCCATCGCTAT
>JGI12109J20283_10102264_pt1 | contig 11422 bp, 8 predicted proteins | sample ElkSlonscriptome_12_FD_20283 | JGI IMG/M metagenome (IMG submission 20283) | reverse complement strand
CTGCTGCTGCGGCATCTGCTGCTGCGGCATCTGCTGCTGAGCCTGCCCCTGCTGCTGTTGCTGCTGACCTTCCTGCATCCTGCTGATGGAGTCGGTCAGGGCCGCCAGACTTTCCTGCAACTGGCTGATGGCCTGCTTGGTCTCGCTGTCCTCCGTGGACGCTGACTGGGCCGGCTGAGCCGTGGCCACCTGCTGCTGGGCGGGAGCCGCCTGCTGTTGCGCCGGCTGCACCGCCGCGGAGGTTTGCGCGGGCACGGTGGGTTGAGCCGCCTGGGCCGGCGGGGCCGCGGCCGCCACCTGAGTCGCCTGGGGCGCCGGCACGCTGATGTTGGACTGCTCCAGCATGTAGACGACAGCGTTGCGGATCTCGTCCTCGGTGAGGCTCGGATTACCGCCCTTGGCAGGCATGGCGTTATAGCCGTTTACTGCGTGGCTGACCAGCGTATCCAGACCTTGCTGATAGCGGGTTTGCCAGGCAGCCTCGTCACCCATCACCGGAGCCCCCAGCACACCAGCACTGTGGCAGGCCACGCAGGCGCCGGTATAGACCTGCTCGCCCTGGGCGAGATCGAAGCCGGCGGCACCGCCCGGGGCAACCGCGGGTTGCGCGGTGGCAGCCATCTGCTGACCGGAAACCGCCATGGGCTGTGCGGGCTGCTGGGCCATGCCCTGCTGGCCACCGGTCTGCTGGGCCGCCGCCATGGTGGTGGGCGCGGACTGCTGGGTGCTGGTACCCGATTGCGCGACCGGGGGAACCCGACTGGCTTGCTGTGTGCCATGAGTATCGGTCTCGCCAGCCTGGCCGGACGGGGCCTCGGCGACCTGGACCTGGCCGATGGGCCGGATGCGTTCCTCGGCCTCGGTCGCCTCGCGGGTTTCGACTTCCTCTACGTCGACGGACACGAAGGACACCAGCCGGGACACCATGAATATCACTACCGCCACGAGGACGAGTACTGACATCACGGTGGTGAACGTGATGAGAAAAGACCTATCTTGCTGGTTCACACTGTCTCCTCAGGATGATGGGATAAAAAGCCAGATAAAGAAGGTTGGCGTCAAGGCCCGCACAGCAGTTTCCTAGCTTGTGGAGAGGCATTGATCAAGGCAGGAAAAAGACTTCAGAGATGCGGGTTCTAGACGACCAGAAATTTTGTAATGCTTCTAAAAATCCCCTGAGCGTCATTATAGCGATATAACGCTCACCCGGAAACCGAAACTTGTTGTGGTGATGCCCATGATTGACCAGTCTTGTCCAAGGCTTTTGGAACTGATGGCGGACACCCGATCCCACGCGATTTCCGATCTTGCCGAGGGTCTCGCAATCGCTCCCGGGGAGGTCGTGGAGCGGCTGCACGCCCTGATGGATGAGGGCCTGGCGATAACCGTCGAGGCCGAACATTGTTGGTTATCGCATCCCGTGGAATGTCTATCGGCCGAGGTGATCCGCGCCGTGCTGGCGCCGGCGACCCGGACGCTGCTGCCCGATATCAGGGTCTTCCCCGTCATCGACTCCACCAATGCCCATTTGTTGCAGATGGCCGAGGCGAACCCTGTCGACCCTATCGTCTGTCTGGCCGAATGCCAACGGGCCGGGCGGGGTCGTCGCGGGCGATGCTGGAGCTCGCCCTTTGCCGCCAACCTCTATTTGTCTCTGCTCTGGCGCTTCGCACCGCCACCAGCGGTGCTGTCGGGCCTGAGCCTTGTCGCCGGGGTGGCGGTGGCGCGGGCGCTGGAGGGTCTCCAGGTACCCGATATTCGCCTGAAGTGGCCCAATGATCTGTTCTGGCGGGATCGTAAACTGGGAGGGCTGTTGCTGGAATCGCGGTTCATCGGCAAAACCGCCATGGTGGTGATCGGGCTTGGACTGAACGTGGCCATGCCCGACACCCGGGAAACCATCGATCAGCCCTGGGTGGATCTGCGAGAGGCGATGGGGGGCACGGCGCCGTCCCGTAATCGACTGGCGGCGGCGATCCTGGATCAACTGGTAATGGCGTTGCCGGTGATGCAGTACGAGGGACTGGCACCACTGCTGGACGACTGGCATCGCCTCGACGGTTTTCGGGGCCGGCAGGTGGTGTTGCAACTGCCGGACGGGCAGCGGATGACGGGCATCGCCCTGGGTATCGATGACACGGGTGCCTTGCGATTGGCAACAGAGCGAGGAGAGCAGCGTTTCGCGGTGGGGGAGGTGAGTCTGCGGGCCGGGTAGCGCGGGTTTGCCGGAAGAAAGGAAATACAGTAAGATTTAGAGTCACTTAGACATGAATGCCGACGTAGCTCAATCCGGCAGAGCAACTGATTTGTAATCAGTAGGTTGCAGGTTCGATTCCTGTCGTCGGCTCCAGTCTCCCGGGATCAGACTGGCGCAAGTCTCTCATGAGGTGGCACAGGCAACTCGACCCTGATCCCATCCCCGGCCCGCACCCGACCTCCCGTCACCACCACCCCCATCACCCCCGCCTTGCGAATCAGCCCGCCCCCGGCATCGCGCCCCAGCACCGCCTGCATCAGCCCCGGCTGATAACCGTCCAGTTGCTTGCAGGGATTGCGCAAACCGGTGATCTCGATCACCGCCGTATCCCCCACCCGCAACCGCGTCCCGGCGGGCAGTCCCAGCAGATCCACGCCCCGGGTGGTGATGTTCTCGCCCATGGCCCCGGGCGCCACCCGGAAGCCCTGCTGCGCCAGTTCATCGTGCAACTCCGCGTAGATCAGATGCACCTGCCGGAGATTGGGGCGGGTGGGATCCACTGCCACCCGGGAGCGGTGTTTCACCGTGGCGCCCTGGTGGGCGTCCCCGGCCACACCGAGGCCGGCGATCAATTCGATCTCGGCGCAGTTGTCCTTGCTGAAGGTGTGGTCAGCGCTGCGGCTGACGGCGACGACGGTGGCGGCCATGGCTACAACCCCCGCCGCCCGGTCCAGTCCTTGGCGAACTGGAACGCCACCCGGCCGCTGCGCGAACCGCGGGTCAGGGCCCACTGGAGCGCCTGCTTGCGGGCCGTCCCGTCCAGTTCGCCGCCACCCAGTTGTTCCAGCCAGTAGGCGACGATGCTGAGGTAGTCGTCCTGGCTGAAGGGGTGGAAGGACAGCCACAGCCCAAAGCGCTCCGACAGCGAGACCTTCTCCTCCACCGCCTCGCCGTGGTGGAGTTCGCCGTCGACGATGCGGGTGTCGAGATTCTCCGCCATCATCTCGGGGAGCAGATGCCGGCGGTTGGAGGTGGCATACACCAGCACGTTGTCGGGCGCGGTGCTGATGGAGCCGTCGAGGATGGCTTTCAGCGCCTTGTAGCCGGCCTCGCCGGCCTCGAAGGACAGATCGTCGCAGAACAGGATGAAGCGCTCGGGACGCTCGTAAAGCCCGTCGACGATCTCGGGAAGGTCCATCAGATCGGTCTTGTCCACCTCGATCAGGCGCAGGCCCCCGGCAGCGTGCTCGTTCAACACGGCCTTGATGAGGGTGGATTTGCCGGTGCCCCGGGGTCCCCAGAGGAGCGCGTTGTTGGCCGGTAGTCCGGCCAGGAACTGGCGGGTGTTGCGATCCAGTTCGCGCTTCTGGCGGTCCACCTGGCGCAGATCCTCCAGCCGCAGCCGGTGGGGGCGGGTCACCGGGCGGTACTGGCCCCGGCCCTGCAAGCGATGCCAGCGATAGGCGATGTGTTTATCCCAGTCGGGAGGTACGGGCGTGGCCGGCAGAAAGGCTTCGAGACGGTCCAGCAGGGTTTCGGCACGCTCCAGAAAACGCGAGAGTTCGGACATGGTGGCAGGGTTCCGGAAATAGGCGGAGAATAAGCAGGGAGATCAGCCCGGACGCTTGTCAACGATCGTTATAACGGGCTGGTATTGCAGCCTCAACTCGGTTATTAATAGCCAAAGTTATAAGATAAATAAACAGCTTAGCATTATCCAGCTTAGCACTGTCCATGGAGCCGAAGGAATGACCGATGTAGCCGCTACCACCGTCGAACCGCTGGTGCTCAGCGAGACCAGCGAGGGCGTTCGCACCCTCACCCTGAATCGTCCGGCCAGTTATAATGCGCTGTCCCGGGAGATGCTCGGGGCCTTGCAGCAGGCGCTGGACGAGGTGGCGACCGATACCGCCGTGCGGGTGGTGATCCTCGCCGCCCGGGGTAAGGCCTTCTGCGCCGGGCACGATCTCAAGGAGATGCGCGCCCATACCGATCGGACTTTCCATCAGGCGCTGTTCGAGCAGTGCAGCCGGCTGATGCTGTCCATCCAGCGCTTGCCACAACCGGTGATCGCCGAGGTGCAGGGTATCGCCACCGCGGCGGGTTGCCAGCTGGTGGCCACCTGCGATCTGGCGGTGGCGGCCGATAACGCCCGCTTCGCCGTCTCCGGTATCAACGTCGGTCTGTTCTGTTCCACCCCGGCGGTGGCCCTGAGCCGTAATCTGGCCCGCAAACAGGCCGTGGAAATGCTGCTCACCGGGGAGTTCATCGATGCCGCCACCGCGCTTCAGTACGGGCTGGTGAACCGGGTCTGTGAGGCCGGGGCGTTGAGCGCCAGCAGCCGGGAACTGGCCGCCGCCATCTGTGCCAAATCAGCGTTGGCGGTGACCACCGGCAAGCACCTGTTTTATCGACAGCTGGAGATGGATGTCGAGGCGGCTTACCAGGCGGCGAGCGAGACCATGGCCTGCAATATGGACAGCGAGGATGCCCGCGAGGGCGTGGATGCGTTCATGGCCAAACGTCCACCACGATGGCGGGGCTGCTAGGGATCCCGCCTGACTGCCATTAACAGAGTATTACCGATGACGCAGCATACCAATGCGCTTCCCGTGGGTACGATGCTGGAGGAATACCAGATCGAGTCGGTGCTGGGTACCGGCGGCTTCGGCATCACCTACAAGGCCTGGGACGGCAACCTGGAGAGTCGGGTGGCCATCAAGGAGTATTTTCCCTCCGAATGGTCCTATCGGGATCACGACCACCTGACGGTGCGCGCCAATACCCAGGGTCTACAGAGCGTTGCCGATCCCAACCTGTCCGATTACGAGTGGGGACTGGATCGCTTTCTCGACGAGGCCCGGGTGCTGGCCCGGGTCAAGAGTCCCTACGTGGTGCGGATCAACCGCTACTTCCGGGCCAACGGCAGCGCCTACATCGTCATGGATTACGAGGACGGCGAGCCGCTGAGCGCGGTGCTGCGCCGTCGTACCACCCTGGACGAGGCGGATCTGTTCAACATGCTGGGGCAGGTGCTGCCGGCCCTGCAGGCGGTCCACGAGCAGGGCTATCTGCACCGGGACATCAAGCCCGGCAATCTCTATGTGCGGGCCGACGGCTCGGTGATCCTCATCGACTTCGGCGCCGCCCGCCAGTCCCTGGGGCGCCAGTCCAAAAGTGTCACCGGGCTGGTCACCCCGGGCTACTCGCCTCCCGAGCAATACGCCCTGCGCAGCGACCGCTACGGCACCTGGACCGATATCTACGCATTGGGGGCGGTGCTGTATCGCTGCGTCAGCGGCAAGGCACCGTTGGAGTCCGCCGAGCGGTTGATCGAGGACAGTCTGGTGCCGGCCCTGGAGGTGGGCGTCGGGCGCTTCAGCCCGCAGTTACTCAAGGTGATCGATAAAGCGCTGGCGGTGCGTCCGGAGCATCGTTACCAGAGCGTCGAGGAGATGCGCACCGATCTCGGGCTCCTGAGTGGCGAGGAGTCCGCCGAGACGATGGTGGCATCGAGTCCGGTGTCGGCACCATCCCCTACTACCCCTACTCCCACCCCTGCCCGGGAATCCGCCCGGCAGTCCACTCAGGCGGTGGAGGCCGCGTCGATGGCCGGCCGACATCCCCTGATGCGCCTTGCCACGGGCGCCGGGGTATTGCTGGCGGTGGGCTTGCTGGCGGCAGGATGGTGGTGGCTGGCTGACACGAACGAAACCACCTTGTCGGTGGCGGCGGGGCCGTCGGTGGATGTCCCGTCTCCCGAGCCGGTGGCCAGCGGGGTGGCCGAGCCGAGTATGGCTCCTGGCGGATTCCTGCGGTATCTGGGTGTGCGCGATCAGCAATTCGCTGCCGAGCAACTCTTCTGGCTGAACATGGTCGCTCTCGGGGCGAGCGCCGCGGTATCGGAGCAGACCGATGAGCTGGATTTGCCGCAACGGATCGAGCAACTGCTGGTCCAGGCGGAACAGCGCTTCGGCAACGATCAACTGACTCGACCCGAGGGCAACAATGCCCTGTATTTCTACAATCAGGTGCTGACGCTGGACCCTGACAATCGTCAGGCCCTGCGGGGACGTTCGCGGATCGTCGACCGGTATGTGGCCCTGGCCAGTCAGGAACTGAACCGCGCCGATTACGCTGGGGCCCGGCGCATGGTCCGGCGGGGGTTGGGCATCACTCCCGATCATCCACGTCTGCTGGCGTTGGCCGAGCGTCTTGATCGGGGACCGGTGCGGCGCTCGTCGGTGCGAGTTACCCAACCCTACCCGGAGCGTCGCACCGTCACGCCAGCGGATCTGTACAACTGGGATTCGCGTTGAATCTCTCGGTCCTGCAGTCATAGTCGGCCCATGAGCGAGGTGAGTAACACCCTGCCTGCGGGTGCCATGCTGCAGGAATACCGGATCGACTCGGTGCTGGGGGCCGGCGGCTTCGGCATCACTTATAAGGCCTGGGATACCCATCTCAACACCTGGGTGGCCATCAAGGAATATTTCCCGGCGGAGTGGTGTTACCGCAGCCACGGTGGTGTCAGCGTTCTGTCCAACACCGTGGCATCGAAGGCCGCCGAGGAGGGGCAGGGCTTCGACTACGACTGGGGGCTGAGCCGTTTTCTGGACGAGGCCCGGGTGCTGGCCCGGGTACAGAGCCCCCATGTGGTGCGGATCAGACGTTACTTCCGGGCCAATGGCAGTGCCTACATCGTCATGGATTACGAAGAGGGTGAACCCCTCAATCGTTTGTTGCGGCGGGTCAAGACCCTCACCGAGGCCGATGTGCTGGGGCTACTCAAGGAGGTACTGCCGGCCCTGCAATCGGTGCACGATCAGGGATTTCTGCATCGGGATATCAAGCCCAGCAACCTGTATGTGAGAGCCCGCGACGGGTGTGTGATGCTGATCGATTTTGGTGCCGCTCGCGAGGCCATCGGGCGGGTCAGCCGGAGCATCACCGGATTGGTCACGCCGGGTTACTCGCCCCCCGAACAGTACGCCATCCGCAGCGACCGCTATGGCCCCTGGACCGATATGTACGCCCTCGGCGCGGTGCTGTATCGCTGCATCAGCGGCAAGCCCCCCCTGGAGGCGGCCGAGCGTTTGCTGGAGGACCGTCTGCTACTGGCCCGGGAGATCGGCGCCGGGCACTATGGTATGCCGCTACTGGCGGCTATCGATAAGGCGCTGGCGATACGTCCCGAGGCGCGCTACCAGAGCGCTCTGGAAATGCAGCAGGATCTGGGCATGTTGGCACCACCGGCGCGTGCCGACGTGGCCGACGATGTGGCGACAGTGCCGGCTCCCGGCGGACCCGGGGATGAGCGGACCCGCGTCGCTGCCGGTGCCATTGTCCGGCCGCGGGGGCGCTGGCCCTGGTGGCTGGGTCTGCCCGTGACGCTGGCCGTGGCGGCCAGCGTCTGGTTGCTGGGCGGCGAGGAGGCACCGGTGCCGGCTGATGTCGCCCCGGAAACGCCCGCACAGGCCGAACAATCCGCGGAGCCGGCACCGGTCGTCGAACCGGCCGATGACGCGCCCGTGGAGCGCGATGGTGGGCAAGGGGAGGCCGCTTCGCCGGGCGAGGTGCCGGAAGATGCCACCCCCGCCGCCTCGATGGTGGCCGCCGAGCCGGCCGAGGATTATCTGGAAGCGCACATCGATATGCCCATGGCGTGGGTGCCGGGAGGCTGTTTCACCATGGGCAGTCCCTCCGAGGAGGTGGGCCGGGAGGATAACGAGACGCCCCACCAACGCTGTGTGGAGGGCTTCTGGTTGTCCCGTCACGAGGTCAGTAATGCGCAGTTCCGTCAGTTTCGGGAAGACCACGACAGCGGTGCCTACAAACGCCAGAGTTTCGATGGCGAGCGCCAGCCAGTGGTGGAGGTGAACTGGTTCGATGCGGTGGCATTTACCCGTTGGCTCTCGCAACAGACCGGCAGGCGTTATCGCCTGCCCAGCGAGGTGGAATGGGAGTATGCCGCCCGGGCCGGTACCCGCACCGCGCGTTTTTGGGGGGATGCGCCGGCGTCGGCCTGCGTCTATGCTAACATCCATGATCAACAGTCCCGCGAGGTCAATCCAGAACTGGAGGAGACCTTCTGGCAGGATTTCCATGATTGCAATGATGGCGCGGCTATCACCACCGCTGTCGGTAGTTACCGGCCCAACGCTTGGGGGCTTTACGATGTGCTGGGCAATGTCTGGGAGTGGACCTGTTCCGCCTATCGGGAGAACCCCACGGAAGTGAAAGGCGAATGTGCCGGTGAGGATCAAGGGGCTCGAACCCTGCGGGGTGGGGCCTGGTTCACCACACCCGATAGCGTCCGCACCGCCCGGCGGTTTCCCTTCGGACCCGCCGAGGTACTGGATGGCATCGGGTTCCGACTATTGAGGGAGACCACGCCGACGGAATAACGGCATTGGAATTGCTGAGAAAACTGTTCAAAAAAATCACGTGGTCTTAGAAGACCACAACATGTTTGACCCTTGGGATAAGGTCGGTTTGTCGAGGGAGGTGACAGGGACATGAAAACCATCACGGGCAGACGCCAGGGAATCGCGCCCCTTCCTCGCCAGACCCCATACGACAGCGCGGTGTTACCTATGCTCTCCAAAGCACCTTCTCTCCGGCGCTTCAGGGTGGGGAGGTCCGTGAACCGGGCCGATATTTCCATCGAGGATCCGGAACTCAGTGTCTCGTCGCTGCACGCCGAACTCAGTCGCCATCAGGATGGGCGATGGTTTCTGACCGACTGTAGCATCAACGGTACCTATGTCTTTCGCAAGGGCCGCTGGCAGCCCCTGGAACGGGGCTTCATTCGCCCCGGGGAGCGGCTCAGTTTCGGCAAGCGGATCGTCGATGCCGGCTGGCTGATCCAGCAGGCCGAATCGCTGGAGGCTCAGCATCCTTACCGGGTCCGGTTGGCTTTGCCGACCCCGCGGGTGGGACGTTATGTACGGGATCCGGTGACCGGCGAGGTTCACTGGCAACGACTCGAAGAGTAACGGTTGATGCTTGCCATGGGCACCGGCAACTTACGGGGATGCTGGGGCGGGGCGAGTCATATCGGCGGACGCGACGAGCAGCAGGATCGCTGGCGGGTGGTCGACCTCGGCGATGCCGGCCTGCTGGCCGTGGTGGCCGACGGCATGGGCGGCCACCGGGACGGCGCACTGGCCGCCCAGGTGGTGGTGGAAACCACCGCGGCGCTCGCCCTTGGTCGCCTGAGATCGCTTCAGGATCGACCGCGGGAGTCACTGAACGCTTTTTGTGCCGAGGCCAGTATCGCCCTGGGCCAGCGCGCCAGCGGCGCCCACAGCACCGTGGTGGCCCTCTGGTTGTACAACGGCCATGCCTGGTGGGTGCATGTGGGGGACAGTCGCTGTTATCGATTGGCCCAGGGCCGGCGCTTGATGCGTACCCGTGACCACTCGGCGGTGCAGATGCTGGTGGATCTGGGCGAGATCAGCGAGGCCGAGATGGCCACCCATCCCGAGCAGAACCGTCTGTATCGTTCCCTGGGCGGTGGCCAGGAACCGCGTCCCGAGGTGGGTACCGCGCCGTTGGTGCGCGACGATCTGTTCGTGTTGTGCAGCGATGGAGTCTGGGAGTACCTGGACGAGACCGAGCTGTGGGTGGAGGCCCAGCGTCACCGCCTCGCCGAGGCGGCGGAGTTACTGGTGGCGCGAGCGGTGGCGCGGGGTGGCGTCGAGGCCGACAACAGTACCCTGATCCTGGTGCGCATCCAGGAGCAGTCCTGGCGGCAGCGCTGGTTGCGCTGGCTGAGCGTGGCACCGGCTGGCAGTTGAGTGTTTGCTCTAGTGGTTTGGTCGTAAACTAGGGCGAACATTTATCAACACGACCCCACCAGGAGTTTTTACCATGAGCTATCGCGCCCCCAGTCGTGACATGCAATTCGTGATCAATGAACTCGCCGATCTGGCGGCGGTGGCGGCCCTGCCCGCCTACCGGGACCAGGAGGTGAACGGGGAACTGGTGGCGGCGGTGCTGGAGGAGGCCGGGCGCCTGGCCAGCGAGGTGCTGGAGCCCTTGAACGTCCCCGGCGACCGCCACAAGGCCCGCTGGACCGAGGCCGGCGTGCAGGCCGTGCCGGGTTTCCGGGAGGCCTACGAGCAGTTCGTCGCGGGCGGCTGGAACGGTCTGGTGTGCCCCACCGAGTACCAGGGCCAGGGGCTACCGGAATTGCTCAACATCGCCACCCAGGAGATGTGGAACGCCGCCAACTTCTCCTTTGCCCTGTGCCCGCTGCTCACCGCCGGCGCGGTGGAGGCGCTGCACCACCACGGCTCCCCTGAGCAGAAGACCCGCCTGCTGGAAAAAATGGTCAGCGGTGAGTGGACCGGCACCATGAACCTCACCGAGTCCCAGGCGGGTTCGGATCTGTCGGCGGTGCGCACCCGCGCCATCCCCGAGGGGGATCATTACCGCATCCAGGGCCAGAAGATCTACATCACCTGGGGCGACCACGACATGACCGACAACATCATCCATCTGGTGCTGGCCCGCACCCCGGATGCGCCGGAGGGGGTGAAGGGCATTTCCCTGTTCGTGGTGCCGAAGTTCCTGCTGAACGAGGACGGCAGCCCCGGCGAGGCCAACGATCTTCGCTGCGTGTCCATCGAACACAAACTCGGCATCCACGCCAGCCCCACCTGCGTGATGGCCTACGGCGACAACGGCGGCGCGATGGGTTATCTGGTGGGCGAGGAGAACCGGGGTCTGGCCTACATGTTCACCATGATGAACGAGGCCCGCCTGAAGGTGGGTCTGCAAGGACTGGCGATTGCCGATCGGGCCTACCAGCAGGCCCTGGACTACGCCCGCCAGCGGGTCCAGGGGCGTCCCGCCGGGGCGCGCGAGGGCGAGCGGGTGACGATCATCCATCACCCGGACGTGCGGCGCATGCTGATGACCATGAAGTCCCAGGTGGAGGCCATGCGAGCGGTGTGCTACACCACCGCCGCCGCCATGGACATGGCCCGTCACCACCCTGAAGATGCGGTGCGCGCCGCCCACCAGAGCCGGGCGGATCTGTTGATCCCGGTGGTGAAGGCCTGGTGCACGGAACTCGGCGTGGAACTCACCTCGCTGGGTATCCAGGTGCAGGGTGGCATGGGCTACGTGGAGGAGGCCGGTGCCGCCCAGTTCCTGCGCGATGCCCGCATCGCCACCATCTACGAGGGCACCACCGGCATCCAGGGCAACGATCTG
>JGI12109J20283_10851009_pt1 | contig 11424 bp, 8 predicted proteins | sample ElkSlonscriptome_12_FD_20283 | JGI IMG/M metagenome (IMG submission 20283) | reverse complement strand
CTGCTGCTCTGCACGCCCACGGTCACCAGCATACCCACGAACATGGCCGTGATCCCGCTCTTGCGCAGGTTCTTGGTGAAGCCGCCTTCGGCCTTGTCCAGCACCAGACCCTTCAGCACCTTCGTCAGCCAGGTCAGGGCGAAGAAGATACCCGCCAGGGCCAGCACCACCATGATGATGGTCACCACCCCGTTGCTCAGGTCCAGATCCTGAAGCGCGTGCTGCACCGTCTTGACGGCCGGCTTGACGGCACCCTTGACCGGGTTGGGAAACTCGGTGCCCTCGGCGCCCACCAGGTGCGTGCTCAGCCAGGTGGCCGAACGCTCCAGGTAGTGGGTGGCCTGCTCCACCGGAAAAAGGATGGCGATGCTCATCAGGTTGAAAAAATCGTGCATGGTGGCCCCGGCGAAGGCCCGCTGGAACTCCGTGCGCCGGTTCATGGAGGTCATGGCCACCAGGGTATTGGTGACGGTGGTGCCCATGTTGGCGCCCATGATGATGGGGATGGCCCCCTGCACCGTCAGCGCCCCGCCCGCCACCATGCCGACGACGATGCTGGTGGTGCTGGACGAACTCTGGATCAGGCTGGTGGCCAGCAGACCGATCATCAGGCCGATGACGGGGTTGGTGGTGGTGGCGATGAGCTGCTGGCTGAATCCCTTGCCCACCAGCTTGAAGGCGGCGCCGAACAGGGCGATGGAAAAGAGGAAGATCCACAGCAGGGCCAGCAGAATGGCGATCTTGAGGAGGGTTTCGGCCACCCGGTTGCGGGGATTGCCCGCCGGGGTGGGGGGCTGAGGATGGTCGGCCATTTGGCTCCCGCGTTTCGTGAGGATGACCCGCCGGATACGAAGGCCCGGCGGACAGGACCGGCAATCGGGACCGAATGTAAAAGAAATGCAAAAAATGCGTAAGGGGAATTTCCGGTAAAAAGGTAGCCGGCCTTTCCCAAGACCGGCAGGTTTTTCCCCCTATCCGGCAGGAAAACCGTCCTGCAGCGGCCCGAAAATTGTCCGAAAACGGCCCGAATCCGCCCGAATCGGCCTTCAGACGCCTTTGCGGGCGGGCCTGCTTTTTGCAAAGTCCGGAAAATGGGTTATGGTGAGTCGGTCCCGTCATCGGCTTTGTCATTTCCCCAAGGAGTCTTGCCTGTCATGTCGATCCTGAAAGTTGCCCGGATGGGCCATCCCGTGCTGCGCGAGAAGTGCCAGCCCATCGACCCCAAGGCCATCACCGGCCCCGAGGTCCAGCGCCTGATCCGGGACATGTTCGAGACCATGGCCGAGTACAACGGGGTGGGCCTGGCCGCCCCCCAGGTGCATCAGCCCGTGCGGCTGCTCATTGCCGGCGGCGAGGCGGACGCAGAAGGCCGCCCCACCTTCCGGATCATGATCAATCCGGAGATCACCGTGCTGAACGACGAGGAGCGCCTCGGCATGTACGAGGGTTGCCTCAGCGTTCCGGGCATGCGGGGCTGGGTCGAACGCCCGGCGCACATCCAGGTCAAGGCCTACAACGCCAAGGGCCAGCAGGAGGAATTCACCCTCGAGGGATTCCCGGCCGTGGTGATGCAGCACGAATGCGACCACCTGGACGGTATCCTGTACGTGGACCGTATCGAGGACATGGCACGCTTCGGCTACGAAGAGGAAGCGGCCCGCTATCTGGATATGGCGGGCGAAGAACTGGAAGACGACGAAGACTAGGAGAGGTCCGATGAGCCCCAACCACCTTGCCGCCACCGTGGATGCCTTCAACCTGCGCCGCTACAAGGAAGCCGCCGCCCACAGCGCCGAGGGCCTGGCCCTGGCCCAGGGCAGGGACGAGGCCTTCTGGATGGGGCTGAACGAGGCCTGCGAGGGTTTCGCCCTGATCGAGGAACAGAAGTGGGCCCCGGCAGAGAATAAGCTGGTCAGTTCCATGCAGACCCTGCGCAACTTCGGTTTCCGCTACAACAATTTCGAAGTCACCGCGGCCCTGGCGGGCATCCGCAAGGCGGTCGAGGAGATCAAATTCGTGTGCAACAAGGACAAGCGCGTTTTCGACGTGACCCTGCTGCCCCAGCTGCGGATGGCGGCGCGCGAGAACACCTGAAATCTCTGAATGTTTGATACTGAGAATCAGGGCTGCCCGAGGGCAGCCCTTTGCGTTGCCTAGGGTTAACCCTTATGTGTTGGGTGTTTTTCCTAGCTAAAGAAAACCCATGTTCAAGCCGAAGGAACTCCTGACACATGGGGCGGTGATGCCGCATCTCTGGAATTGATCCGTCAGGAGGACGATAATGCAAAATCTTACACTTGGGCGAAAAATCTCTCTCGGCTTCGGACTTCTCATTCTCATCACCGCTGTTCTGGGTATCATCAGTTCTGTTCAGATGAACAGCGCCAAGGACGGCTCCGAGTTGCTGGCCCACGAGTACGTTCCGGAGATGGCCGTGGCTGCCAAGGTGCGCGGCGCCTCCAACAGGGTGATGTACCAGATGCGCGGCTATGGCTTCACCGAAGAAGAACGATTCTACGAGGCGGCCCAGAAAGAACTGGCGGCGCTGGAAGAGGGGTTGGCGGAAAGCCGGGCTCTGGCCGAGAAGGCCGAAAACCTGGTTAAGCTGCCCGGGCAGCTGAAAAAAATCGCGGAGCATCGCGACGAGTACAACGAACTGGTGGATGAGACGAAGGCCGCCATCGCCCGCATGGAGGAAGCCCGCGGGGGACTGGACGCCAACGCCACCCAGTATATGAACCAGTCGAATGCCTACCTCAGCAACCAGAATGCGGCCTTCCAGAAGGATCTGGCCGACGGCAAGAACCAGGCCGAGCTCACCGAGCGCATGGCCAAGGTCACCCTGATCAATGACATCATCGACCTGGGCAACGATACCCGGGTGAAGGCCTTCAAGTCCCAGGCATTGCGGGATCCCGCCATCATGGTGGAAGCCCAGCAGAATTTCCCCCTGATCGCGGCCAAGCTGGTCGAGGTGCGGCAGATCACGCGCCTGCCCCGGGATCTGGAGGAACTGGACGGCATCAAGGTCGGGGCGGACGGCTACAGTATGGCCATGGAAAAGTTCTTGAGGAACTGGAAGGAACTCCAGGACCTGGGCCGCCAGCGGGATGAGGTCGGCGGCGAAGTGATCGCGGCCTGCCGCGTGTTGCAGGAAGCGGCCGAAGAGGCCACCACCGAGATCTCCACCGATGCGGCCGCGAATCTGGCCGTGGCTTCCACCGGTACCCTGGTGGGCCTGGCCGTGGCCCTGGTCGTGGGCGTCTTGCTGGCCTTCTTCATGGTGCGCAGCATCACCGGCCCCATCAACCGCGTGATTACCGGCATGAAGGCCGGCGCCGAGCAGGTGGCCAGCGCCAGCGGCCAGGTCAGCGCCAGCAGCCAGCAGCTGGCCGAGGGCAGCAGCGAGCAGGCCAGCAGCCTCGAGCAGACCGCCGCCAGCCTGGAGATGATGGCCTCCGGCGCCAAGCAGAGCGCCGACAATACCCGCCTCGCGAATTCCCGCACCCAGGAAGTGCGCCAGAGCGTGGAGCGCGGTCAGTCCGCCATGGAGGGGCTGAATGCGGCCATGGAGAAGATCAAGGATAGCAGCGACGAGACCGCCAAGATCATCAAGACCATCGACGAGATCGCCTTCCAGACCAACCTGCTGGCCCTGAATGCGGCCGTGGAAGCTGCCCGTGCGGGTGACGCCGGCAAGGGTTTCGCCGTGGTGGCCGAGGAAGTGCGGAACCTGGCCCAGCGCAGCGCCGAGGCGGCCAAGGGCACGGCCGATCTGATCGCCGGTTCCGTGCAGAACAGCGACCTGGGTGTCCAGGCCACCGCCGAGGTCTCCGAGACCCTGGAGGACGTGGTCAAGGGCGTGCTCGAGGTCTCCGGTCTGATCCAGGACGTCTCCAGCACCGCCGAGGAGCAGGCCCGCAGTGTGGGCGAGGTGAACACCGCCGTCTCGCAGATGGACGAGGTCACCCAGGCCAACGCCGCCGGTGCCGAGGAATCGGCCTCCGCCAGCGAGGAGCTTTCGGCCCAGGCCCGCGAGATGGAAATCCTGGTCGAGGATCTGAGCGCCCTGGTGGGAGGCGGTTCCCGATCCGCGGCTCCGATGGGCAACCATGCCTCGGTTGCCGCGGCTCCCGGCAAGGGCCAGTCCAAGTCCAAGCCCAAGGCCGTGGCCTTCGGCAGCGGCAATCCGGCCCAGGCCCGGAACCGCAAGCCCGACGAGGTCATTCCGCTCGAAGACGACATGTACGTCGAACTCTAGACCGGGGACGGAGAATAAAATGAGCGAGCATACGCAAAAAGAACAGCGCATCGACTCCCCGGCCTCCGAGAAGTTCCTGACCTTCAACCTGGACGGAACCCAGTTCGGGATCGAGATCCTGCGGGTGGTGGAAATTCTCAAGATGCTGGAGATCACCTCGGTGCCCATGTGGCCCCAGTGGGCCAAGGGCACCATCAACCTGCGGGGGCGCGTGATTCCCGTGGTGGATCTGCGGCAGAAGTTCGGCCTGACGGCCACCGAGGAGACGGAGCAGACCTGCACCATCGTCCTGGAGATGGAGTCCGATCAGATCGGCATCGTCGTCGAGGCCGTGAACGAGGTGCGGGAGATCGCTTCGCATGACATCTCCCTGCCGCCGAACATCGGCGGTACGGTGGACAGCGCCTTCATCAAGGGCATGGGCAAGGCCGAGGGCAGCACCATCATCCTGCTGAACCTGGAGAAGGTTCTGGTGGAGATGGGGGTCCTTGGACTGGAGCCCGTCTTGAATGGCGATCCCATCGTCGAGGAGCCTGTGCTGGTGTAGGAAAGCAGCGGCAGCAGGACGACCAGAGGGGCCCCCGCACCATGCGGGGGCCCCATTTTTGTGGCGAAGACGACGAAAGGGCTTAATTTTCAAGCGACAACCCTGGACAAACCCTGCGGGAGAAAAATAGATATGCTTGCCACGGATCACCACCTGTCCGACATCGCCGCCCGTGTCGCCGCCGGAGAGCGCCTCGGCGCCGAGGACGGCATGCGACTGGCGACCACGCCGGACCTTCCGGCTCTGGGCGTTCTGGCCCACATGGCCCGCGAACGGCGGCACGGGGACGCCGTCTACTACAACATCAACCGCCACCTGAACCCGACCAACGTCTGCTACGTGGGCTGCGAGCTGTGCGCCTACGCCGACGACCCCTCCGCCGAGGGCACCTGGTCCTACACGCCGCAGGAGTGCGTTGAGATCGCCCGGCGGGACTACTCGCCCGATGTGAGTGAGTTCCACATCGTGGGCGGCCTGCACCCGCGCTGGAAGTTCGACACCTACGTGGACATCCTGCGCGAGTTGAAGAAGGCCTTCCCCACAGTGCACCTCAAGGCTTTCACCATGGTGGAGATCGATTTCCTGGCCAAGCTGGCCAAGCTGTCGGTGCCCGAGACCATCACCGCCCTGAACGAGGCCGGCCTGGACAGCTGCCCCGGTGGCGGCGCGGAGATCTTCCATCCGGAGGTGCGCGAGAAGATTGCCTCCCGGAAGATGAGCGCCGACCGCTGGCTGGAGGTGGCGGGGATGGTGCACGGCGCCGGCCTGAAGAGCAACGCGACCATGCTCTTCGGGCACATCGAGGGGCCAGAGCACTGGGTGGATCATCTGGTGCGGCTGCGCGAGCAGCAGGACCTGAGCGGAGGCTTCCAGTGCTTCATCCCGCTGGCCTTCCACCCGGCCAATACCAGATTTGCCCACCTGCCCGGCCCGGACCTGATCCAGAAGCTGCGGGTGGTGGCCCTGTCCCGCCTGTTGCTGGACAACATCCCGCACATCAAGGCCTACTGGGTGATGCTGGGCAGGGAGATCGCGCAGCTGGCCCTGCGCTACGGAGCCAACGATCTGGACGGCACCGTGGTGGACGAGCGCGTCACCTTTGCCGCCGGCGGCGCCGCGGGCAAGGGCATGACGGTGGAGGATATCCAGGACTTCATCCGGGGGGTGGGCCTGCGGCCGGTGCTGCGGGACACGCTCTACAACGAAGTCGCCGTCTGATTCCGGTCTTTCGAAATCATTGCTGGACAAGACAAAGCCCCGGGCGATTGCCCGGGGCTTTCGTATTTGAGGGCCAGGCCCGGCAGAAACTACCGGTACAGAGCCTTCACGGCCTCGAAGTTGATCTCTTCGTTGGCCACGGAGCCACACTCGACGGTGTTTTCGTAGGTGTAGCTTTCCTCATCCATGCCGCCAGGGTAGGGGCTGGTGAGGTCGATGGTGGCGATGATGGTGTAGGCGCCGTCAGGCAGCGTGTCCCACATCTCTTCGATCATGACGGTGACATCAGCCATGTCTTCCTGCATGACGGTCATCATGCCGGACACCATGTAAACTTCGTTCATGTCCGCGTCCAGAACCTGCACGGTGTAGTCCAGGTCGAAGTACTCGGCGGTGGTGCGGAAGTGCACATCCACACTGGCGTTGAAGCCGCTGCAGTCGCCCATGGCCACCACATCGGTGATGTGGGTGGCGGACGCCAGCGCCGGCAACATGAGAATAGCCATCAGGACCGTGCTCATTAGCATAATACGTTTCATCTCGTAACCTCTCATTGCTGTGATCGAGCGAAAAAAAGAGCCATTTCTCCCTTTGAGATTCTACAGTATACCAAAACCCACGGTATCAGTCTACAAAAAAAAGGATAAATCTCCTCAAACACCCCTTCTTTGGGAGGGCTTTCGATTGATTTTGATTTTCATCAGCCAAAAGATCGGGTGGGAAATAATGACTGCCCATTGTCCGCCAAGGGGTTAAACTAACCCCTGTCCCCAGTCTTCAGCCCGAGGAACGTCATGAAAAAAACGAAAATCATTGCCACCATCGGCCCGGCCAGCCGGGATCCCGAAATCCTCAAGCAACTGGTCGAGGCGGGAATGAATGTCTGCAGGCTCAATTTTTCCCATGGCACCCATGCCGAGCACGCCACCTTGATCAAGGATATCCGTGGAGTCTCGGCCAAGCTGGGTCAGCCGGTGGCCATCCTGCAGGATCTGGCCGGTCCCAAGATCCGCACCGGCAAGATGGGGGCGGGGGAGGTGACCCTCAAGGCCGGCCAAAAATTCGTGCTCACCAACCGGGACGTGCCCGGCGACGCCAACGAGGTGGGGCTGACCTATCCGGACCTGCCCCACAACGTGCGCTCGGGCGATGTCCTGCTGCTGGCCGACGGCGCCATGGAACTGGTGGTGGACTCGGCCTCGTCCACGGACGTGAACTGCACCGTCAAGGTGGGGGGCGCCCTCAGCTCCAACAAGGGTATCAATCTGCCCAACCGTTCCATCAATACGCCCATCCTCTCGGACAAGGACGAGGCGGACCTGAAGTTCGGCCTGGCCCACGACGTGGACTTCATCGCCCTGAGCTTCGTGCGCACCGCCCATGATGTGCGTTCGGTCAAGAAGATCATCCAGGCCGCCGACAAGGACACGCCCCTGATCTCGAAGATCGAGAAGTTCGAGGCCATCGACAACATCGACGAGATCATCGCCGTATCGGACGGCGTCATGGTGGCCCGGGGCGATCTGGGCGTGGAGATCCCGCTGGAGCAGGTGCCGCGGGTGCAGAAGATGCTCATCCGCAAGGTCAACGCGGTCGCCAAGCCCGTGATCACCGCCACCCAGATGCTGCGTTCCATGGTGGACAACCCGCGCCCAACGCGCGCCGAGGTCACGGACGTGGCCAACGCCATCTTCGACGGCACCGACGCCATCATGCTCTCCGAGGAAACCGCCATGGGCAGGTATCCGGTCAAGGCGGTGCAGGTCATGACCCGGGTGGCGGCCGACATCGAGACCCATTTCGACTACGAAGCCTGGACATCCCGCCACGAGAGCAACGCCAAGCTCAGCTTCAAGGAAGCCGTGGCCCACGCCGCGGTGAAGATGTCGGAGGATATCCAGTCCAGCGCCATCCTGACCTGCACCAAGAGCGGGAGCACCACCCGTCGGGTGGCCCGCTACCGTCCGCGGCAGGTTTTGCTGGTGATGACGCCGGTGGAGGTGACGGCCAGGCGCATGGCCCTGACCTTCGGGGCGGTGCCCATCGTCATTCCCGAGGTCCACAACGCGGAGGACCTGGAACGAACCTCCATCGCCAGCGCGCTGCAGGGCGGTTTCGTCAAGCCGGGGCAGTCGGTGGTCCTGACGGCGGGGATTCCTTTCGGCGTGGAGGGCACCACCAACATGATCAAGGTGGCCACCGCCGAGTGGAACTGAAAAAAAAGGGGCCGGCAGGGGGATACTCGCCAAAGATCCGCACCTGCCGGCCTTTCCCCATCCGGGGGAATAAGGATTACCTTATAATAACGAACCTACCCCGGTATTCGTCAAATCCTGATCGATCACTGTGCACAGAAAAAAGATAAATTCCGCTGACGACTTCTTGTCCGTTGCGGGACACCAGGTTCCAGTAGGCCTGCCCGCCCTCGTTGTAGCCGTTGTGCTGGATGGTTTCCACCAGGTCCCCTGCGGCAGTGTAAACCCGGATGGTATTGTGGGCCTCGGGCAGGTTGTTGAAACAGACCCGCACGCCGGTGGGATCGTCGTGGGTGGCGTGCTGGCCATTGAAGTCCGCCAGCGCCTGACGGGTGGCCGGGTTGGGGTACACGTAGATGCGGTTGCCTTCCTCGCGGCGCCGCTGCGGGGTCTGGGCGTCCGGCCGCGGGGTCACCGCCAGGGGGCTGTTGGCGGGCTCGCCGGCGGCGCCGAAACCGTTGGGTACCAGGTTGTCCTCGGGGTCGCGGCCGAAGGTATGGTCCATGGCGGTGACGTTCACGAACATGGGGAAGCCGTTGGACAGGTCCTTGCGCAGCAGGTGGTAGAAGCGGGTGCTGCGCTTGCTGACGCCGGCGCCGGGATCCAGTTCGCGCGGCGTGACGGCGAAGAAGGTGTCCAGCACATCGGGGTAGGTCTCCCAGCGGATGAACGATTCGAGGCCCGGCACCACCGTGCCCTGGAAATCCCGCAGGGTGGGCATGGACAGGTACTGGCCCGTGACATCCGCCTCGACGAAGGCCTGCATGACGGTGTCCAGGCCGGCGAAGCGCGGGTCGCTCAGGCAGGGCGGCGTGTAGATCCAGTCCTCCAGGCCGGTGTTATCGCCCAGGGGCAGGTCGTTGGGTGAGATGCCCGCGCCGCCCGGCACGTGGTTCACCAGGTCCATGCGCTGGATCAGGCTCCACTCGGTGGCGGGCGGGGTCTGGTCGGCGTCCACGCCCTGGGGGCGGATCCAGTGGGTGGCCTCCCACACCTCGTAGGCCTCGAAATCCAGCAGGCCGGTGTTGGGGTCCCGCTCGTGCTCGCTCAGGTCATCCCAGAAAATTTCCACCTGCCGGTCACCGGGCACCACCCGCACCTTGGGGCTTACCGGCGCCACATCGCGGGGGATGACCCAGGCCTGGCGGTGCTCCCGGCCCGCCACCCCGGTCATGGCCCCGTAGTTGAATCCGCCGTACAATTCCCAGAAAAATTCGTTCTGGCGGGTGCATTCAGCACCCAGCGCACGGAAACATTCTTCGCAGTTGTCGGCATTGACCCAGATGCAGACCCGGCCATCCTCATCGATGTAGAGCTGGTCGGCGTTGATCACCTCCCAGCCGAAGCGGGGATCGCTGCCGGCGCAGACTTCATCCATGAGCAAGTAACGGTACTGGTACAGGATGCTCCGGCCGTTGAGCTGCTCGGGGTACTCGTCCAGGCAGATTTTCGTCTCCCGACCACCACTGCCGGTATAACCGTCGTGGTCGAAGTCGTAGTAGGCGCCTTCGCCCATGCGGGCGGTGCGGGCGGCGGTCTGCAGGGCGCCGTCCAGGCCGTCGCCGATGACCAGTGCCAGCTGGTAGTCCAGGACATCCCGGGGTTCGAAGTGGTTGAAGGGGCCGCAGCTCAGGAGGACTTTCACGTCGGCGGCTTCGTCGGGGCGCATGTTGTCGTCGTGCTGGGGGCGCACCATCAGTTCGTAGCGGTCGGCATCGTTGAGGGGTTCGCCGCCCTGGTTGACCTGACCGCCGGCGGTGAATATCTGGAAGGACTTCACCTCCTGGATATGGGGGGCCCGGACGTCGCGGAATTCCGTGGGGTGATGGATCTGCATCACACCGATGCAACCGGGAAGGGGGTTCTCCTCGGCTCCGTCCAGGGCGTAGGCCATGTTCACCCGGTAGAAGAGATCGTTCTCCCCCCGCACGGCCCCGGAATAGAAACCGGCGATGTCGTTGGGCGCGCTGTACTCCGCCAGGTCCTGGATCTCGAAGTCCGCGAAGAAGCCCAGGTACACATCGTCGAGGGATTCGTTGCTGGTATTGATGATCTCGAAGTCCAGGGCTACCACATCCTGGAACTCGGGGTCCTCCCAGGTGGCGGCGCGCTGGATGACGGTGATGCCCAGGGGATTGTGGTCGGGATAGATCTCGCGGATCAGGGGCAGGTCGTCGTGCATGGTGCAGGTGAACATCTGGTCGCCGATCTGGGCGTAGTCCTCGTCCACCAGGCCGTCGCCGTCATCGTCCCGGCCGTTGAGCCGGTCCTCGTCGTAGGTGCCGTCGTTGTCGTCATCGGCGCCATAGTCGGGCAGACGCAGGCCCTGGGGCCTGGCCGCAGCACCGGGCCGCCGCACGCGGTTGCGGATACTCTCGTAGATGGTGTCGCGCAGGTGGTTGTCCGGGCGCAGCTCCCGCTGGTACTGGCCGGTGGTGACGGCGCGCTGGCCGTTCTTGATGCCGCCCACCCACAGACCGGCGGCCCAGAGGTATTCGTGGCCGCTGCCGCCGGGCCACTGGGCCGACGGGGCACTGCTGTAGGGAACATCGGTCTGGAACTGGCTGCCGATCAGCCCGTGGTTGGTGATGTTGACATGCAGAAGCCCGCGGTTCAGCACATAGGAACCGTCGAGCACGTGAATCCCGTCCGGCGTGGTGGCGGGATCCAGAAGCGTTGGGATTTCGGACCAGGACCATGCTGTGGACGGTATCAGGGCGAACACCAGCCACGGAGCGAGGACCCACGACCGAAGACTGCGAACTGCGGTCACGTAGCGTCCAATCGGATGTCGGTGCCGTCGGGGTACACATGAATTAACGGGATGGGTCATCCTCGGGCAAGGACTTGTCCGTCGATCCGGAATAATCTTGCGCGGTGGTCTGATCAGCGGGTTCCGGGATGATCTTCTCGGCATCCTCGTTGCCGGGCAGGCCGTCGTATTCGGGCAGGGGCCGGGCCGGCGGCGGCAGCACGTCCTGGAAGACCACGCCGTAGATCTCCCAGATGGTCACGAAGAGCGCCGCCACGATGGGCCCGATGATGAACCCCAGGATGCCGAACATGACGATGCCGCCCATGGTCCCCAGGAAAATCAGCAGGTCGGGCATCTGCGTATCCTGCCCCACCATGCGCGGGCGCAG
>JGI12109J20283_10132092_pt1 | contig 11430 bp, 8 predicted proteins | sample ElkSlonscriptome_12_FD_20283 | JGI IMG/M metagenome (IMG submission 20283) | reverse complement strand
CATTCACAAAGATGTGACCATGGACGCGGCCCTTGATCAGGTAGATGAGGCGCTGCACTCCGGCGAAGGCTTAAAGGTGTTCCGCAAGATGATCGAAGCCCAGGGAGGTGACCCCAAGGTATGTGAGGATCCCGAAAGCCTCTTACCTGCAGCCAAAACCGTCGAACCCTTTCCTGCATCCTCTGAAGGATACATTTCCGACATCGATGCCGAAGCATTTGGGCGGGCGGTTTTGGTTTTGGGCGGTGGGCGTAAAGCCTCCACGGATTCTATCGATCCATCCGTAGGTATTTCCCATCTGGTTCAACGTGGGGATCAGGTTTCGCCAGAGGCACCCCTCTTCCACCTTCACAGCACTCATCCGGAAAAAGCCAAAGAAGCCCTAGCCTTTTTAGAAACTGCCGTGACTCTTTCCGATTCTCCTCCGCCAACCGAATCCGTAATCCTGGAACGCATCCTTCCCTCATGAACGCTCAAGATCTTCTTCTTCAACATAAAGCGTACGACACCTTCAAAAACCGCTTTCCAAAACTCGATGCCACCCGGGCCATTATTTGCGGATCCGGTTGGAGTGGCATAACTGAAGAATTGGAAACCCTCATTTCGGTTCCGTTTTCGGAAATCCCCGGATTAGGCAAGGCAGGCGTGGTCGGACACTCAGGCGAGATCGCCTGGTGCAAGGACGGAGATACCTCGGTGCTCATCTTCAAAGGCCGTCGACATTTCTACGAAGGCGAAGGTTGGAACCCCATCGCGATTCCCATTTTTCTTTGCAAGCAATGCGGGGTTCAGGAACTTCTGCTTACCAACAGTGCTGGAGCGGTGAATCCGGATTTTAAAGTTGGAGACCTCATGGTCATCACCGATCATTTCAATGCCATGGGAGATAATCCTCTGGTGGGTCCTCATCACGAAATTTGGGGACCACGCTTTCCCGATCTCAGCCAAACTTACGGAACGGTAGGTCAGGAAAAGCTAAACGCTGCAGGCAAAAAAGCAGGAGTCGATCTGCAATCCGGAGTCTATTTCGCCACCCGAGGGCCTGTGTACGAAACGCCCGTCGAAGTCCAATCCTGGAAAAAGCTGGGAGCCGATGCCGTAGGCATGTCCACCGTTCCCGAAGCCATCTTAGCTCACGCAGTAGGCATTCAGGTGTCCGGAGTCTCCTGCATGACCAATTCCGCTGCCGGAATCAGTCCCCACCCCCTCTCCCACCAAGAAGTCACCGAAACCACCGCCAAAACCATGCCCAACATGCGCGCTCTGTTAAAAGAGTGGATCCGTGGGTAGTGGTTTATCTCACGCAGAGACGCGGAGACGCAGAGCAATACAGGTGCATATTTTCACGCAAAGGCGCAAGGACGCAAAGCTTGCCGAGCCGAAGGCACGGTTTACCAAGCCAACGGCATGGCTTTTCGATATGTAGTTCTTTTGTTTTCCATCTATAAACCATCAAAAATATCGATATGCATGGCCTTTGCGTCCTTGCGTCTTTGCGTGATCAAATTCGGTCGACCTGCCTTCACCACAACCTCCGCGATCTCCGCGACCTCCCTGTAAAACCACATCCTTTCGCGGAATTTTGATTCCATCCTTGAGCATTTTGCAGGTCTGGATTATGTTCCGCCGCTCTCTGCACGAGGTAGAGACACCGATTTGGAGTAACTATGGGCAAACATTTAGTCATTGTGGAATCGCCGGCAAAGGCGAAGACCATCAACAAATTTCTGGGCCGCGACTATGTCGTTAAGGCCTCCATGGGACACATTCGTGACCTTCCCAAAAGTAAGCTTGGCGTAGACCCCGAGAAGAATTTTGAGCCTCAGTACGTCAACTCCCGTGACAAATCCAAGGTGATCAAAGAGCTCAAAGATGCGGCAAAGAAGGTCGATGACATTGTCCTCGCCCCCGACCCCGACCGCGAAGGGGAAGCCATTGCCTGGCACCTTAAGGAGTTACTCCTGCCCGTGATGAAAGACGAAGCACTTTTCAGCCGGGTTACCTATAACCAGATCACCAAGTCCGCCATTCAGTCTGCATTTAATGCTCCTACCGAATTGGATCTTCCTAAAGTCGATGCCCAACAGGCCCGCCGTGTTTTGGATCGATTGGTTGGATATCAGGTCAGTCCCCTGCTCTGGCGTCGGATCCGTGGCGGCTCCAGCGCCGGACGGGTACAAACCGTGGCCTTACGCCTGGTCTGCGAACGCGAAAAAGAAATTTTAGCTTTCAATCCGGAAACCTATTGGATTTTCGGAGCCCAGGTCCGGAAAAATGAAGATCCCAAGGATCCCTTCGAAATTAAACTCGCCCGGGTCGATGGCGAAAAGGGTGAAATTTGGGACGAAGCACTGGCCAAAGAGATTGAAGCCGATCTACGTCAGGCCGCTCTGACCGTAGCCAAGATCGACACCAAAGAGCAGCAACGCCGATCCAAAGCTCCCTTTATCACCTCCACCTTACAACAGGCCGCTTCCAGTGCCTATGGTTTCCAGCCTTCGCGGACCATGTCGATTGCTCAGAAGCTGTACGAAGGAATGGACATGGGTAACGGCGAAGGAGTTTCCGGTCTCATCACCTACATGCGTACCGATTCGCCAAGTTTGGCCCCTGAGGCCATTCAACAAGCCCGCGAGGTGATCAAACAGGAGTTTGGCGCGGACTACGTTCCTGAGAAGCCCAGAGTGTTCAGCAGTAAAGGCGGTGCCCAGGAAGCGCACGAAGCAATTCGCCCCACCAATCTGGCTCTCACTCCGGATATGGTGAAAGGCAAAGTCAAAGAAGAGGAATGGAAACTCTACTCACTCATTTGGAAGCGGACTCTGGCCAGCCAGATGATGCCGGCCCGGATCAAACGACTGACCATTGAGTTCACCTCCGACAGCAAGGCGCACGACTACCTCTTTCGCGCCAGTGCTTCTGAAGTGGTGTTCCCAGGGTTTATGGCCGCGTACGGACGTGGGCTGGACGAAGATGATCAGGATGAGGAAGGCGGCAGCCTCCCTCCGCTGAAAGAAGGTGAATCTATTGAATTGATGGAATGGTTGACCGAAGAAAAGCAAACTCAGCCGCCAAACCGTTTCAGCGAAGCCTCGTTAATTAAAGCCCTCGAAGAAAACGGTGTGGGCCGTCCTTCCACCTACGCGGCCACCGTTTCTACGCTTTATGCCCGTGAATATGTAGACCGGGAAAGTCGGAGCCTCCGTCCAACCCGGGCGGGAATGGAAGTGAATGACTTCCTTATCAAACGACTGCCCAATCTCTTCGAGGTCGATTTTACGGCCAAGATGGAAGAGCAACTCGACGAAATCGAGGAAGGGAAAGTCGCGTGGACGGAAATGATGAAGGATTTCCATGGGCGACTCGAGGAATGGATCGAAACCGCCAAGACCGCTCACATGGATTTAGATGTGATCAATGCGTTGTTCGCACTCACCGATGAAATTAAAGAATTCAACCCGCCCGTAAAACGCGGCAAAAAAGAATACTGCGACAAAACCTTTATCGGAGAAATGAAGGAAGCCATTGCTGGAGGCGAAGCTATCACCGATAGACAGTTGGAGAACATTCGCAAGGTGGCAGCCAAATATGCAGAGCAAATTTCCTCTTTGGATGAAGCCAAGGCAGAGGAATTGGAACTCACCGAGCTGATTGCCAAAGAAAAAGAAGCCAACCGACCTCCTCGTGACGAGACCGTGAAAAAATTCGAGGTCATGAAAGACATCGAATTTGCCCCGGCCCGAAAAGTAGGAAAGAAAACCTACGACGACAGCGAATTCCTGGGCAGTCTCAAAGAACAGGTCGACGGCGGTCGCCGCCTCACCGACAATCAGGTAAAATACTTGGACCGGTTAGTGGTGAAATACGCAGCCCAGATTCCTGACTTTGAAGACAAAGCCAAAGAAATGGGGATCAATACCGAAGTGGAAGAGGACAACGAGAGCGGTCCCCTGCTGGAATTGCTCAAACACGTCACCACCTTCAATGAACCCACCAAAAGGGGCAAACGCACCTGGGATGATTCCGAATTTGCCGAATCACTCACTCAGCAATTCGCGGCCCGAAAATCGCTCACACCACGTCAGCGTAGTGCACTCAAAACCATGCTGGGCCGCTACCACGATCAGATCCCTGGTTACAAGGACAAACGGGAAGCCCTCGGACTTCGTGATCCCAACGCCAAACCCAAGCGTGGCGGAAGGAAGAAAGCGAAAAAGTGAGGGGAAGTGCAGAGGTCAGGCAGGAATTCTCTTGCCTCCACAAAGCCCTTTAAGGCATACATTCTGACCTCTCACATCTGACCTCTGACTACTGACCACTGACTTCTACTTTCTGACCACTGACTACTAACCACTGACTACTAACTTCTCACCTCCGAGGACTATACTATGGCCGGACACAGTAAATGGGCGAATATCAAACACAAAAAAGCTGCGGTTGATGCCAAACGCGGCAAAGCTTTTAGTAAAATCGCAAAAGAAATCACGGTTGCGGCCCGGATCGGTGGCGGTGATCCCAGTGCGAATATCTCCCTGAGACCCCTCTTGGCCAAAGCCCGGGCGGTAAATATGCCCGCCGACAATATCGAACGCGCCATCAATAAAGGGACAGGGGAAGGCCAGGACGACGTTCATTTTGAGGAAATCGTATATGAAGGTTACGCGCATGGAGTCGGCATCATCGTGAAAACCCTCACCGAGAACAAAAACCGTACAGCCTCAGAGGTTCGTCACTGTTTCACCAAAGCCGGGAACAATCTGGGGCAGACCGGAAGCGTAAGCCGAAGCTTTGAGCGTAAGGGCGTGATCACCTTCGAAACCGAAAACACGGACGAGGAAGAGCTCATGATGGCCGCCTTGGAAGCTGGTGCCGAGGACGTACAGGATCAAGGGGATACCTATCTGGTCACGTCCGATCCAAACGATTATCCCGATCTGAGCGATGCCTTAGAAGAAGCCGGGTTTAAAGCGATCGACTCTGAAATCACGCTTATCTCGGACCTTCTCTACGAGATGACCGATGTGGACACCACCAAGTCCGTCATGAACTTTATCGAAGCTCTCGAAGACCTTGATGATGTTCAAAACGTGTACACCAATATGGATGTTCCCGACGAAATCGCGGAGCAGTTGGAGGAAGAGTAGTTCCTGTAGTTCCATGGTCCCCATGGTAAAACCACGTCTTCCTCCACGGTCCCCGTGGAAAGAAACCCCTTCTCCATAACTTCAACCTCGTAATCATAATCGTAATCGCCCACTTCCATATCGATTAGGAGTACGAGCACGATTATGATTACGAGAATCTCCACCCACCCTTGACCTATCTCCAATCTCCCTTCTTCAATCTTCACCGCCCTTGGCGGTCCTCATGCCTGACCCCATCCGTATCCTAGGAATCGACACGTCCCTCCGATCAACCGGAGTCGGCCTGCTCTCAACCGATGGGATTCGCCACCAGGCTCTTACTTACGGAACCATCAAAGCCCCCGCCTCCTGGCCGCGCAGCAAATGCCTGGCAAATTTGTCGGCAAAAATCCACGAATTGATTGAAACCGATCGTCCCAGTGTGGTCGCCATCGAAGGCATCTTCTTCTGCAAAAACATCAAAACCGCCTTTATCCTTGGAGAAGCACGTGGTGCGGTCATTACCACCTGTGCTACCGCCGGACTCGACATTTACGAGTACGCTCCCCGGAAAGTCAAACAGGGCGTGGTGGGTCGAGGCGGTGCCGACAAATCACAGGTAGCCACCATGATCAAAAATCTTCTCGGTTTAGCGGAAGTCCCCCAAAATGACGCTGCCGATGCCTTAGCCATCGCCTACTGCCACGCCACACAGCTCCGTTCGGTTTCCGCGAATGAGGCAAAAGCATTGTAGTTCGGCAGCATGACCGCCATAGCCTTGGCGACGGCTGGCTCTCTGCTGTAAAACCACGTCATAACCACGGCCCCCGTGGTTTTATCCTTCCCTATCCGAACCCAGCAACTCCGCAACAACCTGCAACAGAACAGTTGTTCTGTAAGGCTTGCTCATAAACCGGTCCGCAAGTCCCCTTGCACTTTCGGTATCCACATTCGTAGAACTCAACCCACTCGTGGCAACAAGTGGCACCTCAGATCGAAGCCCTCTATACTGTTTCATGGCTTCCGTCCCATCCACTACAGGCATCATCAAATCGGTAATCACTAGGTTAATCTCAGGGTGCTCACGAAAAAGCTCAACCGCTTTCTGACCATTTTCAGCAGAAAGAGTTTGGTACCCGTTTCGTTCTAGAACTTCGCAGGTGATATCACGAATCGAAGCTTCATCATCGGCCACCAAAATACATTCTCCGGCACCGCGAGGCAACATCGATTCGTCCTTGCACTCCTTTTGCTGTTCCGAAGGGACTTCCGTTGCGGGAAAAAAAAGGCGGAACGTTGTCCCAACCCCAGGAAAGCTCTGCACATAGATCCAGGCAGAGTGGCTTTTTAAAATTCCTAAAGACGTGGAAAGACCTAACCCTGACCCTTTATGTTCATCCTTGGTAGTAAAGAATGGTTCAAAGATCTTGAGCAATGTCTCCTGCTCCATACCTGCTCCCGTATCGGAAACTTCTACCACTACATGGTCCCCCCTAATAAATCGTTCGCCCATGGCCCCCGTAGGGACTGAGGCTAAGTTTTCCACAAAGGCTTTAAACTGAAGTTTCCCCCCATCCGGCATGGCATCGCGAGCATTCACCGCCAAGTTCAGCAAAATTTGATGAATCTGAGTAGGGTCTCCTTGAAGTACGGGAAGTTCATCTAAAAAGGAGGACCCTATTGTGATATCCTTTGGAAACGTTCCTTGCAAAAAGGTCAGAAGTTCCTCCAACACGCCCTTCATATCTACCTCGGCATTCTGAACGTCCATCCCTTTTGCAAAGCTTAATAGCTGACGCGACATATCGACCGCCCGCTGCGTGCTTTTATCCATTACCTCTAAAAACGTTCTTACGTCTGAAGACAATTCTTCCTGAAACTTCAGGCTGTCTAATGACATTAACATCGGAGCAAGCACGTTATTCAGGTCATGCGCGATTCCTGAGGCCAAGGACCCAATCGCCTCTAACCGCTGAGATTGCAAAAGCTTAGCTTCCAACTCTTTTTGTTCGGTCAAATCAAGGTCGAAGGCAAAGTACTCCGTCTCCTGCTGACTACGTTCCAGGGAAATGATGCACGTGAGTACAGGAACTTCATGACCATCTTTATGTCGATAAGTAGCCTGAACCGACGGCCTACTTTCATCATCATAGCTCTTTAAGGAGCGGAACAGATCCTCAAGCTCTGAGGGGTTCTCTCCCATTGTGGCTACTTCAAACATATTGGTTCCCAACACCTCATCAGCGGAGTAACCATATAAAATTTCAGAGGCCCGGTTCCAAAACGTGATGCGCCCGTCCTCGTAAAATCCCTGAACCGCTACCGTAGGGTTCCCCTGTATCAATTTCCTGAAACGCTCTTCTCCGTCTTTAAGTTGCTGCAAATTTTCCTGCCGTACTTTTGCCGCCCCAATGGCTGTGGCAATCGTGCGGAGAAGAGCTTTATCCTGTTCGGTCCACACATATTCCAAGTGACAATTATCAAACCCGATGAACCCGCAGAGATGGTCATCACAAAAAATAGGAACACATACCAGGGATAGAATGCCTTGAGGATGTAACAGAGTTTGCTCCATTTCAGGAAAGGTACGAACAGGACCCTCAATAATTTCATTCTTCAGAAAGGTGACGGGCCAACGGGGTAACAATTTCCCAATGTCCGCATTTACAAGATCGGTATTTCCGATTTCAGGTTCGGTTCCTTCCGAAACCCACTCACACCGTTGTGACATTAGCATCCGTCCACTCTTAGGATCCGTATGAAGTTCAAAGAGATACGCCCGATCCTGGCGCGCACTTTCACCGATTAATTCCAATGCTTTTTCAATAGCATGCATTAAATCTTCATCATGCAGGAGGATCTCTATCGCTTTCGCAAGACTGACCACGGGAGAGGTATTCGAAGATTCGGGCATGTACATATGCTCTTTTAAGGCCACTTTTGAAGCAAGAGAAAAAAACAGCAGCTCCCTTTTTATTTGCAGCAAAATTGCTCATGCGGGAACGATATGTTTTTACAACATGAAGCATCTTCAATACTCCGTATTCTATTCCAGCTTCCGCCGCTTCACTCTTCCGTTCCTCAACAGCATACTATGATCGACTTCTCAAAACGCATCACCACCCCGGAGCTAATGGATGATCCCAATTGCGATGAAATCCTGTTGTTTCGAACGTTGGATCAATTTCGAATCGTGAACCGATTGTTCAGTCGATACCAACGTCTGCTTACAAAAACGATTCTCCAGGACATGCAGCCCGGCAGAACCTACCACCTGGTCGATGTGGGGGCTGGGGGATGCGACATTCCGGCCTGGCTATTAACACAGGCTCAAAAAAAAGGCCTCTCCCTTCGTATCACGGCACTTGATACCGACCCTAGAATTACGCGCCATGCCCAAAAGGCCTACAGCCATCTAGAAAACCTCAGCATCGTCAACGACTCTGGTGAACACCTCGAGAAGTACGCCCCGATTGATTACGTCTTCGCCAACCATGTGCTTCATCACCTCGATGATGACACTATCCGAACCTTCATCCAAACCTCCACTCGTTTGGCCAACCGAGGTGTCATCTTCAGTGACCTGAAACGAAGTCGATGGAGCTATATTGGTTTTTCCATCGCGGCCCTCGTCTTCCGCCGCAGTTTCACCCGATCCGACGGCCTCCTCTCCATCCGCAGAGGGTTTCTCCCCGCAGAACTCGCTGACTTCGCCGACAGCTCTTTGACTGTCCAAACCCTGCATCCAGGACGCGTCAACCTGGTCAGTAACGCTTTCACAGCATAGATGGCTTACGTTTTTCCAAGTGACCATCAAACAAAACCCCTTAAACCTCTTGTCTACCGAAGACAAACTCTGCGGTGCCTGTCTCACGGTGCTTGTGCTAACCTGTAGCCTTTACCCACCGGCAGCCAGCCTGTTTCCCGGCAGCCTGCTGCTGCTTATCTCAGGTTTGGGTTCAAAGCTACTATCCTGGTACTCTCCAGCAGATTTCAAATCGAGTGAACGCGTAAACTACACGTGGTTATTGGGCTGCGCTGCAGTATTGGCGAGTTTGCTGGTCATCCACTTCCCCTTAAGAGAGTTTTATTATGATTCCTCGGCTCAAATCGATATTGGGGCCGCGACGCGACAGGCAAATTTCCTCGTCACTCATGGACAGCGAAGCGGCGCAGGAATTCCAAACCCTCCACTATTCGCCTACGTCATGGGCGTGATTACGTTCTTCACCCAAGATCCTAAGATCATCACCGCCTTTTTCGCCGTCACCACCTTTCTGTCGCTTCTGGTTTTTGTCTGGAACCTTTCCAGCGTCGTGAATGCGTTCACCACCCACGTACTCGCTGCCCTGATCGCGGTCAGCCCCGGCATCCTCTTTTACACCAATCTGTTGTGGGAAGGATCCTTGATCTTTATGGGGATGAGCGTCTTTTTTGTTTGTCTGGTGCGATACCTTCAAGGTCGGAGTGGATGGTATTTCGTCGGGGCCGGCATCGTAGCGACCCTGATTGCACAAAGCCATAAATCCGGATTTTTTCTCTACCCCGTGCTCTTGGTGATTTGGATCGCCACCTGCCGTACCTTGGGATGGAAAAAATTGTTACTCACCGCGCTTCTGGTTGGTGGACTTTCCATTCCGTACGCTCTTTTTGTTGTTTCAGAGCTGGGAACCTCCTCCCTTTCAGGTTCGGGAGAACCTTCTTCCCTGGTACACCCAGGGACAATCGTGATGGTATTTGCGGGAACGTTTTCTTTATTTCATAATCACTATACCTATTTCGACCGAGGGTTTTCCGACCTTCTACCTAGAGCCGCTGGTCCATTCGGCGCACCCCTTTATGGGCTATCCATAATCATCGCGGTCAACTTTCTCCTGGGATGGATGGGCTATCTTGTACACGTGGTTCGTTTTCGGAAGCTATTTACGCGTAATGAGGATTCAAACACCTCCTTCCCGCTCGCTTTTCAGCTTTCGGGTCTGATGGTTACCGTGATCTTTCTGGGATACGCCTTCACCCTTCCCTACATCTGGTTCAAACATGCCCTGATCCTCTTCCCCAGCTATTTCATCCTGGCAGCATGGTCCTTTCAAACTCTTTGGACGTATCGGTTGGCCCGGTGGGTTTTGATGGCCTGCGTGCTCTCTTCACTAGTGCTGAGTATATTACTCTACCGAATTCTTGATCGGGCAGGCGGAAGTATCGGAAGAGGTGCCATTCAGGATTATCAGCTAAGTTATCAATCCCTTGAATCCATACGGGACGAAGTAGAAGCCCTTCTTCCCCCCAACACTTCGCCCGTACTGTACACGTCCGGTTACTGGGAAGGTCCTATCCGTACGGTAGTCCTCAATCCTCTACAAACGTCCTCCACCTCTACCACACCGTTTTTCATCCAACTAAAATGGCAGGCATCCGAGTACCGCTACACCTGGGAGGTACGACCCATTTCTATTGCGGCAAAACGTCATCAAGAAGCCCAGAACAACTTTGTAAGAGATTGGAAGCCCGGAAAGTCCGTGACCGTAAGTAAAGAGATCCTTCATCGCATTCCCCTTTCCTCGGAGTTGCCGGAGTTTCAGCCGACTCATTCCCTTATCCCTGACCAGGTTGAAACACACTTCTATGTAAGGGGAAAAGAACCCACAACCGATGTTGTCGTTCTGGACACCTCAATTCCCTGGTCAAAACCCACTACGACCACCGCTGATGTCCTCGCCCTCTTGGCAACCGGCAGATTTACCTTGAACCATAACTACAATGGAATTTACGTACTGGTCCGCGCCGAAGACTCAGCCTCGAATGTTGCTCCACCGACTCTTCATTTCCCCCTACTTGAAAGCTTGGCCTTCTCCAAAACGGGAACCCTCATCGAAGACCCACAAGCGCATTTTGGAATGTCTCGGAAAGCACATGAACAAGATGATGGCAAAGGCTTCCTCACGTACGGACCCTACCTCGACCTCCCGCCAGGCCGACACAAGGTAACCTTTCGATACCAGGTCAACGATTCAACGAATCAGCCAGCCATCAAACTGGAAGTCACCAGTAATGGAGGTCAGAAGATACTGTCAGAACATCTTGTAAACGAAGATACACCTGAGGACATCTGGAGTGAAAAAGATCTGTTTTTCACCGCGGGCCCACAAGGCGTACAACAGACAGAGTTTAGAATTTACTACTTCGGGAACGGAAACGTGAACGTGGATACACCAACCCTGACTCTCACCCCTACTGAGAACGTTTCCCCTTCGGAATAACGACCCAAGTACGTTCTGAATCTCATAGCCAAGATTTTCTTCACCAC
>JGI12109J20283_10494903_pt1 | contig 11432 bp, 7 predicted proteins | sample ElkSlonscriptome_12_FD_20283 | JGI IMG/M metagenome (IMG submission 20283) | reverse complement strand
CCCCACCTGCCAGCGTGTCGAAGTTGAAGCTGTCGACGGTCAGGTCTTCGTAGAAATAGTAGAGGCCTGCCTGCCACTGCAGGGCGCCGGCGGTGGCCGAGGACAGGCGGATTTCCTGCGTGACCTGCAAATGATCGGAAAGCCCGTCGGCCGACTCGGCCGGAAACGGAATGAATCCCGGGCCGAACGGCGGTGCAAAAGAGGCGCCGAAGCCGCCGTCGATATCGCCGCGACCGATAATGTCCACCGTCTCGACGCCGGTGATCGAGGTCAGCACGACGTCCCCAAAGTCGTAGTCGATGGTCAGCGATCCGCCGTAGCCCTCCAGGTCCTGAACGTTGCCGCCGTCGAGCGCGACATGACGAAAGCTGAAGTTGTCGACCAGGTTGTTGGTGCCCGGCTCCACGGCGTTGGCGCGGAACAGGCGCGCGGTGGCATCGAGTTGACGAAGGTGGAAATTGCCCAGCACTTCCAGCGGGCCGTCCTGGAACGATAACTGGAAGCGCCCGGCAAACTCTTCGTGGCCGCCCAGCGCATCGTCCTCGCCGGTGAAGACGTTGTTGACGAAGTCGTCGCGACGCTGATAGAGCACTGAACCGCGGAACGACCAGTTGCGGTTGATCGGTCCGCCGTAGGCACCCTCGAAGTTGACGGCGTTGTATTCGCCGTAGGCAAGCTGGGCGTAAGCGTCCGCCGTTTGCGAGGGCTTGCGCGATTCGAACAGCAGCGCGCCGGCCGGCGTGTTGCGGCCGAAGGTGGTGCCCTGCGGACCGCGAAGCATCTCGATGCGCTCCAGATCGAAGATCGGGAAACCCTTGAGGATGGGATTCTCCAGCACCACGCCGTCGTAGACCAGCGAGACCGGTTGGGATGCATTGAGATCGAAATCGGTATTGCCGAGCCCGCGGATGTAGAAGCGCGGAAACGCGCGACCGAACGAGGATTCGACCTGCAGGCTGGGCAGCCTGGACGACAGGAGCCGGATGTCTCGTCCGCCGGTGGTGAAGGCGTTGAGTTTCTGGTCGCTCAATACCGAAACCGAGACGGGCACATCCTGCAGATTCTGCTCGCGCTTCTGGGCGATGACGGTGATCCGGTCCAGCGTGGCGTCGATCTCGCCGTCTTCTGTCTGAGCGATCGCGGCCGGCAGACTGAGCAGCAGTACAAGCGGTGCGAATTCGAAAATCCTGGATGGTGCGGGTGATTTCACGGGCGAACTCCTCGATGGGAATCGAACAGCAGGTGATGGGATGGTGCCGTTCTCGGCGGCGATGCCGAGTATATCTTAAGATTTTGTTAAGGGGCCTCTGAATCACGATGCTCGGAGCGCGTTTCAGTCGGAAAAGCCGCAGATCGTGTGGTGCGACGCGGGTGACCGTAGTCGTCGCATCCGGGCATCGTGATTCAGCGGTTCCTTGAACGCCGGACGAGGTCGATTTCGGCAAGCCGGAGAATCGTGCCTCAACGCACCGAAGACTGTTCTGATATACAGTACTGGATATGCCGCCCCCACGCTACGCCGAGCTGCACGCACGCAGCAACTTCAGCTTTCGACGCGGCGCTTCGCATCCGGCCGAGCTGGTCCGCCGCGCTGCCGAGCTCGGGTACCGCGCCATCGCGATCACCGATGAATGCTCGATGGCCGGGGTCGTGCGTGCCTGGGAGGCGGCGCGTGAATGCGCGATCCGCTTGATCGTCGGCACCGAGCTGCGTACCGGCGACGGCCTTGCGGTGGTGCTTCTGGCGCCCGATCAGGCCGCCTATGCCCAGATCTGCCGGTTGATCACGCGCGCCCGGAGACGCGCGCCCAAGGGAAGCTATCGACTGGAGCGCGGCGATCTGGAGCGGGATCTCGACCGTACCCTGGCGATCTGGAAACCCTCCGGCGACAACCTGGATGCCGAAGCCGAATGGCTGCGGGCACGTTTCGGAAACCGGCTGCACGTCGGAGTCACCCGTTTGCTGGTGCCCGGCGAACTTGCACGATTCGAAGCGCTGCGAAAGATCTCCGCGCGCTTCGGCATCCCCTGCCTCGCCTGCGGCGATGTCGCCATGCACCGTCGTTCCCGACGCGCGTTGCTCGACGTTCTCGGTTCACTGGCGCTGGGCCGTCCGGTATCGGACTGCGGCCTGGACCTGCCGGCCAACGGAGAACGTCACCTGAGATCACTGGAAGCGCTGGCGCGCCTTTATCCGGAAGAATGGCTGGCCGAAAGCGTTCGCGTGGCAGAGCGATGTGCGTTCGACCCCGGCTCCTTGCGCTACCGCTACCCCGCAGAGCTCGTACCCGAACCGTATACGCCGGCGCGCTGGTTGCGTCACCTGACGCTCGAGGGCATGCAGATCCGCTTTCCGGACGGCGCTCCCGACGCGGTGCGCAAGCTGGTGGCGCGTGAGCTCGACCTGATCGAGCAGATGGAGGTCGAGGCGTTCTTCCTGACCGTTCACGACGTGGTCCGCTTCGCTCGATCGCGGGGCATCCTCTGCCAGGGACGCGGATCGGCCGCCAATTCAGCGGTTTGTTACTGCCTTCGGATCACCGAAGTCGATCCGGCACGACAGCAGCTGCTGTTCGAGCGGTTCATCTCGCGTGAGCGTAACGAGCCGCCGGATATCGACGTGGACTTCGAACACGAGCGCCGCGAGGAAGTGTTGCAGTACATCTACGCCAAGTACGGCCGGGATCGCGCTGCGCTGGCAGCCACCGTGATCTGCTATCGGCCCCGCAGCGCGCTCAAGGACGTCGGACGGTCGCTGGGGCTGGATGCACAACGAATGAATCGGCTGACCTCTTCGCTGGCCTGGTGGGACGATCCGGAAGTCTGGCCCGAGCGTCTGCGCGATTGCGGATTCGATCCCGACAGCAGCAAGGTCCGTCAACTGCTGACGCTGACGTCGGAACTGATCGGTTTTCCCCGGCATCTGTCGCAGCATGTCGGCGGCATGGTGATCGCCGACGAGCCGCTGCATCACCTGGTTCCGGTCGAAAACGCCGCAATGGAAGATCGGACCATCATCCAGTGGGACAAGGACGACCTGGAAACGCTGGGGCTGCTCAAGGTCGACTGCCTGGCGCTGGGCATGCTGACCGCGCTGCGCAAGAGCATGGAGCTGGTCAACCGAAGTCCGGCGCGAGATTCGGACTCGAACACTCCGGATGAACTGACGCTTGCGACCATCCCGCGCGAAGATCCGGCGACCTACGACATGCTGTCGCGCGGCGACGCAGTCGGCGTGTTCCAGGTCGAATCTCGAGCGCAGATGGCGATGCTCCCGCGGCTCAAACCCCGATGTTTTCAGGACCTGGTCGTCGAGGTGGCGATCGTGCGTCCAGGGCCGATTCAGGGCGACATGGTGCATCCCTACCTGGAGCGGCGCGAACACCCCGAGCGGGTCGAGTACCCGGACCCGGCGCTGAAGAAAGTGCTGCAGCGCACGCTGGGCGTGCCGATCTTTCAGGAACAGGTGATGCAGATCGCGATCGTCGCCGCCGGTTTCACGCCCGGTGAGGCCGACGCGCTGCGCCGGGCGATGGCGGCCTGGAAACGGCGCGGCGGGCTGGAGCCTTTTCGAGAGAAGCTGATCGACGGAATGCTGGCGCGCGGTTACGACGTGGAGTTCGCCGAGCGTATCTACAGCCAGATCTGCGGCTTCGGCGACTACGGGTTTCCCGAGTCGCACGCAGCCAGTTTCGCGCTGCTGACCTACTTCTCGGCCTGGATGAAGCGCCACCACCCTGCGGCATTTACCTGCGGCCTGCTCAACAGCCAGCCGATGGGGTTCTACGCGCCCGCCCAGTTGGTCGCCGACGCCCGTCGCCACGGCGTCGATGTGCTGCCGGTGGACGTCCGGTTCAGCAATTGGGATTGCGATCTGGAATACGGCGCTCGTCGCGGGCAATCCGTCCGGCTCGGCCTGCGCATGGTATCGGGCATGCGCCGGGAAGCGGCCGAGCGGATCACGGCCGCGCGCAGCCACGGCGATTTCGAAGACATACAGGATCTGGTCGAGCGCGCGAGTCCGGACCGGGCCTCGGTTCGTGCGTTGACCGAAGCCGGCGCACTCAAGGCGCTGGCCGGTCACCGGCGGCGGGCACGCTGGCAAGCGCTGGCGGCACGGGACTCGGGCGATTTGCTGACCGGAACGAGGATTGCCGAGCGCCAGCCCGAGCTGCCCCTTCCTTCTCGAGTCGAGGAGCTGAGATCGGACTATGCCAGCACCGGACTGAGCCTGGAGTCGCATCCGGTCACCCTGCTTCGTCGCCGCCTCGGCCCAAGGGTCGCGATCGCGCGACGGCTGGCAGAGATGGAAGACGGCCGCAGGATCGAGGTAGCCGGAGTCGTGACCCATCGTCAGCGGCCCGGCACCGCGTCGGGTGTGATCTTTCTGTCGCTGGAAGATGAAACCGGCATCGTGAACGTGATCGTCTGGCCGAAGCTGGCCGAACGCTTCCGTGCCGAGGTGCTGGGCGCCGGCCTGCTGCGGGTGCGCGGTGTGCTTCAGAACGCCCAGGGCAGCCAGCACGTCGTGGCTGCGAGCTTCGAATCACTGGACGGCTGGCTGGCCGGTCTGGCGACCGAGTCGAGAGACTTTCATTGAATAGCCCGCCATGGCGCTTGCGCGCTGTGGGCATCGGCGCCGGATCGAAAACCCTGCAGGCCGACTCAGCCTCGCGCGTACTGGCGAACGTGATCCCGAGTGCCGAGATAGTACAAGCCGCCGGGCAAACCGTATTCCGCAGGATCCAGCGTTTCGGCGGTGTCGGCGCACTCGCTCTGCTCGATCAGGTCTTCGTATTCCGCGACCGAGAGCCTGCGCCGGGCTGCCAGCTCGTCGGCCGGATCCAGCGTCTGCCGCCAGGCAGCGGCGGTTTCTTCGATGCGTCCAATGGAATAGGTCGCGCCGCAGCCGCTGCCGTAGCTGAACAGGCTGATCTCCCGCCCGCTCAAGCTCTCGGCGGCCTGGCGCAGCAGATCGATCAGGCTCAGGAACAACGACCCGGTGTAGATGTTACCGACCTCGGCATTCAGGCCCAGCCACGGCAAGGTCAGCCGCTGATAGCTGTCGGTCAGGCGCCGCCAGGCGTCTTGATCGTCCTTGCCCAGAGATCGACCGAGCTCAACCTCCAATTCGCGCTGATGAGCCTTGAATGCCATCTTCACGAACGGGACGTGATACAGACAGGCGCCGAGATGCTCGGTCAACTGACAATGCTCGCCAACCGCGTCGTCGCGGGCGCCACTCAGCGCCTCGAGATAGCAGTCGATCGAATAATGCCCGTCGGTAAAGGCATATTTGGAATACAAAGGGCGCCAAAAATCCATGACCTGGCGCGTGTAGTCCCCGATCCGCGCGGGGTCGATGGTAAGCAATCTGGGCTCGCTCGAAAGCACCATCGCCACCGCACCGGCTCCCTGCGTCGGCTCGCCTGCCGTTCGCAGCCCGTAGCGCGCGATGTCGCTGGCCACCACCAGCGCCTTGCGTCCACGCGCCCTGCCCGAGGCAATCCAGTCCATCGATGCCGTCAGCCCCGCCATCGCGCCGTAGCAGGCGTGCTTGGTTTCGAACGTACGGCAGCGTCGGTCCAGTCCGAGGAGTTCGTGGACGTAGACTGCGACCGGCTTGCTGTGATCAACCCCGGTCTCCGTGCCGACGATCAGTGTGCCGATTTCTCCTGGATCGATACCGAAACCTTCCATGGCACGGCTCGCCGCCTCGGTGGCCATCGTGACCGGGTCTTCGCACGGCGAGGCAATCGCCATGCGGCGCTGTCCCAGTCCTTTCAGATACTTCGCCGGATCGACGCCGCGCGCCTTTGCCAGGTCCGTCATCTCGACGAACGCAGCCGGCCCGGAAAACGCCAGCGCATCGATTCCTACAGTCGAGTTCACACAGACTTCCTGTTTGCGGTCAGCAAAGCGAAACCTACCACGACCGGGGCGATTCGCGCCCGATGTCAACCGGCGCTGAGTTTGCCGTCGCGCCGGTCCAGCAGCAAGAAGCCGCAGGTGTGGCAGGCGTTGAGGAATTGCGCCACATCGCCGCGATCAGCGCCGCTGGCCGATACCAGTTCGTCGATCAGCAGCGGATGCTTGATCAGGATTCTCGCCTGGCGCGAATAGGCCGTATCGGAAAGTGCCTGCAGCGGCACCTGCGGCAGCATGAAACGTACGCTACCGGCGAGATCGGGATGCAGAGCACCGTCGGAAAGACCGAGGCCGGCGCGCCACTTCAGATTCGACAGGTTCTGCTGCTCAAGCCGGCCGGTCAGCTCGACCAGCTGGCGACTTGATACGCTCTTGACGTTCGAGCGACGCATGCGGGTCGCCAGCAGCTCGGCCATTTCCCGGTCCGATCCCCCGTAATACCAAACGCCGGACCCCGGATCGATGATCAGGCCCGGTGCTGCACCCACCATGATCTGAACCGGTTGATCCCAGTTGTGTCGACGCAGGTGTTCGCCGGGCGGAAGTGGGTCGTCGTCTCCGCCGAGCGACATGATCGGCCACTCTTCGGGTTCCCGCGGCATGCTGTCCGGATCGTCCAACCAGCCGATCATTTGCAGCACCTGGGCGGAGCGCAACGGCTTGTTGAGTTGCAACGGGGCGGAAAAATCGCGTCGGCGCGTCAGTGCAACAATCGGCACGTCGTCGACCGGGGGAGCTTCCCAGTAGGCGCGCCCCGCCGCGCTGTCGACATCGACCATCACGCCGTCGGCTTCGGTCTCGTCGAAATCGTGATCGATCTGACAGCGGGGGATGGAACCCTCCGGCGCGAGACTCAACAGGGAACGAAGCACCCGAAGGTCCTTGTCTCCGATTCCAACAACGCGCAGTCGAAGCAATTCCGCCATGGGGTTCTGGGGATTTCCGCTCTTTCGACATCCTATGGTACCGGACCGGTGGAAGCGCGCCAACCGAAAAACGCGCGACCGCCGTCACATCTCGCATTCAGGCCGACGGTGCCGCGCCCTCGATCACCGCGCCCACCAGTCGCTCGACCCGCGTCATCGCTTCGTCGAGCACCTGCGCGATGGATTGCTCGGTAATCGGCCCGTCCTCCAGCCCGGCGCCGGGGTTGGCAACCGCACAGACGCTGGCGTAATCAAGGCCTGCTTCGCGAGCAAGGGCGGCTTCCGGCATCGTCGTCATTCCGACCACGTCGCAACCGGCCCGGGCAAGCAGCGCCACCTCGGCCGCGGTTTCCAGCCGCGGACCCTGAGTCACGGCAATACACCCTCCATTGACGACCTCGACGTCCGCTCGGGCTGCGCCTTCGACCAGACAGTCTCTGAGCCGGCCACGGAAAGGGTGCGTGAAGTCGATATGTCGGAGCGGCGCCGAGCCGCCGTCGCTGAATGTATGACTCCTTCCCCAGGTGTAGTCGACGAGCTGATCGGGCAGCAGCAGGCCACCGGCCGGAGCGGCTTCGGAAACGCCGCCGACGGCGTTGATCGCGAGAATCGAATCGACGCCCAGAATCTTCAGCGCATGGACATTGGCGCGATAGTTGACCCGGTGCGGCGGAATCCGGTGCGGGTCGCCGTGCCGCGCAAGAAACCAGATTCGCGCGCCGGCGATCTCGACCAGCGCCGGGCGCGCGGACGGTGCTCCAAACGGCGTGGTAATCGCTTCACGGCGATGCCGTCGGAACAGCGACAGTGCGCCGGTCCCGCCAATGATCCCCAGATTCATCCTGTCAGCCCTCCAGTTGAGTCGGCCACCAGACCCGCAGCAATCGACCCGTGCTGCAGCCGGACCGCGCCGGTCTTTCGCCGCGGCGATCCGCCGCAGTCGCCCTGCTTACGCATCGATCTTCCAGATTGCTCGAAGCTCACGGAGATTTTCACGGTAGTCCATGCCGCAACCGAACACGTAGATGTCGGGTACCTCGAGGCCGTAGAAATCAACCCAGTCTCGTGCCAGACCCCGGTCATGGCGCTTGAGCGCCAGCGCAACCGTGAATACGCGATAACGCTCCGGCAGTCGTTCACGCACAGCCGCCATCGTGTGGCCCTCGTCGAAAATATCGTCGATCAGCACCACGGTATCGACGGTCGTCGGCAGAGAAGGCCAGTGCAGCCATTCGATCTCTCCGCCTCGCGTATTGCCGCGATAGCGCGAGGCGTGAACGTAATCGACGCGCTGCTTCCGGTGAATACGCGGCGCCAGCTCGCAGGCGGTGAACATTCCCCCGGTCATGACCGGGAGCAGCAGGACCTCGGTCTCCGGCAACGCGGCGTTGAGTTTTTCGGCCAAGCCGTCATAAGCGCGCGCAACGGCCTGTTCGTCGAACAACTGGCTGGCTCCATCCGGGATCATGGACGTTCCTCCGATTCTTCCTTGCCGGCCGGCAGAGTGGACGGGTCCAGTTTCAGGGTCTGCGTCGGGTAGGCGATTTCAGCACCGTGCGCCTCGATCAGGTCTCCAATCGTCAGCAGAACGTCTTCGCGAACCCGGTGGTATTCGATCCATTTCGTCGTGCGCGTGAAGCAATACACCATGATATCCAGCGACGAGGCGCCGAAACGGTTGAAGTGAACGATCATCGTCTGGTCCGTCGCGATGTCTTCGCGTGACATCAGCATCTCCCGGATCGCCGCGACGATATTGCGAACCTGCCCGAAGTCGTCGTATCGCACCCCGACGTGTTCGTAGATTCTTCGATGGGTCATTCTCGACGGATTCTCGACCGTGATGGTCGTGAACGTCGCGTTCGGCACGTACATCGGGCGCCGGTCGAACTTCACGATCGTGGTGACGCGCCAGCCGATTTGATCGACCACGCCTTCGATATCGCGGTCCGGAGACCGCACCCAGTCTCCGACCGAGAACGGACGGTCCATGAAGACCATGAAGCCGCCGAAGAAATTCGCCAGCAGATCGCGGGCCGCGAGTCCGATCGCGATCCCTCCCACCCCGCCGGCCGCTAGTAGTCCGGAAATCGGGATTTCGAGGATGCTCAGCGCGGTCAGGATTCCCGTAACCACGACCGCGATTCGAACGATTCGCCCGAGCACGCTGACCGTGGTGATATCGAACTGCTGGTTAGTTTCGCGCCGCTGGCGAACATAGGCGCGCTCGAATCCGGTCGTCAGACGAAACGCAAACCACGTTGCTACGCCGACCAGCAAAAGCTGCTGCGCAAGCTGCAGCCAGACGGGATCGAAAAAAATTGCCGCGGTGTGCGGTTCGATGACGCGCGCCGCCATCAGCAGGCCCTGTCCGTAGATCAGGACCGAAACGGGCCGTTTGCCGGCATAGACCAGGGCGTCGTCCCAGTAGTGGGATGAGCGCGCCGCCAGCCCGGCAAGACGATTGACGAACTTTCGGAACAGGAAGTCCGCAAGCAGCGCGATCACGATGATGCCGAACGCCTGAAGCGTCCAGGGATTCATGCCGACCACGCCGGAAAGGCGCTCCAGCCAGTCATTCATGCCTGCTCGGCTCCTTTGCGGAAGGGGGCGGTGCTCACGATCGCGCGAGCTTGGTCAGTGATTTCTTCCAGGCGCGGAATTCGGGCACGAGTTCCTGCTCGGCCAGCGTGAACGGCGCTCGGCCGTAAAGCGATGCCGCAGCGCGTCTTGCCGCTTGGTAATCCGCTTCCTCGCCCGACAGCTGTTGCAGCAGACTCGCGACCGACGGTGGACTGCAGACCAAAGCCAGGTCGCATCCCGCGCTCTGCGCAGCCGCCAGCCGCTCCAGCGGATCGAGCGGCTCCCCGGCGCCCGCCATATCCAGATCGTCGGAGACGACTACGCCCTCGAATCCAAGGCTGCGTCTCAGGATGCGGCCGATCCAGATCGACGAGAACCCGGCCGGTTGCGCATCAACGCCGGGATAGCGCACGTGCGCCGGCATGACCGCGTCGAGTTCACCGGCGAGGGCTTTGAACGGCTGAATATCCGGCGCCAGCGCGTCGAATTCTCGATCGTCTTCGACCGTTTCGTCGTGGGTGTCGCCGGCGATCGACCCATGGCCTGGAAAGTGCTTGCCGCAGCTCTTCATGCCGGCATCGGCCATGCCCGCAATGAAATGACGGGCCAGCGCTATGACGGCATCGGGCTCGTCGGCAAACGCCCGGTCTCCGATCACGCGACTGCCGCGATCGAGGTCCAGCACCGGCGCCAGGCTCAGGTCGACCCCATGGCCCAGCAGCTCGGCGGCCATCACCCGACCGTGTCGATACGCCAGGTCCAGCGCCCGATCGGGATGGCGCGGATACCAGCGACCGATCGATGCGGCCGGCGGCAGAGGCGTGAATCCGTCCGTGAACCGCTGAACGCGCCCGCCTTCCTGATCGACGCAGATCAGCAACCGCGGATGCTTCAGTTCGGCCAGACCGGCGGTCAGCTCGCGGAGCTGGCCCGAGTCCCGGAAATTGCGCGCGAAAAGGATGACGCCGACCACGGCCGGATGACGAAGCAACTGCTGCGTCGACGCATCGAGCCCGGGTCCGTCGATGCCAACGATCAGCCCGGTCTGCATCATTCGTCTCTCTCGAACAACGCAATCGATTCAACGTGCGCGGTGTGCGGAAACATGTCGGCGATGCCGGCGCGTCGCAGCGAGAATCCATGCTGGTGGACCAGTTCTCCGGCATCGCGCGCCAGAGTCGCCGGATCGCAGGAGACGTAGACGATTCGGGAAGCACCGGTCGCCGCGGCCGAGGGAAGGATCTCTGCCGCGCCGGTTCGCGGTGGATCGATGAGAACACCGTCGAACGAGGCGCCTTTCCATCTGGAGCCTTCCGGCGGCTCGGCCAGATCGGCAGCAATGAATTCGGCCGATTCGATGCCGTTGGCCGCGGCGTTGTCGGCTGCCGCGCGCACCAGCCCTTCATCGAGCTCCATGCCGACCACGGTCGCTCCGGAACGAGCCAGCGGAAGAGAAAAATTTCCCAGGCCACAGAACAGGTCCAGGATTCGCTCGCCGGCAACCGGCGCCATCCATTCGATGGCGCGTCTCGTAAGCTGCCGATTGACCTCGGCATTGATCTGGATGAACTGCTGCGGATGAAATGCGAGCTCAACGTCGAAATCGGGTAACCGGTAGCTCAGTTGATGCGCCTCTGGAAAGAGCCGATGCACGCTACCCGGACCGGCCGGCTGCAGCCAGACGGCGATCTCCGTGTCGCGGGACCAGTCGACCAAGGTCGACAGATCCTGATCGGTCAACGGATCGAGGTGACGCAACACGATGGCCGCGGAATCGTCGCCGGCGGCGCATTCGACCTGTGCAATCCGGTGAGGGATGGAAAGGTCGCCGATCAGTCGGGACAGCGACATCAGGCGGTCCGAAAACGCCGGATGCAATACCCGGCAGTTTTCGATATCGGCAACGTAGCGACCGCCCAGCTCGCGGAAGCCGACCAGTACCCTGCCCTTTCCAGGAACGTGGCGCGCGCTGAGGCGCGCTCGACGGCGATAGTGC
>JGI12109J20283_10761464_pt1 | contig 11440 bp, 9 predicted proteins | sample ElkSlonscriptome_12_FD_20283 | JGI IMG/M metagenome (IMG submission 20283) | reverse complement strand
TCGCAGGATGCCGCCGAAGATGTTGATGAGGATGGCCTTGACGTTATCATCGCTTTGAAGGATTCGGAACCCGTTTTCGATCTGCTCGGCGCTCGCGCCGCCGCCCACATCCAGAAAATTGATCGCCTTGCCGCCGGCGAAATTGATGCAGTCCATGGTGGCCATGGCCAGTCCGGCGCCGTTGACCATGTTGCCCACGTTTCCGTCGCCGCCCAGGTGGATATAGTTGAGCTGGTGCTGGGAGGCCTCCACCTCGGTGGGGTCCTCCTCGTCCAGGTCCCGGTACTCCTTGACGTCGGGATGGCGGTAAAGGGCGTTGTCGTCGAAATCCATCTTGGCGTCCAGGGCGATCACCTCGTTTTCGGCGGTCAGCACCAGCGGATTGATCTCCACCATGGAACAGTCGTATTCGACGGCCAGTGTAAACAGGTTTTTGAGCAGCCCCATAAAGGATTTCAGGGCCTCTTTGGGGATGTTGAGGCCGAAGGCGGCCTCCCGCAGGTGGTAGCCCTGAATCCCGGCCATCGGGTCCACATAGACCTTGATGATTTTTTCGGGGGTCTTTTCGGCCACCTCTTCGATATCCATGCCGCCGGCCTCGCTGGCCATGATGATCATTTTGGCGGTGGCCCGGTCGGGCAGGATGGACAGATAGAGTTCCTTGGCGATGTCGAGGCCCTGTTCGATCAAGAGCTTTTGAACCTTTTTGCCCTCGGGCCCGGTCTGTTTGGTGACCAGGGTCATCCCCAGTATCTGGTCGGTATAGGTTTTGAATTCCTCCGGGTTTTTGGCCACCTTGACGCCGCCGCCCTTGCCCCGGCCCCCGGCATGGATCTGGGCTTTGACCACCACCGGGTACTCCCCGAGCTTGTCCGCCGCCGACCGGGCTTCCGCCGGGCTGAAGGCGACCCCGCCGTCCGGAACCGCCACGCCGTATTTTCTGAAAAGTTCCTTCGCTTGATATTCGTGGATCTTCATAGTCCCTGATTCCTTATAAATTGAAGAGTTTTCGAAAAAAAGGCATTCATCCCGGGCCGGCGGATCGGGGGGTTCCCGATCCGCCGGCCTCGGGAATCGGGTCGGGTTATCCGATGACGCAGAGAACGGCGTTTTTGGCCACCGAGTCGCCGCTGGAAAAGTTGAGCGCCTTGACGGTGCCGGCCACCGGTGAGGGCAGGGCGTTTTCCATCTTCATGGCTTCCAGAATCACCACCGTCTCGCCGGCCTCCACGGAATCGCCCACCTGCTTGGCGTAGCTGACGATCATGCCGGGCATGGGGGCCTTGACCGGGGTCCCTTCCACATCGGTGGCCGCCGGGGCCGCCGGGGCCGCTTTTCCTTTCTTTTCAGCCGGTTTGGGCGGGGCCGGCGCCTTGGACGCGGCGGGTTTGGCCGGAGCCGGTCTGCCGGCCGGTGCGGCCTGGGTCTGGCTCTGGGCCTGGGCCGGGGCCTGGTAGGAGATCATCGGCATCCCCTCGGGGGCGTCCACCTCGACCTCGAAGTAGTCGTCATCGACATATACATTGAAGGTGCGGATGTTTTCGCTCTTCTCGGGGGCCTCTTTCTTTTCCACCAGCTTGCCGGCTTTGGCCTTCTTGACCAGTTCCTCTTCCTTCTTGGCGTCTTCGAGGGAACGGGGTTTGACCTCCTCGGGCGGTTCTTCCACGCCGTACTTCCACTTGAGGAATTTCTTTCCGGTGACCGGATAGATGGCGTACAGAATCAGGTCGTCGATGTCCTTGGCCAGGTCCCCGATCTCTTCTTTGGCCTTGTCGAGTTCGGGCTCCAGCACCTCGGCCGGACGCACGCTGATCGGCTCTTCGCCCCGGGGATAATTTTTGAGGGCTTTTTTCTGCACTTCGGGATCGATCGGCACGGCGGTCTTGCCGTAGAGGCCGTAGCAGAGGTCTTTGACCTGGCCGGTGATCATCTTGTACCGCTCGTTTTCGTCGTCGAAGAGCACGTTGTTCACGGTCTGGACGCCCACGATCTGGCTGGTGGGGGTGACCAGGGGAATCTGGCCCAGGTCTTTGCGGACCTTGGGCAGCTCTTCGTAGACTTCGTTGATCCGGTCCAGGGCGTCCATTTCCCGAAGCTGGTTGGCCAGGTTGGAGAGCATTCCGCCCGGGGTCTGGTGAAGCAGCACATTGATGTCGATGATGGAGACCTTGGAGTCATCCAGCAGGTGCTTGTATTTGGGCAACACCTCTTTTTCCAGGACCTGGTTGATCCTGGCCAACAGCTCGATGTCGAAGCCGGTGTCCCGATTGGTGCCCAACAGGCTCATCACCAGCGGTTCGACGGCCGCATGGGAGGTCCGGTAGGCGTAGGGAGTCATGCAGGTATCGATAATATCCACGCCCGCTTCGATCGCCTTGAGATGGGTCATCGGCGACATGCCGGAGGTGAAATGGCTGTGGAGATGGATCGGCACCTTGACCGCCTCTTTCAGCGCCTTGACCAGCTCAAACGCGTCGTAGGGGGCCATCAGGCTGGCCATGTCCTTGACGCAGATGGTGTCTGCGCCCATGTTCTCGAGGTCTTTGGCCTTGTTCACGTAATAGTCGAGGTTGTAGACCTTGCCGCCGAGCCGGGCCTCGGTGAGGGTGTAGCAGATGCAGCCCTGGAAGTGCTTGCCCGCGGCCTTGATCGCCTTGACCACCGTTTCGAAGTTCCGGTAGTCGTTGAGGGCGTCGAAGGTCCGGAAGATGTCCATCCCGTTGGCAGCGGCCCGCTCCACGAACGCCTTGGCCAGGTCGTCGGCGTAGTTGCGGTAGCCCACCAGGTTCTGGCCCCGAAGCAGCATGGAAAAAGGGGTTTTCTTGAAGTAGCGCTTCAGGGTCCGGATCCGTTCCCAGGGGTCTTCGTTCAGGAACCGGTGCATGGTGTCGAAGGTGGCCCCGCCCCAGGTTTCCACGGCCCAGAACCCGACCTGGTCCATCAGTTCGGCCACCGGGATCATGTCTTCGGTGCGGCCCCGGGTGGCGAACAGCGACTGATGCCCGTCCCGAAGGCTCAGGTCCATGATCTTCACCGGGTTTTCCGCCTTGGGTCTGTCCTTGTCGTAATTCATTTCGGTCCATTTAACTTGTGTGTGATCGGTCGTCATGTTGCGATTCTCCCCTTAAGAAAAATGATTGAAGACGTTATCTTTTCGTTTTCAAAACGGTCCCTGCAAGATTACCGGGGCCGTCCGCCGTGGAATGCCTTGAGCTGCATCAGATTGCGCAGGTGCATCGAATCCTGGCGGCCGCTCATGGACCACATGGAGGGCGGGGGTGCGGGTCTGGGCGCCGGTTCGGCCTCCCCAGCCGCCCGGGCCTGCATCATGGCGGCCTCTTCCGCCTGCATGCAGGCGATCACCGCCGATATCACCGCGGCCCGTTTCCGCTTTTCTCTTTCCTTGTCCTGTTTTTTTGTAGCCATGGAATCTCCCTGTTCAGCTCGGGTTCTTAAATAAGGTCGCGGCCCGTTACAGCGGAATGTTGCCGTGTTTCTTGGGCGGTCTCAGCTCCCGTTTGGTGCACAGCACATCCAGGGCCTCGATGAGCCGGGGCCGGGTCTGGCTGGGGGTGATGACGGCGTCGATGTAGCCTCGGTTGGCGGCCCGGTACGGGTTGGAGAAGAGGTCTTCGTATTCTTCGATCTTCTCCCGGCGCTTGGCGGCCGTGTCTTCGGCCGCCTGAATTTCCTTGCGGTGGATGATGTTGGCGGCGCCGCCGGCCCCCATGACCGCGATTTCGGCGGTGGGCCAGGCGATGGCCATATCGGCCCCCAGGTCCCGGGAACACATGGCCAGGTAGGACCCGCCGTAATCCTTTCGGGTCACCAGCAGAATCTTGGGCACGGTGGCTTCGGAATAGACCCAGAGCAGTTTGGCGCCGTGGCGAATGATCCCGCCCCATTCCTGATCGCTGCCGGGCAGATATCCCGGAACATCGGCGATGGTGAGCATGGGGATGTTGAAGGCGTCGCAGAACCGGATGAACCGGGATGCCTTGTCCGAGGCGTCGATGTCCAGCGCCCCGCCCATGTAAGAGGGCTGGTTGGCGATAATGCCCACCGACCGGCCCCCCAGCCGGGCCAGGCCCACGATGATGTTCTGGGCGAACAGTTCGTGGGGCTCATAGAAATCCCCGTTGTCCACGATGGAGCGGATCACGTCCCGCATTTCATAGGATTTATTGGGGTTGTCGGGGATGATGGAATCCAGCCCCGGGTCGGTGCGGTCGGGATCATCGCCGGTGTCGACCATGGGCGGGTCTTCCATGTTGTTGGAGGGCAGAAAGGAGAGAAGGGTTTTGATGCCGTCGATGGCCTCCGCTTCGGTTTCGCAGGCGAAATGAGACACCCCGCTCTTTTCACTGTGGGCCAACGCCCCGCCCAGGTCCTCGAAGCTGATCTCTTCGCCGGTGACCGACTTGATCACCTGGGGGCCGGTGATGAACATATAGCTGGTGTTTCGGACCATATAGATGAAGTCGGTCATGGCCGGGGAATAGACCGCCCCGCCGGCGGTGGTGCCCAGAATGGCCGAAATCTGGGGAATCACCCCGGAGGCGATGGAGTTGCGGTAGAAGATCTGGCCGTAGCCGGAAAGGGCGTCCACCCCTTCCTGAATCCTGGCGCCGCCGGAATCGTTGAACCCGACAAACGGCGCCCCCGCTTTCAGGGCCATGTCCATGACCTTGCAGATCTTCTTGGCGTGCATCTCCCCCAGGCTGCCGGCCCGGGCGGTGAAATCCTGTGAAAAGGCGAAGACCGGCCGTCCGTTGACCTTGCCGTAGCCGGTGATGACNCCGTCNGCCGGAATCTCGACCTTTTCCATGCCGAAGTTGACGCAGCGGTGCTTGACGAACATGTCGATCTCCCGGAAGGTTCCCGGATCGAACAGAAGATCCAGACGCTCGCGGGCGGTCAGTTTGCCTTTTTCTTTGTGCTTGGCAACCGCCTTCTCGCCGCCCATCTCTCGAATCTTCGCTTCCCGATCCTTGAGGTCCTTGATCTTGTCTGCAACAGTTCCCTTCATCTCAATTTCCTTTCATATCTGCAGTTGAACGGTTAAAATCGATATGGATTGGGATGGATATCCATATGTTATTCGGATTCAGACCCCGCCGGTTTGACGCATTCGCCCAGAAAGGCCAACAGCTGATCCGCCGCAAGGGTCGGGGCGGTTCGGCCGTCGGCCACCTCTTTTTTGAGCACCGGTAAACGCGCCTTCACATAGGGGCTGTTGTAAAACCAGTCTTCGAGCCCCTCTTTGACCAGAAACCACATCCACTCCATGGCCTGGCGCCGGCGCATCTCGGCCATTTCACCGCTGTCGGTCATCACCTGCCGGTGCTTTAAAACGGTCGTCCAGATCTCCTCGATGCCGGTGGCTTCCAGGGCGCTGCAGGTGAGCACCGGGGGAGACCAGTTGGGCGAGGCCGGGGTCAGCAGGTGAAGGGCGCTTTCATATTCCTTTCGGGCCCGTTTGGCCCGATCGAGGTTATCTCCGTCGGCTTTGTTGACGGCGATGGCATCGGCCACCTCCAGGACCCCTTTTTTGATGCCCTGAAGCTCGTCCCCCGCCCCGGCGATCATCAGCACCAGGAAAAAATCGACCATGGAGGCCACCGTGGTCTCGGACTGGCCCACCCCCACCGTCTCCACGATGATGACATCGAACCCGGCCGCCTCGCAGACCAGCATCGACTCCCGGGTTTTTCGGGCCACCCCGCCCAGGGTCCCGCTGGAGGGCGAGGGCCGGATAAAGGCCATGTCGTTGACCGAGAGCTTTTCCATGCGGGTCTTGTCCGCCAGAATCGAGCCGCCGCTTCGGGTGGAGCTGGGGTCCACCGCCAGCACCGCCACCCGTTTTCCCTTTTGGGTGAGCATGGTGCCGAAGCTTTCGATAAAGGTGGATTTGCCCGCCCCCGGCACCCCGGTGATGCCGAGGCGCACCGCGTTTCCGGTATGGTCCAGGAGCCGGTCGATGATGGTTCGGGCCAGCTCCTGATGGGCGGGCAGTCCGCTTTCGATCAGGGTGATGGTTCTGGACAGCATCCGCCGATTGCGGTCCAGAACCCCCTGGACATAATATTGCGGGTCTTTTTCCATAAGATCAGGCCGGGTATTTGGCTTCCAGCAGATTGAGCACCTTGTTGGCGGAATCGATGATGGAGGTGCCGGGTCCGAACACCGCCTGAACCCCGGCGTCATAGAGGAACGGGTAGTCGGCCGGCGGAATCACGCCGCCTGCGATGACCATGATGTCCTCGCCGCCCGCCTTCTTCAGCTCCTCGATCAATGCCGGCACCAGTGTCTTGTGGCCGGCCGCCAGGCTGGAGGCGCCCACCAGGTGGACGTCGTTTTCGATGGCCATTTTGGCCGCCTCTTCCGGGGTCTGGAACATGGGGCTGATATCGACGTCGAAACCGAGATCGGCATACGAGGAGGCCACCACCTTGATGCCCCGGTCGTGTCCGTCCTGGCCCATTTTGGTGACCAGCAATCGGGGGCGCCGTCCCTGTTTTTCCATAAAGGTCTCGGTCCGCTTGCGCAGGGCTTCGATCACCTCCTGGTTGCCCGAGTATTCCGATGCATAGGCCCCGGAGATGCACTGGGTGGTGGCCACGAACCGGCCGAAGACCTTTTCCATGGCGTTTGAAATTTCGCCCCCGGTGGCTCGGGCGCGGACCGCGACGATGGCCGCCGCCAGCAGGTTGCCGTCGCCTTCCGCCGCGCGGGTCAGTTCGGCCAGGGCCTTTTCAACCGCCGCGTTGTCCCGGCTCGCCTTGATCTCGTTGATCCGGGCTACCTGCTCATCCCGAACCGCGGCCGGAACTTCCCGGACCTCGAAGTCGATTTTTTCATCGGTCAGTTTGTATTTGTTGACCCCCACGATCACGTCCTTGCCCTGGTCGATTCGGGCCTGCTTGCGGGCCGCCGACTCCTCGATCCGCATCTTGGGCATGCCCGATTCGATGGCCTTGGCCATGCCGCCCAGTTCCTCGATTTCGTCGATGATCTTCTGGGCCTCGTTGACCAGGCTCTGGGTCAGGAATTCCACATAGTAGGAACCGCCCAGCGGGTCGACCACGCGGGTGACCTCGGATTCTTCCTGAATCACCAGCTGGGTGTTTCGGGCGATCCGGGCGGAAAAATCGGTGGGCAGCCCGATGGCCTCGTCGAAGGAGTTGGTGTGCAGCGACTGGGTTCCGCCCAGCACCGCCGAGAGGGCCTCCAGGGTGGTTCGAATGACGTTGTTGTAGGGATCCTGCTCGGTGAGGCTCCACCCCGAGGTCTGGCAGTGGGTCCGCAGCATGGAGGAGCGCGGGTTCTGGGGGTTGAACCGGCTCATCAGCCGGTGCCACAGGAACCGGGCCGCTCGCAGCAGGGCGATGTCCATGAAGAAGTTCATTCCGATCCCGAAGAAAAACGAGAGCCGCGGCGCGAACTTGTCGACATCCATTCCGGTGGCCAGCGCCGCCCGGACGTATTCCACCCCGTCGGCCAGGGTGAAGGCCAGCTGCAAGGCCGAATTGGCCCCGGCTTCCATGATGTGGTAGCCGCTGATGCTGATGGTGTTGTACTTGGGCATGTTCTCGGAGCAGAAGGCCATGATGTCCGAGATAATCCGCATGGAGGGCTCGGGCGGATAGATATAGGTGTTTCGGGTCAGGTACTCCTTGAGAATATCGTTCTGGATGGTCCCGGTGAGCTGCTCATGGGAGACGCCCTGCTCCTCGGCGGCCACGATGTAGCCGGCCAGAATGGGAATCACCGCCCCGTTCATGGTCATGGAGACCGACATCTTGTCTAAGGGAATGCCGTCGAAGAGGATTTTCATGTCCTCCACCGAATCGATGGCCACCCCGGCCTTGCCGATGTCGCCGGAGACCCGCGGGTGGTCGGAGTCGTATCCTCTGTGGGTGGCCAGGTCGAAGGCCACCGAGAGCCCTTTCTGGCCCGCTTCCAGGGCCCGGCGGTAGAAGGCGTTGGATTCTTTGGCGGTGGAAAACCCGGCGTACTGGCGAATGGTCCAGGGTCGGCCGGCGTACATGGTGGACATGGGGCCCCGAACATACGGGGGCATGCCGGGCAGGGTGTTGACCACCTCCAGCCCTTCGATGTCTTCGGCGGTGTAGAGCGGCTTGACCTTGATCCCCTCGGGGGTGTTCCATTCAAGGCTTTCCAGGGGTTTGCCTTTCATCTGCTTGGTGGCGAGTTCTTCCCATTGCTTTTTCCGGGGATGTTCTGACATGGTGTATAACTCCTTATTCATTCAAAAAGGTGACCCCTGCGCCCCTTTTCAGGAGCGGGGGAAATGTCGGTCAAGAAATTCCTGGGTCCGAATGATCCAGATTCGGCGGTTATCGCTGGCAGAGCTCCACCAGGACGCCCCCCGTGGCTTTGGGGTGCAAAAAGGCGATCTTGGCGCCGCCGGCGCCGATTCTCGGGGTTTCATCGATCAGTTTGATGCCTTTTTCTTTCAGCTCGGCCAGGGCCTCTTCAATGTTTTCCACTCGAAAGGCCACATGCTGAAATCCCTGGCCCTTCTTTTCGATGAATTTGGCCACCGGTCCGTCCGGCGCCGTGGATTCGAGCAGCTCCACTTCGCTTTCCCCCACCGGAAAAAAAGCGGTGGTGACCTTCTGCTCCTGAACCGTTTCCGCACCTTCGAATTCGAGGCCCAGAACCTCGGACCAGAAATTTTTGCCGTCGTCGATGCTGTTGACCGCAATTCCCAGATGATCGATTTTGAGTACCTTCATACGCCTGTTACCTCCTGATGTTTAATATATGGGTTGTTCTGTTGGAACCGGGTCCTTTCGATCCGGTATTTTACCCGATGAATCCATCCGGTCCGTATAAGAGCGGCCTTTGACCCTTTCCCTCGCCTCAGAATTGGTTCGGCAGCGGCTGTGGTTTCACCGGCTTTTTGACGAAGAACCCCAGCGGATCGATCTGCTCCCGAATCAGGCGCAGTTCCTGATCCGTGGGCGGATCGAATTCCGATACCGCCGGGCTGACCAGAAGCTCGAACCCGGTGGCCGCCTGCACGCTTTCCACCGTTTCTCCGGGCATGGTATGGATCAGCCGCATGCGGCGGGTGGCCTCATCGAAATCGAGCACCGCCTTGGTGGTGATCACCCGGTAGGGCCCCCGACCCAGCAGTCCGGCCCGTTTTCGGGCGCCGGGGGTGCCGTCCAGAAAACCCGGGCTGGTGATATAGCTCAGCTTTTCATTGAACCGGCGCTTCTGGTGGGGCATGATCAGGATGGTCCGCTCGCAGGAGGCGGCCATGTCGCCGGCCCCGCCGCTGCCCGGCAGCCGCACCCGGGGTTTCTGGTAATCTTCGGGAAATTTCCCCATCATGGTGGAATTGAGATTGCCGAAGGGGTCGATTTCGGCCCCGCCCACAAACCCGAAGTCGCAAAAGCCCCGCTGGGTCAGCTCAAAGGCCGCGTTCAGCCCCTTGGTGTACGAGGCCCTGCTGGAGGTTCGTGAATCGCCCACCGAAAAGGGGAGCCCCGCCTCCAGGGTCGGCCCCACCGCGCCGGCTTCGAAGACCGGAATCAGCCCCGGGGCATGAGTCCGCCGGGCCAGTACGGTGGCGATCATGGGCAGCCCGGTGCCCACGAAGACCACCTTGTTGTCCTCCAGGGTGCGGGCCCCGGCCACCACGATCATCTCCTGGGGGGTGTATACCGTTTCTTCGGTCAACTGCATATCGATACCGCCTTTCTTTTAAAATAATCGGGTTTCATCAGGCCAGCCGCTCATAGTTTTCCGATTCCGAGAGCTGCTCCTCCAAAAGCTTGCGCACCGGAAACCGGTCGATGAAATCCTGAAAGGTGTGATTGCCGAAGATATAATCCTCATAATAGGCCTTCAGCCCGCCGGGGTTTCCCTTGTGAAGCAGGGTCGCCAGGGCATGAAAGGTGGCGATATGGTCTTTATTGAAATAATAATGGCGCCGGCAACTCGACGGATAGGCCCCGAAGGGGACATGGACGACCGCATCCACCGCAAAGAAAGGGATGGTGATCTCCTTGGGGGAGCGGGTGATCAGTTCGTGGGAGACCAGCTGCTCGCAGGTGACGATGGTATGGGCCGCGGCCATGGCCATTTCCGGGCAGGTGGCGTCGGTGCCTCGAATGATGCAGTTGCCGTAAGGGTCCGCCGCCTGAACGTGGATGACGGCCACATTCGGGTTGCTGGCCGGCAGCAGGATGATGGGACGTCCGGTGAACGGACATTCCACCACCTTGGCCCGGCACCGCTTTAAAATGTCACTGCCCATGGGGCTTCGGCAGGGAATGAAGGGGAGCCCCATGGAACCGGCCTTGAAGCGGGCCGACATATTGTAGTTGGACCAGTCTTCCAGCTCGACCAGGCCGTTTTCAGCCAGGTACCGGAAGATCGAGGAGAGCCCGAAGGATTCATGGGCCCAGTAGGCCAGTTCCACCCGTTTGAAGGAAAAATGGTCCGGCGCCAGGGCCATGGCGCCGCCCAGGTAATCGATGGCCATGCCCCCCGATTGAAACGAGAGGGTGAGGTCCTGAAAGCCGTGGCGGATCATTTCGTGGGCAATGGCGACGGGCTGCCGAATGTTGACGAAGCCGCCGACCGCCACATTGTCGCCGTCCTTGATGAAGGCGTCCACCGCCTCCTTGAGGGAGGTTCGCTTGTCCCGCTTGGACTTGTCCTTGCGGACCAATGCCTCCCGGGCCTCATCCGGGTTCAGACCGGTCCAGACCATGTCGGGGGCCTCCGGGTTCGAGGTTGAAAATGGATATGAATTGAATTCGGTCGTCATGTATCTCCAAAGATTATTTGAGCGGTTTATCGGGGTCGGTGACGGCGCGCCAGACCATTTCAAACAGGGTATTGGCCTGCTCCGCAAGGGATTCCTTCCGGCCCCGCAGAATCCACATGGAAAAGGCACGCTGCACGATGCCGAGGATGAAATCGAGAAGAACCCCGGCCCGCACCTCTGAATTGAGAACGCCTTCCTCCTGCCCCTGACGAAGCACATCGAGAAAGAGGCGGATCATCTTCTGCTGCTGAAAGGTGTCGTCGGCCATCCAGGTCTTCATGGGCAGGGTCATGAACAGAATCCGGCCCAGGCCCGGGTGCCGCTCGTAATAGTCGAGCTGCACCCAGAAGACCTTCCGCAGCTTTTCCTTAAGGTCCTCGATGCCCTGAAGGTGGTCGATGATCCGGTCGGTGAGCTTTCCCATCCAGATATCCACGAATGCGAACACCAGCCGTTCTTTGCTGCCGTAATGCTTGTAGATGGTGGTGAAGCTGACCCCGGCTTTTCGGCAGACTTCCCGTATGCTGGCCTTGTGAAAATCCGAATTCGAAAACACCTCCAGCACGGCTGCCTCCAGACGGCGGTGGTAATCGGGTTTGAATTCGGTCGGCATGGTTCCCTCGCTTCCAC
>JGI12109J20283_10268131_pt1 | contig 11440 bp, 7 predicted proteins | sample ElkSlonscriptome_12_FD_20283 | JGI IMG/M metagenome (IMG submission 20283) | reverse complement strand
ATCCGCCCTTCTCGACGGACTGGCGAGGATTCACGACCTGCCGCTGCAGGTGCTGCTCGGCGCTCCGGACCGCGGACAGCGGGTGTCGATTCCGGTCCAGTTCACGCTGGGCGCTCTGGACCGGGAATCCAGCCTGGAAGCGCTTTTGCGCGCATCGGATGCGGGCTATACGCACGCAAAGCTCAAGGTCGGCGTCGGCGACCCAGGGACCGAACTGGACAAGATCCGGGCGCTGGTAGCGGCCTGCCCTCTGTTGACGTTTCGCCTCGACGCCAACGGAGCCTGGCAGACCGCGACCGCGCTGCGCGTGCTGAGTGCGCTTTCGCCAGAGCGCGTCGAACTGGTCGAGCAACCGGTCCCGGACTCCGAGATGGACGAACTGCTTGAGATCTACGACGGCTCCGGTCCGTTGATCGGGGCCGATGAAAGTTGCGCCGATCGACAGCGCATCGAACGATTGATCCGATCGGGTGCACTCGGGGCCGTGGTCATCAAGCCTTCGGTCGTGGGCGGACTGCTGACCGCGTCGGCATTGTTCGCGCTGGCACGGCGCCACCGGGTACAGGTGATCGTGAGCAACCTGATGGAATCGGCAGTCGGGCGAAGTTCGATTGCGCATCTGGCCGCAGCGAGCGCCAGCCTGCCCGGCCCGCACGGTCTGGCGACCGGTTCGTGGTTTGCAGAGGATGTCGTGTCCGATCCCGATTGCATCGAGCGCGGGCGGCTGCTGCTCCGCTCGGGCCCAGGCATCGGGTTGGAGCCGTCGCCAGGAGACCGGAGATGAGCGATTGGCTGTCGCGGGCTGCGCTCGAACATCCCTCGGCGGTCGCGCTCGACGACGGAGATCGCCGACTCGACTACCGCTCGTTGGCGCAGCACGCGGCCGCTCGCGCAGCGAGCCTCCAGGCCATGGGACTGGGCTTCGGTGATCGGGTCGTCCTGCCGGTCCGCACGACGATCGAAACCGCGATCTGGATTCACGCCCTGCTGTGGCTCGGCGCACCGGTGATCCCGGTCAGTCCCGCGCTGCACCCGAACGACCTCGAAGCCATCTGGCGGGACCTGAGGCCGCGCGGCTTGATCGCCGACAACGCGGACTGGCCGGCGGCCTCCGACCGCAGCGATCGATCGCCCGACGACCGCATCGTTGTCGACGCAAGGCCACAAACGAACGCCGAGACGTACTCACAGCAGCCGCCGTCCGATAATCCTTCGCGCATCGCAACCGTTCTGCTGACTTCCGGAAGCAGTGCCGCCCCAAAGGCGGTCCCTCTAAGCGTTCGCCATCACGAGGCCAGCGCCCGCGCGGTCGGCCAACGGCTCGGCCTCGGTGCTGCGGATCGCTGGCTGCTGGCGCTGCCGCTCAACCACATCGGCGGGTTGGCCATTCTGCTGCGCGGCGTGATCTTCGGGTCGCAGGTGGTGTTCCAGCGACGTTTCGAAGCGCGCGCGTTCGCCGAAGGCATCGCGCGCCACCGAATCACGCTGACGTCAATGGTGCCGAGCATGCTCGACGACCTGATGCGGACAGACGTTTCGCGCCGAACGACCCCGCTGCGCGCCGTTCTGGTCGGCGGCGCCAGAACCGACCCGGCGCTGCTGGCGCTTGCCCGACGCCGGCGCTGGCCGGTGATTCCGACCTGGGGCATGACCGAGGCCGCTTCGCAGCTGGCGACGCCGGGATCAGCAGAGGCAGCCGCGATGGAGCACAACGCCGATCAGGCGCCGCTCCTGCCCCCGCTGAACGGCGTCGAAGTGCGCAGCGCGCCGAACGGACGATTACTCGTACGCGGGCCGATGGTGTTCGATGGCTATATCGGCGAAGATGCCCCCGGCCCGGACGCGGACGGGTGGTTCACGACCGGCGACCGCGGCCGCATCGGTCCGGACGGTTCGGTACAAATTCTCGGACGTGCCGACGACGTCATCATCTCCGGCGGGCTCAATGTCCACCTTGATTCCGTTGCGCAACAGCTGGCGGAATGCCCGTTGATTGCCCAGGCCGCCACCGTGGCGGTCGACGACGACCGCTGGGGACAGCGGGTCGCGGCCGCCGTGGTCGCCGCCGGTCCAGTAGAGCGTGCCGAAGGTCTGGTCGAATCGCTAGACTGCTGGGCCCGGCAACAGCTCGCCCCGGAAGAAAGGCCGGTGCGATGGCGGATCGTCGATCGGATCCCCAGAAGCACCACCGGAAAGCCGATCCGTCCGGCGGTCGCGACACTGTTCGAATAAAGTAGCGCAAGGGTTTCGGGAGCCAGTCCCCATTCTTCGTCATTCATTACGGAGTCGCCATGTCCAAGCAGGTCCACGCCATGTTTTCCCGCATCGCGGAGCGATACGATCGCGCCAACCGCTGGATGTCGTTCGGCACCGATCAGTCGGTTCGCCGGCGCGCGGTCGCCCTGTCCGGCATCCGTCCCGGTGACGCACTGCTGGACTGTGCGGCCGGGACCGGTGATCTGACGCTGCTTTTCCATGATGCGATGGACGGCCAGGGCACGATCGTCGGCAGCGATTTCAACGCCGAAATGCTGGCGCTGGCCGAACGGAAATCCCGCGCGCGAAATGCCCGGATCGAATGGCGGGAAGAGGACAGCCAGCATCTCGACTTCGAAGATCAGACGTTCGATGTAGTCGCGATCGCTTACGGCATACGCAACGTCGACGACCCGCACGAGGCACTTCGGAGCATGTTTCGAGTGCTCAAGCCGGGTGGGCGCCTTGTGGTGCTCGAATTCGGCCAGCCTCCGGCGGTGCTCAAGCCGTTCTATTTCGTCTACAACCGCCTGATCATCCCGCTGATCGGCGGCCTCGCCGGCGGCGATCGAAACGCCTATCGTTACCTCCAGCGCACCTCGGACCAGTTTCCTTATGGTGCGGCGTTCGTCGAGATGATGAAAGCGAACGGTGCGTATTCCGAGATACGGGTCAAACCCGTAGCGCTGGGGGTCAACTACATCTACGTCGGAACGCGCGCCTGAGGCCGGTCTTCGCGAGAAACCTGCACTTGCAATCAACCTTGGAAGCAATCGGACTCTTTTTCGGTCACACGGACGATCAATGGCCAACCCGCTGATCGACAGGCTCCGTCAGCCGGAGATTCACGCCGATCCGGTCGAACGGGTCGAACTGATCGAAACCCATATTTCATGGGTGCTGCTGGCCGGACCGCTCGCCTACAAGATCAAGAAGCCGCTGAACCTCGGCTTTCTCGATTTCTCGAGCCTCGATCAGAGGCGGTTCTTTTGCCAGGAGGAAGTCCGCCTCAACCGCCGGACCGCCCCGGCGCTCTACCTGGATGCGATCCCGATTACCGGAACAGCGCAGCGTCCGATACTGGGCGGGAACGGGGAACCGATCGAGTATGCGGTGCGGATGCGCCGGTTCGACGGCAGGCTCGGGTTCGACCGCATGCTCGAGCGCGGAGATCTGAACCGAGACCATGTCCTCGACCTTGCCCGCGCGCTCGCCGAGCTTCATTCGGCGGCAGACATTGCCGAGCCGGACGGCGACTACGGCCATTTCGAGCAGGTCGCAGGCCCGATGCGCGACAATTTCGATGCGCTGGCCGCTAGCGGGGACGAAGCGTTCGAGGATCGGATCGAGACGCTGCGGGACTGGACCGAATCGCAACTTTCTGCGCATCGGCAGCGAATCGAAGCACGCCTGGACAATGGCCTGGTACGGGAATGTCACGGCGACGCCCACCTCGGCAACGTGACCTTGTTCGACGGCCGAGCCACGTTGTTCGACTGCATCGAATTCAGCCCCGAGTTGCGTTGGATCGATACCGCCTGCGATCTGGCGTTCACGCTGATGGACCTGCACCACCGCCACGCACCCGGGCTCGCCTGGACGCTGCTCGATGAGTACCTCGCGCGCACCGGCGACGTCGACGGGCTGCCGCTGTTGCCGCTGTATACGGTCTATCGCGCGATGGTCCGTGCAAAGGTCCAGCGACTGGCGCGCGATCAGGCGGAAGAGCCGGCACGGCGCGCTTCGCTGGGCCGGGAGATCCAGGCCTATCTCGACCTGGCTCGCGGGATTTCGAGCACGCAGCTCCCCGGCATCGTCATCACGATGGGCCTGTCCGGCAGCGGAAAATCCTGGCTGGCCGAACGCCTGGTGCCACGAGTCGGATTGGTTCGCCTGCGCTCGGACGTCGAACGCAAGCGCCTGCACGGCCTGCGCGCCGAACAACGGAGTGAATCCGGGCTCGGGCGCGACCTTTACTCAGCCGAGTCCACCGCACGAACCTACGAGCGCTTGTCGATTGGAGCCCAGGCAAGCGTTGCTGCAGGCTGGACCGTTCTGCTCGACGCGACGTTTCTCGACCGGAGTCTGCGCGCGCGCTTTCGAACGCTGGCCTCGAATCTCGGCGTCCCGTTCGTCATCCTCCATTGCCAGGCGCCGGAGACCACGCTGACCGAGCGCCTGCACGCGCGGGCCCGCAGCGGAAAGGACCCATCGGAGGCCGGATCGGAGGTACTGGCGCAACAGCAGCGTTTCGCGGACCCGCTGGAGCCGTGCGAGCAGGAATTTGTGATCGACGTGGATACGCGCACGCCCGATGCGGTCCAATCATCCGCGAGACGACTCGAGGGAATGCTGGCAGCAGGGCGCAGCCCCGAAAGGCAGGATTGACTCAGCGCAAACCGGCATAATCGAGTCCTAATACACTCTGAAGCCTGACCCCAGGAGAGATATCCACATGCCCCAGCTCACGATTTTTCCCGCCACACCGCAGCGAAGGGCCTGAGACGATGTGTCTTGCGGTACCCGCTAGAGTCGAGGCGCTTCACGACTTTGATCAGGCCACGGTCGAAGTCGGCGGCGTCCAGAGCAAGGTCTCGCTGGCGCTGATCGACGGAGTCGAGGTCGGTGACTACGTCATCGTTCACGTCGGACACGCGATCACCCGGATGGATGTCGACGAAGCCGAAAAGTCGCTTGCCCTGTTCCGAGAACTGGCAGAAACGCTGGGAGAGTCGACCGATGCGCTACATACAGGGGTTTCGTGACGGACGAGCGGCGCGGGCACTTACCGCGCTGATCGCCGAAGAAGTTCGCGACGACCGCGACTACCATTTGATGGAATTCTGCGGCGGCCACACCCACGCGGTGTTTCGCCACGGCATTCCGGACCTTTTGCCCGACAACGTCGAACTGGTCCACGGACCGGGCTGTCCGGTCTGCGTTTTACCGGTCGCGCGCCTGGACATGGCCATCGATCTGGCCGGGCGCGAGGATGTGATTCTCGCCAGCTACGGCGACATGCTCCGGGTACCTGCCTCGCGCCGCAACAGCCTGCTCAAGGCGCGGGCGCAGGGCAAGGACGTACGGATCGTGCAGTCGGCCGCCGAGGCGGTGATGCTGGCAAAGGAGAATCCCGATCGCCAGGTGGTGATGTTTGCGATCGGTTTCGAAACCACCACCCCGCCGACCGCGCTGGCGATCAAGCAGGCGGCCGAGCTGGATCTGGCGAACTTCAGCGTGTTCTGCAACCACGTACTGACGCCGTCCGCGATCCAGTCCATCCTCGACTCGCCGGAAGTCCGCGAGCTCGGCCAGGTTCGCGTCGACGGCTTCCTCGGTCCGTCGCACGTCAGCACCATCATCGGCTCGAGGCCCTACGAATTCTTCGCCGAGGAATACCAGCGACCGGTCGTGATTGCCGGCTTCGAGCCGCTGGACGTGCTGGCGTCGATCCGGATGCTGATCGCGCAGCTCAACGAAGGCCGGGCCGAGATCGAGAACCAGTTTCAGCGCGGCGTTCAGCGCGACGGCAACGCCAAGGCCAAGCAGTTGGTTGCCGAAGTGCTCGAGCTTCGTCCCGAGTTTTCGTGGCGCGGTCTGGGCGAGGTGCCCTACAGCGGCCTTCGAATCAAGCGGGACTTCGCCCGCTTCGATGCCGAGAACCGTTTCGACCTGGCCGAGCGGGCGGTTCGGGAGAACAAGGCCTGCCAGTGTCCGGCCGTGATCCGCGGCGTCAAGAAACCGACCGATTGCGAAATCTTCGGTACCGTGTGCACGCCGCGCAACCCGATCGGGTCGTGCATGGTCTCCGACGAAGGCGCATGCGCCGCCTATTATCGGTATCGCCGCTACACGACCGAGCGTCCACGCGAGGCCGCCGAGGCCTGACGCCGCGATCCAGCGCCGGGCGCTGCGCGAATTGCGCTCATCGGCCGGCCCGGATTCCGAACAACCTGGCTCGCGGAGAACGCCGGGCTGGAAATCATCCGTTCATCCTGGAAGAAAACGACACTGCGTTCCTGAGCGATTGCCGATGCTTCGTCGAAACACGCCAGCCATTCCAGTCAAGGACCACTGATCGACCATGCGCATCCTGCTGCTCTGCCATTCGTTCAACAGTCTCAGCCAGCGAGTGCACGCCGAATTGCGTTCTGCCGGGCACCAGGTGTCGGTGGAACTCGATATCCGCGATGACGTGACCCGCGATGCGGTGTCTCGGTTTCTCCCGGACGTAATCGTCGCACCGTTCCTCAAGCGCCGGATTCCCGAAGATGTCTGGGCTGCCGTTCCATGTTTGATCGTGCACCCGGGACCGCCCGGCGACCGCGGCCCGACGGCGCTGGACTGGGCCGTTCTCGAGGCCGAATCGAGCTGGGGTGTGAGCATCATCCGCGCTACCGCCGAACTCGACGGCGGTCCTTTGCTGGCTTTCCGTGAATTTTCCATGCGTCGAGCACGCAAAAGCAGCCTTTACCGCTTCGAGGTCACCGAGGCTGCGGTCTCGGCGCTGTTCGAGGCGCTGGAACGACTGGATGTCGATCAACGGGCCGAAACGCCGGGCAGAGGTCGATGGCGCGGTCCATTACCTGCGGCAATGCGCCGGATCGACTGGTCGGTCGACGACACGGAAACCGTGCTCAGGAAGATCGAAAGCGGCGACGGCCAGCCCGGGGCACGCGCACCGCTTTGCGGAACCGAATTCCGGCTGTTCAACGCCCGGCGCGAATCCGAGCTTCGTGGCGAGCCCGGCGCGCTGCTGGCCCGCTGTCGGCAAGCCGTTTGCGTGGCCACCACCGACGGCTCGATCTGGATCGGGCACCTGCGTGAAATGGACGACGCAACATTCAAGCGTCCCGCGACCGACGTGCTCGGTGAGGCCGCGGTCGCGCTGCCGCGGCTCGAACCCTCGTTGAATGCTACCGAGGACGGCCGGGGTGCGATCACCTATCGCGAGCGGGGCCCGATCGGCATCCTGGAATTCGATTTCTATAACGGCGCCATGAGCCCCGACGCCTGCGAAGAGCTGCTGGCCGCGTGGCGCCACGCGGCGTCGCGGCCGACTCGCGTGATCGTGCTCGCCGGCGGTCGCGACTTCTGGTCCAACGGGATGGATCTCAACGCCATCGAGGCTGCAGACAGCCCGGCCGACGCTTCCTGGGAGAACATCCAGGCGATCGACGACGTCGCCGAGGCGGTGATCACCACGACCAGCCATGTAACGGTCAGCGCGCTGCGCGGCAATGCCGCGGCCGGCGGCGTGTTCCTGGCGCTTGCCGCAGACCGGGTCTGGGCGCGCGATGGTGTGGTGCTCAATCCGCACTACAAGAACATGGGCAACCTCTACGGCTCCGAATACTGGACCTACCTGCTGCCCCGCCGCGTCGGCTCCGAGGCCGTCGGACGGGTCATGGATCATCGATTGCCGATCCTGGCCGAACAAGCCGATTCGTTAGGACTTGCCGATTCAACGGGCCCGGGAAACCCGGCCGAGTTCGATCAGTACGTGCTCGAACGCGCCGGAGAGCTGGCGGGCGACGGCTTCGAGCTGCTGCTGGAGTCGAAAGCAACCCGGCGCTCCGAGGACGAAGCCGAGAAACCGCTGGCCGATTACCGCAGCGAGGAGCTCGAGCGGATGCGCATGAATTTCTACGGTTTCGACCCCTCCTACCATGTTGCCCGCTACCGACTCGTCAAGCGCAGTCCGCATGCATGGACACCGCTCTACCTGGCCGAACACCGCCGCGCGAACCCGGGTTCCCGGCAATGAGATCGAAACACCCGGGAGGTTTCTTTCCGCGGCCGGCACGAACCTCGAGCGCGCCTGGCCGATGATCGCTCGACGGATTACCATCGCGGGGCGGGTGCAGGGCGTCGGATTCCGTCCGTTCGTCTATCGTCTGGCGCACGAATTGGGCCTGAAAGGCGGCGTCCTGAACGCGGCCGGCGTCGTGGATATCGAGGCGCAGGGCGGCAAGCAGGCGCTGGCCGAGTTTACTCGGCGCGTGATCGAAGACGCGCCGCCGCTCGCCCGACCGCAGCTGCTCTCCGACGAGCCGGCGGAGATCGCGCCGTTCGAGCAATTCGAGATCCGCACGAGCGCGGCCGGCGGCGAACCCGAGATTCACGTGCCGCCCGACCAGTTCCTGTGCGATGACTGTCTGGCCGAGATGAGCGATCCGAGCGAGCGCAGGCATCGCTATCCTTTCATCAACTGCACCCAGTGCGGTCCTCGCTACACGATCATCCGCGCCCTGCCCTACGACCGCCCCAACACGACACTGCGCGACTTTCCGCTCTGCCCGGCGTGTAACGGGGAGTACACCGATCCGCTGGATCGCCGTTTCCATGCGCAGCCGTTGGCCTGCCCGGTATGCGGCCCGTCGCTGCGCTATCGGGCCGGCAAGGAACGGGTCGACGGCAACGAGCCGGCCCTGGCGCGCGCCGTCGAGCGAATCCTCTCGGGCGACGTGCTGGCTGTGCGAGGCGTCGGCGGCTACCACCTGATCTGCGATGCAGCCGACCCGCATTCGGTGGAGCGCCTTCGGCAGCGAAAGCGGCGCCCGGACAAGCCGCTGGCGCTGATGATTCCGATGCGCGGCTGCGACGGTCTGGACGCGGCCAGAGAACTGGCGGAGCTCGACGACGCCGTAGCCGAACGGCTGGCCGATCCCGAGCGGCCGATCGTGCTCGCTCGGCTGCGCAAAGACGCCCGGCTCGCCCCCGGGATCGCACCGGGCCTCGGCGAAGTCGGGCTGATGCTGCCCTACAGCCCGCTGCATCACCTGCTGCTCAACGCCGTCGGGCGGCCGGTGGTCGCAACGTCGGGAAACCTCAGCGGAGAGCCGGTGCTGACCGAGCCCGAGCAGGCCGAAATGCGCCTCGCATCGGTCGCCGACGCCTTCCTCCACCACGATCGGCCGATTCAACGGCCGGCCGACGATCCGGTCTGGCGACTGAACGCCGGTCGCGTCCGGCCGATTCGCCTCGGGCGCGGCAACGCGCCGCTGGAGCTCGATCTCCCGATGTCGATCGAGGTACCGACGCTGGCGGTCGGCGCGTTTCTAAAAAACACCGTCGCGCTGGCCTGGAAGCGGCGCGTCGTGATTTCGCCGCACATCGGTGAACTGGAAAGCCCGCGCGCCGTCGAGGTCTTCAGTCAGGTCTGCGAGGATCTTCAGGCGCTTTACGGCGTCCGCGCCGAGCGGATCGCCTGCGATGCACACCCCGATTTTCCGAACAGCCGACGAGCGCGCGACAGCGGATGGCCGGTGACCCGGGTTTTCCACCATGAAGCGCATGCTTCGGGACTGTGCGGCGAGTTCGATCGACTCGACAGGGATACGCTGGTGCTGACCTGGGACGGAGTCGGATACGGCCGCGACGCGACGCTCTGGGGCGGAGAAGCCCTGCTGGGCCGGCCGGGCGCTTGGAAACGGGTGGCGTCAATGCGGCCGTTTCGTCTTCCGGGAGGCGATCGCGTCATCCGCCAGCCGTGGCGCACGGCATGCTCGCTGAGTTGGCATGCTGGGTTTGAGTGGTCCGGCGCACCGGTCGTCGATGCGCTGCTCGAGCGCGCCTGGGGGTCCGGGATGGCCAGTCCCTGGACGAGCGCGGTCGGACGCCTGTTCGACGGTGCGGCCGCGCTGGCCGGCGTGACGACCCAGGCCAGCTACGAAGGACAGGGGCCGTCCCGACTGGAGGCGCTGGCCGCCCGGGGCGACGGCGAAGGCGCGCCCTGTACGCCGCTCGGACCCGATTCCGACGGTCTGCTTAGAGCGGACTGGTCGGAACTGATGCACTGGATGTCCGACCCGGCGCGATCAACTGCAGATCGCGCCGCCGGGTTCCATGTCGCCATGGGCCAGTTGGTCGGTTCGCTTGTCGAGGCGATTGCCGAGCGGCATGCATTCGACGCCGTGGGTCTGACCGGCGGCGTGTTCCAGAACGGGCTGCTCGCTCAACTGGCGATCGATGCCATCGAGCGCGCCGGGTCGAACGCGCTGCTGCCCGAGCAGGTTCCGGTCAACGACGCCGGGATCAGCTATGGTCAAGTGATCGAACGGCTGGGAATGGACTTCGGCATGCCTCAGTCCGCGGGTCGCTCCCGATCGGTCGTTGAACCCGAATCGACTGAACAAATTGCATGAAAAAAGGATCATAGTCAATTGAACAAGTTGGAAAAACTGGACAAGGAAATTCGCCTCGCCCACGGTAACGGCGGGCGATACATGCGCGAACTGATCGAGCAGCTCTTTGCGTCCAGGCTGTCTGCATGCGGGCTGGATACCCGGCTCGACGCAGCTCCGGTGCCGGTGCCGGACGGTCAACGCCTGATGATGACCACCGACGGGTTTACGGTCGATCCACTGGAGTTTCCGGGCGGCAACATCGGTTCTTTGGCGATCCACGGCACGGTCAACGACCTGGCTGTGGCCGGTGCCCGACCCCTCTACCTCACCCTCAACGCGTTCATCGAGGAAGGCACCGAGACGGCTCTCCTGGAGCGCTTGTTCGATTCGCTGGCCGAAGCCGCCGCCGAGGCCGAGGTGAAGATCGTTGCGGGCGACACCAAGGTGCTGGGGCGCGGTGAATGCGGCGGCGTCTATCTCGCAACCACCGGTCTCGGCACGCTGGCCGAGGGCGTCGATCTCGATCAACGCAACGTTCGGCCCGGTGACAAGCTGATCGTCTCGGGCAGCGTCGGCGACCACGGAACCGCCGTGCTGCTGGCGCGTGAGCAGTACGGATTGACCGGCGACCTCCGGTCGGATTCGGCTAACGTGCTTCCGGTGACCCTGACGCTGCAGCGCTTCGACGGTCTGAGGTTTATGCGCGATCCGACGCGCGGCGGGCTGGCCACGGTAGCCCACGACCTGGTGCGCGAATCGGGCTTCGGGATTTCGTTGGACGAGGAAGCGATTCCGCTCAGCGAACCGGTATCGGCGGTCTGCGAACTACTCGGCTACGACCCGCTTTACCTGGCCTGCGAAGGCCGCGTATTTGCCGCCATTGCGCCCGAGCAGGCGCAGGCCGCAGTCGATGCACTGCGCGAAAGCGGCGTGGCGCCCGGCGCCGCGATCATCGGCACTGTCTCGGACACCGGCGGTGCGGTCATCCTGACCACGGGACTGGGCGGTCAGCGATTGATCGATGAACTCGAGGACGACCCACTGCCGAGAATCTG
>JGI12109J20283_10031127_pt1 | contig 11440 bp, 9 predicted proteins | sample ElkSlonscriptome_12_FD_20283 | JGI IMG/M metagenome (IMG submission 20283) | reverse complement strand
CACCATCGCAAACACCGAACCTTACTCGCACTCTTGAGGCGGTTCCTCCCCTGGTGACTGCCGTAGTAACGCCCACGCCGGAGGCCGACTTACAGACCGCCACGGCCATCATAGCGCAGGCCACGCAGACTATGCGCGATCTCACCGCTACGGCTACACCGATAACGTCAGACACTGACGGCACCGTTGAGGCGGCAGTGCAGCGCACGCTCACGGCACTGCCCATCGTAACCCGCTATGATGTCCCTGAGTCCACAGGTTGCAGTATGGCTACAGTGACAATACTTGAACCCGTACATGGCGCCGTGCTATCACCAGAAGATCCACTAACAGTGACTATCAGCGCATATGATTCAGGACTCGAACAATATGAGTTGGCTATACGCCCACCCTCTGCGGATGAATTTATACCAGTCGAGGTAGACGGTAATTTCAGTGACACAATAACTGATTTCTACACAGAACCCGGCTTGTATGACATTCGTATACAGGCCTTCTATCCAGCTACAGAAGACGTCCAAACCTGCCAGATCACCGTCATCATTGACGATGGCTCTGTTGCCACCTCACCGGATGTGGCAGTGGCAACACAGACCTCAACAATGACACCCACACATACCGCCACACCTCAGAATACCGTCACCAATACCGCCACTGCCTCACCGACGTTCACACCGTCAGCGACGTTCACACCAACAGCCGCTATATCACAAACCCCGGTGATCTGCATCACCCACACCGTCCTGGAGGGGGACACATTGCTTGGCATCGCTGTAACGTATAACGTCCCCGCAGCGGATTTGCTGGCGGCCAACGGCATTGATGACCCCGACACCTACACACTGATGGTCGGTGAAACGTTGATCATCCCCGGTGACGGCTGTGTATTGCAACGTACCGGGCAAGCCACCGCTATTGTCATGGCATCAGCATCGCCGGTGCCATCAGCGACACATACAATGACACCCACGCTACCGCCCGGCTCCGGTGTGGCGACGATGGCCGTTTCACCCGTCCCACCGACGGCATTACCACCAGGTTTTGCGGTGCCGACGATTACCAGCACACCGATCCCGTTTAGTACGCCTGTCGCCACCGTCCCCCGCCCTGATCCCCGCGCCTCTATCACGCCATCGCAGATTGAGCCGATCATCGCGGCACCTGCCACACTGAATGAAACCCTGTTTCTACCTGGCGGGGATTTCAGCAGCAGCGTGGCCTGGTCCCCGGATGGTGAGACCATCGCCGCAGCCGCCTATACAGGGGTGTGGTTGCTGGATGCGGATGACCTCACGAGTCCGCCGCGTTTACTACCGGACCCCAGCGGCGAGGGGTTGATGTCGGTGGCGTTCAGCCCGGATGGTGAATTACTGGTTACTTTTGGCTGGGATGGCACCACCCGCATCTGGGATGTCGAAACCGGGCAACAACGGATCGAATTGCCAGAAGCCGGCTTATGGAATGACGCCTATTTCATTGATGAGCGGTCATTTGCTTCAACGGGCAGTTCCCGACGTGTTGACATCATCGACCTGGATGCAGACCCACCCGAAGTTGTGATTGACGACTCAAGCCGGTTGAACGTGCTGTTTATCCACCTGCCCGATGACCGCATCGCCCTGGATTTTGACGGCAACCTCAGCGTGGAAAGCATCAACAACCGTGTGCCCATCCTGAACATCGAGGCCACACCGACCAGCATGATCCTCAACGATGCTGGCACCCAGCTCGCCATCACGACTGCAACGGCCCAGGTCCTATTGGTTGATCTGGAAACCCTGACGATGCAGCGGGCACGGTTCGGCGGCCTCGCACTTGATGTCGAGTTCAACCCGGCAGGCGATCAAATCGCAGTCAGCGTTAATCAAAGCGACCTAAAAGTCGTGGAGTTGTGGCAACCGGAAGACGATACCCGGACGCCCATCGTCGTGTATGATGTCATTATCGGTGATGTGGCCTTCAGCCCGGCAGGGGATCAGTTGATCGCCACCGCCTCCGATGGCCGCCTCATTCTGTTGAATTTGGAGTAATTGTCACCCAGCAACATACGGGCGCAGCAAATTTGCGCCCGTACCCTCATTTTGCAAAACCAAACCCGCGTTATAATAGACATAATCATCGTCAACAGATCATAATGAACGCGCTTATGTCTCACGTATTTATCAGCTACAGCACCCATGATACAACCTATGCCCGCCGCCTCGCCGATGCCCTCATTGAGCGCGGTTTTGACGTGTGGATTGATAACAAACGGCTGCGCGGCGGCGATGATTGGTGGAAATCCATCGTCCGGGCATTGCGTGGCTGTTCAGCCTTTATCGTGCTGCTCTCACCCCGCTCGGATGGATCAAAATGGGTACAACGTGAAATCACCCTGGCGGATAACTGGGACAAACCCATGTTTCCCATTCTGCTGGAAGGCGACCTGGATACCGATAACTTCTTGTTGTTTGTGCGCACCCAATATGAAGACGCCCGCAATGACAACCTGCCCGCATCAGCCTTCTTCGAGCGGCTAGCACAAGCCGTACCCCGTAGCAGAGTCGGTGCGAATGTGACCACGCGGGCGATGGCTGTCGCCACCGAAACGCCGGAAATCATCGCTGAATACAGCGCACCGCCCCCTCTGGAAGAACACACCTTTGGCCCCAATACATTTGATATTGAAGCTGCCATTGATGCGTTCCAGGCTGCGGAGGCAAACGGAGAGTGGCAAGAGGCGATGGATTGGCTCATCCAAATCCGTGATTCTGGCATGGCACCGCCCTATTTTCTACTTGATGAGCATATTGAAGACACACAAGCCCAAATTGAGCGGTTGCAGGCAGTACAACGGCAGCAGCAGGCCCAGGCAGAGCGCGAACGCCAGCAGCAAGCCTGGTTAGCCGAAGCCGCCCGTGGCTATGACCTCATCTGGCAGCGGGTAGAACGCGATGACGCCCCCGACCGCATCTGGAAAATGCTCGATGCATTCTGGGCAGATTACCCCAATTATGACCCCGATGATCTCGCGCTCAAGCTGCCAAAGGTCCGCACGATTTTACCCGGTCCTTTCGCGTGGTGTTATGTTCCCGCTGGCCCGGTGACTATAAGCTATGGGGAGTGGAAAAATCGCTTTCGCTACCGCATAGACCGCAACGAGACCTACCAGTTACCGGCCTTCTACATGAGCAAATACGCCATCACGAACGCGCAGTTCGCCGTGTTTGAGCAGGCAGCAGATGGCTATCAGCATGACGCATGGTGGGCCTTCTCCGAAGCAGCGCAAAACTGGTGGGAAACATACCGTCAACGCCCGAAGAAAACCGGCTTCCAGGGGGATGATCTCCCCCGCACCAACATCACCTGGTATGAGGCACAGGCCTTTTGCCGCTGGCTAAGTGCCCGGCCTGGCAATGAGACCACCATCCTACTGCCCACAGAACAGCAGTGGCAACGGGCCGCCCAGGGCGATGATGGGCGTGACTATCCGTGGGGCAATGACTTTGAAAAACGCTGTTGCAACGTCAAAGGGAGTGGTGTGCGCCGCGTCAACCCAGTTGATGACTATGCCGACTTTGCCAGTCCCTTCGGGTTAATCGGCATGAGCGGCAATGTATGGGAATGGACCGCCAGCGCGTGGGATAGCGGCGGCCCCATAGAAGCAAATGACCTCGGCGTGGTCCGTGGTGGTGCGTTTAACGCGATGCCCGGTTTTGCCCGCTGTGCATACCGTCACGCCGGGGATTTAGACGACCCGATGACCAGTCGTGGCTTTCGGGTCATGGCCTTGCAGTTAGGGCAACAGACCGTAGGTTAAACCCCACCGAACCGCCATTTACCGCCGACCATCGTCGCAACCACCTGCAAATCCGGGATGTCGTCGGTGGGCACTCTGGTTATATCACGATCCAGCACCACCAGATCAGCCAGATAACCGGCTTTGAGGCGTCCCAGGCGATCCTCCATGCCGGCTGCGTAAGCCGGGCCGACTGTGAAGCCCAGCAGAGCCTCTGCCACGCTGACGCGGTTCGCCGGGTACCAGCCCTCCGGCCCCGGTGACCCATCCGGGCGACGACGCGCCACCGCTGCATAGATGCCGTTCAGCGGGTCAAACGGGTCAATCGGTGAATCCGACCCGAAAGCAACCGTCACCCCTTGATCAATCTGCATACGTGGGTTGTACGCCAGCCCACAGCGGTCCCCCCAGTAGGCATCCGCCATCGGGTAATCTGACGTGGCGTGAATGGGCTGCATGGAGGCGATAACATCCAGTTCGGCTAAGCGGGTTTTGTCATCAGGATGCACGACCTGCACATGTTCGATGCGGTGGCGGCGCGTGGATGGGGCCTCACCGCGAGCAGTTTCTTCCTTGCGCACAGCTTCATACACATCGAGTACATCCTGCACGGCCTTATCACCAATCGCGTGGATCGTCGAAGGCATCCCCGCCGCACTCGCCTTGCTGACCAGAGCCAGCATCGTTTCTTTATCCGTCACGGCGATACCGAAGTTTTCCGGCTCATTCTCGTAAGCATCTACCATCAACGCAGTGCGTGGACCCAGCGCACCATCCGCGAAGATCTTCAACCCACCAATGCGGATCCAATCATCACCAAAGCCCCAGCGGATACCAAGTTCATGCGCGTGTTCAATATGAGGATCGTTGACATTTTTCACCACTCGTAAGCCCAGCTTGCCACGCTCTCGCAGCAGTTGCAGCGCACGCATACACTCCGGGCCATCAAAGTCATGGAAGCCCGTTAAACCGGCTGCTAACGCCAATTTCTGCGCCACCTCCATTTGATCAGCCAGGCGTTCGGTATCCGATACCGGCCAATGGCGGCTGACCAGATCGCTGGCGGTCTCATAGAGGATGCCTGTCGGCTTACCAGCCTCATCACGGCCAATGTGCCCGCCCGGTGGATCGTCCGTATCAGCGTCAATCCCGGCCATGCGCAGCGCGACACTATTGACCCAGGTGGCATGCCCACTTTTAGCACGCAGGGCCACCGGGTTATCCGGGGAGACTACATCCAGGTCAGCCGCTGTCGGGAAACGCTTATCCACCCAGTATTCCTGAGACCAGCCATGCCCTAATATCCAGTCGCCGCTGGCAACAGTCCCCACCCGTTCGCGCACCCGGTCCACCGCGACGGCTTTCTCCGGCACCTCGAACACATCCACCTCATCCAGGGCGCGGGCCGTCATCTGCCAGTGCAGGTGCGCGTCCGTTAAGCCAGGGATCACCACCCGCCCTTCCAGATTTTCCTTGACGGTGTGGGCCGTCGCCATCTCAAGAATGTCATCATCGGTCCCAACAGCGACAATACGCCCCCGCGCAATGGCAATCGCTGAAGCGCGGCGGTTATCAGGATCTTGCGTAATTATAGTTCCATGATGCAATATTCGATCAATCATCGTCAGCTATTCGTCCCTCAGGCAGTTTGTATAAATAGACGTGCTTATTGTAGCACCTATTGCCCGGCATAGGTGATCGCCTGCGCGATTTCATCGGATGTGGGTGTACCTGCCAAACCGGGCCGTGTCGTCGATTGCGCGGCGAGATAAGCCGCACCCCGGATGGCCTGCTTCAGGTCATGCAACCGCGCCCAGAGTGCGAACAGCGACAGCGCGAAAATATCCCCCGCACCGGTGGGGTCAATCGCTTGCACAGGCACAGCAGCATAAGCTATGGTGCCATCCCCATGATACAACGTGCCACCCGTCTTACCATCAGTGACCACACTGCGACGGGCTGCGGTGGTGTATTGGTCGGTCATCTCCGGTGCAGCCGCGACATCCTCCACACTGAACACCAGCAAATCAACCCGTTGCAAGACCTGCTCATCAAACCACGGCTTGAACTGCACGCGGTCATCCGCACCTCGGCGACGCATCCAGCCTTGCGGCGTCACCATCACCCGCCCCTCCGCCGGGATGACATGCAGCACGCTGGCATGAATTTCATCCGCTAGAGGAGCCAGGTGGATTAACGGCGTCCCACGCCAGGCCACCGGAATATGCTCAGCGGTCAAATCATTGGCTTTGGCCCGCCAATACTGCACGCGCCCGTCATCCGTGTAGATATTTTCAAATGTCGTGCTGTGTTCAGCGGGGATATTCACCACCTGCGCGAAACGGCGCACCTCCTCCAATAGGGGGTCAGCGGCGCGGGCTGAGGTGACCACACCAACCCGCAGGCCAAAAGCATGCGCTGTCGCCGCAGCATAGGCCACCGTCCCACCCAGGCGAAAGCCCCCCGCTACCACATCAGCGGCAATATGACCCACCAGCAAGATGTCAATGTCAGTCAGTGTCATGTCAAAAACCATACCTGCATTTTGAACTGTAGGGCCGCGAATAATCGCGTCCAGAATGATGGCAAAATCCAAAACTGTCATTCACTGAAAGTGATTTCCATCTAAAAAGGCACGGCGTACCGTGCCTTACAATATGTAACTGATGTGACCGACGTTTACAGAATATCCTGCTGGATCGGGTTGATGGTCACCTTACGTGAACTACCCTCTCCCGTGCTTTCGGTCTCTACGTCTTCCCGTTCGCGCAGCTCCATATGGATGATGCGGCGTTCGTTAGGCGGCATCGGTTCCAGCGTCACCGGGCGGCCCTGCTTAACAGCCTGATCCGCCATGCGCTCCGCCAGTTGACGCAGCTTATCCGAGCGGCGGCTCTTGTAGCCATCGGCATCAATAATGATATTGGCCCGCCGTTGCAAATGACGGCTGGCAATCAACCGGGTGATGTATTGCAAGGCGTTGAGCGTTTCCCCACGGCGGCCAATCAACTCACGCACCTGCTCCCCGGAAATATCCAGGACCATCGGCGCGTCTTCACCAGGGCGGCTGGGTTCACTCTCATAAACGTCAATATCGCCTTCAATACCCATATGACCGAGGAGTTCAAGCAGCACATCACGGGCGATGCGAGTCTCATCCGTGAGTTCAACATCAGCCTCAGCAGATTCATCCTCGGTTGCTTCCATCGTATCAGCGGTCGTGGGTACCGGGGTGTCGTCTACCGGCTGGACAGGTTCTGGTGCCGGGTCGGGTGTCGGTTCTGACGGTTCTGGTGCCGGTGGTGCCAGCAACTTGACCCGTACCCGCGCCGGTTTTGAACCAATCCCCAGAATACCCCGGCTCGGTTCCTCCAATACCTCGACCAATACCTCACTGGCACTCGCATTTAATTGTCGAAGCGCAGCGGATACAGCCTCATCGACTGTTTCGGCGGTGGTCTCCACCTCATGTTTTGCATCCATAACTCAAAATCCCTTATTAAGAAAAGTGCGCCGATACCAGCCAGCAAGCCAGGCACCGACGCACACGTATCGTCAATCGAACAGCTATTCGCTGGATGCCTTGCGCATCTTTTTATCTTTACGGCCAGAGGGACGTGTGGGCGCGCTCTTTTCCACCGCTTCAGTTTTATCACCCTTACCATTTTTCTCAGCAGTGGCGGCAGCCCCATTAGCGGATTTATCCGCACTTTTGCCTTTCTCTTCCGCTTCGTCGGCATCGTCTTCCGGCTCACGGCCCAGCAGACGGCCCCACTCAGCCCGGCCCATCAACGTGTACTGGATGATACCAACCACGTTGGATACCACAAAATAGATTGACAGCCCCACGGAGAACGATAGCGAGAAGAACCCGAACATAATCGGCATAACCGTGGTCATTGTCCGCGTCATCTGCGCCGTTTGATCTTGCCGTGCATCGCCTGTTTTCTTGGGTGGCGGCAGCGTCAAGCGAGATTGCAACCAGGTTGTCACCATCACCAGTGCCGGGAAGGCCAGCGCAATCACCGGGTTTGATGTCGGTGACAGCGTGAGGTCCATACCCAACCACATGTTATTCAACGGGATGGCCCCATCAACCAACCCGCCAAATAGCAGACGGTCCGAAAGGTCAATCAGCTCAAACGGTGTACTGGCTAGCGCGGCATTAATTGCACGATACAAAGCCAGCAAAATCGGTAGCTGGATCACCAAGGGCAAACACCCACCCAGCGGATTAATGTTGTTCTCGCGGAACAACTTCATCTGCTCCTGGGCCAGCTTCTCCCGGTCATTCTTGTATTTTTCCCGCATTTTGTTCAACTGCGGCTGGACTTCTTGCATGGCGCGGGTACTGCGCTGCTGCTGAATGAGCAGCGGCGAGGTCGCTAAACGGATTACGACGGTGACCAGCGCAATAGATAACACAATGCTATTGCCGAACGTGCTGTATAGAAACACCAGCATGGTCACGATCGGATTGATAATCAGGTCAAACATAAATGCTCCTTACTATCAGGTCGGCTTAGCGGCCATAGACCCACGTATACCGTTCACCATCGACGGTGAATGGGTTCAGTACCTTGCCACTGCTGGCAGTCGGCACGACGATAAGCGGCGGACGGCCCCCTTCTGTACCCGAACCGGGGACCAATATCGGGTCAGCCAACAGTTCAGTATCCAGGTTATAGCTGATGAACTCATCACCGTTGTCTTTATCCAACCAGTATACGCCACCACCACGAGACACGATAACAACATGCTCCTCAGTGACAATCGGTGTGGGCCGTATACCACTACCAGAGGCGTTGACCTTCCACAACTCGTTGAAGCCATCACCAGCCTCGTTAAGCTCCAGCGCGTAAACATACCCGTTCATATCACCGAAGTAGAAGATCCCATCTTCGTAAGCCGGGGTGCCCCACAACCAGCCCTCAGTCTCATAGCGGGCGGTGATGCGATCCTGTGGATCCTCAACATTGCCGCCAATATCAACACGGAAGAACTCACGGGTGATCACGCCGACATAAATCGCGTCTTCGCCTGCGGGCTGGTAAGGTGTCGCGCCGATGGCACCACCAAGATCAACCCGGTAATCTTCAAAGCCGGTAGCGGCATCCACCACATAGAGGAAGTGATCCATCCCCGGCACATAAAGCTGATCACCAATGATCAACGGCGAAGCCCACACACCACGATCTGTGGGTAGGGTCCAGTATTCCAGGAAGTCCTCATCCATGTTATAGGCGACCACATCCCGCTCACTGATCGGCACAATCAGCAGACGCTCACCATCATCAAGGGTGTAGGTTACCGGTGCCGCCCAGATGTGCCCGGTCAGGTCCACCACACCACCACGGCCATCACGCTGACGCACATACTCTGATGTGGCATCATAGATCAGCAGGCGGTTGTTGTAATCCGGCACAATCAGGGTCTCTTCATCCACAAAAAATGGCGCGACGTAGAACCCGGTATCGCCTTCAACGTCACTTTCTAGAATCTGCCAGCGACGACGATCACCTTCATCATCCAGGCGGATATTACCCTCTTCATCACGCAAGAATACGCTGTTACCGTTGAGGTCTACCAGATCAATATAATTGTTATAGGCCACAAGGATGTTCGGTTCGCCGGTGATGGTGTCTATCACCTGAGCATCCGGCCAGCTTTCACCATCACGGATGCCACAACCGGCAATAAATACCGTCAATACGGCTAGTAGAACGGCCATACGTTGCCGTTTTATCAATCTCATCATCGCTGAACTGTTTTCTCCTTCTTAGGGGGTACCGGGTCATACCCGCCCGGGTTAAATGGATGACAGCGCGAGATGCGCCGCATTCCTAACCAACTCCCCCGGAAAAAGCCATGAATTTTGATGGCTTCATACGTGTAATTTGAACAACTTGGGTAAAAACGACAGGACGGTGGCAATATCGGGGAGATAAACTTCTGGTAAAAGCGAATTAGCCCCAAAGCAAGCCATTTAAGCGGGTTCATGGGATGGTCTTGTCCTCTTCCCTGGTTTGCAGATCCGGCAGTGCGGCCCGGTCAAACGTCGCCTGCAATGCCTGGTAAATGGCCGTGTATGGCTTCCCCACAGCATGCGGCCTTGCGATAACAACAACGTCGTAGCCGGTTTTGAGTGTCGGATGTAAATGGCGAACCGCCTCCCGCATCAGCCGGCGCACCCGATTGCGGGTGACTGCCTTGCCAAGTCGTTTGGCGGTGATAAACCCATAACGGTTGTGTAACAGATCATTCGGGGCGACACTGACGATCAACAGTGGATGCCGGTGGCTGGTCCCCTCACGCCGCAGCCGCGCAAAATCTTCTGGACGACGCAGGCGCAACCGTCGGTTCATAAATACAATGCACAGAACCTCCTGATCGCTTATACGCAGGAGGCCCTCGCGAGTCGCCCCCGCTTAGGAGGCGTTCCAGTTCGTCTTCTTGACGTGATTAGGCTTGACCGCCAGGTTGTGCCGCCCACGCTTCCGACGACTCTTCAGCACATTCCGACCACCTTTGGTCTTCATGCGGGCACGGAAGCCATGACGACGCTTACGGCGGCGAATCTTGGGTTGCCATGTACGCTTGGTTGACATAATTTACCTCGTATTTCACGATAATTGACCGTTTGAATACCAAAGATAAGTATAACGGAGGTGATTTTATGCGTCTAGGGTGATACAGTGGCACAAACAGCACATAAGTGCCCATTATTTACGCAATATGACGACAAATTACACAAGGGCTTGGCGATGAAACGCTGGATTTTTCTGCTACTATTATTGACGGCGTGTAGCAGTCCAGGCGGGCAGTTTAGCGGCTTCTGGGATAAAACCGATTTCGAGACCTACAGCGTCCCGCCGGATCAATTTCGCTCCGGGGGTGTACCGCCGGATGGCATCCCCCCGATAGACAACCCACGCTACGAACCCATCAGCGAAGCCGAAGACTGGCTACAAGCCCAATCCCCCATCCTGGCCGTAGAAGTAGACGGGGACGCCCGCGCCTATCCTCTGGCAATCCTCACCCGCCATGAGATCGCCAACACAACGATTGGCGGCGTGCCAGCAGCGGTCACCTTCTGCCCGCTATGCAACAGCGGCATCGTCTTTGAACGCCGCCTGGAGGATGGCACAATACTCCGCATGGGCGTTAGCGGGTTGCTGCGCAACAGTGATCTGGTCATGTGGGATGACCAGACTCAAAGCTGGTGGCAACAGTTCACCGGGGAAGCCCTGGTCGGCTCATTGACGGGCACCCAGCTTGATATGATCCCCTCCACGATGGTTAGTTTTGGGGCCTTCGCCCAGCAATACCCGCAGGGCATGGTGCTCTCGCGCAGTGGAGCTGGTTACAGTGAAAGAAGCTACGGCGGTAACCCGTATCCTGGCTACGATAGCAGCAGCCGACCATTTTTGTTTGATGGCGACCTTGACAACCGCTTACCCGCAACGGAGCGCGTGCTGGCCGGGGTTATCGGCGGTGAAGCGACGGCATACCCCTTCCGCGTATTGCGTGAACGTCAGGTCATTAACCACACCGTCGGCGGGGTTGATGTGGTCGCAATCTGGCAACCGGGGGCGACCAGTGCCCTGGATGGCAACGACATTGATAACTCCCGCGATGTGGGCATGGCCGCCCTGTATCGCC
>JGI12109J20283_10391944_pt1 | contig 11441 bp, 12 predicted proteins | sample ElkSlonscriptome_12_FD_20283 | JGI IMG/M metagenome (IMG submission 20283) | reverse complement strand
GACGTTTTCATGGACGGTTCTTCCTGACGAAACCGGCACACAGATATTCCCTGGTGCAGCATTCGTTTATTTTGATCCGCGTGCTGACCAGTATCAGGTCATCCCTGCCGAACCTATTACTGTTGATATATTTCCCGGTACGGATGCGCTAACACGCCCCCGTGTTGATAGCCGCATCCAGGATACAGCACCCGTTGCGCTGCGAGATGTCAATCTAAGTGCTGGTTCAGGGCGGGTATCGAATTTAATCTGGTTTTTATGGGGAATACCACCGCTTGCCACGGCTGGATTTGCACTATGGGTGCTTAGCCGATCACGACAGCGACAACACCGCCGTGAACAGCGTCAATCGCTGGCATTGCGGCAGGCCCTGAAACGCCTGGATGATGTTGCATCAGAACAAGTTGAACAAGATCTGGAATATGTGCTGTATAGGTATATTGCGGATAAACTACTGGTGCCTACCCAGGTGTTACGCACACGCGGATTAGATCGTGATGTTCTGCCAATCAGCGATGGTGCCTGGGAGGACTTGACCGCCTACCTGAGCCAAGCAGAGGGCATGCGTTACATTCCAGACGGCGTAGACAAATACCCTATACAACAGAAGCTTGTGCAGCATGCAGCCGAAGTTCTGAAACGCATCGAACGGGAATGGGGCCGTGTCAAATGATCGCGTTTCGCTTGCTGCTGGTCTTTTGTATCGTCTTGCTAAGTACATTATCTGCCGGGCAAGATGCGGATGTAGATGATGATAATCAAACCCTGGTTCGTGATGCTGCACTGGCCTACGAACAAGGTGACTTTGATCAAGCCATTGACCATTACCTCACTCTGATCAACCGTGGCGTCAATAACGCTGATGTGTACTTTAACCTGGGCAATGCTTACTATGAATTCGGGCAATTGGGGTATGCACTGGCTTTTTACTTGCGGGCACAGGCTATTCATCCACGGAGTGCCACATTACAGCAGCAAATAGAGGCGATTCGTGCTGAGCGGGTAGATTATCAACGCGACTCACAATATTTACTGGATCGACTGGCGGATTCTACGCACAGCTTGCTGACCTTACGTGAATTGGCGGTAATTGGTTTTGTGTTGTGGTCGATGATGTGCGGGTTAGGCATGGTGTGGCTGCAACGACGTAGCCAACAATTACGGGTGATCCTCATTATGGGGGTGATTATCGCCTGCATGGTTAATGGATTGCTTTTCGCAAGGCTCTATGGAGATGGGCAGCGGTCTCCAGCAGTCATTATCAGAGATCAAGTTGTGGTACAAAGTGGCCCAGGGGATGCGTACCTTGCACTGTATCCGCTGTATGGGGCCGCAGAAGTCCGCATTCTGGAACAGCGCGACCTGTGGATACGGTTTGTGTTACCAGATGGTCGCCAGGGTTGGTTGCCGCGTGATGTGGTGGTTATTGTATGATTAATTCTGGAATTTGCTCTGGATGCTCGGCAATGACTGCACCCGCAGCGGATAATGCCGCTATTTTTGCCTGGGCTGTCCCATCTTTACCGGCAACGATAGCACCCGCATGTCCCATACGGCGTCCTTCCGGGGCACTGTTGCCAGCGACAAATGCGACAATGCGTTTGGTCATATGACTACGGATGTAATCCGCAGCGGTAATTTCTGAACGCCCACCAATCTCTCCCAATAATGCGACGGCTTCCGTTTGTGGGTCAGCTTCAAACATTTCCAGAACCTCGACCATGCGCGTACCAATGATAGGATCTCCGCCTATACCAATACAAGTCGATTGCCCAATACCTATCTGCGTTAATGCATTGATGACTTCATAGGAAAGCGTACCACTGCGCGAGACGACACCCACATTGCCAGGCATAGCGATGTTGCCGGGGATAATACCGATCTTTGCATAGTCGGGGATAAGCAAACCGGGGCAGTTTGGTCCAATAAGGCGACAATTTTGCCGGTGTACATAGTCGTTGACCTGCATCATATCCTGAATGGGAATGCCTTCAGTGATGCAAATCAGCAATTGAATACCTGCTTCTACAGCCTCATAAATAGCATCTGTGGCATGGCGTGGAGGAACAAAGATCACACTGGTATTAGCACCTGTCGCTTTAACAGCAGCACTTACCGTATCAAAAATGGGTTTACCCACAGCCCATTCACCACCTTTGCCAGGGGCAACACCACCAACAATTTGTGTGCCATAGTGGATCATCTGCTCAGCATGTAGGCGACCTTCACGTCCGGTTATACCCTGCACCAATATACGAGTTTCATCATCTATCAATATGCTCATACGTGCATATGTCCTTCAGCGGCCATAATCGCTTTGTGAACGGTATTCATCAGGCTATCACCGATGATTAAATGGGGGAGTTGGCTGTCTTGCAACAAGCTTCGGGCTAACTCCGCATTTGTGCCCTTCAAGCGAATCACAAGTGGTATCGTTGTGTTTATATTCTCGACAGCGGCGATGATACCACGCGCAACCACATCACAATGGGTAATACCCCCAAAAATGCTGATCAACACAGTCTGCACATCGGCATCACTCAAAATAATATCAAGCGCGGTTGCGATACGCTCCGAGGTTGCACCACCGCGAATATCCAGGAAATTTGCGGGTCCTACTTGATTGTTACTATATCGCCGAATCATATCCATAACCGTCATCGCCATGCCAGCACCATTGACCATGCACCCAATCTGACCCGCTAATTTGATATAAGTCAAACCGGCTTCGAGCGCAGTGGCTTCGGATCTGTGGCCGACATTGGTTTGCAACAGGGTGGCGATTTCTGGTTGCCGGAACAACGCATTATCATCTACTACCAATTTGCCATCAACGGCTATGAAGGTATGTTCTGTCGTAATCACTAGTGGATTGATTTCGACCAGAGTCGCGTCACAGTTGGTGTAGCAACGATACAATCCCCATGTAATTCTGTGGAAATCTTTCCACAAGTCACGCGGTAAATTAAGGTTGCTACACAATCGGCGGATCTGATAATCCCGCAGGCCAATCAGGGGGTCAATGTGCTCCCATAGCACTGTCTCCGGGTCTTGTAGGGCAATATCTTCGATGTATGTGCCCCCCTGTGTTGAGGCAATCAATACTGGGCGGCCACTGACACGGTCATTTGTAATTGCCAGGTAGAGCCGCTCTTGAATATCAATTGCCTCATCAACCAACAGCTTTTGAACAGTGAAGCCGTGTATCTCTGAACCAAGCAAAATCTGTGCATGCTTGTATACATCATCAGGGTTATCCGCGTAGCGAATACCACCAACCCGATCTCGATTACTGGCTAAAACTTGTGCTTTGAGGACCACACGACCACCGAGTGTCTTTGCGGCTTCAACTGTTTGTTCTGGTGTTTCTACAAGATGGCTGGCAGGAATAGGAATGCCAAAATCCGCGAAGTACGCCTTTGACTGAAATTCATAGAGTTTCAAATCCGATCCTTCCCGGCCTATAGGTCGTATACTGTCTGCAACCAGCGCATCCGTCGTCCACCTAGAGGATTTCTATGTCTTGATCGGTAATGAGTTGATCAGGGAACGTCGCTTCGACCCATTTAACGATGGTATTGATGCTTTGCTGAGCATGAACTGTGGAATTGGTCACCGTGACGATGGCAATACGGGTAGACCGCCATGTATCCTGATGATCAATTTCTGCCACTGATACGTTAAATTGCTTGCGTATACGCCCGAACATGGTTTTGAGCAGCCCGCGTTTTTCCTTGAGGGAGAGAACGCCGGGTAGATGCATTTCCAACGTACAGAGAGCTATGATGGCATTAGACATGATGGGTTTGTGTGCCGATTGCACCGTTTAAAGGTTATTCTAAGCAGATTATAACCAGAATACATGCATATGAACATTGTCGTGATTCGCCCCATTGCGTAAGGTCAGTATAATACAAGCGTAAGGAAATTATCTTTACGGTGCGCCGCCCATTCTAGGGGAAGTGACATGAAGCATCCACATGTACTACGTATCTTATTCTTTTCTGCGCTGTGTACTTTGCTACTCAGTACAGGTCTGGTTGTAGCCCAGGACGAAAACCTGTTGGTTAACCCTGGCTTTGACGGGTCATTTCGTGAGGTCAGTCCTGATCGAACGGTTGCAGCAAATTGGCAACCATGGAATGTGCCTTTGAGCAACAACAGCCCATCATATGAGCAAGTGCCAACCTATCAGGAGGCTGCCCCTGATACGGACCGCATTCGTACTGGAAGTAATGCTCAGCAGATTTCCACGAACTTTTACTTTACATACAGCGCAGGGATTTACCAGCAGGTATCAGGCATTACATCTGGTACTGAACTCCGCTTCAGTATTTATGCGTGGATCTGGTCTTCCGCGTTGGATGATAGAGAAATCAGCGAAAACCCTGGTGATCTACTCGTTTACGTCGGCATTGACCCGACGGGTGGCACGAGCGGTACCAGTGATGATATTGTGTGGTCACCCGCCGCACCGGGCCAGTATGATGCCTATCGTCAATATGCAGTGATTGCGGAAGCTGAAAGTGATACGGTCACTGTGTTTGTTTGGGCGGAAGCAGACTTCCCAACCCGCAACAATTTTGTGTATCTAGATGATGCAGTGCTGGAAATCACACCGGACTCTCAGCCGCAACCAACGGACGAACCTGTTGCGACCAATACACCAGCACCGACTGAAGATATTGGCATTATCCAACCAACGGATGAACCAACACCCACCCGTGAAGGTGCGACAGATACCCCTGCGCCAACGGCTACTTTACTACCGACGTTCACCCCGGTGGTTGTAAACACAGATGAACCAGTGGCGACATCTACATCAATACCAACCAATACACCGGAACCGGAAATTCCAACTGATACACCGCAACCAACGTTTACGCCGGTAGTTATTGCGTCGGCAACCCCTGAGCCATCTGTGACACCTGTGCCAACCAATACACCAGCACCAGAAGAGACAGAAGAAGTGGGTGTTGGCGGTCCAGTTGATCCCGATTTCCCTGGGACGATCATCCATACGGTGCGCAGTGGGGATACTGTCTCTCGCTTAGCTGTCTTATATAACAGCACAGTAGAACGCATCATCGCTGCCAATGACCTGAACGAAGATGGGTTAATCTTTGTGGGGCAGGGGTTGGTCATTCCGGTACGCATCATCGCGGCCACTGAAGTGCCAACCAACACGCCAATTGTCGTGATTGTCACACCCACACCTGTACCAGACTTTGGCACCGGTGGTCCGACGACCTACATCGTGCAACCAGGGGATACACTTTCCCGCATCGCTGCCCGGTTTAACACGTCGGTGGCAGAACTGGCCGTCAACAATGGTATCCTCAACCCGAACTTGATCCGTGTGGGCCAGCAACTTGTGGTGCCAGCAACCGGCAGTGGTGGTGAAAATCCACAACAACCTGCACCAACACCTGTACCGCCGCCACAACCACAAACCTACACGGTACAACCTGGGGACAATCTGTATCGGATCTCATTGCGGTTTGGTGTTACGATGTTAGATCTGGCAAATGCCAATGGTATCTTGAACGCCAATCGCATCTTTGTGGGCCAGCGACTGGTTATCCCATGACGCAGTGGCGCATTTTGCGAAACGCTCAGAGTGGTGATGTGGTACTGAACAGAGTAAAGTGGTGCCAGTCGTTCTGGTGCCACTTCCGTGGCTTACAGTTGGTGGCCGGCTTACCTGATGATCAGGGTGTGTTGTTCGTGAACAAGCGCGAAAGCCGCTCTACAACCAGTATCCATATGTTCTTTATGCGGTTTAGTATTGCTGTAGTGTGGTTAGATAGTACGGGCAAGGTGGTCGATAAGACCCTGGCAAAACCGTGGCGACCCGCTTATGCGCCGAGTGTGCCTGCACAATATTTTATCGAGGCTAATCCCTCACTATTAGACCGTGTTGTGATTGGTGATGTGTTGAACTTTGAAGAGCAAGCTGATAAACCGACCTGATATGTACAAGCTACTGTTAATGCTAATTGTGCTGGCGGGTATGATGATCATGCCCGCTTCGTCTGTCTCCAGCCAGGATGATACGACTGATGAACCACCTGTAACGATCCATGTGGTACAGCGTGGCGAAAATCTGTTCCGCATTGCCTTGAATTATGGCCTCACAACGGCAGAGGTCGCTCAGGTTAATGGCATTACGGACCCAGCAAGTATTATAGTAGGACAGCGTCTCATCATCCCGATTGGCGGTGTGCCACAAGCACAACCGTCTACTGTACCGATTGAACATCAGGTCCGGGCCGGGGAGAATTTGGCGAGTATCGCGTCGTTGTATGATCTTACGGTGGACGAACTCGCCCAACGCAATGGTGTCACCAACCCCAATACGATTTATGTGGGTCAGGTACTCATCATTGGTGAAACCACACCCGCCTCAGCAGACACGGCAGAAGCCGTAGCAACCACCATGCATTCCGTACAACGTGGCGAAACGCTGTTCACGATTGCAACACGCTATGGCACCACTGTTGACATTATCCAATCATTGAATGGGATTTCCAACGCGGCGGTTATCTTTGCCGGGCAGGAATTGCTCGTCCCTGCGGGTAGTGACGGACAGCCCAGTGCGGTCAATTTCCCTGCGCCTGTGACAGCCGTAGATGTGCTGCCTTTAGCCTTTACAGAAGGTCAAACTGGGCGCGTGCGTATACTTACCTCAGAAAGTGCAACACTCATTGGCACATTTTTGAACACGGCGTTAACGGTCAATGCTGAGGAGAATAGCACCCGGCATACAATACTGATTGGTGTGCCCGTGGGCACTGCGCCGGATATTTACACCATGTTATTAACGGTGTCGTCGGCTAGCGGTGTAGTAGAGTTGCCCGTCAATATTCGGGTCAATGGTGCAGGGTATGGAACGCAGTTTATCACCCTGCCGGAAGACCGTCTGCCGCTGCTGACACCAGCGGTCGAGGATAATGAACTCAGCATTTTACAAGGGGTGACTGGTCGCTATACACCAGAGCGGCAGTTTAACGGGCCATTTGGCTTACCAGCCGCAGCAGCGATGAACTCCGCATTTGGGGCCACCCGTTCTTATAATGGTGGTATCGCGCAGAGCATTCATACGGGTGCAGATTTTGCTGCTGCTCCCGGCGCGGCGGTGTTCGCAGCCGCGCCAGGGCGGGTGGCGTTAGCTGATACGTTCAATATTCGTGGTATCTCCGTGATTATTGATCATGGCTGGGGTGTGTACACCAACTATTCGCACATGGCAGAGCGATATGTCGAATTAGGGCAGGTCGTCAATGCGGGTGACGTCATCGGGGTAGTGGGTAGCACTGGAAGATCCACAGGCGCACACTTGCACTGGGAATTGTGGGTTAATGGTATCCCGGTTGATCCCCTTCAGTGGACGCGAGTTTCTTTCCCCTAAACACGAAACGACATCAAAAAAGCTGCGGCAAGTTAGACCGCAGCTTTTTTATTTGTAGCCAAGATTGATAGACTTACCCGCTAGATGTTACCGTATTGGGCATCATCGAGGGCTTCGAAATCCGTGAACAAGAAGTGATCGTGATAATAGTGGATCCACAAGAACGATAGGATAGATGTGTAATAGGCCACGTCAAATCGCCATAGATTAACATGTTCCGGTGCGATATTGCCCGGCGTAACCATGTTTGCCACCGCAAATACCACAATGAAAATTGCCGCCGAACCGACTAACATCATCGTACTCAGCGCGTATAGACCGCGTGCATCCTTGCTGCCTTTGCTGAACCGAGCAACCAGCGGAGCGTCATCATCGAGTTTGCCATAATGCTGCTTCAGCTTGATGATATAGAACGTAATCCCCAAATACTGGAACGAATGCCAGGTGTTCAACCCCTGGAACGCTGTATCCAGGTTGGGTAACATCGGGATGGTAAATGAAATCAGGACCGTGAACGTGACAAAAACAGTCTTGGGCCAGTTGATTGTGCCATCACGATATTCTTTGTAGGTCTTGACGACATAGGCAACAAACGAAATCGAGAAGATCGTCGTCATCAAGATAAAGAACCATGATGCCTGGAAAAAGCCCGGAATCACACTAGCCAGATCATTGGTACCAATATCGAATGATCCCTGGCTAACCTTCAAAGCCGCAAACGGGAAAATCGAGGTTAGCACCACAGCATAATCAATTGCGCGTGACTGTAAGCTGAGTGTGGTGTTCGGGCGAACGTAGTTATGCTCTTTGTGGTTATACAGCTCCACAATATAGGTCACCTGATGTAACACATGCATGGCCGCCCAGAAAAAGAAGACGGTGAGCAGCAGTGTTAGATTGAGGAAGGCCAGTGATACCACAACAATCGGGATAATAATGGATGACCGTAGCAGCATCGGATACCGCTGGCGGAAATTATCATCCAGGCCGGTGCGTAAGAAGGTAGACATCATATGCGGGCCACCGATGGCGACTGCAACGAAGCCATTCACCAGGTTTCTACTCAGGTCTTCATTCAATCCACCAAAATGGACGCCGAATAAATAGACCAGGTAGGGAAGTGGTACCAGGACGACACTAAACGTGATGTAGAGTAAATCCCAGTTGCGGTTGCGTAGCCAGAGTTGCTGCTGTGTACCGGCAGTCTCTGTTGACTCACGTAAGGGGGCAGCAGATACACTCATCTCGTCTTTTCATCCTCCATAACGTTACAATGATACAAATAATTACCCTGTTAAGTGCAATTGGGTGTCATTCTATCATGGAATAACCCCATATTGCCACCAATTTATTCCGCGACGACGTGATGCTTGCGGCAGCGGGCCTCATAGACTTCCGTCGCGCCAACCATAATGATAGGGTCATCGTAGCGGGCAGGTTGGCCGTTGACCAACCGTTGGGTGCGGCTGGCAGCTTCGCCACATTCCACACAGATTGCATGGAGTTTTGTCACAGTTTCTGCTATGCATAATAACTGTGGCATTGGGCCGAATGGCTCCGCACGAAAATCAAGATCTAAACCAGCGACAATGACGCGCACGTCACGCTCTGCCAACTGGTGAACAATGTCCACAATATCTGGATCAAAGAATTGTGCTTCATCAATAGCGACAACTGTCGTTTCCGCCTGGGTACAATCCAGGATTGCCTGAGCAGTTTCTACAGGCATTGCCTCGATGTTTTGCCCGTTATGACTGCTGACATGTTGCAAGCTATAGCGGTCATCCAATAACGGCTTGAATACCTGTACTTCCTGACGTGCGATCACTGCACGCCGCACACGCCGGATTAATTCCTCGGTTTTGCCGCAGAACATACTGCCACAGATGACTTCGACGCGGCCTGTGTGGTGAATCATGCTTCTCCCCCATAACAATAACAAAGGCAGTCAGGCGGGTATGCATGACTGCCTTTGTTAGCTAACTTCAGTGCTACGACAGTAGATTATTCAGCTTCTGGTACTGAATAACCACGGTTGCGCAGGGTCTTCTTAATATCGGCCAATACCTTGCGGCCAATCCCCGGTACTTCAAGGATGCTATCCTCGCCACCTTCTTCAAGTTTGGCGAAGAAATCAGCCACATTCGCGATACCATTTTCTTCGAGAATGGTGGTAAAGCGTTTGTTCAGGCCAAGTTCCGTCAATGGCAGATCCGGCGGCGTCTTGGCGGCTTCACGGGCTTCTGCTTCAGCACGGATGTCATCACGCACCTGGAGCCGCTTCATAAAGCGATCCACCTGACCTTCGGTATCCACGATGCGCTGCTCGCCCGTATAGAAGGGGTGGCACGCTGAGCAAATATCGGTGCGGATTTCCTGGGTTGTTGCGCCGGTGGTCCAGGTATTGCCACAGGCACACACAACGTTTGCATCCGAGAACCACTCTGGATGGATGCCTTCTTTCATAATGTGTTACTCCTCAGTTCGGCATCACGGCCCTGGAGAAGGGGTAGCGTGATGGGTAAGCGGGTTAAAAGAGTGGTGGTATTAGTCACCAGCGGCTTGTAATTCTGTTGCTGGTGGATTGGGATCTTCCGTCACCACGCTGATGCGCTTCTGACCATTGCGGCCACGCATGCGCTCAAAGATGACGAAACCCTCAATCTTCGCGTAGATGGTATGGTCTTTGCCCATGCCTACGTTCTCGCCAGGATGGAACTTGGTCCCACGCTGACGAACGATAATGTTGCCAGGGATCACGTATTCACCGCCGTAGGTTTTTACACCAAGACGCTTTGAATTACTATCGCGACCATTACGAGTTGAGCCAGCACCTTTCTTATGTGCCATCTGGGTTAATCCTTTCGTCTTTTAGGGCGATTTTTACATAGAAATTTCGTCGATGCGGAGGCGAGTGTAATGTTGCCGGTGCCCACCTTTACGACGATAATTTGTGCGTTGCCGATACTTGTAGACGATTACTTTCTTACCACGAACCTGACCGGTAACCGTGGCCTTAACGACGGCACCTTCTACAGTGGGTTGGCCGATGACGGTCTTATCACCATCGCCGACGAGTAGCACATCGGTAATCTCGATCTGCTCGTCAACGTCATAAGGTAATTTCTCTACATCAAATTCCTGGCCGACTACGGCGCGGTATTGACGCCCACCAGTGCGGATAATTGCGTACACGTTGTTTTGCTCCAATCTTCACTTACCGCCGTTTGTTGTGCCCGCAGGCCAACAAACGGGGAAGATCTGCTGTCAAACAAAAACCCCCACAGCAGGGGTCAGTGCAAAGATTATACGTTATGGTGGGGGAGGGCGTCAACGTAAATTTTGTTGGCTTTACGTGATAAACATCGCATCCCCGAATGAAAAGAAGCGATAGCGTTCGTCTTTGGCGGTTTCATAGGCTCGTAACACAAATTCGCGCCCGGCGAATGCGGAAATCATCATGATCAGTGTGGATTTTGGCAGATGGAAATTGGTGATGATGCCATCCAGCACATGCCATTGATAGCCAGGGTAGATAAACAGGTCTGTATCCCGCTCAAATGCGATCACAGGCCGCCACGCACAGATGTTATTCGACGTGTTGGGATCAGATGGATCACCGCCAGCACTGAGGATGCCGGCAGTTTCCAGGGTGCGGGCACTGGTCGTGCCCACGGCGATAATCCGGCCCCCGGCAAGCTTGGTCTGGTTGATGATATTGGCGTTTTCTGGTGATAGGCGTGCCCACTCACTATGCATATGATGGTTGGTAATTTCATCGACACGCACGGGCTGGAAGGTATCCAGGCCTATGCGCAGTTCACAATACGCGAATTTAACCCCCTTATCGCGCAGGGCTACCAGCAATTCTGGCGTAAAGTGCAAGCCGGCCGTAGGTGCAGCAGCGGAGCCTTCTTCGCGGCTGTACACGGTCTGGTAACGTTCTTGATCTTCCAACACCGTGCTGATGTATGGGGGTAAAGGCAATTTACCAATTGCCGTCAGGTGTTCATCAACAGCATCACTAAAC
>JGI12109J20283_10604557_pt1 | contig 11444 bp, 6 predicted proteins | sample ElkSlonscriptome_12_FD_20283 | JGI IMG/M metagenome (IMG submission 20283) | reverse complement strand
ATCTTCTTCATCGACACCAGCACCAACCTGGTGAAGATGGTGCAGTCCCCCGGCCAGTCGCCCATGACGGGCGCCCCGGTGACGCAGAAGATCCACGTGGACGAGTACCAGAACATGGACGGGTTCGAGATGCCGAAGGCCATCCGCATGACCTACGACGACGAGCCCTTCGCCACCGGCACCGTCAAGGAGTTCGAGGCGAACCCGAAGATCGATATGTCGATCTTTGCGAAGCCTCAGAGCTAGGGGACGGTATTGGGCTCTGCGGAGCTGTGAGTTGGCAGGCCTTCCGGTTTCGGGGGGCCTGCTTTTTTGTGGGTCTGGCGAAGTATTTTTGGATGGAAGGGCGAAAAACCACCGTGATCGGCAGGACACATGTTGACCGGGAGTGGCTGACGGTGGTATTCTCTGCGAGGAAATGAATATAGCTGCTTCACGGTCTACCTGAGCAATACGAGAAGTGCGCGAGCTTCGACTGACTCAGGATCTGTCGCCAATGAAGCAGCTATAATCATATTATAGCACGTATGGTCAGTCTTTTTCCATGAAAATGTCCAAAACATAAAGAACTTGGCAAATTCTGGTGTTTTTTGCACGAAAAGACCTGTGGAAATATCACGAGCAAGGGGGAGTTTTCCCTGAATACACGGGGAATTCCCCGGGTAGAACCCTGGAGTTGAGTGGATGCAACCCGCGCCTCGGGATCACGTACCTGATGGAGGGTTCGGCGAAGATCCCCCGATCGCCGCCACCACATCTATACCGGGAGAATACCATGGGTCTTGTGGAATTGATCATCATCCTGTCCATCCTCATGGTGGGCCTCAGCGTGGGCCTGCTGCTTCTCAAGTTCGTCTTCGCTCTGGTCCTGATCCCCTTGAAGGTGGTCTTTTTCCTGACCAAGGGTCTGCTGGGTCTGCTGCTGCTGGTGCCCCTGCTTTTCATCGTGGGTTCGGTGCTGATGGCCGTGCTGCCCCTGGGGTTGCTGATCCTGCTGCTGCCGGTGCTCATCCTGGGCGGCATCACCGTCAGTCTGGTGGGCTGCTGACCCGCACGAAGGCCCTCGCGCTTCTGATCCTGCTGGTATCGGGAGCGCTGGGATCCGCCGCCGTGGCGGGCGAGGAGATCATCGAAGACGATGCCCGCCGGGTGCCCTGGGACGCGGTGCGCCGCGCCGCCCTGCTGGCCGGGCAGTTCCCGCCCGCAACCCAACCCATCAGCCGGCAAGAATTGACGCGATGGCTCGGTAGCCGATCCCGTCCGGCGCCCCTGAACCTTCCTCTGGAAAATCTCCGTTTTCATCAGGACCTGGAACTGGGCTGGCAGGAGCTGGGCCGCGCCGAACCCGGCGAGGCGGGCCTGGAGCTACCCGCCGGCGGGTACTTCCTGTGGGAACCGGGCCTGGAGCTGGCCGGCCGCCGCTGGTGGGCCGCCGCCTCCTGGCGGGCGACCGGGCGCCTGTGGGAGGGAGCCGGGCCGCTGGCTCCGGATGACCCCCTGACCTATCCCGGCTGGCCCCTGCCCGCCGGACAGGGTGGCATGCGGGACGCCTGCACGCGCGACGGCGATATCCGCGGCGAGCTGACGCGCCTGGTCCTGGGCTTCCGGCATGGCGGTTGGAGCTGGGCGGCCGGGCGCTTGGCGGCCCGCACCGGTCCCGGGGTGACGGGCGCCCTGATCCTGGATCGCAACGCCCCCTCGCTGGCCATGATGCAGCTGCGCCGCCACGAACCCTTCCGCTGGTCCGGTTGGCTGCGGCCGCTGGCCCCTGGGGACTTTCTGCTGCGCGTGGGACGCATGAGCCGGCGTGAGGTCCGGTACAAGGACGAGTATGGCCGCCAGACCAAGCGGGCCCGCCCCTGGTTCTTCCAGTGGCTCATGGGCTGGCAGCCCGCCTCCTTCTTCCGCATGACCTTCACCCAGGGGGCGATGGCCACGCCGCGCGAGGGAACCCTCTGGCCGGACCTGCTGCAGATCAACTTCCCGGTCATCGGCACCACCTGGCGGGAGATGGAATCCGGGCCCATAACCGACCGCATCTTCGCCGCCCAGCTTGAGCTGCGCTGGGGCCGGGCGCCGCTGCCGCTGCTGCCCAGCGAGGCCGGCCGCGCCTACTGGGACTACGGGGGCACGGATTTCCTGCCCGGCGGACCGGGCGGGGTGTTTCCTGAGATTAGCCTCCCCGCCTCGGTGGTGGGGGTGGAACTGGTATCGCGGCGCTGGGATCTGATCCTGGAGGGTTTCAATACCTACCACCCGGCGGTGCTGTGGTACAGCAACAGCGGCTACAGCGAAGGTTACACCCAGGAGGGCCAGGTGCTGGGGCACGTGGCCGGCGGCGGGGCCGAGGGCGGGCTGGTGAAGGTGAACCTGAGGGCGGGGCGGGGTCGTCTGCAGACCCGGGCCTGGGTGCGGCACACGCGCTGGGAGCACGACCGCTTCCTGCCCGGCCGGGCCCGGCGCACGACGGTGGGGGTGGAGCTGGGCCGCAATCCGTTGGCGCCGGAGACCGGCAGGTTGTGGCGCGCGGAGCTGCGCTGGAACCGGGACAGCATCGATCCCGATGTGGGGCCCGAAACCCGCGGGGACAGCTTCCTTTTCCTTATCCGCGTTTCTTCATACTGAGCGTCAACCGGAAGACGGCGGCCGGTTCGTCGTCCGGCAGCTTGTCGGGCACGGTGGCGATGACCTCGACGGTGTCCTCTTCCCGCTCGCCGCTGGCCTCGGCCCGGTCCAGAAGGGCGGCCAGCTTGCGGCCATCGTGGCAGGTGAAGACGCAGGGGCCCTCGACCCGCTTGAGAAAATCCGCCTGGAAATCCTTGAACAGGAAAGAGACCCGGCTGCGTCGCCGCCGGATCAGGTTCATGACGATGAGCCCGCCGGCCATGTCCGCGCCGATGCACAGGGCGCCGAAGTACATGGAGCGCAGGTGGTTCTTAACCAGCCGGGTCAGGGGGATGCGGATGACGCAGGTCTCGGCATCGGCCTGCATGATGCGCGGGCGCACCAGGGCGATCAGCGGGATGCGCGTCAGGGCGTACAGGCGGATGGCCAAGGTGGCCTTGAGCATCTTCATATCCGGCATGCGGCTTCTCCAGCGGGTTCGGGTCGCGGGCATGATAACGCGCGGCCGGGAGCGGGGCAATCAGCGAACGAGGCTGACCTTGCCCCGGAAGAAGCGGGGCGGGCGGGATTCGTCGTAGCCCACGCGCACCTCGTAGATGTAGGTGCCGCTGGGGCAGGGTTGTCCGTTTTCATCCAGACCATCCCACAGGTACTCGCGGCGGCCGGCCACACGGCGGGGCACATCCGCGCGGCGCACGACCCGGCCGCGCACGTCCAGGATGCGCACCTCATCGGCGGAGCTGCGCTGCACCTCCCACTGCAGGCGCACCCGGGGGTTGAAGGGATTGGGGCTGGCGGCCAGGAAGCGGGCCGACGGCACCCCATCGAGGGTGGGCGGCACGCCGTTGACGTTGGTCACCTCGTTCAATAGCCACTGGTCAGGGTCCATCTGCACCCAGCTCACCTGACCATCAACAGGTATAACGTATTCCTGATCCCGCTGGTCGTTCCAGAGGGTCACCACGGTGGTGCCGTCGGGCTGGTGGATGGCCAGGTCCACATGGGTTTGCATGGGGGCCTGACCCAGGAACGGGTCCCCGTCCTGGACCTGCCGCAGGCGGACACGGAGCTGGCCCTCTTCCCGCTGATAGGCCAGCTGGTAGACCGGGTAGACGGTGCCCCGCAGCCACTGGTCGAAGAACCAGTCCAGGGGCGCGCCGAATGCGGTCTCGCAGTGGGCAACGAAGTCGTCGGTGGTGGCGGTGCCCCACTGCAGGGCGGGGTCCTGGACGTAGGACTGCAGGGCCTGGAAGAAGTTGTCGTCGCCCATCTCGCGGCGCAGCATGTGCAGAACCCAGCCGCCCTTGTGGTAGACGATGGGCAGGAAGTAGTAGCCGGGCCAGCTGTTTTCCGCATTGCGGATGAGAGGATCCTGCAGGTAACCCACGCCCCAGGTGTGTTCGCTCATGAAGGTCTGCAGGGCGGCGGGGCCGCCGGTGTGCTCTTCCCAGAGGGCCTCGCAGTAGGTGGCGAAACCCTCGTTGAGCCAGATCTGCGTCCAGTCCTCGGGCGTGATCATGTTGCCGAACCACATGTGGGAAAGCTCGTGCAGCACGATGGTGTCGTAGAAGTTGTCTCCGGTGACGAGGTAGTCGCCGTAGGTGATGGCCGTGGGGTGCTCCATGGCCGCGTCCCAGATGCAGGTGGTGTGGCCGTACTTCTCGCCCGCGAAGGGGTAGGGGCCGAAGAGGTCTCCCATCCAGTCCAGCATGGCGGGCAGGGGGGCGAAGTCCACCTGGGCGTTCGCCGTCAGCTCCGGGAAGGTGTAGTGGTCCAGCTGGATCTGGCCGGCGGGGCCCTCGTAAAACTGGCCGAAGTTGTCGTAGTCGGCGGCGGCCACGCTCACCAGGTAGGTGCTGATGGGGTAGGCGGTGCTCCAGGTGTAGGCCATCTGGTCCTGCCCGGTGGGCTGGGTGGCGATGAGATTGCCCACGCCCACGGCCATCATGTCCTGGGGCACGATGAGGGTGGTGGTGACGGTGGCCCGGTCACCGGGCGTATCCTTGCAGGGCCACCAGCTGCGCGCGCTCCAGGGCTGGCTGACGGTGGCGATGACGGGGTCGCCGGCTTCGGTTTCCTGGAACCGGAAGCCGAAGAGGCCGTCGGGTTGGGGGGAGCCCAGGAAAGTGATCCGGAAGGTGGCCGTCTGCATGTGCTGCGGGGCGATGTCGCAATGGAGCTCGAGGGTATCGTCCGGGTGGAAAGGGACGCAGCCGCCAAAGTTGGGGGAGAGCTGCCGGGCTGAGCTGACCTGCATGTCTTGGCCCAGGTCCAGCACCAGGATGTCCAGGCTGTCCGCCAGGACCTGAACCGTGAGGGTCAGGGTGCCGTGGAGGAGCTCTTCGTCCGGATCCAGGGTCAACTGGAGTTCGTAGTGCAGGACGTCGTAATCGGCCTGCCGGGGATCGGGCACAGGCATGGCGCGGTCGGATTTGGCCGGGGCGAGCAGGCCGCGGGCGCCTTCCAGGTCGCAGGCGAAGGGGCCGTCCTGGGCCAGACCAGGGAAGGCGTTCAGCAGGAGGATCAGGGCCAGGAGGGCCAGGCGGCCGGGGTGCATGCGCGGTCCTTCGGGTTGGGGCAAAAGGGTGGGCTCTATTATAACACAGACGGGGTGTTGGGGCCGATTGGGGGCAGGCTCTTGACGGGGAGACTTTTTTATTCTACAGTATTCGCAGTTAAATATATTTCTCATATGGTGGGTTGGGTCCGAAGGGAGTTTTTCATGACTGTCACACGCGTGGTGCACATCGTTGCCGGCACTTTCATCCTGGCCAGCTTGTTGCTGGCCCATTACGTCAGTCCCAAGTGGCTGTGGTTCACGGCTTTCGTGGGGGTGAATCTGTTGCAGAGCGGGTTCACGAACTGGTGTTTGATGAACACCTTGCTGAAGAAGGCGGGGGTGCCGGATGGCTAGCCCGGGCGGCAGGAGAAGGAGAAAGCCCCTGGTTTGACCAGGGGCTTTGCTGTTTCCAGAGGTGATGACGGGAGGTTATTCTCCCCGGTACATGGCCTTCAGCGATCCCCAGGAACTGTTCTGGGTTGGGACGGAGCCCCCTTCGAAGGGCTCGAAGATGATGAACATGTTCACGAGGTCCTGAACGTGGCCATCGATCATGTGGGCCTGGATTTCTTCGGCGTCGGTGGTGCCCCAGTAGTTGTTTTCGAGGTGGAAATAGGTGGGAGGGTTGAAATTCCAATAATCAGTGGTTTGGGCGAAGTCACCGTTGCCGCGGTAAAGGTCGTTTCCTTCGAATACCATGCCATCGCAGGGGTACGGGAAAGACAGGCAAACGCCTGTCTCGGTACTTACCAGATTATTGGTGATCACGGCTTCATTGGCATCCGCTAGGGCCATTCCCCAGCCATCGGATTGTTCGATGGTGTTGTCGGTAATGGTCACGGCACCGGGGGCATTCAATCCGATTCCGTAGTTGTCGAAATTTCGAATGGTACAGCGGGTTGCGCTACCTGTTGCACCACCAAAGAACCCCACGGCGAGACGGCCTCCGTCCATGATGCAGTCGGAGACATGGAGGTCCGATGGGCACCAATCTGCTCCGGTAGGTCCGTATACGTTGGTGAATGTGCAATTCTGGACGTGGAAGTTGTTGGTAGGACTTGTTGTATGAATCCCATAGTCACTTAAATCGGTGAACTCAGATTCCGCAACCAAACCGCCGGCAGGGCAAGCCACAATGACACCTCGGTGTCCCTCGTGGAATACACAACCAGAAACCTCCAGCCGCTGATTGTTAAGCCAAAAACTAATTAGTTCATAAGGGGAATTTTCAAAGGTGATATCGGAGACTTTTAACTCTCCACATTCGACTCCCATGACAAGGGAAATGGGAGTTCCCGGCCAAGGATGAAAATTCTGGTCTTCAGGGCCAATGATGGTTTGATCGGCACCCGCCCCTTGGAGAGTCAGAGACTTTTCCAGGATGTAGACATAGACACTCCATGTGGCAGTGCCAACCACAATGCCTTCTTGAAAGTCATCAAAACGCCCAGGTCCGATGTCGATGGCATCGCCGTCGGATGCCGCATCCACCGCGTCCTGGATTACCTGAAAATCTCCAGACCCGTCTTTTCGAACCGTCCAGGTACGGCCCGCAGCCGCAGTCGCCCACAGGGACAGGAACACGAGTGCCACCATCATGAAAGTTCTTGCGTGCTGCATGGCCGTACCCTTTCGGTTCGTTTGCCCTTTGGGGCGTTATTTCACAAGCAAAAGCTTCTGGTTGAAGGTAATCTTGCCGGCGACCAAACGAGCAAAGTAGACACCGCTAGCAACTCTGCGACCTGATCCATCGAGACCGGCCCAGGGCACCACATGATGCCCGGCTTCCATGAATCCATCGACCAAGCTAGCAATCCGAGCACCACGAATATCGTAGATGTCCAAGCTGACCTTATCCGCTTGGGTCAGTCCAAACCGGATCTTGGTCACCGGATTGAACGGATTGGGGCTGGCGGAAAGATATGGCTGGGCCACAGGTGGAACCTCAGGCTCCACGGCATCGTCCAGGCTCTTGACCGCCATTCCTTCCTCCATCGGAACCAGAATTGGGAGGACCGCAAAATCTGATTCTTCGTGTAGTGGCATCCAGTCTTCCCCATCCCCACTGATCCAACCATCGGTTCCAAGACCTCGGCAGCAGTACCCAACGGCCGGGCCAAAAAAGGTTTCGATATATTGAGAGTTCCATTGTACCATAAATCCTTGTTTTTGCGGGGATTGGCTGTCCCTTTTGAGGAGACAAGCCCCTGGGGGTCCAGGGGCTTGTCGCAGGTGGCCGCAATTTGCATAGGTATCAGAGGGGCAGGAATAAGCGGTCCGCTTTCCCTTCTCTCCGTCATTCTCCCCGGTACATGGCCTTCAGAGATCCCCAGGAACTGTTCTGAGTGGGGACGGATCCACCCTCGAAGGGCTCGAAGATGATGAACATGTTCACCAGGTCCAGGACGTGGCCGTCGAGCATGTGGGCCTGGATCTCTTCGGCGTCGGTGGTGCCCCAGTAGTTGTTTTCGAGGTGGAAGTAGGTGGGTGGATTGTAGTTCCAGTAGGTGTTGGTCTGCGCCAAATCACCGTTGCCCCGGTAGAGGTCGTTTCCTTCGAAGACCATGCCGTCGCAGGGGTAGGGGAGGTACAGGCAGCAGCCTGTTTGGGTGCTGATCAGGTTGTTGGTGATGAGGGCTTGATCGGCATCTCCAAGGGCCATTCCCCAGCCATCGGACTGCTCGATGATGTTGTCTGTGATGGTCACGGCACCGGGGGCATTCAATCCGATTCCGTAATTGTCGAAATTCCGAATGGTACAGCGGGTTGCGCTACCTGTTGCACCACCAAAGAACCCCACGGCGAGACGGCCTCCGTCCATGGTGCAGTCGGAAACATGGAGGTCCGAAGGGCTCCAATCTGCGGCAGCTGGTCCGTACACGTTAGTGAATGCACAATTTCGAACTGCGAAGTTATTGGTTGGGTTGGTGGTGTGGACACCCATGTCGTCCATATCAGAGAATTGGCACTCGGTGACAAATCCGCCGGCAGGGCAGGCCACAATGACACCTCGGTATCCCTCACGGAATACACAACCAGAGACCTCTAACCGCTGATTGTTAAGCCAAAAACTGATTAGTTCATAAGGGGAATGTTCCAAGGTAATATCGAAGACTTTGACTTCTCCACAGTCGACTCCCATGACAAGGGAAACGGGAGTTCCGGGCCAAGGATGGAAATTTGGATCCTCAGGGCCAAGAATGGTTTGCCCAACGCCCGCCCCTTGGAGAGTCAAAGACTTTTCCAGGATGTAGACATAGATATCCCAGGTAGCGGTACCAACCACAATGTCTTCCTGAAAGTCATCAAAACGCCCTGGCCCGATGTCGATGACATCGCCGTCGGAGGCCGCATCCACCGCGTCCTGAATTATCTGAAAATCTCCAGATCCGTCTATTCGCACCGACCAGGTACGGCCAGCAGCCGCAGTCGCCCACAGCGACAGAGATACAATCGTCATTATCATGAGAGTTCTTGCGTGCTGCATGGCCGTACCCTTTCGGTTCGTTTGCCCTTTTGGGCGCTATTTCACAAGCAAAAGCTTCTGGTTGAAGGTAATCTTGCTGGCGACCAAACGAGCAAAGTAGACGCCGCTAGCAACTCTGCGGCCCGATCCATCAAGGCCGGTCCAAGGCACCACATGATGCCCGGCTTCCATGACTTCATTGACCAAGCTAGCAATCCGAGCACCCCGGATATCGTAAATGTCCAAGCTGACCTTATCCGCTTGGGTCAGTCCAAACCGGATCTTGGTCACCGGATTGAACGGATTGGGGCTGGCGGCAAGATATGGGTGGACCACAGGTGGAACCTCAGGCTCCACGGCATCGTCCAGGCTCTTAACCGCCATTCCTTCCTCCAGCGGAACCAGAATTGGGAGGACCGCAAAATCCGATTCATCGTGAAGCGGCATCCAGTCTTCACCATCCCCACTGATCCAACCGTCGGTACCGAGGCCTCCGGCGCAGTATCCAATGGCCGGGCCACCTCCCGCTCCTTCAAAAGTAAAAATGGTCGCGGCAGGGAACTCAAAAACCAGATACAACCGACCCAGGCTGGCGCCGATGGGCTGAGCGAATAAGAGATTGCTCCAGTAGGAGGATTGGCCTCCCACTTGTTCTGCAGCCACAACCATTTCAGCAAGCGACCCAGGGCCGTCCGTGTGGCCGGTGCCAACGGATACGGTTGGGAAGATCACAAGACCGTCGTTATTATACCATAAAATACCGCTCAATGCGTGGTTTTCGGGTATCGTCATTCCAATGGCCAACCAACTGCTGCCGTTTTCACTTTCCAGCCCCAATACTCCGTCCACTCCCGGATAAGTGGATTCTTCGGCGAGGGCGGGGATCGAGATCAGGTGCAACAGGATGAACAACGGACCCCACATCATTATATTTTGTCGCATTTCGTTACTCCTTAGTTTGATGAGGGGCAGATCTTGAAGCGAATCAAGTCCGTCTCAGTGTCGGATACGCTTTCGATCGTGTTTCCCAAGGCACTTTGGACCCCAAAGCGGTACCTGCAACCGACCACACAAGGACGATTCAACCAGCGCATTTCGTGCTGGTAGGTCATGGCTCCAGTTGACGGATCCACCTGACGGAAGATGCGAGTGGTGACACCCCAAGTCACACCGTCCTGAAGTGTCTCACCGGTGAAGGTGCAACCGGAACCGGCAGCAAGGTCGACATTGACGATATCAGAGCTGGGCTCTGTCCAGAAATCCGTCTTCCAGGTAAAAACCCAGTCCAAGTTATTGGAATATGGCCTAACTTCGGAATGCATACTGATCGACCCGATGTCGATGGAAAAATTTGTGGGCTCATCCACCGGCAAGAATTGATCGAACTGGGAAGGAGCCACGGGAAACGACATTTCGCGACCAGAGGGCCAAAGAACGGAGACTTGCACCGGATCAATCGTATCACCCAGACCGAAAACCAATTGGTGAGGTTGCTGCGTACCGCGCCCGCTGCCTGGGTCAATCATCTGAATACCGAGGGATTGGCCATTGGGTGTTTCCAGGGTAACTGTCGCTCCGATGACCGTATTGCTGCCAGCGGAGGTCAAAATGAATCCCAACCAATGGTTTTTCGGCGTGTCGCCACCGGCAGGGTTTTCGTTTTGAAAGATCCTGCCGGTGGTTGTCTGGCGTCCCAGGAAAAGGTCAAGATCGCCATCACCATTGAAATCGTTGGCGAAGATGCCCTGTGCAACTCCAGGGAACCCTGTGAGCCCCGCTTTGGTTGCAACATTCACAAATTTTTGGCTAACAAATTTGGGGCTACCCATCAGGTTTTGCCACAATCGAGCCTCCAGCCCGTCCTGACCATTGGCCATGGCAACGTCTGGATAACCATCCAGGTCGAAGTCGAAGGCGTTACCGGCGGTGGCCCTCCAGGACAAATCGCCGGGGAGGGTGATACAATCATTCAGTTGGCCATTGTTGTTTAGCAACGCATAGGAGTTGTTTTCGTTACGGATCATGAGCAGGTCGAGGTCATTGTCGCGGTCGAAATCGACCCACTGAAGGCTGTTGACTTGACTTTGGTCCACGGCTGAGGGAAATGCGCGCCCATCTTCCCAGTAGTCTCCAAGGGGGACTTCCTGGAACAGCTTAACGGAGGAATTGCTTCCACTGATATCACTCACGACCACTTCCCAATAGCCGTCTCCGTCCATGTCCGCCCAGGCAGTTGACATTGTGACTCCAGGATCGGACGGGTTAACAAGTCCGAGGGATTCACCCACCTCGATGAATGAAACTCCGGATCCTGTATTTTGAAATACAGCGTCAGGAAGGGGCATTAAGGTTGCGACGCTGTCGTCTGGACCATTGGTGGAATATCTCAAAGCGCGACCGAGGTAAAGGTCAAGGTCACCGTCGTGGTCGAAATCCACCCAGTTGGCGCACAAGCTATTCTCCAGCAGTGGCATATCATTGGGGTCAAAAACCGTGGGATCATCAATGACGTCGGTGAATTGACCACCGTCCAGATTGAAGAGTTGTGGACTTTCTGGGTGGGTTACGAAGAGGTCACGATCCCCATCGCCATCGTAGTCGGCGGCGGATAGGCCGTAAGACTCGCTTCGGGAATAAGTTCCGGGAGCAAAGTCATGTTGAGTTCGGTCATCGAATTCGATTGAACCAGGTTGGGAGCCCGAGTATAACCGAGACCGAGCAGCCAGAGGGGCACAGTTTTCGCATGCTTGAATGGATACAAACATATCAGGGAGGTTGTCGTCATTGTACTCA
>JGI12109J20283_10002253_pt1 | contig 11447 bp, 11 predicted proteins | sample ElkSlonscriptome_12_FD_20283 | JGI IMG/M metagenome (IMG submission 20283) | reverse complement strand
GCCGGAGACTGCGGCCCACGGGGCTGGCAGAATTCTTCTTCGGAACCGAGAACCTCTCGCGCAGCCGCGCGCACGGCGTCTTCTACGAGCGCTGCGCGGACAAGTGCGCCCCCATCCTGGGCTGGATGCTGTGCGGTGGGGTGGCGTGATGGATCTGGAATTCGTGCACCGGGATGAGAGCTGCGTGGTGGTGAACAAACCTTCGGGCCTGCTGGCCGTGCCCGGCCGCGGTCCGGCCGGTGCCGACAGTGTGGTCAGCCGGCTGCGCGCCCTGATCCCGGAATGCATCGCGCAGCCGGCCGCCCACCGCCTGGACATGGACACCTCCGGCCTGATGCTCCTGGGCCTGACGGCCGCCTCCCAGAACCACCTGACGCGGCAATTCGAGGCCCGCACCGTGGAGAAGCGCTATCTGGCCTGGCTCGAGGGTGTCGTGGAAGAGAACGAGGGGCGCATCGAGCTGGCCTTTCGCCTGGATCCCGGGGACCGGCCCCGACAGATTCATGATCCTGTAAATGGAAAGACGGGTATCACCCTGTGGCGCAAGCTGAAAAGCCGAGCGGGCCGCACCTGCGTGGAGTTCACGCCGCTGACCGGACGCACGCACCAGCTGCGATTGCATGCCGCNCATCCCCTGGGCCTGGGCTGCCCCATCGTGGGTGACCGGCTCTACGGTTCGGGCACCGCCCCGGGCCAGCTCCAGCTGCACGCCGCCTACCTGGCCTTCGACCATCCCGACGATGGCCGGCGCCTCAGCTTCGAGAGCTCCTTTCCGCACGGCTCCGGACGCTGAATCCGGTCCGCCGGCCATCCACCGCAAGCCCCGCCACCAGCGCGCGCAGGCGTAGCCCCACCATGATCCAGAGCCCGGCCAGCAGCCCATATGGCCACCAGGGATCGTCCCCGAGCACACCGCGCAGGAACCCCAGCCAGCGCCAGGGCAGCACCCCCGCCACCAGAATCAGGAAGAGGATATTGGCGAGCTTGTAGGCCGCCCCCGCGAGGCACGCCCGCGCCGAACTTTCCGGCGGGAGCGGCGCGTCCAGTCCCGGCACCCCCAGAAGGTCGCCCAGGGCGTGGTAGCCATCGGAACGGATGAAGGGGATCAAGCTCCAGACGATGGCCAGCAGGGTCAGGCGGGCGGCCAGGGCGGCGGCGTCCCAGCCGGCCAGCCAGCCAGCCAACCCCAGGACCGCGCCAATACAGCCCTGCACCACCACCCCCGCCAGATCCACCCGCAACTTACCCGCGCGCGGCAGCAGGGAAACTGCCGAGACATCGTTGTGCAGGACCGGCAGGACGAAGAGCAGCCCCCCGCCGATCCCGCCGGCGGGGTATCCCTGGACGGCGAGGGCCGCGGCGTGGGCCAGTTCGTGCAGCAATCCCCCCAGCAGGAACAGCAAGACCCCGGGCAAAACATCCGCCCCGAGGGTCAGATGAGCCGGGCGCGCCTGCACCACGGACCAGACCAGCAATACCAGGGCCAGTGACATCCAGGCCAACCGGTGGCCCGAGGTCCACGGCTGCAACGGAGATGCCAGCCGGGCCGTCACCCGCGCCGAGAGCAGAGGAAAGCGCAACCACAAGGCCGGCCGCCGTCCCCGTCGCGACCGATGGGGTGCCGTGGTGCCGAGGAGCAGATCGGCCAGCCTGTGGTTGAGCTGTTCATCGCCGAGCGACGCCTCCGCGCCCAGCGTGCTGAGAATTTCGGTTCGGCTGGGCCGCCGGCCTTCAAGATCGGCCAGCCGGCGGCCCAGCGCCGCGGGGACCAGGGTGCGCCCCGCGTCGGTATGGATGATCCAGGGTCCCGTCGGATGGGTCAGGAATCGCCAGCCGGCCAACGTCAGGCCCCCAGCCGGGCCATGCCCAGCAGGCAGAGGCGCAGGCCGTGGAACTTGACCCAGTGGAAGCCGTGCTCCTCGGAGAGTTCCTCCAGGGAGCGCGGGGCCTCGCGCATGTCGGCCAGGTCCTGGTCCCGCAAACCCTCGGCAGGATAAAACCGGTCATCCGTCAGGTTGGCCAGGACGCCGCCGGGCCATACCTCCACCTGCCGGTCCAGATGCAGCCGCACCGAGGCGGCGGACCGTTCCAGGCAGATGTGAAAGGCGTGGATGAAGTCGTCCCGCAGGCCGGCCGGAATGCGGCCATCCACACCCAGACCGGGGCTGAAGCAGGCGCTGGCCTCACGCAACATGACCCAGAAATCCCACTGCTCGGGCCGGGCCATGACCTGGCTGAAAATCCAGTCGAAGAGCCGCCGGGTGACCTCGTCCGGATCCGCGGTGGCCGCCGGCGTCTGGTCGGTCTGCGCTTCCCAGATGACCTGCATGCGCTCGTCCCAGTGCACCGAGGCCAGATGGACCGGGCACTGCAGGCGGCAGGCCAGGCGCGCCAGACCGGTGCGCACCTTGATGTCGCGACCGGGCAGGCTGTACAGAGCGCCATCGCGGCGCGTGCCGTCCATTCCGCTCTCGCCGCTGTTGCCGTCGATGAAGGCGATGACCGGGGCATCCTCTCGCAACACCTTGATCAGCTTGCGGATAAATCCCTTCTCACCGACGCAGATCCAGCGCACCTTGCCCTGGTGCCCGAGGATGCTGCGCAGCTTCTCCACCTTCTCCTGAAACCCTTCCCTTGCCGATGGGTTGAGCAGGATCACCGGATCAAGCCCCGCATCCAGGTACGGTTCCACCAGGAGGGGGAATGGCCCCTGGTGGAAGGAGAGCACGAGGCCGCTTTGCAAGGCGGGGTGCTCGGAAAGGAATCTGCGGCCGGGGGCCAGAAGCATCCGGTCCCCCGCCCACAGTCCGGCAAGAGCCTCCCGTTCTCTTGCCAGCATCGCTATCTTGCGTTCCCGCAGATCATCCAGGTCCTCGAAATCCGCGTCGGGCCACAGGGCGCGCAGGGTCCACAGATCCCAGGAGTCGGCGGGCCGCCGGTCGGGCCCGGAACTCCGCAGAGTTCCGGACCGCGACGGGCGGTTGTTCAGGGCCTTGTTCATCGCAGATCCCATTCCGGTGCCGGATCATCCGACACCATCGGGATCAGGCCGTCATGGCACTTTTCCGGTCGGCAGCAGATAATCAGACCACCGTCCCAGACGTTCTGGCCGACGAGGCCTCCGCCCAGGGTGCTGACCTCCAGCCTTTCTTCCAGCTGTCCCAGGTCCAGGGGCTGCAGGTGCCGGACCGCTTCCGTCTCACGGTTCTTCATCGGGCCCCTCCTACATCTCGTTGGTGTCCAGCATGTCCGTCACTTCGGGCAACGTATTGCCGCTGCACTTGCCCCCGTTGCAGCAGTTCTCGATGTTGATGTCGAAGAAGTTCTGCCCCATGACGCCCCCGCCGCCCGCGGCCAGGGTGCTGACCTCCAGCCTTTCCTCCAGGTCCTGGATGCCCAGCTCCCGCAGGCTCATTTCCAGGGTTTCCAGTTCCGCGCCCATCAGGTTTCTCTTTTCCATGGTTTCCTCCTTGAAACATGGTGTGATCGGGTGACACCTTCCCATGGCAAGGGCGATACCAAGGCGCCGACATACGGTATCATGTTGTCCGGCAACGGGTTGTATCCAGAGCGGGCTGATGGAGGAAAAAGAAAGGACCCCGCGGGTTGACGCCGCGGGGCCCATCAGTATCGGGTCGGGGACAGGGATGGAAGGCAGACTAGGCCACCACCTCGACCCGGTACCCCGAATACTTCCGCAGATTGATCACCCCGGTATCGAAAATCAGGTACTGCCCCTTGATCCCCTGCAGCATACCCCCCGCCAACGGGTTCTTGTCCAGGTTGTGGCTCTTGACCTTGGTGGGCCACTCCAGGACCGGGTACTCGAAATTCTGCTCGATCCGCTCCAGCGGGGACAGGATACCCTCCACGCCCCACTCCTCGAGGCGCGCCACCACCCGGTCCACCACCTCCATGAGGTTGGTGTCCACGGTCTCGCCCTTGAGCATGCGCGTCCAGTGGGTCTTGTCGGCGAAACCCTCATCGCTGAGGCGTTTTTCGATCAGGCCCACGTCCCGGCGGCTGGGCAGCACCGCCACCGGCACCGCGGCGGTGGCGCCCTGGTCGATCCAGCGCGAGGGGATGTTGGCCTCCCGCGTGATGCCCACCTTCACCCCGCTGGTCAGCGAGCAGTACAGGTAGTGGGGTTTGAAGCAGACCGATTGGGCGAACTCCTCCTCGCGGCAGGGATGCTCCGGGTCGCCGTGGTGGCAGAGCTCGGGCTTGACGATACAGATGTCGGCATCGGCCCGCGTCATGGTGCAGGGGTAGCAATAGCCCGGACCGAAGGTTTTCTTGATCTTGCGGCCGCATGCGGTGCAGGTGATCTGGCCGTCGAAGCGCAGCTCCAGGGGTCGGCCGAGATGGTCGTTCAGGGGGTGGTCGGCGACGCGCTGGTCAGGGTCGTGAAAGCCGTCGCGCAGGCGGTACTGCACGGGCGCGGCGGCCTCGACGCCCATCTTCTTGAGGGTTCCGGTCCAGACGGTTGGCATGGGTGGCGACATTCCTCGGTGACAGGGGCCCGGGGCCCCACTATTCTAGAGTGCAGGAAAAATCGATCCTACCCAACGGAGAACGGATGCTCAACAGGATCTGGACCTTCTTCTTCCTGGGCGGCTTTGCGGCCGCCGTGGTGCGCTCCTTCGCCGGCCACACCGAGGTGTGGGCGGAGATGGTGGGCTCCACCTTCGACATGGCGGAGACCGCCTTCAAGATAGCGCTGGGACTGACCGGCGTCATCTGCCTGTGGCTGGGCATCATGCGCATCGGTGATCGCGGCGGGGCCGTGGAGCTGGTGGCCAAGCTGTTCGGACCGCTGCTGCGCCGGCTCTTTCCGGGCATCCCGGCGGGGCATCCGGCCACCGGCAGCATCGTCATGAACATGGCGGCCAACATGCTGGGACTGGACAACGCGGCCACGCCCTTGGGCCTGAAGGCCATGGAGGAACTGCAGACCCTGAACCCGGACAAGAAGACGGCCAGCGACGAGATGATCCTCTTCCTGGTCATCAACACGTCCGCGGTGACGGTCATCCCGGCGACCATCTTCACGGTGCGCGCGCAGATGGGCGCCGCGGATCCCACCGATGTCTTCCTGCCCCTGCTGATCGCCACCTACTGCAGCACCCTGGCGGGCCTGCTGATCACCTCCTTCTTCCAGAAGATCCGCCTCTGGGATCCGGTGGTGCTGGCCTATCTGGGCGGCATGACGGCCCTGATCGGCGGCATGGTGGCCTATTTCGGGCATCTGGAACAGGCCGCCATGGAGAGCCAGGCCTCCCTGCTGGCCAATGTGCTCATTTTTGTCGTGATTATCGGCTTCATGGTGGGGGCCATCCGCCGAAGAGTGAATCTGTACGAGGCCTTCGTCGACGGCGCCAAGGAAGGTTTCCAGGTGGCGGTGGGCATCATCCCCTACTTGGTGGCGATGCTGGTGGCCATCGGCGTCTTCCGCGCCAGCGGGGCCCTGGACCTGATCCTGGACGGCGGCCGCGCCCTGGTGGGAACCCTGGGGCTGGATGGCCGTTTCATCGACGGCCTGCCCACCGCGCTGCTGCGTCCGCTCAGTGGCGGCGGCGCGCGTGGCATGATGATCGAGACCATGCAGACCCACGGCGCGGACAGCTTCGCCGGGCGGCTGGTCAGCACCATCCAGGGCAGCACCGAGACCACCTTCTACGTGCTGGCCGTCTACTTCGGTTCGGTGGGCATCAAGCGCACCCGGCATGCGGTGGTCTGCGGGCTGGTGGCCGATGCGGTGGGCATCGTCGCGGCCATCGCCGTCACCTATTTCTTCTTCGGATAGGATAAAGACCTTGAGTCTGTTCGCCTTCATCTTCTGGTCGAGTGTCCTTCTGGTGGTGTACGTCTACCTGGGCTACCCGCTGCTGGCCGGCGCCCTGGGCCGCCTGGTGCGCCGCAAGGTCTGGGCCGCGGAGCCGGGCGCGCACCTGCCCACCGTCACGGTCATCATCCCGGCCTACAACGAGGGGGGCAGCATCGAGGCCACGGTGCGCAACAAGCTGACCCAGGATTACCCCCCCGAGAAACTGAACGTCATCGTCGTCAGCGACGAGAGCGAGGACGGCACCGACGAGATCGTCACCGGCATCGGCGATGCGCGGGTGCGGCTGGTCCGCCAGGTCCCCCGCGCGGGCAAGACCAGCGGCCTGAACCTGGTCCTGCCCGAGGCCACGGGCGAGATCGTCGTCTTCAGCGATGCGAACAGCATGTACGGGCCCGAGACCATCCAGTTGCTGGTCAGCAATTTCGCCGACCCGCAGGTGGGCTACGTGACCGGCCGCATGGTCTACAAGGCACCGGACGGCTCGCTTTCCGGCGAGGGTTGCAGCGCCTACATGAACTACGAGAACAAGCTGCGGGAATTCGAGACCAACCTGGGCAGCATCGTGGGCGTGGACGGCGGGGTGGACGCCATCCGGCGCGAGATCTACACCCCCATGCGCGCCGACCAGTTGCCCGACTTCGTCCAGCCCCTGGCCGTGCGCGAGCAGGGTCATCGTGTGGTCTACGAGCCGCGCGCCCTGCTGTACGAAGACGCCCTGGCCGACACCGAAGACGAGTTCCGTATGCGCGTGCGCGTCAGCCTGCGCGCCTTCCACGCCCTGAAGGACATGCGCGGCCTGCTGAACCCCTTCCGCCACGGCCTTTTCGCCTGGCAGCTGGTGAGCCACAAGGTGCTGCGCTACATGGCTTTCCTGTTCATGGTGCTGGCCTTCCTGACCAACCTGCCGCTGGCCGACCGCTTCGAGGGGTTCTATGAGCTGACTTTCATCGCCCAGGTCATCTTCTACCTGACGGCCGGCGTGGGGCATCTGCTGCGGCGCTCGGACCCCCCGAAACTGGTGGGGCTGTGCTACTACCTTTGCGTGCTGAACCTGGCCAGCGGCCTGGCCTGGATCCAGTTCCTGCAGGGGCGCAAGCAGGTTGTCTGGAAGCCGAGGACCTGATGACCACCGCTCGCCCCCATCCCATTTACGGCCCACCGGCCCTGCTGAAAAACCGCGCGGTGCAGTTCCTGCTGCTGGGCTTTCTGGTCATCCCATTCTTCCTGCCCATTCCCCAGGTTTTGCGCAGCAACCCGGTCATCGGCATGCTGGGCGACCAGGTCCACGTGCCCCTGCTTGCGGGCCTGACCCTGCTGCTGTACTGGTTCGGCCCCCTGCGCGGGCGGCTCGGGCGTGCGGCCCTGGCCGCCCTGATATGCGGCGGCGCCATCGAGTTCCTGCAATTGCTGGTGGGGCGCAGCGCCCGTTTCGAGGACTTCCTGCTGGATGCGGCCGGCGTGGGCCTGGCCGTGGGGCTGGTGCGCTGGCGTGGTCTGGGCCGCCGCGAGGGCCTGGGCGCCATGGCGGTCATCATCCTGGTGCTGGCGGGGCAGCTGTACTTCCTGCCGGGGCTGATCTTGGCCAGCCTGCGGGCGGCCGACATCTTCCCGGTGGTGAGCGATTTCGAGGGCCCCCAGGACCGCTGGCTGTGGAGCACCAACTACGGAGCAGTGACGGAGTTCATTCCCGAGAACGACGGCAATACCTACCTGCGCATCACCGGCGGCCCGCCCGGCCGCTGGCCCGGGGCCGACATGACGCATTTCCCGCCCGACTGGACCGACTATTCCATCCTGAAGGTGGACGTGCGCCACCGGAGCCCGGGAAAGCAAACCGTGCCCTTCACCGTGCGCCTGGACGACTTCCGCTCCCGCCGCGACCACGTCTGGATATCCGACCACTTCCGGGCCACGGACAGCTGGCAGACCTTCAGTGTGCCTCTGGGTAACCGACTGGTGAGTCAGGAAACCCGGCAGTTCGAGTTCGACGACACCTTCAAGCTGCTCTTCTTCCTGGGCGACCGGGAAGACACCAATACCATCGAGATCGACAATATCCGCCTCGAATAACTTCAAACCCCGGAAGGCAGGCCGAACATACTATCATGAACGCTTTCCTGACAACTCTCGCCGCCTGCGTCCTGCTGGGCGGAGGCTGGTTTCTATACAGTCGCCACCAGGCGCGACGCGTCACCGGCCTGGCCGTCGGGGTCTTCGACTTTTGCCACGAGGGTCACGTCAACCTGCTGCACCACGCCGCCGGACGTTGCGATCGCCTGATCGTGGCCGTGCACACCGACGCCACGGTGCGCGGATACAAGAACGTGCAACCGGCCAACAACGAACGGGAACGCGCCGCCACCATCGAGGCCCTGGGCATCGCCCACGAGGTTGTTCTGTTTGACGACCGCGTGGCCATCTGCCGCCGCTTCCGCGTGAACCGCATCTTCCATGGCGACGACTGGCGAGTGGGCGACTACCGTGACCACTGGGGCGAGGATCTGCTGACCGAGCTGGGCATCGAGCTGGTGATGCTGCCCCACACCCCGGGTGTCAGCAGCACGCGCCTGCGGTCGGAACTGCCGGGCATCGGCTGGTGGTTGTACAGCTCGGTGCCGGGCTGGAGCCGGGCGCACATATTCAGCCACCTGCGCGGTCTTTTCCGGGAGCTGGGCGGCACCTGGTTCCTGGCCTCCAGCGGGCGGGACCTGGTCCGGCCGGAATTCCCGGCGGCACCCTGCGTCTTCCTGGAGTCGGGTCAGGCCTCGGAACAGGCCGCCCGTAGCGTGGAACACCACGACCTGGATGTGATCGTCACCGCCCACTTCAACTACGCCGACATGACGGGCGTGCTGGGCAAGCTGGAGCGCCCCCTATCCCTGGTGGTGCTCAGCCACGGACGCAGCGGCAAGTCCGGCACCAGCTCGGACATGGCCCTGTCCCGGGGCGAGCGATCCACCGACGCCTTCGGGCATCCTCTCGAGGTGATCGGCAACCTCAGCATCCACGACTGGTCCTTTGCGGCGGACAGCTACATGCATCTGGACCCCTTCCTCACCGGGAGCGGATCCTTCACAAATCCCGTGCCCGCCACCCGGCCAAGGGTCCTGATCCTGCCCACCTGGAGCGCAGACGTGGACACCGCGGGCAGCCTGCTTTCCCGCCGCTGGCTGGATGCCTTCCACGATCTGGCGCGGGACCACGACCTCTGGCTTTCACCCCACCCTCTTGCCGAGGACGACGTTCTGAAGCGCTTCGTGTCCGCAACCGGGGCGAAGATCCTGCCGGCCGAGGGCCACTCCCACGTCCATGTTCCAAAGGCCCACGTCACGGTCTGCGACCTCTCCGGCGCCTTCTGGGAAGCCCTTCTTTTCGATACTCCAGCCATCCTGGCCGCGCCCCACGAGCCGCGTGAATGGCCCGCCTCCCTGGTGCCCAGCCGACCCGATCTGCTGGCCGAGGTGCCCGAAAGTGGCCCCGCCGAACTGGCGGCCACGGTGCGGCAACTGGTGGGGACCCGCGCTCCACGCCAGAATGCCCTGGCGGAACAGCGTCTGGGACGGATCGACGGGCAGGCCACGCGGCGGGTGACCGAGATGATCAGGCAACTTACTCGTTCTGATTCAGGTAGATGACCTCCATGGGCGCGGCCTCCTCGTCATCGGAGCCCGTATTGTTGGGGTCCATCAGCGCCTGCAGGGCCGGGGCGAAGCCCGTGACCACCACCGCATCGCCGTTGGGCGCGAAGAAGACCGCATCATCCTCCCCGTCCCCCGCGAATCCGAACTGCACCTGGCGCAGAAAGTGACCGTCGGGATTGAAGACATCGAAGGTGACCAGCACACCCTCGGGCTGATCGATGCCGCTGCGGCTGGTTGTCACCCACAGATTGCCGTCCGCCCCGATCCGCAGGCTGTTGATATCCCGGTGCACATTCGAGATGTCGATGCGGGCGCCGGGCAGGCGTTCGGTCTGGCGTCTGGCGAGATCCTCGATCTCCTGGTACTCCTGCGCCGTGCGCTGACGGGGCTCGTATTCCCTCTCGATGATCCGTTCCAGATGGCCGTCCGGAGCAAAAACATGGATCCGGTAGGCGTTGCGGACCATGGAGACATACACGCGGCCGTCCTGCCCCACCGCCGCCTGGCGGAAGGTGACCTCGTTCTGCTCGTTCTCGTCGAAGTGGAATTTGGTAAAGTCCGTGGGGTTGTGCTGCTCCACGAAGCGCACCTTTTCCTGCCCGTCGGTCCCGAAACTGGAGACGAAGGTGATGTTGTCCCGCTTGGTCTGTGACTCCTGCTTGACGTTCATGCCCACGACTGTCAACTGGCCTTGACGGTTGGTGAAACAGTCCGTCAGCAGCATGAATCCGGCGTCCGGCAGCTTCGGCTCGAAATCCCCGGCGGGATCACCCTGGCGATCGATCGTCACGATCTTGCCCGGGAAACGCTGCACCAGCCCCAGGTTGCCGTCCGGCATGAAGACCAGGTTGGTGGGCATGCGCGTCTCCCCGGGGCCCTCGCCCTCGCGGCTGAGGGTGTCCAGACGCTCGCCGCCAGGGGAGTAGACGGGCACCTCGCTCAGGCGCGTATCCAGCAGGTAGATGGTGCCGTCCTCGTCGATGAGCACCTTGCTGATCAGCCCGAAGAAGTCCTCACCGTCCTCGCCGCCGGCGCGCCAGACCTCCTCGAAATCCAGGGTCTGCACCCCTTCCGAGGGTGTCGCCGGGTTGGCGACGTGCAGGACCCCGTCCCGGACGACCTCTTCGCCCGCCAGAGCCCCGCTGACACAAATAACGACAGCCAACACGGCCGCGATCACGCCAAACTTTCGCATGGAATTTTCCTTTCCTGGGCGGTGGGTATCTTCCGCCCTGGTCCCCCTTGGCAAGAAACGTGCTTTCCCTGGACTACGGATCCTGTCACACGATGTTCCCGGGGTCTGGCTTTTCCCGCTCCGGGCATTACCTTCCGCCCATGAACCCGCGCACCGACATCCCCTCCCTTTTCCGCTTCTGGCTGCCCCTGCAGTCCACATGGCTGATGATGGCTGTGGAGGGGCCCCTGCTGACGGCCGTCATCGCCCGCCTGGCCGAGCCCAAGCTGAACCTGGCCGCCTACGGGGTGGCCTACGCCCTGGCCATCATGGTGGAAGCTCCGGTGATCATGATGATGAGCGCCTCGACCGCCCTGGCCGACGGCTGGGACAACTACAAGCGGCTGCGCCACTTCATGTGGGGTCTGAACACCCTGATCACACTGGTCATGCTGATCCTTCTGTTCACCCCTCTCTGGGATCTGGCCATCGGCATGGGAATCGGCCTGGAGAAGCCGGTGCAGGACCTGACGCACATGGCCCTGCTTATTTTGCTGCCCTGGCCTGCGGCCATCGGCTACCGGCGTTTTTATCAGGGACTGCTGATCCGGAGCGGACGCACGCGGCTGGTGGCTTATGGCACGGTGCTGCGCCTGCTGACCATGGGCACCAGCGCCCTGCTCCTGATGCGCCTGACAACCTGGTCGGGGGCCTGGGTGGGTGCGGCCGCCCTGTCTGTCGGGGTGGTGGTCGAGGGTGCGGCCAGCCGGGTCATGGCCCGCGC
>JGI12109J20283_10672780_pt1 | contig 11450 bp, 8 predicted proteins | sample ElkSlonscriptome_12_FD_20283 | JGI IMG/M metagenome (IMG submission 20283) | reverse complement strand
TCATCCAGCGGGACTAAGTCGGCCACAGTGCCCAGCGCAACCAGATCCAGCCATGCATCCAGGCGAGGCTCTGATCTGGTCTTGAACCAGCCAGATTCTCGCAGCTTTGCTCGCAGCGCCATCAGGGTGTAGAACATCACACCAACACCGGCCAGAGCACCTGAAGGAAAGGGGTCGTCTGGCAGATTGGGATTAACAATGGCGTCGGCGGACGGCAACATCTCGCCAGGGAGATGGTGGTCAGTAACCACCACTTGCATGCCTTTGGATTTGGCGTAGGCAACGCCATCAATCGAGCTCACCCCTTGATCTACGGTGATCAATAAATCGGGCGCCGACGGGGCGATCTCATCGACTAGCGTCATGCTCAGGCCATAGCCGTGCCGAAATCGATCAGGTACGACCCAGTCAACGCGCTTCGCACCCATCGCACGCAGCGCTCGAACGGCAAGCGTCGTCCCAGTCGCGCCATCAGCGTCGAAGTCGCCAACAACTATAATGCGCTGTTCTTGCTTGATCGCTGCGGCCATCAACTCGGTGGCACGATCCAGACCACCAAGGGTTGGTGGAAGCAACCGAGACAGGCTGTAGTCCGGGACTTGATGAGCACCACGTGCCGCCAGCACGCGGGCGACAACGGGGTTGATATCGCTAGCGACTGCAGCCGGCCTGGTGCGACGCTTAATAGTGACCGAGCGTAGCATCAGGGTCTGCGCCGCCAGAACTGACGTGATTCTCGTGAAGTGACTTTAAACACTTTTTTCCGGCTGGCGATTTCCAGCGCATCAATTGCGCCGAGCTGCAGCCGTCGCCAGATTGGCTTGATCAATTCAGTCAGTCGAATCAACGCTTCATCAGCCGTCATTGAGGTTGCCGGAAACCACTGTCTGAGAGACGAGTCGGCCGTTTCCGATTCGTCGGGCGAGTGCGAAAGTTCAAGATAATTGGCCAGGGCCAGGAGCTCCTCATCGTCCCCGATCAGATGACTAATCCGCCCAGAAGGACGATTTTCCGGTAGCTTTCCGGCACCCCAAAACCAGAGACCGGACGGGGTTTGGGTCAAACCAGTTTCAGATGACGCCTGCCCGGCAGCGTGCTGATGCAAAATGATCTGACTGTCATTCAGCAAGCGAATCCACTGTTTGGCATCACGACCTTTCGGCAGTACATAATCCATGCTCTGACCGGCGACCGCCCAACTCGGCGAGAAACTCGCGTCCGGGATCTGCTCCAGGCGTAGATAAGCGCGCTCCGGGGTGGTCAATTCAAAGGCTAGATTGACCTGTTCGAAGAGGTCTTTCAGTTCAGCGACTGCCGGTTGATCCAGCGGATCGAAACAGCCAGACTGAATCCAGACTGCACTCAAATCGGGTCGCAGAGCGACCGGATCGGCGAACATCCATGCGCCGCTACAATCATCCGGGCGGTCGCGAAAACGGGCAATAGCGGCGCTGGCGATAGGCCGGCCCGTGACAAGATCTGCCAAGTATCCATTGGCGTCCAGTTGACGGCTGCTTGCGCGGGCAAAAAAACGGCGCAGTAGCGCCGGGACGCTTGAATCGGCTAAAAGATCTTCAAGCTCTGGTACCAGAAAAACAATCATTTCGCAGCGCTGGCGACGTGTTGCGAAATTAGATCAACAATAGTCGACGCCGATAATTTCGTAACTGCGAAGCCCGTTGGGAGCTTGAAATTCCGCAATTTCACCGACTTCCTTGCCAATCAGGGCCCGCGCCAGCGGTGCGCTAATCGACAAGCGTTTTTTATTGACGTCGGCTTCGAGCTCGCCAACGATTTGCCAGGTGGCTTCTTCGGCATCGTCAGCATCTTCGATCAGGGTGACATGGGCACCGAACACGACTTTATCGCCGGCATTGGTTTCGGCGGGATCAATGATGCGCGCGTTTCCAAGCGCACCCTCCAATGCTTGAATGCGCCCTTCGATAAAGCCCTGTTGCTCGCGAGCGGCGTGGTATTCAGCGTTTTCCTTCAAATCACCGTGTGCACGGGCTTCGGCAATCGCCTCAATGACGGCGGGCCGGTCTTTTTTCTTTAGTCGTTCAAGCTCCACTTTTAGGCGCTCGGCACCTGACTTTGTCAAGGGGATCTGGGTCATGATTGTCTGGTGCTCATTGCTGGCTTCTTGCTCATTAATGCTTGGCTCATTAGTGTTTGAAAACTCACAATCACATTTCAAAGCGAGCTTTCACAGGGCATACAGTTCGGCGAGGCTGCGCACGCCGCGCTCATTCCAATGGTCGAGGGCGCGAAGCGTGGCTTTGGCGCCGGCTATTGTCGTTGAATAATTGACCTTGTGCTGCAGGGCCTGGCGTCGAATCGAAAACGAGTCGGCAATCGCCTGACGCCCTTCAGTGGTGTTGACAATATAGTCGATTTCATCGTTTTTGATCAGGTCGACGATGTGTGGACGACCCTGCATTACCTTATTGACATAGTCACACTCGATCCCGTTTTCAATCAAATGCTTCCAGGTTCCTTCGCTGGCAACCAGCTTGAAGCCGCGTTCGGACAGCTCTTTGGCAACCGGAAGCACGCGCACTTTATCAGCGTCGCGAACGCTGATAAACACCGTACCGCTGGCGGCCGCCTGAATACCGACACCCTGCTGTGCGCGAGCAACAGCGGCACCAAAGCTCAAGCCCACTCCCATGGCCTCACCAGTGGATCGCATTTCCGGCCCGAGAATGGGGTCTACCCCCTGAAACTTGATGAACGGATAGACCGGCTCTTTGATCGAATAGAACGGGGAGGTCAGATCGTTTTCAACGCCCTGCTCAGCCAGCGTTTTGCCGACCATGCAGCGCGCCGCCACACGCGCCAGGGGCGTTCCGGTGGCTTTTGAAACAAACGGCACCGTTCGTGAAGCTCTCGGATTGACTTCGATGACAAAAATTTCATCTTTGCGAACGGCGAATTGGACGTTCATCAAGCCGACCACATTCAACGCTCTGGCCATTTCACGGGTCTGACGAGCGATATCGCTGATCGTCTGCTCGGATAAAGAAAACGGCGGTAAACTGCACGACGAGTCACCCGAGTGAACGCCAGCCTCTTCGATGTGTTCCATGATGCCGCCAATGATCACCTGTTCACCGTCACACAGCGCGTCGACATCGACTTCAATTGCGTGATCCAGGAATCGATCAAGCAACACAGGGGAATCATTAGACACTTTGACCGCCTCGGTCATGTAGCGACGCAGTTCACTTTCACCATGGACGATATCCATGGCCCGCCCGCCCAGTACATAAGACGGCCGCACCACTAGCGGGTAGCCGATATCGCGAGCCAACACTATGGCTGATTCGGGATCGCGCGCCGTCCGATTTAAAGGTTGTTTCAAACCAAGCGTTTGCAGCAGGGCCTGAAAGCGTTCACGATCCTCGGCCAGATCAATGCAGTCAGGCGTCGTTCCCACGATAGGCGCGCCCGCCGCTTCCAGCGCTCGGGCCAATTTCAACGGCGTCTGGCCGCCAAACTGGATAATGATCCCTTCGGGTTTTTCCAGCGCGACAATTGCGAGCACGTCCTCTAGGGTTAGCGGTTCGAAGTACAGGCGATCCGACGTGTCGTAGTCGGTCGAAACCGTTTCCGGATTACAGTTGACCATGATGGTTTCATAGCCCATATCGCGCATTGCAATCGCTGCGTGCACGCAGCAGTAGTCGAACTCGATGCCCTGCCCTATCCGGTTTGGACCACCGCCCAACACCATGATTTTCGGCTTTGAGGATGGTTCGGCCTCACACGCCTCGCCCCAGGTCGAATACAGATACGCGGTTTCGGTGGCAAATTCTGCCGCGCAAGTATCGACCCGACGGTAGCTTGGCTGCAGCCCGGCTTTCGCCCGCAGTTTGGCCACGCTGGCTTCGTTAAGGCCAGCCAGCACAGCTATTCGCGCGTCTGAGAAGCCGTAGCGCTTGAGTTCCAAGAGACGTTCCGCATTGAGCTCAGCAACGCCCTGTTCTGCGATTAATTGCTCTTGTTCGATCAGTTCTGCAATTTGATCAACAAACCACGGGTCGATGCGGGTGAGTCGCTGAATCTCATCAAAACTCAAACCACGACGGAATGCATCAGCCAGATAAAGCAGGCGATCGGGCCCGGCCTCCTGCAGCTCGCGTTTGATTTTGCTGTCTATCTCGGCCATGGTGCCTTCGTAGCTCATCGGGTCCAGGCCGCTCAGCCCTGTCTCCATGCTGCGTATGGCTTTTTGTAGCGACTCCTGGAAAGTTCTGCCAAAGGCCATTGCTTCGCCGACCGACTTCATTTGCGTGGTCAGGCGATCATTGGCAGTCGGGAATTTTTCGAACGCAAAACGCGGGATTTTGGTTACCACGTAATCAATAGCGGGCTCGAACGATGCCGGAGTCGCCCCGTCGGTAATGTCGTTGAGCAGCTCATCCAGGGTGAAACCGACGGCAAGCTTGGCCGCGACTTTTGCGATTGGGAAGCCGGTCGCCTTGGAGGCCAACGCCGAGGAGCGAGAGACTCTCGGGTTCATCTCGATAACCAGAATTTTGCCGTCTTCGGGGCTGACCGCAAACTGCACGTTGGATCCCCCGGTGTCGACGCCGATCTTGCGCAACACCGCTATCGCAGCATCGCGTAAGGCCTGGTATTCCTTGTCGGTCAGGGTCTGGGCGGGAGCAACCGTGATCGAATCACCGGTATGTACGCCCATCGGATCCAGATTTTCAATGGAGCAGATGATGATGCAGTTATCGGCCCGGTCTCGAACGACTTCCAGCTCGAATTCTTTCCAGCCCAGCACAGATTCTTCGAGCAAAACCTCATCAGTTGGCGACAGATCCAACCCGTGAGTCACGATTTCAACGAATTCCTGGCGGTTGTAGGCAATGCCGCCACCGGAGCCGCCCATGGTGAATGACGGTCGGATGATGGTTGGAAAGCCCACGGTTTTCTGAATCTCAATGGCTTCGGAAAGCGTATGGGCGACCGCCGCTTTCGGCACCGCGAGGCCAATGTCACCCATGGCCACACGAAACTGTTCACGATCTTCCGCCATGTCGATGGCTTTCTTGGAAGCACCGATCATCTCAACGTCAAATTCTTCGAGCACGCCCTCGCGATCAAGATCAAGCGCGCAGTTCAGCGCGGTTTGACCGCCCATGGTGGGCAGCAGTGCATCTGGCCGCTCCTTTTTAATCACATCGCGCACCACGTCCCATCGAATCGGCTCGATATACACCGCATCGGCGACCTCAGGATCGGTCATGATCGTGGCCGGATTCGAGTTGACCAAAATGACTCGGTAGCCTTCTTCGCGCAGCGCCTTGACCGCTTGGACGCCTGAATAGTCAAACTCACAGGCTTGCCCGATCACGATCGGACCTGCACCGATGATCAAGATAGATTGAATATCAGTCCGCTTGGGCATATGGATTCAAACCGTCTCCGAAGGCATCGTGGATTCAATGAACTCGGCCATCAGGTCGACCCTGCCATCATGTCGGTAAAATGTTTGAATAACGGACGTAAATCATGTGGGCCTGGGCTGGCTTCAGGGTGGCCCTGAAACCCAAACGCAGGCCGATTGTTCAGTCGGATGCCCTGCAAAGTGTCATCAAATAACGATCGATGAGTTGGCTCGACATGGTCTGGCAGCGACTGTTCGTCAACTGCAAAGCCGTGGTTCTGGCTGGTGATAAGCACCTTCCCGGTTGTTACATCTTTAACCGGATGATTCGCACCGTGGTGACCAAACTTCATCTTGACCGTCTTCGCACCGCAGGCGAGCGCTAACAGTTGATGGCCCAAGCAGATCCCAAAAACGGGAACCGCTTTATCCAACAGAACTCGAATCGAGGCAATCGCGTAATCGAGTGGATCGGGGTCTCCCGGCCCATTTGATAGCATCACGCCATCAGGATTAAGTGCCAGTACTTTCTCGACTGGATAGTCAGCCGGCACGCGCGTCACCTGACAACCCGCATCGCTCAGAAGTCTCAAGATAGTGTATTTGGCCCCAAAGTCGTAGCAAACAACGTGAAAGTCGCGCTTGGAATCGCGATGGAGCCGGCCGAAGTCATCATTTGCGACGCTCGGGGACCAGCCCGCGGCGCCCTCAGACCAGTCGGTAACGGTGTCAACCGTCACGTCTCTGGCCAGGTCCAGCCCGCTCATGGAGGCGCAGGCACGCGCCTCCTTCAAACCACTGTCAGCATCAATTGAATCGCCAACCATCAGACAGGCATTCAAGCAACCGTGGCGACGCAAATGCCTGGTTAAGCTTCGGGTATCAACATCACTAATGCCAGACACCTGGTGGTCGCTTAAATAATCGTGCAGAGACTGCTCAGAGCGCCACGAGCTGGGACGCCGCGGGCAGTGACGCACTATCAATCCCCGGCAGTGGATTTTCTCTGATTCAGTGTCGAACTGATTAACACCGGTATTGCCAACGTGGGCCGTGGTCAAAGTGACCAACTGGCCGGCGTAGCTGGGATCAGTGAGAATTTCCTGGTAACCGGTCATGGCCGTATTGAAGACGAGCTCGCCAGAACGAATCCCTGGTGCGCCCATCCCCCGTCCGGAAAATACGCTGCCGTCCTCTAGCACCAGTAACGCTTTATTTCGGGACAACTCTGACCTCCGGTTAAGCTTTTGGGTCGCTTACCCGACTTCTTGCTCAGCGATCGATGAGTTTGAGTCTGGAATTTCTTCAGCGGGCTGTAGCGTTTGCGCGCTGTGGCCTTGGTCAAGCAGATAATCCAGCCACTTCAGCAATGCCTTATTCAATCGCCAGTTTCGCACCACAAGGCCGTGCATCGGCAGCTCTGGCCCGGCCAGCCGTTGAATGCCCTGCTCCGGACTAAATGCGGTCGCTTCCGCCATTCTGGCATCGTGATAGACGCGAATGTGCGCATTAGGATCGTGCTGCTGGTTGTCACCTATGATGTAGGTCAGACGCAAAAAGGTGGTGTAGTCGTGACGTTCGATGACTTGCATATACAAGTCAGGCCCACCGTCGATGCTCGACACCAGGCAATCGCTACGCCCTAGCCCATCGGGCATCAGCAGATTGAGCGCGCGGAACACGGAGGTATGCAGCTCGGGCAGGCGACGAGCCAGGACCTGAGTCGGCGGATGCAGATTTCGGACTGTGGTCAGCATCAGTTAAGGCAGCGCGCGCCCAGTTGAGCGCTCGAATCTCCGTGGCTTTTATTGAACGTCGAAATTAAATGGACCGGGTTTCTTGTTATCGGTTCAGACATTGTGGTGGCATTGCAAGCAAATGACAAGCCTTGTGTGTCGAGATTCGCCGATGCGTTATCGGGTTCTTAATCATGAATTTAACTCAGCTCTTCTAGATATCAGTATCGGGAGCGATCAGCTGACTTCACGCTGCAGGCCCTGCTCCAGCAATATTCGACTGGCAAGTTCTTCGACCGACGAGCCGGTTGTGGAAAGCACCGGCAGCTTCTCGATTCGGAACATCGCCTCGGCGGCCTCAACTTCGTAGCGACACTGCTTGATCGATGCATAGCGACTGCCCGGACGGCGCACTTCGCGAATCTGAGTCAAGCGCTCAGGATCAATCGTCAAGCCAAACAATTTAGAGCTGTGCGTGCGCAGAAACTTCGGCAAGCGAGGCTGCTCCAGGTCTTCTTCGGTCAGCGGATAATTGGCCGCTTTGATGCCGTAATGCAGGGCCATGTAGAGGCAGGTTGGCGTCTTTCCTGAGCGCGAAACGCCGACCAGAATGACATCGGCCTGGTCGAGTTTCTGGCTGATGCCGTCGTCGTGAGTCAAGGCATAATTAGTCGCTTCCATGCGGTCTTCGTAGGCATTGCTGTTGCCCATGCCGTGCGCTTGCCCGACTCTGGGCGAACGGTCAACGCCTAGCACGGCTTCAAGCGGCGCCATAAAGGTCGCGAACATATCGAAAACATGGGCGTTGGCAACCGTCAGTTCGCTGCCAATTCCGGTATCAACGATGGTGCTAAACACCAGCGGACGGGTGCCGTCTGCCTCACCCGCACGATTGATCAGCGAAACTGCGTCTTTTGCCTTGTCATGAGTATCAACGAATGGCAATCGAATTTCACGAAAATCGACTTGCGAAAACTGGGTCAAAAGACTGTGACCAAAGGTCTCAGCCGTGATTGCCGTGCCGTCTGAGACGAAAAATACGGTATTGTGCATGGAAGGAGGCTGCCGTTCAGGTCACTTGAACGGGTAGAATAGCGGGTTTTACGATGATCTTGAATAGCCGCCAACGCTATTGTTACAACTATCGATACGACAATCGTTACGACAATCGGTACAACAATCGGTACAACAATCTTGAAATGATCATCATTGCAACGATCGTTGAAACAATCGTTGAAACAAGCGTTGATCCACGACTAATTTCTTAAAAATCGACACTGGGGCAAATTGTGACTGACTACATTCTCTGGTTTGACAAGCTGGGCATGGCCGATCTGGACAAGGTTGGCGGCAAAAACTCATCGCTTGGCGAAATGATCGGCAACCTGAGCCAGCTGGGAGTAAGCGTCCCGGGCGGCTTTGCGACCACTGCCGATGCCTTTCGTGAATTCTTGGACCAGTCCGGCTTGGCCGAAAAGATCAAAAGTGAACTGCAGCCGCTGGATCCAGAAGACACCAGGGCTCTGGCTGCGACCGGGGAAAAAATCAGGCAGTGGATTATGGATACACCGCTGCAACCGGCACTGGAACAAGCCGTGCGAGCGGGCCATGCTGAGATGCAGGCACGCTACGGTGATAATCTGGCCGTGGCCGTTCGCTCGTCGGCGACGGCCGAAGATTTGCCAGATGCCTCCTTCGCCGGCCAGCAAGAAACCTTCCTGAACGTACGCGGTATCGACGAAGTTCTGGTCAAACTGCACGCGGTTTTTGCCAGTCTCTACAACGACCGGGCGATTGCCTACCGCGTTCATCACGGCTTTGAGCACCACGATGTTGCCCTGTCGGCCGGCATCCAGCTGATGGTCCAGTCGGGCACAGGCTCGGCCGGCGTTCTGTTTACCCTGGACACTGAATCCGGTTATCGCGACGTGGTGTTTTTGACCTCAAGCTACGGTTTGGGCGAGAGCGTGGTTCAAGGTGCGGTCAACCCGGACGAACTCTATCTGTTCAAGCCCAACCTTATAGCCGACAAACCAGCCGTGTTGAGGAAGTCTCTCGGCAGCAAGGCCAGTCGCATGGTTTACGCCGCGGGCTCGGGTGTACTGACTGAAGACACGCCAGACTCGCTGCGCAATCGCTTCTCGATCAGCGACACGGACGCAACAGAGTTGGCCAAAATGGCGCTGACGATTGAAAACCACTACGGTCGCCCGATGGATATTGAATGGGGCAAAGACGGCGAAACCGGCGATTTATATATTTTGCAGGCCCGACCGGAAACAGTAAAAAGTCGGTCAGGTCAGGCGATGGAACGGTTTCGGCTGGAAGAGACTGGCGATGTCTTGTCTGAGGGTCGAGCTATCGGCCAGCGCATCGGCTCTGGCACTGCCAAAGTGATTGAAACTCTGGATGCGATACATGATGTGAAAGCTGGAGATGTGCTGATTACTGACATGACTGATCCCGACTGGGAGCCGATCATGAAACGAGCATCTGCCATTGTGACCAATCGCGGCGGACGAACCTGTCATGCCGCCATCATTGCGCGCGAGCTCGGAATTCCTGCCGTGGTCGGCTGTGGCGATGCCACCGCGCGCGTCCCGCACGACCAGCCGGTCACGGTTGCGTGCTCTGAAGGTGACACCGGACGAATCTACAAGGGTGAGCTGAAGTTCAGCCGCACCGAACACACGCTTGGCGAAATGCCGCCGGCGCCACTGAAGATCATGATGAACGTGGCCAACGCCGATCGGGCGTTCGATTTTGCTCAGATCCCCAATCATGGCATCGGTCTGGCCAGGCTTGAGTTCATCATCAACCGAATGATTGGCATTCACCCGCGCGCTCTGCTCGAATACGGCAAGCAAAGCGAGGAAATTCGCTCAGAAATCGACAAACGAATTGCTGGCTACGCCGACCCAATCACTTTTTACGTAGACAAACTGGCCGAGGGCATAGCCACTATCGCCGCCCCTTTCGGACCTCATCCGGTGATCGTGCGCTTGTCCGATTTCAAGAGTAATGAATACGCCAATTTGATCGGCGGCGAACAATACGAACCCGACGAAGAAAACCCGATGATCGGCTGGCGCGGTGCGTCTCGCTATGTCGACGACACGTTCAAATCATCGTTTGAACTGGAATGCCGAGCCCTGCGCAAGGTGCGAGAGGTGCTGGGCCTCGATCACGTATGGGCGATGATTCCATTTGTTCGAACTGTAGAGGAAGCGCGTGATGTGGTTGCCGTGCTGGAAGAGTTTGGGCTGAAGCGGGGCGAAAACGGCCTCAAGCTGATCATGATGTGCGAAATTCCTTCAAACGCATTGCTTGCAGATCAGTTTCTTGAATATTTCGACGGCTTCTCGATTGGCTCCAATGATATGACCCAACTTGCCCTGGGCCTTGATCGGGATTCGGCCCTGGTGGCTGACCGGTTTGATGAGCGAAATGATGCCGTCAAAGCGCTGTTGAGCATGGCGATCAAGGCCTGTCGCGAGCGCGGAAAATACATCGGAATCTGTGGCCAGGGACCGTCCGATTACCCCGACTTGGCCGCGTGGCTACTGGAGCAAGGAATAGAGAGCATGTCGCTCAATCCAGATACCGTCGTTGACACCTGGCGCATGCTGGCCGATCAGTGATTCAGATCCAAAATTGCTGGTTTACGCCTATAAACCAGCAATTTGGCCCATGAACTTACGATAATACTTGAGCTCAGAAATTGAATCTCGAATATCATCAAGTGCCTGATGACTGCTCGCCTTACTCAAGCCCTCAGCAATGCTGGGGGACCAGAGCTGAGCGAGTATCTTGACCGTGCTTACGTCCAGATTGCGGTAGTGGAAAAACGCCTCCAACTGGCGCATGCCACGGGCCAGAAAACGACGGTCCTGGCAAATGGAGTTCCCGCACATCGGGGATTCACCGGCCGCCAGATGATTACTCAGAAAATCCAGCGTATGCTGCTCGGCCTCATCAATCGATACCGTGCTTTCAAGGCAGCGCTGGACCAGGCCGGAGTTGCCGTGTGTGCGCTTATTCCAGTCGTCCATAGCGTCGAGCGCGGCTTTCGGGGTAGCGATCGCTATGACCGGTCCTTGAGCAATCTCCCTCAAGTCTTGGTCGGTAATAATCGTCGCAATCTCAATGATTTGGTCGGATTCCGGGTCCAGGCCGGTCATCTCCAAGTCAATCCAGATCAATCGTTTAAGGCTCATTTCGAGCGCTCCGTCAGTGATCAGAAAAGGTTAAAAACGGCACCTTCCGTACTATATCAAGCCAGCGGAGCCAAATTCGCTTGAATTCAGCAATCG
>JGI12109J20283_10535601_pt1 | contig 11450 bp, 10 predicted proteins | sample ElkSlonscriptome_12_FD_20283 | JGI IMG/M metagenome (IMG submission 20283) | reverse complement strand
CGGGATACCGGCGAACTGCGGCTGCCCATGACCCCACTGGACGAGGCGGGCATGGAAAAACTTCGGGAGACACTGCAGCGCTTCGGCTTGCAATCGGAGACTCCAGTATGAAGCATGGAAGGGTCTGCTTCGCCTGACGTGTCTCTCAGGGGAGCAATCCGAGATGTTTCGTCTTGCTGGAGCTGCCGTGATGAGTCAATCGCTCAAGAACTTCCTACGTGCCGATGACCAAGCGTGGACTCGGCGGTTGCCGCCTTTTCGATCGCTATTGCAAGCACTTTCGCAATGGACGGTCGGCCTTGGTCGTTTGGGCTTAACCGGTGGACGTCCAAAGCGTCGGGTTTGTGTGGCGGTCACGATGCTTGCCGTGACCTCAGTGGCAGCGGAGCCGACCGAATCGTCGTCTCAAAAGGAAAAGGTTTCCGATGCCACGTTTGTGGCAAAGTCTTTCAGAAGCGAAGCAGACGGTAGCGAACTGCTGTACCGGTTGTATGTTCCCGAAGGCGTCGAGGGAAAGTTGCCGCTGGTCTTGTTCCTTCATGGGGCCGGTGAACGTGGTGACGACAACCGTTCGCAGTTAAAGCACGGCATTCGAGAACTCGTGGCCGAGCCGATGGCGGAGCGATTTCCGGCGATCATCGTCGCGCCACAATGTCCGGCGGGTGAAAAGTGGGTCGAAGTCGACTGGTCCAAGAAAGAATCGCCGACCATATTCCCCGATTCGTTATCCGAGCCGATGCGGAGTGTTTTTCAAGTCATTGACGGCTTGGTGAACGACGGTCTGGTCGATACGTCGCGGATGTATGTGACCGGGCTGTCGATGGGTGGTTACGGATCGTGGTACGCCGCCGGCCTGGATCCGAATCGATTTGCGGCGATGTTGGCGGTCTGTGGTGGCGGCGATACCCGCTGGGCCGACCGCTACGACGGTGTCGCGTTATGGGCGGTACACGGGGATGCCGATTCGGCCGTCCCGGTCACGCGCAGTCGCGATACGATCGCGGCCATTGCCCAGGCAGGTCACAGCGGCGAGTTGCGATACACGGAGCTGCCTGGCGTGGGTCATGACAGCTGGACGGCGACGTACGCCGATCCGGATACCTGGCGTTGGCTCTTCAAGCAGCGACGTCCGTAACGTCAATTCTTTCGCCGGGCCGCTGCCTTTTCGAAGAGTGCATCGCACTGCGTCTGTAGAACCGCCGGCAAGATCGTGCACTCTCGGAACGAAGTGCGACGGCAAACCTCGGCGGCGGGAATTTCGATCTGATTCCATCCCAGTCGAATCAGGGTCTCGATCGACGTACCGAAGACGATGTTCGGAATCCCTGTCCAAAGGATGGCCGATTGACACATCGCACATGGTTCCGCGGTGGAAAACAACACCAGTTGCTCCGGCGAATGAACCGGCGAGGTCGGCCCTTCGGATTTCGGATTCATTTCGTCGACGGGATTTCTGCCCGGCCCGCCGCTCAGCTGGACAATCGCGTCGATTTCCCCATGCCACATTCGGCAGCGTGCCACTTGGTTCCAACCTTCGGCGACAATTTCGCCCGATTTCTGATCGACGATCACGCATCCGAACGGTTGATTCGGACAATGCTCGGTCAGCTCAATCGCCCGCTGCATGAAACGCTCGTGCTGGCGGACACCCGTTTCGCCCGCGTTCATGAAGACTTCCCGATCGTTGCCAACCGGTTTTTCCTGACCGGTACCGAACCGCGATGCCCCCGAATTCTCGTCCCTGACGGAGGGACGGGCCGAATTGGACCGCTCGTTAGTTGAAAATGGAGAGCGGGAGGCTGGCAAAGACGGCTTCATGGCTAACACGAGACGGCTGGAGGGCAAGAGTGATCGGTCAAGAGAAGTGGAAGGCACCGACGGTCGGCGAAGGCAGCCCCACCATGTGTTCTGCGTGCCCGCCGAGTGTTCTGCGTGCTTGAACTCGCGACTTTATTCACGAACTCGTTCTGACCTCAGTACGCAAAGCAAGCTGACCTCAGTACGCAAAGCAAGCTGACCTCAGTACGCGGAGCAACTGTTGCGCCATCCGCAAAGCGTCGCGGTTCATCACCAATAACGAACGCTTTGTGGCGGAAAAACTCTTCCTGGACCAAGAAGCGACGCAAATTCGCCCCTTTTCGGATCAGCACTTACCGACGACTATCTTTTGAGAAGGCCATATCGGATGATGCATCCGACGGCGGCGACACCGTCTCGCCAAGTAATTTTCTTGCCGGCGTCGTACCAGCGGTGATGGTAGCGAATCGGCCGTTCGGTAAACCGCAGGCCGAGCCGGGCCAAGCGAGCCGTCAATTCGATCTCGATCCCGAAGCGGGCCTCTTTCAAATCAGGCAGGATTTGCTGCAGGTGTTCCCGCCGGGCCATTTTGTAGCAAGTCTCGACGTCACTGAGCCGCGGGCCGATCGCGACGCTCGCCAAAACGGTGATCAGGTGATTGACCGCTTGGTGCCACCAGGGCGAAAGTTGACGGTCGCAGTGGCCGTAACGGGTGCCGTAGACGACGTCGGCCTCGTCATCGAGCAGCGGCTGCAGCAGTGAACGAAAATCTGCCGGGTCATACTCCGAATCGGCGTCTTGGATCACCACCACGTCGCCACTGGCTTGTTCGATACCAGTTCGTATGGCTGTCCCTTTTCCTCGGTTTTCGGTATGCCGCAATAAGACCACGTCGACGTCGGCATCCGAGGTTGGCAATTCTTTGCANACGTTGTCGAGCACTTCGCTCGATCCGTCGTCCGAGCCGTCATCGACCAACAGGATTTGCATCGGCAACCCGGTGCCGATGAGTCGAGCGAGCACGTCGCGGATGGTCTGACATTCGTTGAAAACGGGCACGATCACCGTCAAGCAAAACTTGTCGGGAAGCGAATAAATCGCCAGCCGGCGACAAGCGTCTGGCCCGAGCAAAACCTGCATTTTCTCCACATATTGGCTGCTAAACCAGTATTTCGGTGGGGGCAAAGCGTCGGGCATCGTGCAGTTCGAACAAACGGGCAAACAAACCATCGCCGGAATCAACCACGTCACATCGGCACCCATCGACGGCGACCGATCGCGGAAATGCAAAAGGGCCGAAAAGAAACGACAGACGGTCCGTGAGGCGACATTGTTTTAGCAGGTTTGCGGTCTCGCCGTGGGAGGTGGACCGAGCTCGGCGACTTGCGAAATCGATGATTCGAAATGCACAAAAAATTTGCTTCGAAAAGTCATCGCGATTTACCGAGTCAAAACCAAATCGAACGCACATCAAATCAACAAAATCAACAGATTGTTGTTGACAGTGTGACGGCCTCACGGCAAATTCTTCGACGCTAGATCAACACGGCAATTCATCCTTTCGAAATGAAGACGACTTGCTTTCGGCAAGGCTTTCATGGAAGGATTGGAGCGAGATCCACAGGGTTCTCGCCGCGTTTTCTTTTCCATACGGAGTGTGTTCGATGCGTCACGTCGGTCGTCGGTTTCCGCCAGTCCAGACTCACGCGACTCACCCCAAGACTTACCGTGTCGATCCCGTCGACGATTCGCCGAGCAACGTAGCCGTCCGTGCTTCGGTCGGATGCGGGTTGGCGTCGTCGGCCGACGCTCTTGCCTTTCGCTGCCGAGGGCTTGCGCGATGACCTCTGCTGTCGGCTCAACGACATGCATGCTGGTTGTCCCTCTTTTACGGTTGACTCTGATGCGGCCGAGGATGGTGTCGCTCACAGTACGGGACAAAGACTGTGCCTGTGATTCATGGGAGATGGACCAGATGGACGCCTCCACTCGAGTATCTGCGGATGCCCGGGAGACACGGACGTCGCTCCCCTTTTTTATGTCGTGTCGAAAGGGAACTTCGACTGCCACGGCTCCTAGACATGATGTCGAGGCTCTTGGGCCGTGTCGCTAATCCGATCGGACTCCGACACGGATAGTCGGTAAGTGACGATGTGATTGAACGACAGAGCGAGCCAGCCTTGCATGATGCGAGGCTGGCTCGCTTTTTTTGGATGAAGCGGCGTTCACAACCGCTTGCGCCGGAGGCGGACTTTCCCGCCGACCACTTGACGGCGACAGCCGCGCTGGCACGATACCGGCTATACCCGCCCTCGGCGGTTTCCGACCGGCGATCCTGGCAGACTGTGAAGCCGCGATTCGCCATCTGGACCAAATTTCCACTCGCATTCCCTCTTTGCCGCAATACTGAGTCATCCCATGCGACGCGCAAAAATTTCGATCATCGGTGCCGGAAACGTTGGTGCCACTTGTGCTCATTGGTGTGCGGCGGGTGAACTGGGCGACGTCGTCCTGCTGGATATCCCGCAGACCGAAGACATGCCCCGCGGCAAGGCGCTGGACCTGATGCAGTCCTCCCCGATCATGGGCTTCGACTCCAATCTGGTCGGAACGACCGATTACGCCGATACGGCAGGCAGCGACGTCATCGTGGTCACGGCTGGAATTCCTCGAAAACCGGGGATGAGTCGCGACGACCTGTTGAGCACGAATGCCAAAATCGTCACCAGCGTGGCGGAAAACATTCGCGAAACGAGCCCCGACGCCGTCGTCATCGTCGTCAGCAATCCGCTCGATGCGATGGTTCAGCAAATGTGGAAAGTCACGGGATTTGACCACCGGAAAGTCTGCGGCCAGGCCGGAGTCTTGGACACGGCCCGATATCGCACCTTCCTGGCGATGGAACTCGGCGTCAGCGTGGAAGACGTCAGCGCCTTGTTGATGGGTGGCCACGGCGACACGATGGTGCCGATCCCCAGTTGTACTAGCGTCGGCGGCATCCCGATCACGCAATTGATCGATCCAGCAAGACTGGAGGAAATCGTTGATCGGACGCGAAAAGGCGGTGCCGAAATCGTTTCCTTGCTCAAGACCGGCAGTGCCTACTACGCCCCGGCGGCCGCCTGCGCTCAAATGGTCGAAGCGGTCACGAAGGACAAAAAGCGGGTGATTCCGGTCGCTGCTTACTGCCAAGACACTTACGATGTCGGCGGCTATTACGTTGGCGTACCAGTGGTGATGGGCAGTGGCGGTGTTGAGAAAATCATCCAACTGAAGCTGACTGACCAGGAAACCTCGGCATTCCAGCACAGCGTCGAAGCGGTCAAATCGCTGGTCGCTACGATGGAAAACTTGCTGACACAGTGATCGTCCGGCGGGAAGTTTCAGGTGACCGGCCGAACGCCAAATCGTTTCGTTAGCAAGGGAAGCGGGTGAACCAGTCCGAACTGACCATCGCCGAAGCCCAAACGCGGGTCGACCAATGGATTCGCACCGTCGGCGTTCGCTACTTTGATCCGCTGACCAACTTGGCTCAACTTGTCGAAGAAGTCGGCGAGGTGGCTCGGGTGCTGTCGCGGACGCATGGCGAGCAATCGTGCAAGGAAGGCGAGAGCCTGGCGGAATTATCCGACGAACTCGCCGACGTCCTATTCGTCGTCATCTGTTTGGCGAATCAATCGGGGGTCGACCTTTCCGAGGCTCTGGAACGAAATCTGGCGAAGAAGTCTCGTCGTGACGCCACGCGGCATCGCAACAATCAGAAGTTAGCGCCGGAAGATTCCGGCTGATCATCGCTGGGCTGTCTTAACGCGAACCGGCCAATCAGCCGAAGGCGAAGCATGATCATCGATCTAGCGACCGTGTGGCTGGTATGCGTTCTGTGTCTCGGCATGTTCGTCCAGTCGGCGGCGGGGTTTGCCGGCGGGTTACTGATCGTTCCCACGCTGCTCTGGTCAGGCTATTCGATCCCGGAAGCCCAGACGTCCCTGTTGGTCGCGACCATTCCTCAGAACATTTGGGGCGTCTGGTCGTTTCGCGATACGGCGGAACCGCGACGTTTGGTGTGGCCCGGTGTCGCCCGGCTGGCGATGTTGCCGGTAGGGGTCGCGGTGCTGTTTTGGATGGAATCGTTTTCGATCGTCCGGCTTCGACAAATCGTCGGCGCGGCCGTGTTGCTTGCGACGCTGGCGACCGTCAGCTTTCGTCCCAAGCCTCGTCACCGCCTTCATCCGGTCTGGTCCTGGCTCGCGTTTCCCGTCTCGGGATTTTTCCAGGGGGTGGTCGGAATGGGCGGACCGCCGATGGTGTTATGGGTTCAAGCACACGATTGGGATACGCGCAGGAGCCGTGCGTTTTTGTTTTCGATGTACTTGATTAGTGTCATCCCGGCGATCGTCGTTCTTTTCCTTTTCTTCGGTTCCCGTGTCATCGCGCCGGGCATCACCGCGGCACTGGCGACCCCGTTGTCTTGGTTATCCAGTTGGGCAGGCCTGAAAGCGGGTACAGCCCTCGGCAAAGCTAACTTGAAGCGAGTCACAGTCGTCCTGCTACTCTTGATGGGGCTGGCAGGGCTGGCGGCACCCTGGATCGGTCGTTAGGTCGTACCATCTTGCGAAGCCGATTTCGCGGCCCGTCTGGGCTGCGCGACGTCCGCGCGCTTCGCTATAAATACCGATCTTCCGGTGCCCTTTGGGACAACGCCGGATTGCGTCGACGCGTTTTCAATCTCGCCGGTTCAGCGTCCAAGGAATCCGCCCAACATGATTGCCGCCCTCCCTGATCTGCTCCTTCTTGGCTCCGGTGTCGAACTGGCTGCCGATACGCCACTTTGGTCGACGTCATCCATGATCGCCTTGGCCGCCTTGACGTTGATGGAGATCGTGCTGGGGATCGACAACATCGTCTTCATCGCGATTTTGACAGGCCGCTTGCCGGAGGAGAAGCGATCCTTCGCGCGCCGCTTCGGGCTCTTCTTGGCGATGGGCATGCGGATCTTGTTATTGATGATGATCGGATGGCTGATGAGTCTGCAGTCCGCCCTGTTCGAGTTGAGTGCCTGGATCCCTTTCGAGTCGATTCGCGATTATTTGGCGGAGGAGCCGGAGCTGAATGAAATCAGCGGCCGAGACCTGATCCTGTTGCTCGGCGGCTTGTTTCTGCTCACTACCGCCGTTCGCGAAATCCACCACAAGATCGAAGGCGACGGGCAGGGACACAGCAGCGGGCAGGGACACAGCAGCGGGCAGGGACACAGCAGCGGGCAGGGACACAGCAGCGGGCAGGGACACAGCAGCGGGCGGGAACACGACGGCGGGCGGGGCGCCGTCGAGGGTCAGATCCCCGAAATGGATCTTCCAGAAGAAGAGCGGGCACTCGAAAAGAGCCATCCGCAAACCGTCTCGGCGGTGCTGGTCCAGATCGCGTTGATGGACATGATTTTCTCTCTCGACAGCGTCATCACGGCCGTCGGCATGGCTCAACATTTGCCGATTATGATCGCTGCCGTGGTCATTTCGATTGGCGTGATGATCGCTTTCGCCAACCAGATCAGCGACTTCGTTCAAGCGCACCCGACGGTCAAGATGCTGGCCCTGTCATTCCTTATTCTGATCGCCGTGGTACTGCTCAGCGAGGGTGTCGGCACACCGATCAACAAAGGATACGTTTACTTCGCGATGACCTTTTCACTGGCGGTGGAATTTTTAAACCTTCGGGCGAAGGCGAAGTCGCGTCGAGGACGCGGCCAATAGCGAGCCGGGTAATGAAATCAGAGGATGCAACCGAGCCGCTTGGCTCGTACGATCACAACCATCCGGTCCGACCGGACCAGGAGCGGGTGAACGCCATCACCCACGCGCTGGCGACCGCCGTGTGGCTCGCCGTTGGTGTTTGGTTGGTGATGCGTGCCATGGCTTCCGGCACTGACGGGCGGGTCGGTTTAGCGGTGGCCTGCAGCGTTTATGTGGCTACCGTCGTGGGCACTTTTCTCTGCTCCACGTTGTCGCACGTTTTCCTGACACCGCCGTGGCTGGAACGTTTTCGTGCGTGGGACCAGGCGTTCATCTATCTGATGATCGTCGGTACCTATACACCCATTGCTTGGGTATATGCATTGCCCACTCATCGACCTTGGCTGATCGGTGGCATGTGGTTGTTTGCTCTTGCTGGGTTTCTCAAAAAGGTGGCGTGGCGTCACCGTGTCGAGCGCATCAATGTGATCGGATATTTGGCGCTAGGCTGGATCCCGGCTATTCCGTTGATCCGAGAAGTGCCGATGGAGCTGGCCGGGACGATGTTATTGGGCGGCGTGCTCTACACCGTTGGGGTTGTCTTTCTGATGAATGATCACCGCGTGCGTTTCTTGCACGCAGCTTGGCACCTATTTGTACTTTCGGCTTCTTTGGTGCATGCGGTTGGGATCGCTTGGTACGTCGTCGAATTGGCGTGAAAAGATCGACGTGGCTCGGCCGCAAGAATGAATCGGCGCTGTACAGCGCACGGAGGCAGAATCACCTGGGCGTATCTCTGAAGATCTCACCTTACGACGATGTCATGAACGATCGCACTGATGACTTGAATTTTGCTATTTATGGCCTATCCGAAACAACTGGTTCCCGGGGACGGTCCGGCTGGTATATTCTTGAACACCTTGTCTTGCTAACGTCTGAATGACGTCTCGCTGACTACGTTTGGAATCGTGTCGACGATACCAGCCTCCGCCTCGGAACCCCCGCCTTGCCAATGCCAGGTCTTTGTCGAATGGCAAGCTGTTGCTTGTCGAAAAACGTCCGATCCTCGCTGTCTGCTCAGGCTTGTTTGATTCTGGCGTTGGCGCTCGCCTGCGGTTGCAGCGGATCAAGCAATGTCGGAGTCGAGCCGCCTGCTCTTCAAAAAGTCCTCGTCGTCGAAGCGAGGCAACAGCAGGTGACCGACACGATTGAATTAGTCGGCCGCACGCAAGCCTTTGAGCAGGTCGACATCAAGGCGCGTGTCAGCGGTTTTTTGTTGAGGCAGCATTTCACGGACGGCCAGCTGGTTCAACAGGGTGACCTGTTGTTTTCCATCGAGCCGGACCAATTCGAAGCGATTTATTTGCAAGCCTTGGCTCAGGTCGAAGTTGCCAAAGCACGGTTGAAATTGGCAGAGAAGACATTAGCGCGTTCTGAAAAACTGCTCGAAAACAAGGCGGTGTCTCAGGAGGAGTACGAACAGAATCAAGCCACTCTGGCCGAGGCCCAAGCACAACTGACGGTCGCGGACGCTGACGTGGCGCGGGCGAAACTGGACCTGGATTACACCGAGGTCACTTCGCCGATCTCGGGTCGCGTCGAGAGTGCCCGATTAGACGTCGGAAATTTCGTCGCCGGCGGGTTCACGGGCGGCACCGTCCTGACGACCGTGATCAACGACACGCCGATTCGCGCCGTCGCAAACATCGACGAGAACGTACGGCTGAAAATCACTCGCCGCCGGCAGCGGATAGCGGGCGAAGAGGGCCCGGCACCGCAGGTGGACAAGTTGTCGGATTTACAGATCCCCTGCTACCTGCAATTACCGGACGAATCGGGTTTTCCGCACGAAGGCGTGCTGGAATACGCCCAGGCGAGGGTCGACCAACAGACCGGCACGTCGCAACTGCGGGGATTGTTTCCGAACGAGGACCGCTTGCTGACCTCTGGAATGTTTGTCCGTTTGCAAATTCCGGTGTCGGACTCAGCGCCGGCGGTGCTTATCCCGGACCGCGCCATTGGCAACGACCAGGCGACCAAGTTCGTTTACGTCGTCGGTGAAGGTAACGTCGTCGAGATGCGTCCGATCCAGCCGGGTCAATTGGAAGGTCAGTGGCGTGTCGTCGAAGACGGGGTTCAACCGGGCGATCGGGTAATGGTCGCCGGGCTGCAATTGGTCCGAGCCGGAATGAAGGTAGCCCCCGAGTTGCAAAGCGAATGATTCGCCGCCGGCAGGCCGTCCGATCCAGTCGGCCGGCCAGCCCCCCGTTCCGACTCAACCTTTTCACGGCAATGTGATGTCCCACTTCTTTATCCGTCGGCCAATCTTCGCCGGCGTTATCTCGATTCTGATCACGCTGGCCGGCGCGATCTTCGTCTGGACACTCCCGATCGCGCAGTACCCAGAGATCACACCGCCGTCGGTCAAGGTGACAACCAAATACCCTGGGGCCAGCAGCGAAGTAGTCGCGGAGACGGTCGCGGCACCGATCGAACAGCAGGTCACTGGCGTGGAAAACATGCTGTACATGTCCAGCCAGTCGACCAATGACGGCGGCTACTCGTTGACGGTCACCTTTGACATCGGCACCGACCTGGACATGGCCCAAGTCCTGGTCCAAAACCGCGTCAATCTGGCCACGCCGACGCTGCCCGGCGAGGTCAAAAATATCGGCGTTTCGGTTGTCAAGAGTTCGCCTAACGCCCTGTTGGCCGTCAACCTGTTTTCGCCAGACGGATCGCGCGATCAGCTTTACCTGAGTAACTACGCGACCATTCGCATTAAAGACGAACTGTCACGCCTGCCCGGGGTCGGCAGCATTGCGTTGATTGGCCAGCGCGATTACAGCATGCGAGTTTGGCTGGACCCCGACCGGATGGCGACGATCGGACTGACCGCCGGCGATGTGATCGCGGCCCTTCGAGAACAGAACGTCCAGGTCGCGGCCGGTGCGATCGGAAGGCCGCCTGTCCCACAAGGTCTGGACTTTCAGTACACCGTCAAAACGCTCGGACGATTGGCTACGCCTGAACAATTCGCCGATATCGTGGTCAAGACCGGCGACGACGGTCAAATCATTCAGCTGAAGGATCTGGTCACGTCGCCGCGACAGATGGGCGACGGACGCACCATCGGCGGCATCCAGTTCGGGGCTGGGTTCGAGGATACGACTTGCAAGCTGGATGGCGTGCCGGCCTCCGGCCTGATGGTCTTTCAATTGCCCGGATCGAACGCCCTGGCAACCGCCGACCTGATTCGAGACAAGGTGCAACAACTGTCGGCCGGATTTCCGCCCGGTGTCGCGTATTCGATCAGCTACGACACCACACCGTTCATCAACGAATCGATCAAAGAGGTTTTTAAAGCACTCCGCGATGCGATCTTGCTGGTCGCGATTGTCGTTTTGCTTTTCCTTCAATCGTGGCGTGCCGCTTTAATCCCGCTGCTAGCGGTGCCTGTGGCGATCATCGGAACCTTTGCCGTCATGGCGGCCATCGGCTTTAGCTTGAATAACTTATCACTGTTCGGGCTGGTTCTCGCCATTGGGATTGTGGTCGACGACGCCATCGTGGTGGTCGAGGCGATCGAACACAAACTTGATCATGGCATGACACCGATCGCCGCGACCGAAGAGGCGATGCGTGAAGTCACGGGACCGATCATCGCCACCTCGCTGGTCCTGATGTGCGTGTTCATTCCCTGTCTGTTCATCAGTGGGATCACCGGTCAGTTCTTCATGCAGTTTGCGGCAACGATCGCCGTGTCCACCTTTTTCAGTTCAATCAATTCACTCACCCTCAGCCCCGCGCTCAGCGCGTTGTTGCTGCGGCCGAAAGCGGAACAGCAAGACTTTGCGTCACGGGCACTTCGCGCCGTGTTTGGTGGTTTCTTTGGTTGGTTCAACCGGCTGTTCGATTCTTTGT
>JGI12109J20283_10294395_pt1 | contig 11460 bp, 1 predicted proteins | sample ElkSlonscriptome_12_FD_20283 | JGI IMG/M metagenome (IMG submission 20283) | reverse complement strand
GGCAACGGCAGCGGGCAGGGTGCCGCGATGTTGCGGCGAGCAGCCGGACATCGCCGCCGCCGCTGGCTGCAACAAGCGAGCAGTTGGTTATTTTGGCGTTTGCCGGGAGTGGATCCGTCGCCCGCAATGCGTTGGTGGATGCCGATCGTCCGGCCGTTGCTTTCTCCCTTCGGGCTCGCTGTCGCGACGATATGGATCACCGTCTCGGCGATCGCTTTTGTGCTTCACCGCGAAGCGTTCGTCGCCCAGTGGCCGAGCCTTTCGGATTACCTGACTTGGCAGCACGCGATCATGCTGGCCTTTGTCGTCGCCGGAACGAAGGTCGCACACGAATGGGGTCACGCAACCGTTTCGGAACATCTGGGGGCCCGCTGTCGCATGATCGGCCCGATGTGGTTGGTATTGACGCCTGCGTTGTATTGTGACGTCTCACCGTCGTGGATGCTGCCAAGCCGGTGGCGACGGATTGCGATCGGCTGTGCCGGCATGGCCACCGAGGGCTTGCTGGCTTCTGCCGCGGTCTGGATTTGGCTCGCAACACCCCCCGGGACCGTGCATGCGATCGCCGCCCATGTCATCTTGGTTTGTGGCATTGGCACCCTGTTTTTCAATGCCAATCCGCTACTCCGCTACGACGGCTACTACATTCTCTCTGACGTACTGGATGTCCCCAATCTTGGCCAACGGGCAAAGCGGCGCCTTGGAACGGTAACCCGACGGTTGGTGTTGGGAATCGAGGATCAGCCGACAGGCAGCGAACCTGCCGACCGATCTTGGTGGATGCTGTGCTACGGTCTTGCTGCAATGGCCATGCGTTGGCTGGTAATCCTGACCATCCTTTGGGCGTTGGTCCAAGTGCTGCGTCCGCTCATGTTGGAGCGGGTCGGGATGGCGTTGGCCGTTTCTGCGGCGGCCGCGATGACAGTCGCCGGAACATGGCCGCTGGTCCAGTGGTGGCGACGGCCGTCGAACCGGCGCCGCGTCCGCTGGAGACGCGTCGTTTTTTGCGGACTCTTGCTGGCTGCGACCGCGGGAGCGTTCCTCTGGCCGCTTCCGTCCAGCGTGACGGGGGAATGTCGCTGGATTCCGGCCCGGCAACATCATGTCTTTGTGACAACGCCCGGGACGCTGTCGGAGTTGAAGGTTCAGCCTGGCGAAATAGTCCGAAAAGGGGACACCCTTGCCCAGATGACGAACTGGAAAATCGAAGACACCGTTGCGCGTGCCACAGGACGCGTCGAAACACAGCGTGGGCGCATCGAGTCGCTCCGGCTTGCCAGGTCCTCGCTGAACGAGGCTTCGGACTTGTTGCCGGACGCCCGGGCAATGCTTCGACGATTGCAAACGGACCTGGAAGCAGCCCAGCGGCAGCAGCGTGGATTGATTTTGAAAGCACCGATCGACGGTCTGGTGGTACCCACCGCTGCGACGTCAGCAGCGAGTCGATCCGGATCGCCGAATGCGTCAACCAGTGCCTTGTTTTCCGATGCCGATCGCGACCCGACCGATATCACAGCGACGGCCCGTCTCGCCTCTTGGACCGGGCGACCGACCGATCCGGAGAATCAAGGTTGTTTCCTTTCCCCTGGCACCGAACTGCTGAGCATCGTCTCACCGGATCGTTGGAAGGTCGAAGTGGTCGTTCCGAAGCATCGGGCATCACGTATCCGTCTGGGAAGCCTAGCAAGAGTCTTCGATACGACTGCGCCGGACGTTTGCTACGTCGGTCGAGTCGCCGACATCTCGCGCGTCCGCTATCACGCGGGTCGGGATGGACTGGCGCACGACGAACACCGCGACTCAGGCGGCGAGGAACGCTCCAGTCGATCGATCGTCGCGATCGAGTTTGATCAAGCGATCCCAGAAGGTCGAATCGTCGGAGGCAGCGGACGGGTCAAGATCGACGCAGAGCCGCGATCTCTGGTTGCAGCAATCACCGAACGCGTCGCACGACTTTTTCGGTTCCGGTAACGAGCCTCCGCTTTCGCTTACGATCTTCCGGTTCCGCTTACGCCCGCTGGTGAAAAAAGGAACGCCCACCGGTTTGATCGGAATAACCGGTAAAGCTGCCGTGCGAATGCAACTCGCTGCATTCGATCCGGCTTTCCACTGCATCCGTTGCGTCAGGCGGACGATTTCACTGACGGCGATGCCCCCCATTTGGTCGTGACGAAACGGATTCGTCACCGGGTAGGATAATGACCTGTCTTCTGCTGCCGGAATCGGACTCCGGCGGCGAGACATCGCACAGTTCCTCCGGATCACTTCCGTTTCCGATTGAGCTTATGCGGTCGCTTTATCGTTCTCGACTCATTCGCTGGCTGGCTGATCGCATCCGCGACACGTCTGGACGTGGAACGGTCGAATTGCGAGCCGGCATCTACCCTCGGCTGTATCCTTCCCGGTTAGAACCTCGGTTGGTGCTGGACGCAGTCGGTCCGGCCGGAGCGCTTTCGCTGCTTCATCTAGACAGCGGTTCTGGGTTGCTGACCGTTCACGCCGGCGCCGAGGCGGGCGACAGCCAGGCCGACCAATTCGCGGTCTCTTACCTAGGCCCCGATGAGTCGGGCGGCCAACAATTGGGTATCACGGTGAACGGCCGCCCCGTCGAAACGTTTGATACGTCGCAGGTACAAGAGATCCGTATCGAAGGGTCAGCCGATCAGGATGTGTTGCGACTGGATGCCGAGGTGCTCCATCACGCATCGGTCGAACTATCCGGTGAGCAAGCAGCGACTGGTCAAAGTCTGAATTGGGGTATGACTGCTCCGCGTGACACGGTCGAACTCTCTTCGTCGGAATCAACCAACTGGCTCAGTTCGCGGTTGGAATTCGCCGACGGCGGTGGGACCCTGGAACTGACACGACAGGACGGTGTCATCTCCTCACGGCTTCATTTCGATGGCGTCATTGACGTTTTCGACTCGCTTTCCGTCGCGGATCGCCACATCAATTGGGTCGAGGCATCCCAGTTAAATTGGCAAATCGACGGACAGGTCGGGTGGTGGTCCTCGGAGGTCGGCTCGCTGGCGACTCATCTTCCCGCCGTCACCCACCCCTCGGGCGAATCATCTCCATCGGTTGAAATCGATACCGATGAAGCGGATCAAGGCCTATCGGACCCTGGGCACCCGATCAGTTCTTGGCAGATCGACGCAAGCGGCGCGGCAGTTGAAATGCAGGACCGTTTTCGGGTTCGCCAATTGACACTGGACGCCGGGGCGACGGGCAGCGTCGAATTGTCTGGTCACATTGACGCGACGTCGGTCACACAAAGTTCCGTCGGTGGGGAAGTACGACTGCGTGCCGGCGACATCCGTTTGTTGGAAAATGCAACGATCGATGTCAGCGGCCACGGGGGCGGCGGCCGGATCGAAATCGGCGGACAGTACCGCGGTTTGGAAGATGGATTCTCCAGGTCGCAGTTTACCTTCGTCGGTAACCAGGCCACACTTCTGGCGGATGCAACCAGCCATGGCGATGGTGGAACCGTGATCGTTTGGAGCGATATCCAAACCGTGATGGCCGGTACAATCACAGCCCGGGGCGGTAACCAGGCGGGGAACGGCGGGCTGGTAGAGGTTTCCGGCAGAGAGCACCTTTGGTTGCTTGGCGATGTCGATACGACCGCTACCCACGGCGTGATGGGAACCTTTTTGCTGGACCCGTCCTTCATCAACATTGTCGAAGCGGGTAACGGCAGTGGCGACTTGGACGGCGAGCTCGATCGCAATACTGACTTCGAGCTTCTGGCTGCCGTACCGGATACAACCAACAACGAAGTCAGCACCGGCCAGCTGGAACATTTTCGCGAAGGCGCCCACGTCATCTTGGAGGCTACCGGGGACATCACGCTGGAAGATTTAACCAGCAATCTGCTCGATTTGGACCTGGGCTGGGACGGATCGCAACGGGGAAGCTTGACGCTACGATCGCTTTCCGGCGGAGTCCTCTTTCAAGGCAGTGACGACGTGGTTCGTACCGGCGGCGGGTCGTTGATCATCGAGGCGGCCGCCGATGTGGTGTTGAATGCAGAGATTCGCTCCTCGCGAGGCGATGTCGATGTCACGTCATCCGGCGGTCAGATCCAAATCAACCACGCCGGCGGGATCGATTCCAACGACGGAAATATCTCGCTGACCGCTGCCACCTCGGTCGAACTCGGGGGCGATCTTGACGCAAGCGGTCCCACCGGTCACGGAAGCGTGCAAATCACCGGCGATCTTAATCTCTTGGCTGACGTTGCCATCGATGGCTTGGACATCACGATCAGCGGGACAACCAACACGTCGAACGACTTGTCGCTGACAGCCGAAAATGGTGTCTCGACAGGTGCTGTGACTTCCGGCGTGTTGACGGTTACCGCGACGACGGGCGACGTTGCGATCGGCGGCGACCTGAACGTCGATTCGGCCAACATCTCCGCCGCGGCGGGAGACGTCTCGCTGGACGACACCCAGACCGCATCCGGTCTGGATGTCTCTGGAAACCTGCTGACGCTGACTGGCAGCACGATGGACGTCTCCACCTCGGGGACGATCGATCTGACAGGTGCGATCGTGCTGGCAACCGATCTGACCGTCAACGCTCCCGGCAATGTGACGATCAATGGAACGATCGATTCCCAGACGACCGCGCAGTCCCTATCGGTCAACTCGCTAACCGGCAATGTCAGCTTGAGCGGCGCGACAGGTACAACGACGGCGTTGAGCGATTTGACTCTCTCGGGGAACGCGGTCAACCTGGCCGACGTAGGAACCGCGGTCGCCGCGGGTGCAACCGGGGCGATCAACGTCACCGCCACCAGTATCAGCCTGGACGGTTCGGTTGTCCGAAACGGAACCGGGCAAACGTTCAACGGCAATGTCACCGTTGCCTCGGCGACCGAGACGCTTCTGTTGCATGCCGAGGGGACGCTCTTCAGCGACTGGGTTTGGGTCACCGGCGAAATCAACGACTCCAACGGTACCCCCAGCGATCTGACCATCCGTACCTTTGGGTTCGCCGACATCCTGTTGAATTCCCATGTCGGCAATTCGACCGGTCTGGGGACCATTCAATTGCAGGCGACCGATGGCGATGTGATGATGGGCGGATCGATCGACGCGGGCTCGCTGACCGTGACCGGTTCGTACGTTCAATTTGCCGGTGCTGTCAACTTGACGGGCACGCTGACGGTCACCGCCCAGCATGACCTGACGGTACAACAAAATGTCCTGGTAACCGGTGCGATTGACCTGCGAGCCAACCAAAGCGACACCGCGCCGTCAGGCTTTTTTCAATCCAGTGACACGGTGATCAACACGTCTGCGGCGACCGCGTCAGCGCTGCTGATCGACGTGGGTGATTCGGGAATGCTGCGTTTGGCATCCGTTGCTGCGGTGGGGGAGGTGGTCTTGCGGTCTGGCGGCACGATTGAAGGACTGGTCGACACCGGGACCGATGTCATCGCCGACACGCTAACGCTTACCGCGACCGACAACGTGACGCTGGCAACGGAAGTGGCCGACTTGACGGCGGTCATCAACGGGCTGGGTAGCCTGACGCTTCACGATTCCGATCAACTGAACGTTCACTCGGTCGCGATGCTCGGAGGTGATGTGGGCCTGACCGCCTCTGCCATGACGGTCGGCGAGATCACGACGCTCGGGGCGGTGACCCTAACGGCAACGTCTGGAGCCATCGCGAACGATGCCAACACATCAACGACCATTAGCGGGACTTCGTTAACGGCTACTGCAGTGAGCGGAATCGATATCGATTCTTCCACATCCGATCTCGATTTGACGGTTAGCAGTGCGGGCGATGTACAAGTCGCACAAACCGTCACCGATCTGAACCTGAACAATCTGGCGATCTCCAGCGGCAGCCTGGACGTCACGGCGAACCATGCTGTTTACGTCCCCATTTCGCTCGCCAATCTGACCAGCCTTTCAGTGGATGCGACGGGGCTGGTGGATTTTGCCGGGTCGGTGAATGTCTCGGGGACTGTCCAAGTGAATGCCGGCGAGAACCTGTCTACCAGCTCCATGTTTGCCGGAGACAGTGTCACGTTAAGCGGGCTCGCTGTCACGCTCGGTTCAACGGTCAGCACGACCGGGGGCATCAGTGTGACATCGCAAGATTCGTTACTACTCTCCGATACGCTCGACGCCGGCGACGGACTGATCAATCTGGAAACGAATCAAGATTCGCTGGGCTCACAAGGTTTAACACAAACGGCCGGAACGATCCAAACGTCTAACAGTTCCCTTCAGGCTGTGACCATTACCGCCGCTGGCACCGGTGGCACCGCAGGGCTTTCGCTGACGCTGTCCGCAGGTGGCGTCAGGATCGACGTCGGAGGGGCGGTCATCGGCGACGGTTTATTGGCGCGAGACATCTTGGCTACCACCCTCGACATCTCTGCCGGCACGGACGTCGATTTGGATACCGAAGTGGTTGACCTGAGTGTACGGTCGACGTCGGCGGGTCAGATCGACATTCAAGAATTCGACGCCGTTGATGTGACCGAACTGTCAACCGTCGACGGGGCCATCACCTTGGAAGCCGACGGAAACGTGCGACTGAACGATGTCGACAGTGGAACGGGTAACATCGAGTTGACGTCCACCTCAGGTTCTCTTACGGCTTGGTTCATCGGTCCACCACCTCAAATCGTTGGCAACTCGCTAACACTTCGTGCCGATAGCGGTATCGATTTACAAACGACGGTTTCCAGTGTGAACGCCGAGGTGGTAACCGCCGGCAATCTGACGCTACAAGAAAGTACCAGCCTAACGATCGACTCGCTGATCGCGAATGTAGGCGATGTCTCCGTCACAGCCGGATCGATCGGACTCGGTTACGTTTCCAGCTCGAGCACAGTCGGGCTAACGACGTCCACCGGTGGAATCACGGACGATAACGGGGCGAGTGTCAATGTGATCGCTTCGGATCTTGAAGTGTCGGCCAACGGTGCGGCGGAACTGGACACTACCGTGGTGACGTTGCAAGTTTCGACGTCAGCCGCCGGGGATGTGACGATCCGCGAGACGGATGATCTTCAGATGGATGCGATATCCGTTACCGCAGGTGGTTTGGACGTTGAAGCCGCTTCTTTAACCGTCGGTTCCGTATCAGCCTCGGCAACGGTCAGCCTAACCACACTGGTGGGCGATGTGGCCGACGGAAATGCAGGTTCGATGAATGTCACCAGCGACGAACTTGCGTTGCAATCGGCCGGTATCGTGACACTCGACACGAATATCGACACGTTGTCTGGCTTAGTCGGTGGAAACCTGACACTCACTGAATCCGACGCCTTGACGGTCGACGGACTGACGGTCTCTGGCACCACCGCGACCGTTTCCGCCCAAAGTTTTTCGATCCGCTCCCTGTCAGCTGTGAACGCACACGTCGATCTTCAATCAGCTGGTGTAATCGTTGGTGAAGTAGGCGGCGTGACCGACGTCATCGCTCAAACGGCCATGCTACGGGCAGCCGATACGGTCAACCTGACAACGGCACTGACTTCGCTGGATGTTGACATCTCTGGTGTGGGCGATTTGACGATCCACGACGACGATGCCCTGACAGTACTGCAGGCGACCACGGCTGGTTCAGCAGTCGATTTGGAAGCATCGGACCTGATCGTCCATACCATTGCCAGCGCCAATAGCGTGCAATTGACAGCGCGAACGAGCGGCGTCGCCGATGGAAACGGAATTGCCACTAACGTCAGTACCGGATCCCTCACCGTGGCCTCGCCAGGTGCGGTCGATCTGGATACGGCTGTCGATTCGATCGACGTCGTCGTCGGTTCGACAGGCGACATCGATATCGACGATGTCGACGCCCTGACCGCTTCTCGCGCGACGACGGCGTCGGGAAACATTCACCTGACCGCGACCGAGCTAGTAATCAGCGAAGTCAACGCATCGAACCAACTTCACTTGACCGCCACCAGCGGTGGAATTAGCCGTGATACGGCTCTCAGCGTGAATGTCACCGGAGGCACTTTAGATGTTTCTTCGGTCGGTGGGGTCCACCTTCACACGCAAGTCGATTCACTACAGAGCATGATCTCGGGAACCGGCAATCTGACGATTGAAGAGACCGATGCGATTGACATCCTCTCAGCGAATGTCGCCGACGGCAATTTGGTCCTCAACAACCTTAGCGGCCAGATCGATCTTTTTTCGCTTGTCGCTACGAACGGTTCGATGTGGCTGCATGCCGATGACGTTCAGCTCAACCAAACGTTGGACCAATTGCAGTCGATTCAGGCGAACTTGACCGGTGATTTAACACTCGCCGCCGACATGCAAGTGTCTGGGCCCATCAATCTGATAACCGCGGGAAGCATCATTGGCGACGGCACGACTGCGGTCGATATCAGCGTTAACCAACTTTCGATCCAAGCCGGAACGGGTGTCGACTTGGATATTGACGTGAACGTACTGAGCGCATCAGTCACGGGGACGGGTGATCTTAATCTTCGCGAAGCCGATGCGGTTCTGGTCACAACACTCGGTACAGCCGACGGAAATTTGACGTTTCGTAGTGGCGGCAATATTCAGATCGGAGGTGTCGTCGGAACCGGCGGACAGATCACGATCGAAACGACATCGGGAACCCTCGTTTCAAACGGGGGCCGAGAAATTGCCGGAAACGATGTCACGCTGTTGGCGGTCGACGGAATAAACGTGGTAACAGATGCCGGGCAACTCGATGCGACGGTATCGGGTACTGGTGCATTACAAATCACCGACACAGCTTCCCTGACACTCCGAAACGTTTCGACGTTCGATGGAGACCTGTCGGTCATCGCGGGCGACTTGCAAGTCGAGACGGTGGTCATCAATGGCTCCGCCAATTTGACCACCAATGCCGGGGGTATCGCCGATGCCAACGCCGGATCGCTCAACATCACTGCAAATGATCTCGCCACAAACAGCGCGGGAAACGTCGAGCTGGACACCAACGTCGGCTCGTTTAACGGATCGGTGACGGCGACCGGCAATCTGGTGATTCGAGAGACGGGCGACCTGCAAGTCGATTCTGTTTCGGTGACAGACGGCGGAGCCGAGTTCGTCGGGGATATCGTCCATGTTGGCACGATCGATGCCACAGGCACGGTGACGCTTCACGCACGAAGCGGCGGAATCGTCGATACCAACGGCACCAATGTGAATGTAACGGCCGGCGCGCTGGACCTACAAATTCTCGCCGATGCGACGTTACAAACAGACGTCGGTGCAATCGGTGGAACCGTCGGGGGGGCGATTACAGTCGCCGAAACCGACGCTCTGACTGTCGACGGCCTGACGTTATCAGGCGGCAATGTCGCTTTATCGGCAGAAAGTTTTCTGTTTCGGTCGATGAGCGGCGCCGGTGACATCGATCTTCAAGCGACCGGAGCCATTCTGGGGGAAGTCGGCGGCAGTGTTGATCTGGCTGGCCATTCGCTGACGGCAATTGCCGGAGGTCAGATCGATTTGACGACCGACGTCGCGTGGGTGGATGCGGAAGTGACAGGAACCGGCAACATTTCTGTCGTCAATCAATCCACTTTGACCGTCACCCGGGCGACGACTGGATCGGGCGATATCACGCTAGCAGGCAGCACGCTGACGCTGAATACGCTTGTTCAGACAGACGGCACGGTTGCATTGACCGCTACCTCTGGTGGTGTCCTTGATATCAATGGGGCCGGCGTCGATGTAGTGGCTGATCGGCTGATCATCGCATCGCAAGACAGCATCGACTTTCAGACGGATGTCAATCGGCTTCAGGCCAGCGTTCTGGGAACCGGTCATCTGACGATTACAGAAACGGACGGCTTGGAGGTCGAGTCGATCGAGGTCGTTAACGGAGATGCATCGCTTCAGGCAACTCAATTCACCGTCGGGGAAATTTCTGCATCAGGTCAGACCGACCTGGTTGCCACAGCGGGTGGAATTTCGCGATCGCTGGGTATCACGCCCAACGTCACTTCGGCATTGCTTACCGTTCAATCGACCGCCGGTGTCGATCTGCACACTGCGGTTGGTGTCGTGACCGCTTCCATTTCCGGACCAGGCAATCTGCAACTTTCCGAAGCAGATAGTATCGACGTGCAGCAGGTCCAAATTGCTGACGGCGACCTCCTCTTCTCTGCTTCAACGGGCACGGCCGTCATTCGAACGGTTACGCTTGCCGGCACTCGGTCGGCGGACCTGCAGGTTGCCAATGTCCAGATGTTGGGACCAATCAGCGCGATGAATTCGCTCACGATTCACGCTAGCGGCGACATCGACTTTGATGCACCGGTCACTGCGTCCGGCAACATCGTCATGACAGCTGGTGGCCAGATAACGGATGACTCAACCGGAGCGACCGATCTGACCGCAGCAAGTCTGGACGTAACGGCGGTGACCGGCATCGATATTGACGTGGACGTGCCAATATTGGCCGCAAGGGCGAGTGGCGTCGCGGTTGTCGATGTCACAGTCGCCGGCACCGCGGACGTCTCGGAGTTGACCTCGGGAGGTGGTGTCCTGCATTTATCCGCTGGTGGCAATCTTCGCTTGCGGACGGTTCAGTCCGGCGGTGGCGACATCAACATCACATCAACAGGCGGATCGGTCACCGGGTGGGCAGGAATGCCTTCACCGCTCGTCAGCGGAGGAACTTTCACTGTCGTGGCGTCGACCGGAATCGACTTGGCGACCGATGTCACGGCTCTTGTCGCCAGCACGATCAGCGGCAGTATTTTGGTGGTCGAGCAAAATGGCCTGACAGCCGACACGGTTGTTGCAAACGCCGGGATGGTCAACCTTCAGGCAGGAGAGTTACTCGTCGGTTCCATTCAGTCAAGCGGCCAGACGAACCTCACCACGACCAGCGGCGGCATCGCGGACGACAACGCGGCGGCAATGAATCTCGTTGCGAACGGCGTACAAATCTCTGCCGCGGGCGGGGTGGACTTGGACATCGATGCAGGTTCCGTCAGCTTGACGACAACCGATGACGGTGCGGTTCATTTGAGCGAAAGTGGAACATTAGAAGTTCTGCCGTGGACCGTCGCAAACGGTGACGTCACGATCGTGGCCGACCAAGTTGACCTTCACTCGGTCACAACGCCAGGCACGCTCACCTTGCATCCTCTGTCAGGTGGAGTGAACGATCTGAACGGCGCCTCGCTGAACGTGACTGCCGCCTCGCTCGACCTGCAAGGGTCCGGCGGGACCAATTTGGATACCGACGTCGGGGTACTCTCAGGCAACTTTACCGGCGACACAACGATTCAAAACAGCAGCAACCTGACCATCCAGAATCTAACGATCACGTCAGGTTCCACCGAGATCAGCGGCCCAAACATTACGGTGGGATCACTAGCCGCGTCGAACACCATCGACCTTCAGGCAACCGGTACGATTCTGCGCTTAGGTGGGATCGGTATTGATGTTGTTGGCACCCATCTATCACTTCAATCCG
>JGI12109J20283_10121219_pt1 | contig 11460 bp, 9 predicted proteins | sample ElkSlonscriptome_12_FD_20283 | JGI IMG/M metagenome (IMG submission 20283) | reverse complement strand
CCGCAGCGAGCCGCCGGTGTCGGTGCCGAGCCCCGCCGGGGCCATGCGCGCCGCCACCGCCACCGCCGTGCCGCCGCTGCTGCCCCCCGGAATCATGCCCGGATTGTAGGGATTGGCCGCCGCGCCAAAGGCGGCGTTGTTACTGGTGATACCGAAGGCCAGCTCGTGGAGATTGGTCTTGCCCGCCAGCAGGGCGCCGGCCTCGAACAATCGCGCTGCCACCGGGGCGTTGCCGGTGGGACGATTGTCCTTCAGGGCCGGGGTGCCGCCGGAGGTGGGTAACTCGGCGGTGTTGATATTGTCCTTGACGACCAGCGGCAGGCCGTGCAGTGGTCCCAGCGCCTTACCCTCGCGGCGTTGCCGGTCGGCTTGTCGGGCGGCGGCCAGCAGCGCCTCGGGGTCGGTACTGATGAAGGCGTTCAGGTACTCGCAGGCCCGTTGCGCGGCGAGCAGGGTCTCCACGTAGAGCTCGGCGCTGAACTCGTTGGCGGCCATGGCGCGCAGCGCCTGCACGGCGCCGAGGTAGGGTAACTCGGCGTCCTCCAGCAGCGCCGCACCCAGGCTCCGGCTACCGAATAGCGCGGCCAGCAGGACGCCATGTTGCAGAAATCGACGACGGGCGGGTACCAACATGAACGTGCCTCAATCCGCCTGTAATCCCCGCAGGGCCGCCACGAAGGCGCTGGCCGCCGCCGCCTCGCCGGGATGGTGGCCCTCGCGCACCAGCCAGCGTCCGGCCACCATCACATCCCGCACCATGGTGTCGCCACCGGCGAACAGCCAGCGATCCAGCACCGCATCACCGGCGGTGGCCAGCAGCGGATGGTCGCCGTCCAGCACCAGCAGATCGGCTCGGTAGCCCGGGGCGATGGCCCCCACCGGTTGGCCCAACGCCCTGGCACCGCCCTCCAGCGCCGATTGATACAGCGACAGTCCCACCGACTCGCCCCGGCTGGCCAGGCGGTTGCGCCGCTCGCTGAGCAGGCGCTGGCCGTACTCCAGCCAGCGCAGTTCCTCCACCGGGCTCACGCTCACGTGGCTGTCGGAGCCCACCCCCAGATGGCCATGGGCCTTGACGAAGGGCTCGGCGGGAAAGATCCCGTCGCCCAGATTGGCCTCGGTGGTGGGACACAGCCCCACCACCGCGTTGCTCTCGGCCATCCGGTGGAGTTCCTCGTGGCTGGCGTGGGTGGCATGTATCAAACACCAGCGCTCGCTGACTTGCTGGTGCTCATAGAGCCAGCTGATGGGACGCTGCCCCGACCAGGCCAGACAGTCGTCCACCTCCCGTTGTTGCTCGGCGATGTGGATATGCACCGGCATGGTAGGGTCCACCGCACCGAGGATGCGTTGCATGGCCCCGGGCGTGACCGCCCGCAGGGAGTGGAAGGCCACCCCCAGCCGGGTGAGCGCGCTCCGACCATGGCGGGCGTCGAGACCTTGCAGCAGATCCAGATAAGCGTCCTCCTGGTGGACGAAGCGGCGTTGCTGGGGGGTCGGCGGCTGACCGCCGAAGCCGCCCTGGGCGTAGTACACCGGCAGCAGGGTCAGGGCGATGCCGCTGGCGTCGGCGGCGGCAATGACACGCTCGGCCATCTCCGCCGGGTTGGCGTAGGGGCGTCCACTGGGCTGGTGGTGCAGATAATGGAACTCCGCCACCGAGGTGTAGCCGCTTTTCAGCATCTCGACATACAGCCAGCGGGCGATGGCCTCCACCTGCGCCGGGTCCAGCCGGGCCACGGTGCGATACATCAGTTCCCGCCAGGTCCAGAAGCTGTCCTCCTGGTCGGCGGCCTTCTCGGTGAGGCCGGCCAGACTCCGCTGGAAGGCGTGGGAGTGCAGGTTCGGCAGGCCCGGCAGCAGTGGCCCCGCCACCGCCTCGCCCCCCGAGGTGACGCTGCTGGCCACTTCCTGGATGATGCCATCCCCGGCGATGGTGATGCAGACGCCGTCCACCCAACCCTGGGGCAACAGTGCCTGTTCGGCGTAGATCTGGTGCATAGGACGATCCGTTTTCATGTGATGATGCCCGCTTGCAATAACCACCTGATACCCTGGCCGCGGTAACGCCAGGTTAGGTGGTGGCGCCGACCCTGTCGAGTCGTGGCCCCGGAGCCCGGGGAACATCCCGGCATGGATGGCGCCGAAATCAGGGATGATCCATCGCCGCCCGCCCCGTCGAGGGATGCAACACGGGCGCAACGGTATGATTTTCCGGAGGATAACACAGACCCCATGAGCGATAAGGTCTCCCGGCAACGGGATTTTGTGGTGGCGGACGGGCACCGTTTGCGGGTGGAGCGGCTGGACCCCGGCAGCGGCGTAGACGGTCCCTGGCTGGTGTTCCTGCACGAGGGGCTGGGCAGCATCCCCCAGTGGGGCGAGTTTCCGGCCGCCCTCTGTGCCGCCAGCGGACTGCCCGGACTGGTCTACGAGCGCTGGGGTTTCGGCGAGTCCGACAGGCTGGTGTTGCCCCGCCCGCTGGATTATCTGCACCAGGAGGCCACCCGGGCACTGCCCGCAGTGCTGGACGCCTGTGGCATCGACGCCTGTATCCCGGTGGGTCACAGTGACGGCGCGAGTATCGCGCTCCTCTACGCCGCCCACGTCCCCGGGCAGGTGCGGGGGGTGGTGAGCGTGGCGGCCCATGTGGTCATCGAGGAACTGACCCTGAGCGGTATCCGCGATGCAGGCCACGCGTTCTACCAGGGAAGCCTGCGGGAACGTCTGGCCCGTTACCACGGCGACAACACCGAGACCATGTTCCGCGGCTGGCACGAGACCTGGTTGCAGCCGGAATTCCGCCACTGGCAGATGCTGGATCGGCTGCCCGCCATCCGCTGCCCGGTGCTGGCCATCCAGGGCGAGGGCGACGAGTACGGCACCCCCGGGCAGGTGGACGCCATCGTACGGGGGGTGAGCGGTCCGGTGGAGGGCTACATGGTGCCGGACTGCGGCCATATTCCCCACCGCCAGCAGGCCGATCGGGTGCTGGCGAAGATCACCGATTTCCTACGGCAACTACGCGAGGACTGAACATGGTGGAGACGCCCGAGTGGGTCAAGCATGCGGTGTTTTATCAGATCTTTCCGGACCGGTTCGCCCGCAGCCCCCGGGTCCGGCAGGTCCGGGGTATCCAGTTCAAGCCCTGGGGCAGCCCGCCGGAGGAACAGGGTTTTCAGGGCGGGGATCTGCTCGGCGTGGTGGATCATCTGGATTATCTCCAGGGTCTGGGCGTGAACGCGCTGTACCTGAACCCGATCTTCTCCTCGGCCAGCAACCATCGTTATCACACCTTCGATTACTTCCAGGTGGATCCGCTGCTGGGGGGCGACGCCGCGCTGCGGGAACTGCTGGACGCCGCCCATGCCCGGGATATGCGGGTGGTGCTGGACGGCGTGTTCAACCACGCCAGCCGCGGCTTCTGGCCCTTCCACCATGTGCTGGAGTGCGGCGGCGACTCGCCCTACCTGGACTGGTTTCATATCGAGGACTGGCCGCTCCGCCCCTACCACGCCGACGACCACAACCCCGCCAACTACGAAGCCTGGGGCGACATGCCCATGCTGCCCAAGTTCAACACCGCCAATCCCGGGGTGCGGGACATGATCCTGGACTGCGCCGAGTACTGGCTGAACTTCGGCATCGACGGCTGGCGGCTGGACGTGCCCCACGAGATCGACGACGACGAGTTCTGGCGGGAATTCCGCCGCCGGGTGAAGCAGGCCAACCCCGAGGCCTGGATCTGCGGCGAGATCTGGCATGATGCCAGCCGTTGGTTGCAGGGGGATATGTTCGATGCGGTGATGAATTATCTGTTCACCCGCGCCGCCATGAGCTTCGCCGGCGCAAAAACGCTACGGCCCGACTACCAGCGCCCGGATCTGGCACTGGAGCCGCTGGACGCCCCCGCCGTGGCCACCCGGGTGGAGGCCATGCTGGGGCTCTATCCCTGGCCGGTGAACCAGGTGCAGATGAACCTGCTGGATTCCCACGACACCGCCCGGACCCTGTGGATCATGGGCGAGGACAAAACCGCGCTGAAGCTTGCCGTCCTTATGCAGATGACCCTGCCCGGTGCGCCGTGCATCTACTACGGCGACGAGATCGGCATGTCCTCCGGCGACGATCCCCACTGCCGGGAGGCGTTTCCCTGGAGCGACCAGGGCCGCTGGGATCGAGATCTGCTGGATTACTACCAGCGGGTCACGCAACTTCGCCACGCCCATCCGGTGCTACGTACCGGCGACTACCGGACGCTCTACAAGGTGGGCGATGTCTATGGGTTTGCCCGGCGCCTCGGCGGCGAGCAGGCGCTGGTATTTATCAACGCTGGCGCGGCCGGGGCCACGGTGAACCTGGCCGAGGTGGCGCCCACCGTGCCGGGGCCCCGTCGGGTGTGGCCGGAGGCAAGTGACGCACCGGTGGGCACCCTCGCCGTGCCGGCCCGGGCGGGGGTGGTGCTGCTGGGCGAGGTGGCGAGTCTGGCCTAGAGCGCTGATCGGTTTGATCGAATTATGCTGATTCTGGTGAACAATTCATCTGGCGTAGGGTGGACTCGGCTTCCACCGAGGCTCACTCCTGGACCGGAAGGTGGATTACGGTGCTGTCGCACCTAATCCACCCTACGAAGAGGCGCTGGAAGCCGATAGCCCGGCCCGGCGCCCGCGGGTGTATTTCGAGGATCGGCTCCTGGTGCGGCAAGAAATTCCGCCTCGAGCGGGTGGCGGCGCGCCCCGGCTGGGAGGCTCTTCCGGCGGTGCGAGACGGCGAACTCCACGAGATCATATCCGCCTGGCAAGCTCGCCGAGCCAGGACAGTTGCCCATGGATGAAGCCGGCGATGGCCCGGATATCGTTCAGGTCCAGCAGCGGCACCGGCAACCGCTCCAGCGCCACGTCGCTGGCCACCGCCAGCACCTCGGCGTCCTCCCGGCACAGCAGTGGCTGGCCCAGGATCGGGCGGTGCAGTTCCAGCTTGGGCAGCGGCATGCGCTTGTAGCCCTCCACCAGGATCAGATCCAGGCCCTGCCCATCCAGCCGGCGCAGATGATCCCACAGGCTCTGCTCGGCGCCCGACGGGTGGTGGCGCAGCAGTGCGCTACGCCGGGGCGAGGCCACCAGCACCTGCGGCGCGGGCAGATCCAGACGATGGCGGGTTTCATCGGGAGCGTCCAGCCGGAAGCGGTGGTGGGTGTGCTTGACCAGGCCCAGCGTCAGACCGTCAGCGGCCAGACAGGGGATCAGTTGCTTGAGGAGGGTGGTCTTGCCGGTGCCACTGAAGGCGGCGATGCCGAGGACGGGGGTTTGCATGGAGGCACTATGAAATAATCATGTCAACATCCGATTATGATAACACCCCGGAGGTGGCGCTCTCCTCCACCACCCTCACCCTGCTGGAGGGCTTTCTGGACGCCGCCTGGATGGAGCGAAACCTGAGCCCCAACACCCTCGGCGCCTACCGCAGCGACCTGCTGATCCTCGCCCACTGGCTGGCCCGGCGGGACAGATCGCCGCTGGAGGCCGACGCTGCCGATCTCGGCGCCTTTCTGGCCGAGCGCCGGACCCAGGTGAAACCCCGCTCGCTGGCCCGCCTGCTGTCGGCGCTGCGGCATTTCTACCGCTATCAGGTGCGCATAGGAGTGCTGGCCAGCGACCCCACCCGGGATCTCCAGCGGCCCCGGGAGAGCCGGGATCTGCCGGGATTCCTGAGCGAGGCTGAAGTGGAGCGGCTGCTGGCCGCACCCGACACCGACACGCCCCTGGGCCGGCGCGACCGGGCCATGCTGGAGGTGCTCTACGCCTGTGGCCTGCGGGTCTCGGAACTGGTGAATCTGCCCCTGTCCCGGGTGAATCTGCACGCCGGCTGGCTGCGTATTATCGGCAAGGGCAACCGCGAGCGGCTGGTGCCGCTGGGGGAGGATGCCGTGACCTGGCTGGAACGTTATCTGCCGGAACGCCCGGTGCTTCATGATCGCCCCTGCGACACGGTGTTTCTCACCCACCACGGAGCGGGCATGACCCGCCAGGCCTTCTGGTACCGGATCAAACAACACGCCGCCACGGCGGGCATCAATACCCCCCTGTCGCCCCACACCCTGCGCCACGCCTTCGCCACCCATCTGGTGAACCACGGTGCCGATCTGCGGGCGGTACAACTGCTGCTGGGACACCGGGATCTGTCCACCACGCAGATCTACACCCATGTGGCACGGGAGCGTTTGCAGCGCCTCCACGCCCGTCATCACCCCCGGGGCTGAACGCTGGTGATCGCGCCCGCTTTCACGTAACCTCTTCCCATGTTTACAGAAAGGATGACCGAGAGATGATTCGTTATCTGGCGACAGCCGCTGCTTTTTCCCTGCTCACCCCGGCGCTGGCCCAGCAGTCCGCCCCGAACCTGGATACCCTCACCGCAGCGCTGGGCGGGCGCACCCCGCAGACGGTGCTGGAGACCCCGGTGGACGGCCTCTACGAGGTGCGGGTGGATTCGCAGATTCTCTACCTCAGCGAGGACGGGCGTTTCGCGATGCAGGGCGACCTCATTGATCTCGAAACCCGCGACAATCTCACCGAGGTGGCCCGCAACGCGCTCCGGATGGATACGGTGAACGCCATCGACGAGGCCGAGATGGTGAGCTTCGGCCCGCAGGATGCGCCCTACACGGTCACCGTGTTCACCGACATCGACTGCGGCTACTGCCGCAAGCTCCACCAGGAGATCGACACCTACACCGACCAGGGCATCCGCATCCGTTATCTGGCGTTTCCCCGCGCCGGGGCCGGTTCGGAGTCCTTCAACAAGGCGGTGTCGGTGTGGTGCGCGGACGATCCCCAGGATGCCATGACCCGGGCCAAGCTCGGTCAGCCCATCGCCGAGAAATCCTGCCCGAATCCGGTGGCCCAGCAGTATGGCCTCGGCCAATCCCTTGGCGTACGGGGCACGCCCAGCCTGATCCTGGAGAACGGTCAGATGGTGCCGGGCTACGTACCGGCGGCGCAGTTGCGGGATATCCTGCAGGAGACCACGGTGGCGGCGGTGCCGGGCAACTGAAGGTCGCCCGCCCCGCGCCGGGGGCGAGGTGAGCCTCGCCCCGGTCATTTTTCCAGGTACTTCAGCTTGTCGGGCTTGCCGCTCCACTCGTCGGCGTCGGGCGGCGCGTCTTTCTTCACCGTGATCACCGGCCATTTCTGGGACAGCTCGGCATTCAGTTCCAGGAAATGCGCCTGATCCTCCGGCACATCGTCCTCGGCGAGGATGGCCTCCACGGGACATTCGGGCTCGCAGAGGGTGCAGTCGATGCACTCGTCCGGGTCGATCACCAGGAAGTTCGGCCCCTCATGGAAACAATCCACCGGGCAAACCTCCACGCAGTCGGTGTACTTGCACTTGATGCAGTTCTCGATGACGACAAAGGTCATGGGTCTTTCTCTCCTGACAGTCCTCGGTCTAGTGTAAACGTTTATAGACTGTGTCTCACAGCAGATCGCGAAGCCGGTACAGGATCTCCAGCGCCTCCCGCGGGCTCAACCGATCCGGATCCAGCCGCGACAATGCCTCCACCGCCGGATGGGGGTCGGGGGGAAACAGCGACAACTGTGGATCGTCATCCACCGGCGATGACGGTGGCGATGGCGGTCGAACCGGGGCATCCCGCTGCCCCTCCAGCGCCGTGAGATATTCCCGGGCGCTGCCCACCACCCGCGGCGGAATCCCCGCCAGCGCCGCCACCTGGAGCCCGTAGCTGCGGCTCGCCGGACCGTCCTGCACGGCGTGCAGGAACACGATCTCCTCGCCATGCTCGGCCGCATCCAGATGGACGTTGGCCACCGCCGGATGTTCCTCGGGTAAACCCGTCAACTCGAAGTAGTGGGTGGCGAACAGGCAGAAGGCGCCGAGGCCGGCCAGCTCCCGGGCGCAGGCCCAGGCCAGCGCCAGCCCGTCGAAGGTGGAGGTGCCGCGGCCGATCTCGTCCACCAGCACCAGGCTCTGCGGCGTGGCGTTGTGGAGGATATTGGCGGTCTCGGTCATCTCCACCATGAACGTGGAGCGCCCCCCGGCCAGATCGTCGGCGGCGCCGATGCGGGTGAAGATCCGGTCCAGCGGCCCCAGGGTGGCGGCTTCCGCCGGCACGAAACTGCCCATGTGGGCGAGCAGGGCGATCAGCGCGGTCTGGCGCATGTAGGTGGATTTGCCACCCATATTGGGGCCGGTCACCACCAGCATCCGCCGCGCCGGGTGCAGGTGCAGATCGTTGGCCACGAACGGCGTCTCGCTCACCTGCTCCACCACCAGATGGCGCCCGCCCTGGATCTGGATACCGGGCTCGTCGCTGAGGGTGGGACAGGTCAGCGACAGCGCCTGCGCCCGTTCCGCCAGCGTGGCCAGCACGTCCAGTTCGGCCAGCGCCCCGGCCAGGGTCTTCAACGGCGCCAGCGTCTCGATCAACTGCTCCAGCAGGGTATCGTAGAGAATCCGCTCCAGGCCGAGGGCCTGCTCCCGGGCGCCCAGCACCTTATCCTCGAAGCTTTTCAATTCCGGGGTGATGTAGCGCTCGGCGCCTTTCAGGGTCTGGCGACGGATGTACTCGGCGGGGGCCTGGGCGGCCTGGGCGCGGCTGATCTCGATGTAGAAGCCATGCACCCGGTTGTAGCCCACCTTGAGATTGGACAGCCCGGTGCGGCGCCGCTCCCGGGCCTCCAGATCCAGCAGGTGTTGGTCGGCGTTGTCGCTCAGGCTCCGCAACTCATCCAGTCGCTCGTCGAAACCGGCAGCAATCACCCCGCCGTCGCGGATGGTGACGGGAGGGGCCTCCACCAGCGCCCGTTGTAGCAGATCATGGGTGGCGTGGTGATCGCCGAGATTCTCGCGAAGCGCGACCAGCCGGGGCGCATCCATGGCATCCAGCGCCTCGCGAAGCGCCGGCAACCGGCCCAGCGCCTCGCGCAGTCCCGTGAGATCCCGGGGCCGGGCGGATTTCAGCGCCACCCGGGCCAGAATCCGCTCCAGATCCGCCACCCCCCGGAGGATCTCCCGGAGACCCTCGCCCGCGCCATCCTCCAGTAGCCTCGCCACCGCCTGCTGGCGCTCGCCGAGCACCGCGTGATCCCGCAACGGACGGTTCAGCCAGCGCCGCAGCATCCGGCTGCCCATGGCGCTCACCGCCCGGTCCATCACCCCGAGCAAGGTGTGGGCGGCATTGCCGCCGAGGCTTTGCTCGAGTTCCAGGTTACGGCGGCTGGCGGCATCCAGGATCACGCTGTCCTCGCGCCGCTCCACGCTCAATCCCGTGAGATGCGGCAGGCTGGCCCGCTGGGTATCCTCCACGTACTGCAGCAGGCAACCCGCCGCGCCCACCGCCACCGGCATTTCCACCACCCCGAAACCGGCCAGCGAGTGGGTGGCGAACTGGCGACAGAGACTGCGCCCGGCGCTGTCGGGGTCGAACAGCCACACCCCCTGGCGGCGCAGCCCCGGGTGCTCGGCGAGCCAGCCGGGCGGGGACTGATCGTCGGCCACCAGCACCTCCGCCGGACGCAGCCGCTCCAGTTCGGCGTGCAGCGCCTCCTCGCCGTTCGCCTCCAGCAACACCATGCGCCCGCCCCCCAGATCCAGGCAGGCCAGCCCGAAGCGCTCGCCCTGGCGATGCAGGGCCATCAGCAGGTTATCCCGACGTTCCTCCAGCAGCGCCTCGTCGGTGAGCGTCCCCGGCGTGACGATCCGCACCACCCGTCGCTCCACCGGACCCCGGCTGCTGTTGGGATCGCCGATCTGCTCGCAGATGGCCACCGACTGGCCCAGCCGCACCAGCCGCGCCAGATAATTCTCCACCGCGTGGAACGGTACCCCGGCCATGGGGATCGGCTCACCGGCGGACTGGCCCCGGGTGGTGAGGGTGATGTCGAGGAGTTTCGCCGCGCGCCTGGCATCGTCGAAGAACAACTCGTAGAAATCCCCCATCCGGTAGAGCAGCAGGATCTGGGGATGCTCGGCCTTGATGCGCAGGTACTGCTGCATCATCGGGGTATGCCCGGCGAACGCGGTCTCGGGGGCGGAATGGGTACTCATGACTCCTGGCGTGATCCTGATATCGGGAACGGATGTTTAACGGCAATGATCTTGTGTTATCCGGGCGACTCGTTAAGCTTAGGAATTCACCACCGTTTAGCTACGAGAGAAGGTCATAGGAGATGAGATACCTTCGTTATCTGGGAATAGTGGCGCTCCTGGGGTTGACGCCGGCCATGGCCCAGGATACCGGGACCGCGCCGCCCGCCGACATGGAAACTATCATAACCATGGCGGAGGGGGGCAATGTGGACGCCGCGCTGGAAGCGCTGGAGACACTGCTGGCCGCCGAGCCCAACAACCTGGAGGCGTTATATTACCGGGGCCTGTTGCAACTGGAACAGGGCGATACCGCCTCTGCCCGGGATGCCTTTCTGAGCATCATCGAACAGTACCCCGAAGTGGTGGAGGCGCTGAACAACCTCGCCCTGACCTACGCCCGCGAGGGCGACTACGAACGCGCCCGACGCAATCTGCTGAGCGCCATCGGCCGGGATCCCGACTATGCCACCGCGCAGGCCAACCTCGGCGATCTGTACCTGCGAATGGCCGCCGATGCCTACGAACGGGCCAACGAGTTGTATCAGAACGACCCCGCCGCCGATGCCGCCGCCGCCGCCACCCGGGCCAAGCTGGAGTTCCTGGAACAGATGTTCGAGGGGCGCTAGATGCCGACTGTCGCAAAATAACCCGGCCGGCGGCAAACGCTTTTGCAGGGTCCAATTTGTGTGAGATAATAAGCGTTTGTGATTTTATCCTGCCGACAGGGAAAGGTCGGCGACTGCTACTTGAGGATCATCAATGGACGAGAACAGAAAGAAGGCCCTGGCCACCACCCTGAGCCAGATCGAACGTCAGTTCGGCAAGGGTTCGGTGATGCGCCTGGGCGACACCGCCGCCACCCGCGATGTGGAGGCCATCCCCAGCGGCTCGCTGGGGCTGGACATCGCCCTCGGCGTGGGCGGCCTGCCCCGCGGTCGGGTGGTGGAGATCTACGGCCCGGAGTCCTCCGGTAAGACCACCCTTACCCTCCAGGTCATCGCCCAGGCCCAGAAGCTCGGCGGTAGCGCGGCTTTCATCGATGCCGAACACGCGTTGGATCCGGTCTACGCCCGCAAGCTCGGCGTGAATGTCGACGATCTGCTGATCTCCCAGCCCGATACCGGCGAACAGGCTCTGGAGATCACCGACATGCTGGTGCGCTCCAGCGCCATCGACATCGTGGTGCTGGACTCGGTGGCCGCGCTCACCCCCAAGGCCGAGATCGAGGGCGAGATGGGCGACTCCCACGTGGGTCTGCACGCCCGCCTCATGTCCCAGGCGCTGCGTAAACTCACCGCCAACATCAAGCGCTCCAACACCCTGGTGATCTTCATCAACCAGATCCGCATG
>JGI12109J20283_10018799_pt1 | contig 11460 bp, 8 predicted proteins | sample ElkSlonscriptome_12_FD_20283 | JGI IMG/M metagenome (IMG submission 20283) | reverse complement strand
GCTTCATCGCGATTCAAATTGGCTCTGGCGATCTGGGCTCTCAATTGCTCTTCTTCTTCATAAGCGGTTTGCAGGAAGGATCTGCTTACCAAATAAGCCGAATAGACTCTTCTCTTAAATGAAGAGCGACCTAATTTCACTCCTCTCACCTCCACTAGTGTAGATACACAATTGGTCAGGGCAAAGGAGGTGGCCGATGAACGGGGAGAGGTAGCTCCTTGTCGCAATTGGATCTCTCCCAAATGTTCGGTGGTACTGAAATAGGGGTGATGCCTTAAATAATGCTGATTCAAACTTCTTCTGGCCTTTTCCACAAAGACCTCGTCGGTGAACTTGCGCATGTTTTCCGGCACGTTCAAGTTTCCGGTATAAAGGAACATGGCATCATAAGGGGTGGTAATGCCAAAGGTGCCCAGTTTGGAATAGTGTTTCCTGAAGGCATTGTATTCGTGTAGGTCGAGCGCCACTTCCGGATTGAAGGCGTTAAAGGCTTCTTTAAGGGCGATGCTTTCGGGATTGGAGAATTTGGTCTGATCGCGGTTGAGGTCTAATCCATTCACCGCATCTCGCATATGACGTTCGTACCCGTCGATATTGGCCATCGGCACAATCGCGAGGCTAAGCCTGTCTAGCAGATGCGCATGGGTTTCATCTTCCAGTAGATTCACGATCAAAAAGAAAAGACTTTCGGTACCACCGGGTTCATTGCCGTGAAGCCCGCCCATCAACCAAACCCTTACCGGATTTTTCACTCCTTGTTTAGCGAGTTTCACCATGGGGATCTTCTTCCCTTTCTGGCTTTCGCCGATGAAGCTGATGCTCATCAATTCGGGATGCTTGCGCTGAAGGTCATTCAGATAGTCCATCATCTCCTCATAAGTAGTAAACCCTTTCTTCTTTTGAAAGGCCGGGGTGCTGATCTGCAGCTCGGGATCTGGAAAGAATTCCTCGGTGATCTTCTTCGGCTGCGGGTTCAACTGTGCCATCGCCGAAAGGCAAAACAAAAGGGATAATATGCTTAGATAGTACTTCATAATTAGAAAGAGATGGTGGCCATTAGTCGTGCGATCCATTCATTGCCGGGGATCGGGTTGCCGGCGCCATTGATATCATTGGTGCCTTCTTCACAGTCGACGTAAGTGAACGACCCCTGGATCTTCACGCCATAATCGTAATCGAAGTACTTGCTAAGTCCTACGGTATAGTATCGCGGACGATTATAGAAAGTGCCGTTGTTCAGGAAGGAATGCCTGTCGGCTTCGATGTAAGTGAAACGGGCATCAACCGAGATTAAGCTCTTGAAGATGTAACCGGCCTGGATGTTATAGCCTTTTCCCAGCATCATTCTGCCTTTCACATAATTTTCTACGTCTTGTTCTCCGTCTACATTAAAGGTGTTGGAAGTGGATCCGTCGTTGCGCACTCGGGTGGTGATCTTTTCGGGTATTTCGGCCTCCGAGGCATGGAATTCACCCAAAACGGAAAAGCCACGATACTTGAACATGAAATCAACCCCATATTTGGTGTAGTCGGGCAATAACACTTCACCTTCATCATCCAAATAAAGAATATCACCGCTGCCTCTACCTCTTCTGGAGCTCATGCCAAAGTTCTTGTTCCAAACGGCACCTACCACCAGTTTAGGGGCTTGCTCGCGCACCACGTCGCCTTGTCTATACTGACCAAAATTGGTGAAGAGTCCGAAGGGTAAATAATCCAATCGACCGCCTATTTTAAATCCGCCAAAGTCTGCATCGAACACATTTTGTCCGTCACCATTGGTCAGGGTCAAATAGGGCTTAAAATAGGATCCGTTCCGCATGCGCAAGCGCGCATCGAAGAAGAAGCCAAACTCGCGAATACTGGCAAAGGCTGAGGTTACCCGAGAGCGCTCTACCAATTGCAAAGTATTGGATCCCATAAAGAGTTCACGGTTATCAGTAGGCGTAGCGCGCTGTCCAAAAGCCACTCGGATTCTTTTGGTGATGCTGTAGCGCACCCAAGCGTCCAAAAGAAATTCATTGGGCGCATCGGCCACCTCGGCAGAACCACTCAGGTCGACTTGAAAACGGTAGTCGATGCGTTGCTGAGCGGCATCACCGGTGAGTCGCAAACGCAAACGCCGGAAGCGCATTCTGGTAAGGGCATCGGCTTCATCATTGGCAGTGTATTCTTTTACCTCTGTGGCCGGCTGCATGTAACCTCTCAGGTTGATGGTATAGTCATCTTCCCCAGAAAACTCCAGGCCCTCTCCAAATTCATATTTGTTCAACTTGGGGTTCTGTGCCCAGACTCCCAGGCTGCTTAGGCAGAGCAATAGCAATAATGAGAAAGCGGTGGCGTCTTGCATTTTCCTCATTCGAAACTGTTTTTAACGGTTAATTGGCCATTTTCCATCACTTGTTGGCCTTTGGCAAATACGGCCTTCAGCTCCAGATCATCATTCAGTCCGCAGAGATCGGCATCGGCACCCACTGCAATTCTCCCTTTCTGCTTTAGACCCAAATTAATGGCGGGATTGATGGTAATGGGCTTGAAGGCTTCCTCAATGGGTAAGCCGCCCTGCTTCGCCAGCTCCACACATTGGGCAAAATTCTGATCGATAGGTGCAGCTCTAAAGCCGATCATCTGGCCGTTGGCATCTTTCTTTTCCAGACCGGCATTGCCATCTGAGCTGAAGGTCATTTTGTCCATGGATACCCCTTCATCCAATGCGTATAGCACCGATTTGTAGGGTTTGTCGTACTGTGATGCTCCGGTAGTGATATCGATCATGCCTCCCATTTTGGCAAATTTGATGGCTTCATCAAAGAGCGGCTTGGTTCTTCCCACATGGGTGGGAGAGATGTGCTCGATGGGAAATTCATAATCCTTCACGATCTCAAAAAGCAGATCCATCTTGCTGCTGAGGTTTCCCAGATGCAAATGCAGGATTCCTTTCTTTTCGCCTATCATACCTCCCACGCGCACTTCACGTAAACGGCGCACCAGGTCCAGGGCTGAAGGATAATCTGAGCGCACATCGGTGATGGCGATCTTGCAGCCCAATATCCTTTCAATAAAGATCATGTCTTCTTGTATGCTGCCCATGATGTGGGTAGGATCCATGCCATAGTATCCGGTGTACATGTAGGCGGTCATGCCTTCGGCGTTCAGGGCGCGCACTTTTGCATACAGACTATTGATACTGCGCGTGGAGCCGTCGGTGCCCAGCAAACCCACCACCGTGGTGGTGCCTACCTCTAGCAGTTGAGTAAGTTTCAATTCGGGCGACATGGAGGCAAAGCCATGTTTACCACCGGCGCCGGTCACGTGGACATGCTGATCGATGAATCCGGGCAAGACCTTCATGCCTTTTGCATCCCAAACTTCAATGTAGTCGGCTTTTAGATCAATGGAATCTTCGATGGCCTCAATCTTGCCATTGGCGATGAGGATATCCTTCTTTCCTAGTTTTTGCGGACTGTAGATTTCGGCGTTTTTAATGATCAGCATAGCGACTTAGATAAAATGATAGATTAAGAGAAAGAGCAGCGCTGCAAATAGCGGAATCAAGTTTCTTTTGACGATCTGAAGGGTGCTTACCCCGGCAATTTCTGCGGTGGCGATCAAGACGCCGGCTACCGGAGAAACCGTTCTTCCCATGGAAGCGGCCAGATTCATGGGCAAGATCATGGATGTGCTGTTTACTCCGAAATTCGCAGCGATCTTGGGAATGAGCGGGGCAAAGCCGAAAAAGGAGGCATTGCCGCTACCCATCAGCATGGAAGCCAAAAAGATCATCACGGTCATGACGATGCCGATGCCTATTCCACCCAGTCCGACGCTCTGAGAAGAGTTCACCAGCCCTTTAATGAACCCCATGGCGATTAATCCTTTGGAAAAAATATCGGCGGCAATGATCAGGGTCACTACCGTCTTAAAGATATTGCCCATGCCGTTCCAGAAGATCTGCAGCGACTGCATTACTTCTCTTAAGTTTCTTTTGCGGATCAATTCAAATCCCATGGCCACGAACAAGCTGATGAACATGGCCGTAGTGGTGTTGAGGGTGACCGGAAAAGGGAGCAGGTCGAATACTTCAGAGAAAACGATTAGGAGGATCAAGGGTAATAAGGGGATGATGGCGTAGTAGAGAGGGGCATTGAGTTTGTTTATTCCTCTCGAGACTGGCGAATGGTGATCGGAGTCTGATGTATTTTGTTCTGCTATTGGCTGTTGAGATTTATGATTCTCGATCTCCGGTCCTCGATCTCCAATCTCCATTTTGCGATCATAATACCGATTCACAAAATAATAACTTATGGTGACCACCAGGCACAAGGGGATCATTAGCGGCAGTTGGTGGTCCAGGAAATACACGATGGAATCTTCCTGGGCAATGGTGGTGGCTCTGGCGGTGATGGCCGAGGCCGGTCCGATCCCGAAGGCGGTGCAGGCTGTGATCACCGATACGGCCGAAAGTCGGCTTACACCCAGGCCGATAAGAATGGGGAAGACTGAAGCCATTAAAAGCAAACCTAAGCCGGCAGCAGAGGGTATGCATACAAAGAGTAGCTGTCCGATCGGGATTACCGCGGCAGCAGTAGCATAAGGGTACTTCTTCAATAGCGATAAGGGCTTCATGGCCAAATAAACCAAGGAGTTAGACGCCCCGATCTTGTCGATGTAGGCCACAAACCCCCCAATGGCCATGATCATCAGTCCTACGCCCGCATTGGTCTTGCTAAAGGATTCCTTGATGTAAACAAATAAGTCGAAACCACCCCATCCGGTAGATTCCTGCACGCCGGGCAAGGGCTGACCCAATAGCTTGGCCAACACGATCATGATGAGACCGGCAAACAGCAATACCGCATGCGGATAGATCTTCTTGAGTAACAGTCGCGCCACAACTACAATAAAGATCAGCGCCAATATGGGTGGAAGGTATTCCATTTTTAGAATGGGGTGCCGTCTAATCGGGTTCCAGGTGAAAATAATACCCCCGACGAGGTGCCGGCATTGTGCTGGACAAAACCACCGGTGATGTCAGGGTCTCTGGTATAAGATTCGTTGGGATTTCCAGATAAGGCATCCGAATCAAAGCTCAGATATAGCACTCCAGTGGAGTCTTTGATGAGGATCTCTTCCCCTGAATTATTGAAATTCAATCCAGTTCCGGCAGTTAGCACGGTAGATCCGCCAAAGGAACCGGTGGGTGTGCCGCCCCCAAAAACCACAATGGCATTACTTGGAGCGAGAATAGTGCTATCAGGAAAGGTGAATTGTATTGAACTGTCAGTACCTTGAATATCTTTATCCCAAATGGTGAACCCACTTAGATCAAAGTCATTGGGGCTGTTATTATAAAGTTCAACAAAAGAGTCATCATCCTGACTATATACTCCATCACCATTGGCATCGCCATTTAATCCATTATTAGAAGGGTCATATAGTACCTCATTAAGAATAAATGTGGCAGTACCGGGAGGAAGTATGATAGGTGCATCCGGCTCTACATCATCCGTTTCACAGCTGTAAAACATGGTGCCAAAGAGCACAGCTAGGGTAAGAAATGAAAATTTAACTTTCATTTTTAATTGTTTGGGGTAAAAAAAACTGGATCGAACTCAATCGACCCAGTTTCAGAATTTAGTTTATTGCTTCACGAATCGGACCGTGCTTAAAGCCTCGCCGCTTCTGGCTCTTAGGAGGTAAATTCCTCCCGGAAGATCAGCTACGTCGACTTTTCGACTCACATTGCTCATCTCCATTACCTTTTGTCCGTTGATCTTGAACACTTCTACCAAATCGATCTTCTGGTCGGCATTCAAGTAAAGGAAATCACTCGCCGGATTGGGATAGAGGTTCAGTGTGATGGTACGCTCATTTTCCAGGATACCTACCGATTGTCTAAATGGAGTAGAATCTACTCGAAGTCCCGGAGAAAACAAACGAGGTAAATTGACGCCATGCTGCTCAAAGGCACCGGTAATGTCTGGATTTCTGGTGTACGATTCGTTGGGGTTGTTCGATAGTGCATCTGAATCAAAGATCAATGCCCATGCTCCATTAGGACCGTCTTTTACTCCGATCACTTCCCCGGAGTTATTGAAATTCAACCCTGAGTCACCGACTAAGATCACGCCGCTTCCAAAATTTCCCGTTGGCGTTCCGCCACCGAAAACTACCACTACGTCACCGGCCGGAACCAAGGTGTTAGGTGGGAATCTGAATTGGATTTCACCGCCAGTGGCTCCAGTGGCAGTGTCATCCCAAATCTCATAACCGCTAATGTCAAAATCTGCGGTGTCGCTGTTGTAGATCTCGATGAACGAATCATCGTCCTGACTATAAATACCATCTCTATTGGCGTCGCCTTCTAGAGCCGAATTTGACGGATCATATAACACTTCGTTAATGATCAATTGCCCGTAGCTGTAATTCACTCCGGCTAAAAAAAGTAGTAAAATGTAAATTTTCTTCATTTCATTGGGGGTTTAAATAAATAAAAAATTAAAGTAGGCGAAGGCCTACCTCCCAAAGGTGTATTAGTTTTGACTACATTTAGCATACCAATTACTCATTTTATACAATACCAATTTGAATTCCGTACGCTCCAAGATCCGGCAGGCTTATCTGGATTTAAAAGAAAAGCAGGCCCAGAAAAGAAGTAAGTACTTCCTTTTGTATGAAGCCATTAAGCAAAGTATACTAAAAGCGGATCTGCCGGCTGAACTGCAATTGACGCCCAGCAGAGCACTGGCAAAAGACCTCGATCTCTCGCGCAGTACGGTGCTAAAGGCATACGAATTGCTGAGTCTGGAAGGATACATCTCAGCCATTCAAGGCTCCGGTTATCAGATCAATGCGATCAACGCCTCTGTCAATAATGAGCTCCCAAAAGTAGATCTTGAGATCGCCTATCCTGCTTTATCGGCTGTGGCCTCTGGTTTTATGAAAAACGTAGATTCCCTAAACACTACCGATGATAAGAGTGTAGGCTTTCGGCCGGGATTGCCGCCACTTGACATTTTTCCGGTGAACCAATGGAAAAACCTCTCCAATTCCTATTGGCGTTACGTGAAGTCTTCAGCGCTCACGTATTCGCCTTCCTCCGGAAATGAGCAATTGAAAAAGAGTCTGGCGGCCTATTTGAATTTGAGTCGCGGCATCAAATGCGAAAGTTCGCAAATCATCATTGTAGCCGGTTCTTTGCAGTCGCTCTACTTGCTGGGCAATGTAATAATGGATCCGGGCGATTCAATCGTGGTAGAAGATCCCACCTTCCCGAATGTGAAGTCGATCTTCAGCAGTCTGCGCACCCAATTGCTCGGAGTGCCCCTGGATGAGCAGGGAATTAAGGTAGAGGCGATGGATTCTGCAGCACATAAAAGGGCGAAGTTGATCCACCTTACCCCCTCGAATCATTATCCTTTGGGGGTGAGGATGAGTAAGAAAAGAAGACTGGAAGTCCTGGATTGGGCCAAGCGACACAATGCCTTTATCATCGAGAATGAATATGAGCACGAGATCAATAATTATTCGGAATCTATCCCGTCACTTTTTAGCCTGGATCAGGAAGCCAGAACCATTTTCTTAGGCACCTTCAACCGGCTTTTGCACCCCTCGATCCGGGTGGGTTATATGGTCTTGCCGCCTTATTTGATCGATGCTGTGGAAGCCCTCTTGAAGCATTCCCACCGTTTCGTTACCCCTTCCATCCAGGTGGTATTGAACCAATTCATCGAGAAGAAGTACATCTACAATCACATTAAAAAAGTAGTAGAGGTGGCGGATAGGCGAAAAGGCTATTTTATTCGCTCGTTCGAGGAGTTGTTTGCGGATCGTCTGCCCTTACAATCATCGGCTGTCAGAAGCTTGCATTTGCTGGCCAAGGTAGAAGGGAAGCTCAGTGATCGGGAGATCAAGGAGCGAATGGAAAAGGAACATATCTTGGTCCATACCCTTAGCAAATGCGCAATACAGCAGCCGGGGACCAATGGATTGATCTTCGGCTATTCTTCGGTACGCGAACAAACTGCCCGTCGCAAGCTCGATCGCATGGCTGAACTGATCAATTAACTAATTGGTATGCATAAATACCAAATTTTGGTATGTATCTGAGCCACTGCATCCGCGCTACCTTTACGCGATCATGACTGGATTGAAAAATGTAGGTTGGCTCAGTCTATTGCTATTCGCCATTTTAGGCAGTTGCGATAATAATGAGGTATTCGAGGAGGAGGAGCAGACTCAGCGTGTCATCAGCGGTGAAACCGGCAGCTTTATCTTCGATTCCTATGCCCCCCTGGCTAATAAACCGCTTAGGGTGTTCTATCATTATCCCGACCAGGTCAATAATTCCACTCCCATTCTTATGGTTTTTCACGGTGGTAGTCGCAATGCCAGAACCAGTCGGGATGCCCTGATCACCAAAGCCAACCAAAAAGGCTTGATCATTATTGCTCCAGAGTTTTCGGCGGCCGACTTCTCTTTAGGCGATGAATATATCCTGGGCAACGTTTTTGTAGATGGCGATAATCCTTCCGCTGCCACCTTGAACGCGGAAAGCGAATGGACTTTTTCTTATGTGGAACCACTTTTCGACGAAGTGAAGAACCGTACTGCCAATCAGAACAGCGCATATTATGCGTTTGGTTTTTCGGCAGGTGCGCAGTTTTTGCATCGTTTCTTATTGTTCAAGCCCAACGCCAGAGTGAGTAAAGCGGTTTCGGCTGCTGCCGGATGGTATACTATGCCCGATTTTCAGGTCGATTTCCCTTACGGAGTAGGAGAAGCGCCAATCAATCAGAGTGATCTGGATGCATTTTATGCTAAAAGCTTTTGGGTGATCGTGGGGCAGAACGACAATGATCCCAATACACCTCGAAGAAACGCAACCGTAGATGTCCAGGGTACCAATCGATGGGATCGCGCCCGGTATTTCGTGGATGAGAGTCGGAATTTGGCTGCAGCTACCTCCTCTGCCTTCAATTGGCAATACCGAAGCATACCCAATACGGGACATGAGTTTGATGAGTTGGCGAATTATGCGGTTGATAATGTTTTTTGATTATTAATCCTGCAATTTGGAATTGGGAATCATGGAATGAAATTCAATAATTCATTACCCATCGATACGCAAAAGCGATTCCAAATTCGGATCTAGCACGAAATCTTGATTTAACTTTGAAACCAATATTTTTACCAAAATGTTAACCAAGAAACGTGTAGGATTAATCACCGGCCCTTGGGCCTTTATCCTCATTCAACTCTTCTTTCGTTCTGAAGGTCTGAGCCCTGAAGGTCTGTCGGTCTTGGCGATCACTGCCTGGATGGCCATTTGGTGGATCACCGAGGCCATTGCCATTGAAGCTACTGCCTTATTGCCTTTGATCCTCTTTCCTTTGCTTGGTGTGGCCAAAATATCGGCTACGGGAGCATCTTACGGCCATAAATTCATCTTTCTGTTCTTAGGGGGTTTCATGATCGCTTTGGCGATAGAGAAGTGGAACCTGCACAAACGTATCGCCCTGCAGATCATTCGTATTGTGGGTACCAGCCTGAGCAAGGTGGTGCTGGGTTTTATGATCAGCACCGCTTTTTTATCCATGTGGATCTCCAATACCGCCACCACCGTAATGATCTTACCCATTGGCATTGCCGTGGTCAAAAAGTTAACCGAGGGCATGGGCAACATTGAAAAAGGTCGTTTTCGAAAAGCCCTGATGTTGGCCATTGCCTACAGTGCATCCATTGGGGGAATGGCCACCTTGATCGGGACACCCCCCAATCTGGTGTTTGCCGGGGTGGTGCAAGAGATCTATGGCATTGAGATCACCTTCATGCAGTGGTTTATCTTTGGATTGCCCATTTCACTTATTCTCCTGGCTATCTGCTGGGGTTACTTAACCCGTTTTGCCTTCCCGCTTAAAGGAAAGCGTTTTGAAGGTGGAAAAGATGTGGTGAAAACTCAATTGAAGGAATTGGGCAACACCAGCCGACAAGAAAAGATCATTTTGGGGGTCTTTGCTCTGGTGGCCTTCGCCTGGGTGAGCCGATCGTTCCTTTTGGTAAAATTACTACCTGCCATCGACGATACCATCATTGCTCTGATCGGTGCGCTCTTGCTCTTTATGATCCCTGCAGGGGAGAAGAAGGGTCGCATCCTGGAATGGCCGGACCTGGAAAAGTTACCCTGGGGGGTGCTGCTGCTTTTTGGAGGTGGTATTGCCCTGGCTCTGGGATTTCAGAACAGCGGCCTGGCGCAATGGGTAGGGGAGCAGTTGCATGCCTTAAAAGGGGTCCACGTGCTTATCCTTCTATTGGTGATCATTGCCACGGTAAATTTCCTTACCGAGGTAACCTCTAACCTGGCTACCACTACCATTCTCTTGCCCATACTCTCAGCTCTGGCTGTAATCATGGGGGTACACCCCTTCTTGCTTCTGGCCGGAGCCACCGTAGCGGCATCATGCGCTTTTATGCTGCCGGTAGCTACCGCTCCGAACGCACTGGTTTTTGGTTCCGGTTATGTGAAGATCAGTGATATGGTTAGGGCCGGAGTGTGGTTGAATTTGATATCGATCTTGCTATTGACCTTGATCGTGTATTTTATTCTGCCGATGCTTTGGGGATTTGATCTCCTCGGTACCCTCTGAGATTAATTACAAATTGTCAATTACGAATTACGAATGGCTTTTGGATAAAACCGGAATTTTTAATTTTCGGCTATCGGCTATCGGCTATCGGCTATCGGCTTAAAAAAAGATTTTACGTGAAAATAAGTGGCTTCGACTCCGCTCAGCCTGACAGCGTTTCCTAACTAGCCATTCAGCATCACCGGCATGACAAGCATAAGCACCTCTTCCGCATCATTGTCTTTGGTGGCGGGTGATAATAAGCCTGCTCTATTTGGGGCCGACATCTCAAGCACTACTTCGTCGCTGCTGAGGTTTGAAAGCATTTCGATGAGGAAGCGCGAGTTGAAACCGATCTCCATATCGTCGCCGTCGTACTGACAAGTCAGGCGCTCTTTGGCGTCGTTATTGAAATCGTTATCCTCGGCCGAGATGTTCAATTCTGAACCGCTCAATTTCAAACGTACCTGATGGGTGGTTTTACTTGCAAAGATGCTCACTCGCTTGATCGAACTCAAAAAGGCATTCCGCTCTATGGTAAGCTTGTTCGGGTTCTCTTTTGGAATCACCGCTTCGTAGTTGGGATACTTTCCGTCGATCAAACGACAGACCAAAGCAGTATCAGAAAAGGTAAATGAAGCATTGGTGTCATTAAAACTTACTTCCAGATCTTCATCCACATTGCCCAAAACGTTCTTCAACAGATTCAGGGGTTTCTTGGGCATGATGAAAGACGCTGACTTGGAAGCTTTGGCGTCACTTCTGCCGTACTTTACCAATTTGTGTGCATCAGTAGCCACAAAAGTGAGGTCATCTTTTGAAAGCTGAAAGAATA